>JAABUT010000636.1_pt1 | contig 52118 bp, 49 predicted proteins | sample 5559281 | NCBI WGS metagenome assembly JAABUT01 (sample SAMN10711880, study PRJNA513359) | rock metagenome | isolation source: Antarctica rocks | place: Antarctica: Victoria Land, Ricker Hills nord | collected 2016-01-04
TCGTGCGCCCGGCAGCACGGGCGGCGTCGGTGAAGGAGTGACCGTTGGCGACGGCGAGCAAGGCTTTGGCCCGCGCGACGAGCGCGGCAGGTTCGGCTTGGGCGCGACTGAGCCGTTCCAGCGCGACGCCCTCATCGGCAGTGAGCGGACGGCGCGGCTCTTTCTGCGGGCGGGGCATGGGCAGGCTCCTCATGAGACGAAAGACGAACACACTGCTTGATGATCCCACTCCTCACCCTCAACGGCAATGCTCAATGCAACTGACCCACTAGGACGGCGTGGGCGGGGAGCTGGTTCAACGAGGGGAACAACCTTTACTGGTCGGGATCCGGTGCCCCCAACGTCAACTTCGAGGGATTTCCCATGGCCGGCACGTCGCGGAAGGCCGACCCGCTGTTCGCGGACGACCTGCAGCTACGGACGGGCAGCCCGGCGATCGGGTCCGGGACGGCGGAGTCCGTGCAGCGGCGGTACATCACCGACCTCGCCGGGCGCGCGGTGTACGCGGCGGTGGTCGACATTGGTGCCTACACCTGCCCGCCCGCCACGCCCCCACCGTCGAGGCTTCCCCCCGCCACGCCGTTCCCACCCGCGTTGCCTCCACCGCCGCCGTCGCGGTTTGCCCCCGTGAGTCCGAGCGGGCTATCGCCCGTGCCCCACCGCATGGGCGGTAGTGCAGTCTGTCCGCGATACCTGATGGAATTTGGGACACGCCACTCGCTGACCTTCGGACCGTTTCATGCGCTACCGACCGGTTGACATGCGCGCAGCGGGTTGCCGCTCGCCTCCACGGCGGGGTGGCATGCCCTGCTGTCAGCGCCCGTCGTGCTCAAGTTAGGTTTCTCAGCATATGGTCCTCAGCAGAGACTCGCGAAGCCGGATCGATCGGGGGCTGCGCGGCGCTTTGCGTCGTTTTCTCGTCCCCATGCGCTACCATGCGGTGGTATCTACGACAGTGCGACGCGATTGGTGTGCCCGCCCCGCCCACCGCAGATCCCGACCGGGAACCGGAGATCGTGCGCGGGCGCGCCAATGGCGGAACGGCCCATGGCAAGCGAGAGAAGCGCCACATGAGCGGGTTGCAGAATGATTGGCGGGGTGGTTCACTGAGGCGATGGAAGCATATTCTTCGGATCTCCGCCAACGCGTCGTCCGCACCGTCGTCGAAGACGGACCTGAGCCAACCCGAAGCCGCCCGTCGCTTCGTCGTCGGTCTGCGCTCCGTTGAGCGCTATCTGCATCAGTGGCGCACGACGGGCGACCTCGCCGCCCGCCACTCTCCCGGTGCGCCGCCTGCGGTCGCTCCCCGCGACTATCCCGCCCTGATTGCCCAACTCGCCGCCGATCCCGATGCCCAGTTGACTGATCATTGCGCGCAGTGGGAGCGCGCGCAGGGGAAGAAGGTTCGCGTTGCGACGATGCAGCGGCTGACGCAGCGGGTCGGGTGGACCCGCAAAAAAAACGCTGCTCGCCAGTGAACGCGACGAAGCGGCACGGGCGGCGTGGCAGGAGGATGCGCAGCAGGCTCACGCCGGGGAGGAGTACGTCTTCGTGGACGAATGCGGGGCGCAGACGAATCTGACACCCCGGTATGCCCGCTCCCCACGCGGGAAACGGGCATATGGGCGGGCACCGCGCAATTAGCACAAAAATACGACCTTGGTTGCCGCGCTGACACATCGCGGGGTCGGACCGACGATGGCGTTGGAAGGGGCGGTGAATGGGACGGCGTTCGTGGCGTATCTCGACCAGGAACTGATTCCGCGCCTGCGACCGGGACAAACGGTCGTGATGGACAACCTGCGCGTCCATCACGACCCGCTGGTTCGCACGCTGATCGAAGCGGCGCGGTGTCGCGTGGCGTATTTGCCGTCCTATTCACCCGATCTCAACCCGATCGAGCAGGCATTCAGCAAGATCAAGACGGCGGTGCGCCGCGCGAAAGCGCGCAGCCACGAGGGACTGGTCGATGCATTCGACGCGGCATTGGACACGGTGACGGAGAGCGACGCACAGGGCTGGATTACGCACAGCGGGTATCGCTTACGACCCCGCCAACCTTTGTGAGAACCGCTCATGTGCGGCTTTCCCGAACCGCTCATGGGCTGTCTGCGGAAGTTGGTTGGTGCAGCGCCAAGGGGGAATACGTTGGTGAGATGCAGCCGAATATCCGCCAACAAGCCGTCGCCGGTAGCACCCCATTGAACCGTGGACGGAGGAGTTGAAGGGCAACGGGTTCTGCGGCAGTCTTACTGATGTCTGACGTCAGTAGGAGGAACCGCATGAACCCGCAGGAACAAGTCTGCCACAATCCTCGGTGCTGGGTCTATGGGCAGTCGGGAGCAGGAGCGATTGTCGTCCACAGCCGCAAGGAGCAGCGGTATCAGTGCAAACGCTGTGGGAAGACCTTCAGCGCGACGAAGGAGACCCCGTTCTATCGCTCTCCATCATCCGCACGCGCTCGTCGTCACGGTCGTCACGCTGCTCGCCGATGGCTGTCCGGTGCAGGCGATCGTCGCCGCCTTCGGGCAGGCAGTGTGAGCGCGTCCACGCACACATCGTGCAGGTCGGAGCGGTGACGTTGGGGCAGGTGCAGGCGGACGAACTGCGGGTGCGGATCATGGGGGGTGGCGTCTGGCTGGCGACGGCGATCAGCGTGGCGAGTCGGCTCTGGCTGGGCGGGGAAGTGCGTGTGCACCGGGATCGCGGTTTGATCCGCGCGATGCTCACGCGCGTGGCAGCGTGCGGCCCGATTGCCGCCGTCCTGCTCTGCACCGACGGGCTGATGAGCTATCCGCGCCAAGCGGTGCGCGCCTTCCGGCAGGCGGTGCCGACCGGGCGGCGGGGTCGCCCGCCCCTCGTGCTGCCGCGTGGGGTGCTGATCGCGCAAGCGATCAAGCAGTATGCCAAGCGACGGGTGCGTGCGGTGGAGCGGCGGATCGTCCGGGGCAGCGCGGCGGCAGTGGCGGCGATGCTGACGACGACGCAGGGAAGTATGACGGCGGTGGTCAACACGGCGTACATCGAACGCTTGAACGCGACCTTCCGCGCCCGCCTCGCCCCGTTGGTGCGGCGCAGTCGGGCGACGGTACGGCGGGTGGCGACGCTGGAGGCGGGGATGTGGCTGGTGGGGACGCTCTACAACTTCGTGACCCCGCATCGCAGCCTCGACGGGCGCACCCCGGCGCAGGCGGCGGGGCTGACCGATCATCGCTGGACGATGCACGCACTGCTTACCTTCCCCGTACCGCTCCCGCCCGTGAAACGGCGAGGCCGACCACCCAACTGGCTGCGGGAGGTGCCCCGTGCTGCCTGACCACGGTTCAGTGGGGTATTACCCCGTCGCCGAATCGCTCATACAATGCGCACTTCGTACCCCGCGAGGGTGAGCGTCGCTCCGTCGAGCGACACCGTTGTGGTGGTCGCGCGTTTGTTGATCAGTAGCGTCTTGTTCGCGCTCGCCAGCACCTCCACGCTTCCGGATGAGGTCGCTTGGTACAAGGTTGTCCCCGGCCCGAAGAAGTCGTGGAGCGCCTTTTGGGTATAGTAGAATGGGAAAGGTTTGCCACCTCCTGCGGATCGCGTATCGCTCCACATACTCTCCTGATCGCCCTGGTAGGATGAGCCCGCGATCCCTTGAGGCTGCCATCGCAGCGCGTTCGCCGCGCCACTCGTGATCATCTTTACCAACGCTGCGGCCATCGTCGCGTTTTGGTAATTGTGATCCCCATACGCTGGCGTATTGGACCACTCCGACCACCAGAGGGGCAGATTGGTACGTTGCTTGATCCAGCGCGCCACATCAACAAACTTCTGTGACGCAGTGAATGGATCTACAACCGCTACCCCGTCCCAGTTGCGGGTGCCGCCATCCACGGAGATGAAATCCGCCCCATGCTTGTGGGCGAGCCAATAGCCGATGACATCGAGTGGCCGCTGATCGAGGGTCCCGTACGGGCCGCTCACATCGGACGGATTGCTCATGCATGACCGGCATCCCCAGCTGTCCATCACGACATATGGTCCCCCGACCTGGATCGTCGGAGTGACTGATTTCAACGCGTCATAGACGAGGTTGTACAGTTGCGTGTAGTGCTCGTAGTCCCAGCGGTTGAGGGCGGGGTTGTAGAATCCTTTCATTTCGTTCCAGACCTGGAAGTGATGGACATCGGGGTACCGCAGCGCGATCTGCTTCGCGAGCACGGCGAAGTCGCCGTAGTGCTCCGGGAGCGGCGCCCATTCCAAATGGTCCCAGTCGGTGGGGCTATTCGCAGTCCAATGCGGGTCCTTCATCCAGTCGGGCGCGCCGCACAGCGTCAGGACCGGGGTGCCCCCCGACTGCCGAATGAGGTTGACGCGCTCATCGAGCGTCGCCCAGTCGAAAACCCCCGGAGCGGGCTCAGGGTTGTTCGCGCCCCAGCCCATGATGTGCTGGTTCTGATAGGCAACGGCGGTGCGGAGAAGTTGCCGCGCCCCGCTCACCGCTATGGGATCGTTCCAGTCGTCAGGCGTGTATTGGGTATGTGTCACGCCGACGCTGAATGCGCTTGTGGCTACCGCCTTAGTACGGTCGACCGTCACAATCGCATCGATGGAGGTGAGCGCGGACGCTGTGGCGGTGGGTCCAATGGCACGCCCCTGTGGTCCCGGAATGGGGGACGGCGATGAGAGCGGTATTGAGGCCACCGTGCGTGGGATCGGGGTACTGACGGGTGTGAGCACGCTTCCTTCCACCTGTCCGCCTGGTCCCCTCGATTGGGGCGGTGGGATGCTGTCCACCGCGCCCATCACTGGGACGAGACGTCCCATACTGAACAGTATTATAGCGGCGAGCAGGAACGAAAGCCGTTGTCGTCGCGCTGCGGATCGTTCAGGTGATAACCGATCGGTGTCTGTGGCCTCGATGGAATGGCAGCGATCATGGGACATTACCAACATTCCCCCTATGTGTCGGGTGTTGCCTGCTGATCCACATTCTCGCGGCCCGCTCATTCAGGAGCAGGACTGGCAACCCGGCGGTCTCGGAGAGACCCGTGGCTTTGCGTCCCCGCCTCGCGACGGGTTTACCCTCGTATTCTGACTCGCAATGGATAACGGCGGAACGTCGATAATGTTACGCCCATGTCGTGCTTTGTGACCGATACTCGCGCGCCACCAGGAGAGCGAAACTCGTCGCGCTGCTGCGGAGCCGGAGCGGGGCTGCAATTAGGGGTCGATTGACGAAAGGGAAAATATTGTACGTTACTGGTGCATCCGCTAAATACAGGTCGCTTTCGGCATAGCGGCGTGTAGATTCCGACAGAGAAGTGGTTCTCCCGTGATCGTGGTGACGCCGTCACCACGATCACGGGAGAACCACGAAAGCGGGGTAACTCCACCCTTTCGTGAGGTGACCCCATGTGGCTCCTCTTGCTAGCCTCACGCACTAGCAAAACTGCCGCAGACCCCATTCTTTTCTAACTTTGTCACCCTCCACGGTTCAATGGGGTGCTATCGCGACCACATGCGCAATGGTGACACTATGCGGTGCCGTTTCCTCCACAGGTGAGCGCATCCGATGGCACCGAGCGTAACGACGAGTGGCATGACCGGGATTAGGAGATAGAGCCGACCGATCACCGCCATATAGAGCAGCGTGACAGCTACGACACTGATTGCCAGCGACCAAGCCCGCCATCGGAGAGACCCGATCCCTACGACTGCCGTTAGCAGCAACAGCACCTGCTGGCACCACAGAACATAGTCCGACAGATAGCGGGGGTAGCCGTACGCTTCCGGCACAGTCCAATCGAACCAGAGCATCGGTAAACGGGCCAATGATAACATCATATAGCGCAAGGGGTATGTTTCAATGATTCGAAGCGCTTCGTCCCGATATACCGTATCCATCTGCGCTTCCGTTTCCAAGCCCGTGAGATCCGTGTGACGCGCGAGGAGCGATGCAACGGCGGCGTCCGCCCCCGACCCCGCGACGAAATGAAGGTAATTCTCTGTCGGCAGCAGGGAATTCTCGCGGTACAAGTCGTAGCCGGTAAGCGTGGATCCGAGCACCAAGCGACCGAACGCAACATAGTTACGGACGAGCCATGGGCACAATACGATGCCGAACGCGAGGACGAAAAGTGCGACCACCCCCAAAGACCGGAGGCGTTCCGCCGCCGAGATATGGGCGGTGCGAAGTATGGCAACGAGCGAACCGAGTGCTAACACCAGCGGGATAACGGATAAGGCCGAACGCGAGAGGGCGCCGATACCTAGGCATGTCCCTGCTATCAACCAGTCGTGTGCGCGGCCGGTGCGGCGTGCGCGCAAGAAGAGGAAGACGCCCCCAGTAACGCACGCGGTCGCGAGGAGGTTGCCCGTCACCTGGGCGATTTCGGTCCGGTTCGGGGGGAGGTACAAGGCCCATAGGAGTGCGGCCAGGAGCGCGACGCGGGTACTCTTCGCCAGTTCGCGGGCCAGAAAGAACACACCGACGGTAACCGCAAGATTGAGCAGTATCTGGATCAACGCGGCTGCGCGGAAGGAGTCGCGCGTCAGTCGTGCGACGCCCGCGAACAGCAGAACAGGTGCGGGCTCGCGGGCGGCAGTCACATCATTTGCCGGTCCGCAGAAGGGAAAGTACGATGTGAAACAGCCTCGATATCCCCGACCGTCCTCGACGTTATCGATGATCGGCCACCAGTTACCCGTCTCCCCCGCGTGCAAGCTGATCGGACTGACCCAGAAGTGGGGAGCCGCGAGGAAAAACGCCACCACGAGGATAAACGCGAGGATCCGCAGTGGGCACGTATCAACCCACAACAGCAGGCGCGCCACTCGCGCGGATACGTCAGTCCCTGTCTCGTCCCACATGTGTCGCCCCCGTCTTTCAATCAGTTAGCGATCATCTTGGACATTCCCTTTGGCACCGTCCACTTGCATTCCGGCGTCTACACCGCCGATGGTCGCGAGGGCGACGAGATCGCCACGATTCAGAGCAACGCTCCCATTTGAATCTCCTTTTCCCTTGCTTGGCGAGGGTCCGTCAACATCCCGCTCTCAGCGCCAAGGAACTGCAATCCGCATACCAGCGGATTGTGGGAGTGAACCAATCAGCGCCATCTCTTCTTAGTGTACGTAGTACCGGAGACGTACGTAAGACTGGTGATGAATTATATATAGCAATATAAACGTTATGATTTGATTTCCTTCGTCACATTTTCAGCGCATGTACGTTATCTTTATTGTATGATGCTTACTAACCGCGATGGTGATCGGGATACGAGAGCAGAAGGTGCACAGGATGTAAACACGATTGCCCCTAGCATGCGCTTCGGTGCCGTCACCCCAAGCAGGCGTCCCCATTCCCATCCTCGCGGATGTTGGTACCACGGTCGATATCGCTGACCTGCGGCGGGCCGCTGCTTTCGGGATGTGCAGCGACAGCGATCTCGCGATGTCCGAGACTTGCGGGGATCGTGACGATACTGAAAGGGAGTCGACACGTCATTATCGTTCAATCTACATTTTGGGCCTCTATCGTTGTCGTGTGGGGAATGGGATCGAGTAGATACGGAGCAATTCACATTTTGTTCTTTGGTATAAAGTGATCGCAGAGAAAGAATTGCTGGTATACTAGTTAGGACTTACGCAGTTGAGCCAAACGACACCCAGCGAGTAGAGTAGCAGGCATGAATCAACCACGCTGTACCGACACCGAATACATCGATTTCCTCGTCGCCACCCCCCGCGCCGTCAGCGGCACCGAGGCCGCCCGCGTCCAGCCACGCCGCCCGGCTGCGCCCGCCCACGACGCCTTCACCCGCCTCCTGCACCGCCTCGAACCCGATCCCGCCACGCTCTGGCGCGAAGTCGCCCCGCTCGTCACGCGCGGCGGGGGCGTGCTGGTCGTGGATGACACGACCCTCGACAAGCCGTATGCCCGGAAGATCGACCTCGTGCATCGCCACTGGTCGGGGAAGCATCACGCCGTCGTGGATGGCATCAACCTGATTACGCTGTTGTGGACCGAGGGCGAGAGCCTGATCCCCTGCGACTGGCGCGTCTTCGACAAGCCCAATGACGGGATGACCAAGAACGAGCATTTCCTCGCCATGCTCCTGACCGCCAAGCAGCGCGGTTTCGCGCCGGAATGTGTCCTCTTCGACGGCTGGTATGCCTCGATCGACAACCTGCGGATGATCCGCGATTGCGGCTGGCGCTGGCTGACCCGCTTGAAGGGGAATCGGCTGGTCAACCCGGATCGGACGGGCAACCGGGCGATGGCGGTGTGCGAGATCGCCGAATCGGGGACGGTCGTCTGGCTGAGGGACTACGGACTGATTCGCGTGTTCCGGATCGTCACCCCGGACGGTGAGACGGAGCACTGGGCGACCAATGATGGGGCGATGGAGGAACTGGAACGGCTGAAGTACGCCGAGTTCTCCTGGGGAATCGAGGTTTATCACCGGGAGTTGAAGCAGGAATGTGGCGTGGAGCGGGCGATGGTGCGGGCGGGACGGGCGCAGCGCAACCACATCGGCTGCGCGATCCGGGCATTTGTGCGCCTGGAGTGGCACCGATTGCGGACGGGCGTGAGTTGGGGACGGGCGAAGGAAGCGATCATCCGCCCGGCGGTACGGTGCTACCTGGCGCATCCCTGGTATCGCCTCCCCGCAACTGCGTAAGTCCTAACTAGTTACACGTTGACGCTGGAACGGGATTCTGTGCAGTATGGCCGTAACAGGATAATACGGAGGGAAATATGCTCGTCGAGAGAGTGATGGAAGACACAACGGGAATGATGGGTAGAGCACAGGAGTGGCAAACGAGCCACCGTGTGAGCGTGGTGATCCCGGCACTGAATGAGGCGAAGAACCTGTCGCACGTCCTGCCCCTGATCCCGACATGGGTGCACGAGGTGGTCCTCGTCGATGGTCACTCAACCGATGCCACGGTCTCCGTGGCGCGCGAGCTGCTGCCGACGATTCGCATCGTGCCCCAGACAGGGCGGGGCAAGGGCGCGGCGCTCCGTAGTGGATTCGCCGCCGCGACGGGCGAGATCATCGTCATGCTCGACGCCGACGGCTCCACCGACCCTACGGAGATTCACTCATTCGTCGGGGCGCTACTCTCCGGGGCCGATTTTGTCAAGGGGTCCCGCTTCCTCCAAGGAGGCGGGACTGCGGATATGCCCACCTATCGCCGCCTCGGCAACGCCGCATTCGTCGCCCTGGTGCGCCTGCTCTTCGGTGGCCGGTACTCCGACCTCTGCTATGGGTATAGCGCCTTCTGGAAAAGGGTCGTACCGCTACTGCAACTGGACGGTGACGGCTTCGAGATTGAGACGATGATGAATGTGCGCGCGTTGCAGTGCGGCCTAGTGATCGCCGAGGTACCCAGCTTCGAGGATCGACGCGTCCATGGCACGGGCGGGTTGAGGACCGTGCCCGATGGGTGGCGCGTGCTCAGGACGATCTGGCGCGAATGGAAATCGCCGATATCGACGTCGGTGAAGTTGCGGCGCCGTTGGAGCAGGCACGGTGCCCTGCCCTCTCAGTACCTGCAACAATCGCGGCAGGCCAGGCGCGCGCACGGATCAGGCGGTGCCTAAATGACGTCCGCGTGCGTCTCGGTAGTGATCTGTGGCTATGCCGACGACCGCTGGGACGACCTCCTCACGGCAGTCGAATCGGTCCGCGCGCAGAGCGTGCCACCCCGCGAGATCATCGTCGTCATCGATCACAACCCCTCCTTGCGCGCGCGCGCGCAGGCGGTGATGCCGGACGTGACGGTCATCGAAAATCGTGATCCCCGCGGTCTGTCTGGCGCGCGGAACAGCGGAGTGGCGGTTGCGAAAGGCGAAGTGATCGCCTTTCTGGATGACGACGCGGTCGCCGCACCCGACTGGCTCGAGCGACTGCGCGCGCACTATGAGCAGGATCCCACGGTATTGGGGGTCGGTGGGGCGATCGATCCCGCGTGGTCGGACGGGCCACCGCAGTGGTTCCCCGAGGAGTTCTACTGGGTCGTCGGCTGCACCTACCGGGGTATGCCGCAGACGGTGGGGCAAGTTCGCAACCTGATCGGCGCCAATATGTCCTTCAGGCGACAGGTGTTCGAGGGGGTGGGCGAGTTCCGCAGCGGGATCGGGCGGATCGACAAGCGGCCGTTCGGCTGCGAGGAGACGGAGTTGTGCATCCGTGCCCATCGGCACTGGCCGGATCGGATCTTCCTCTACGACCCAGCGGCGCGGATCCGACACCGAGTCCCGCACGCGCGAGCGCGCTGGGGATACTTCCGCGCGCGCTGCTACGCGGAGGGACGCTCCAAGGCGCAGGTGACGCGGCTCGCGGGAGCGCGGGACGGCCTGGAGACGGAGCGCGGCTACACACTGCGAACGCTGCCGCAGGGGATGGCGCGTGGGATCGTGGCGGCGACGCGAGGCGATGCGGCAGGGCTGGCACGGGCGGGGGCGATCGCGGCGGGTCTGGCAATTACGCTGGTGGGGTACGCGGAGGGGCTGGTGCGCAGTCGGTGGCAGGGGACGGGACGGGCTGCGGGGCCACGCGCCGACGTGATCCACGGAGGGATCACCGAATGATCGGCACGGTGGCGCCGCCAGCGACGACCAGTCGCGCGCACACGCGCGAAGCGCGCGTGGTGCCGGGAGAAGCACGCGGTCTCCGCGTGCTTCTTGTCACCGCGCGTTACCCGCCGTTTGTCGGCGGCACGGAGGTGCACACCTTCGAAGTGGGGCGGCGGTTGGCCGCCGCCGGGAATAGCGTGACCGTGCTGACGACGGACCCGGGCAAACAGCTCCCGGCGGATGAAACGTCGGATGGCGTGCGCATCCTGCGGGTGCCCGCCTGGCCAGCCAGCCGGGATTGGTATGTCGCTCCGGGTATCTACCGCACGATTGTCCGGGGAGACTGGGATATCGTCCACTGCCAGGGATACCACACGTTGGTCGCGCCCCTTGCGATGGTCGCGGCTTGGCGGGCGAGGACCCCATGGGTCGTCACCTTCCACAGCGGTGGGCACTCTTCTCGTCTGCGCAATGCGGTGCGTGGCAGCCAGCGAATGATACTCCGGCCGCTATTGGCGCGGGCGGAGCGGCTCATCGCCGTTTCAAACTTCGAGGCAACCCTCTTTCAGGAGCAGCTGCGCCTCCCGCGGGAGCGGTTCGCCGTCATACCAAACGGCGTGCAGCTGCCCGAGGTCATCGAGGCTCCCCCCGCGACGACGGACGGCACGCTCATCGTCTCGGTCGGGCGGCTCGAACGCTACAAGGGGCACCAGCGGTTGATCGCGGCACTGCCGACGGTAGCGGCACACTATCCGGATGTTCGCCTGCAGATTCTTGGATCGGGCCCCTATGCGTCGGCGTTGCGACGATCGGCGGACGGGGCCGGGGTCGCCAATCGCGTGCAGATCGGCACATTCTCGGCGGGTGAGCGGGACGAAATGGCGTCCCTGCTGTCGCGTGCGGCCCTCGTCGCGCTGCTGAGCGAGTACGAGTCTCAGGGCATTGCTATCATGGAGGCGCTTGCGCTCGGTCGCCCGGTGCTCATCACGCACACCTCGGCGCTGGCCGAACTCGCGGACCATGCGCTTGTGCGAGCCATACCGCTCGCGAGCAGTTGCGAGGACGTCGCGGACGCCATTCTCGATCAGCTTCGCCGACCGGCGGTGGGGACTACAGTGGACCTCCCGACATGGGATACGTGCGCCGCTGCGCTATTGGCCTTATATCATACCATTTGTCGGAGGATTGAATGCGCATCCTGATGCTCACGGAATTTTACCCGCCATTCGCGGGCGGCATCGAACATCATGTACGGAGCCTCAGTACCGCGCTGGTCGCGCGAGGACATGACGTCGCCGTTGCGACCCAATGGCATGAAGGCTCTGCAGAATATGAGGTTGATCGTGGTGTCCATGTGCATCGCATTCACAGCACAATGGAACGCGCCACCCCACTAATCGGTGATCTTGGTCGTACGTATGCTCCCCCCTTTCCCGATCCAGAGGCGACGCTGGCGTTGCGCAAGGTCATAATCCGTGAGCGACCAGAAATCGTACATGGTCACAATTGGATCGCCCAGTCGTTCATTCCCCTCAAAGCGTGGAGCGGAGCAAAGTTCGTCATGAGCCTACATATGTACAGTCTTGTGTGCGCGAAACAGAGCATGATATATCAGGACGCGCAATGCAGCGGTCCTGGCATCGTTAAATGTCTTCGGTGCGCCGGGGATCAATTCGGGGTAGCGAAAGGGACGCCAATTGCGCTCATGCGATGGGCTTCGTCGCCCTTTGAGCGTAAGACCGTGGATATGTTTCTGCCGGTAAGCTACGCGACTGCTGAAGGCAATGGTTTGACGACCAGCGATCTGCCCTTTCGTATCATCCCGAATTTCATACCCGATGACCTTACCACTCCCCACGGGGAGTGGGAATCATACTTGGCGCAACTCCCGCAGGATGACTATATCCTTTTTGTCGGCGCACTCGGGCGATACAAAGGGGAAGGCATTCTGCTTCGCGCGTATGCCAAGTTGAATGATCCGCCGCCTCTCGTGCTTATCGGCACGCTCTGGCCGAAAACAAACACCGACTTCCCGCGCAATGCTACGGTCCTCACAAACTGGCCGAACGGTGCCGTCATCGCCGCCTGGCGCCGAAGTTTGATGGCGATTGTGCCCTCGGTATGGTCGGAGCCGTGCGGCACCGTGCTGCTTGAGGCGATGGCCAGCGGAAAGTCCATCATCGCCTCGCGGATCGGCGGCAATCCCGAGATCATAGCCGACGGCGAAACTGGGTTGCTGGTGCCGCCCGGGGATGTGCAGGCGCTGCAGTCAGCGATAGAGCGCTTGCTCGCCAATCCGGGAGCGCGAGAGCGGATGGGACAGGCGGGACTGAAGCGGGTGCAACGCTTCTTTGCGAGCAATGTGGTACCTCAATTCGAGGCGGTATATCGGGAAGTGCTTGGGCAGACGCAAGGTCGAGCAGCACCGGGGCACGCTTTCACGGTGGGACACGTCGACGTGGATGGAGAGCGGTCATGACATCGACCATGGTTTCCGTATTGGTTGGTTACGAGGAGCCACGCATGAGCGACATCCCGCGCGTGAGCGTCGTGGTGAAGAGCTACAACTACGCGCGCTTCCTGCCCGACGCCATCGACAGCGCCCTCGCCCAGAGCTACCCGCACATCGAGGTGGTCGTCGTCGACGACGGCTCCACCGACGAGTCTCGCGAGGTGATCGCCCGCTACGGTGACCGCGTCATCCCCGTGCTTAAGGAGAACGGAGGGGAAATGTCGGCGTTCAACGCCGGATTCGCGACGAGCCGGGGCGAGGTGGTGATCTTTCTGGACGCCGACGACCGGCTGCTGCCACACATCGTCGAACGCGTGATGGAGGCATTCAAGGCCGAGCCGAATATATCTAAGGTACAGTACCGCTTGGAGGATATTGACGCCACCGGCAGGCTGACGGGCACCTTCCGCCCGCCCGCGCATGTGCGCATGCCGAGCGGCGACATCCGCCCGAGTGTCCTGAAATACCACGCATATCATTGGCCGCCGACGAGTGGCAATGCCTTTCCGGCGTGGGTATTGCGCCGGATCCTCCCGGTCCCTGAGGACGAACACTTCCGCGACATCGCCGATGAGTACCTCGCCAAGCTCAGCCCCCTCTTCGGGCCGATCACCTCGCTCGACGGGGTCGGCGCGCAGTACCGCATCCATGGCGCCAACTACTCGCTCCAGACCTCGATCGCCTGGGACCGCTCCGCGTTCGATGTCGAGCGGGTCCGCCGGGAGGTCGCGCGGGAGTACCGCAGCTACCAGTATGTCGGGGAGTTCGCCGACACACTCGGTCTGGCAAGCGGCCCCGGACGCGTCGCTGACGCGCTCAATATCCGGTTCCTCGTGCCGCGGATCATCTCGTACAAGCTGGATCGTTCGCGGCATCCAATCGCGGATGATCGCCTGTTACCACTCGCGTTCCGTGGTATCGCGGCGGCCTGTGTCTCCCCCGACTTCTCGTGGCGCGACAAAGTCCGCCACATCCTCTGGTTCACGGCAATGGTTCCCTCGCCGACGCCGGTCGCAGGGTGGCTGGGGAAGCGACTACTCTATCCAGAGAAGAACGGGAAATTGCAACGGCTGCGCGCCAGATGGCAACGGCCTCCCAAGGGACTGGAGGGCAACGCTGTGGGAACAGATTCCATACCGGCGGACGCGCTGGTGAGCATCGTGGTGAACAACTACAACTACGCCCGCTTCCTGCCCGACGCCATCGACAGCGCCCTCGCCCAGAGCTATCCGCACATCGAGGTGGTCGTCGTCGACGACGGCTCCACCGACGAGTCTCGCGAGGTGATCGCCCGCTACGGTGACCGCGTCATCCCCGTGCTTAAGGAGAACGGGGGGCAGGCCTCGGCGTTCAACGCCGGATTCGCGACGAGCCGGGGCGAGGTGGTGATCTTTCTGGACGCCGACGACCGGCTGCTGCCACACATCGTCGAACGCGTGATGGACGTCTTTCGATACTATCCAGATACCACACTTGTACAGTACCGCATGGCGGTGATTGATGCGAAGGGAAAATCGACGGGTGCCTTTGAACCTCCCGCACATATACAGATGCAAAGCGGTGATTTCCGGGGACTTATCATGAAGTTCAACAACTGCGTGTGGTACATGCCTACAAGCGCGAACGCCTTTCCGCGTAGCGTTTTGCGTCGTATTCTTCCCGTCCCCGTACCCGCAACCACCTCTCTGATGTACGCCGACTACTATCTGTCGCGCGCAAGCGCCCTGTGTGGCCCCATCGTCTCTATTGATGAAGTCGGTGCACACTATCGCCATCACGGCACGAACCTCTTCAACGTCCCAACGGTCAACCTTGATCGGCACCGTCACGAGATTGTGCGAACCATTGAGGCGCATAGAGACCTGAAAAGGATTGCTGATTCGCTCGGCCTTGTCGGCTACTCCCGTGAAGCGACTAATGTCTCCGACGTCCCCTTTCTCGCACATCGCGTTATTTCGCTAAAAATGGAACGCGAACGACACCCGATTAAAGGGGATCGGCTTCCGCTGCTTTCCTGGCACGGGCTGATCGCTGCCCTTCAACGCCCTGACCTATCGTTGCTGGTACGATTTTTCCATGCACTCTGGTTCATCACGATGTTACCAGCACCGAAGCCACTTGCGCGCTGGCTCGCTGAGAAGCTCTTCCATCCTGAGACACGCAAGGGCTTCAACAAGCTTCTCACTGGCGTAGGGCACCGTGAGATTCCGACACGCGTATGACAGCAAATAGAGTGTACCAGTCCTCATATCAGGCCGAGGGCAACCATGTGGGAAGGAACTTGCCATCGCTGGAAAGATGATCAGCGTTCTCGACCTATTGATGGAGCGTCATATTAGCCTCCCATAACAGGGGAAACACTTGGCAAGGACAACGACACTTATTAGGCCACATGCATCATGGCGTGGCAAAGTGAAGCCACCAGAGATAGATATCATTGGGCCATTCGGGCTCGTTCTTTGCGCGATCACCGTCTGGGCGGTGTCGCTTAGAAATATAGATCTCCGCAGCATGAACGACATTGGCCTGATCTCCGTATTGCCCGCTTCGTTCTTCGTTGCGTTCGCGGTTTTGACAGGCAGTTTTTGCCTGACACTCCATCGGCGCCCATCACACCAATTACTCCTTAGCCTCCATGTTGTCGCGCTCCTCCTGATACTGTACGCTACAACGACGCTCGTCGAAACGGCGCCGCGCTTCGAATCATCGTGGAAACATGCCGGCATCGCCGAGTACATCATGCGGAACGGCAGCGTCGATCCGACGATCGATGCGTACTTCAGCTGGCCCGGCTTTTTTGTCCTCATCGCCTTCATCACGTCGGCGGCGGGGTTCGGGAACCCGATCAGTTTCGCGGCATGGACGCCCGTGGCGCTCAACTTCGTTTGTCTCGGCGCGCTGATCATGATCCTCCGCGCGTCCACGAGGGATGCGCGCGTGGTCTGGACGGGTGCGTGGTTCTTCCTCCTGACAAACTGGGTGGGGCAGGATTACTTCTCCCCGCAGGGATTCGCGTATTACCTTGCGATTACCATCCTCGCGATCCTCCTGACATGGTTCAGACCAACACCGAGCGATCCTGGTTCATCGCCGACATGGCGAAGGCCCTTCGGTCTGTTACGTGCATATTTTGCGCGCAGTGTTGCGGCTCTGAAAGAGATAGATATGAGTGGGGTCGGTTCTGGCAAGAAATCCCTGCGACGGGCCGTTGGCCATTTGACGAACATGATCTATGGCTGGTTCACGACAAGTGAACCACCAGTCGCGCCCGCGAGCCACATCCAGCGCATAGGGGCGATCGCGATCATCGTTCTCCTCTTCTCCGGGACGGTCTTCAGCCATCAGCTCACCCCGTTCGCCACGATCGCAGGTGTAACAGCGCTCGTGCTTTGCAATCGCTGCAGTGCCCGCAGCCTGCCGGTACTCATGGCGATCATCCTCCTGACATGGATCAGTTTCATGACCGTTGCCTTTCTCGCGGGCAACCTCCGTGGCCTCACTTCAGACGTCGGTCAGGTCAATCGCAACGTGAGCTCCGCCGGGGTCGGTCGGACGGCCGGGGGAAGCCAGGCACATCGGTTTGTGGTCCAGGAACGGATCATTATGACCGCAGCGGTATGGGGTTTGGCGTTTCTTGGCGGTATCCGAAGGCTGTGGAATGGCCGCCTGGACCTGGCATGCGCGATCTCGGCAGTGGTGCCGTTCACCCTCGTCGCCCTGCAATCATACGGTGGCGAGGTGTTCCTCCGTATCTATTTTTTCGCCCTGCCATTCATGGTCTTCTTCATTGCCGCTCTCTTCTATCCGACCCGTGCGCTCGGCGCGTCGTGGCGAACCGCAGCCGCAGTGGGGCTTGTGAGTCTGGGGATGCTTGGCGGCTTTCTCGTCGCTCGATATGGAAACGAACGCATGGATGCGCTCACGTCTCAAGAGGCAGATGCCGTCCAGTATCTATATCGCGTCGCGAAACCGGATTCGCGATTGATCGCGATTTCCTACAACCTGCCTTGGAAAAGCCAGGGTTACGTCGGATACCAGTACTCGATTCTCAGCGACAAGGGAAACCTTCGGAGTGACGTCCTCGACAATGCGGACATCAACGCGTTTGCGGACTGGGCGCGCACGCCCGGGAAGGATGCGTATGTTATCGTCACCGAGAGCCAGAAAGCGGAGCTGGAACTCTTTTCGGGGTTCCCGCCCGACGCGGTGGACCACTTCGAGCAGGCGCTGAAAGCGTCGGATCAGTTCCGGGTGATCTACAGCAATCGCGACGCGACGATCCTTGTCCCGACGGGCAACGGGTAGGTGGGCGATGAAGATGCTGGTCGTGACGCCGATGCTCCCGAAAAAGCAACCCACCAATGCCCTGCCGTTGGTGACGCACACCCTCGTCACGGGACTTGCCGCGCGTCATGCGGTGACGCTCCTCACCGTTGCCGGCCCGGACCCCGATGACCGGCTCGCGATCGACGAGTTGCGCGCGTCGGGTATTGACGTCGACGTCGTCTGGCGAACGGAACCGTATGACATGGATCGTAGGACGCGATGGTGGCAACTGGCAAGCGCGTGGCTGCGCAGCAGGTATCCGTTGCGTACGATCTGGTTCCGGGAGCCGAGCATGCAGCGCCTCATCGATCATCGTCTCGCCAGGACATCATTCGATCTCATCCAACTCGAAGACAACGCGGTGGCGGCCTATCGCTACGGGACGGCCACCCCCGTCATCCTCACCGAGCACGAGGTCCGCCGCCCCCGCCCCGTTCGATGGCGGCGCGAACGGGGGATGAGCTGGCGACAATGGACATTCGCCGAGGCGGATTGGCACCGCTGGCGGCACTACCAGCGAGCCGTATGGCACCGCTTCGACCGCATCCTGGTATTCACACCGCGCGACGCGGCTGCGATCCGCACCATCATCCCCGCGCTCGCCAGCCGGGTGCGCGTCAATCCCTTTGGCGTCGAAATCCCGTCCATCGCTGATCCAACACGCGCTGAGGACGGCACGATCGTTTTCGTGGGCGGATTCTCGCATCAGCCGAACGTTGACGCCGTCCTCTGGCTAGGGCACGAGATCATGCCGCTGCTCCGTATGCAGTATCCGCGCGTTCGATTGTTGCTGGTCGGCAGCCATCCGCCGGCGGCCGTGTCGGCCCTCGCCGGCGGCGATATCATCGTTACCGGCCGCGTGGCGGAGATCGACCCCTTCCTTGAGCGGGCGGCTGTTGTCGTCGCGCCGCTCCGCATCGGCGGTGGGATGCGCATGAAGGTGCTCCAGGGAATGGCACGGGGGAAGGCGGTGGTTACGACGTCGGTGGGAGCAGCGGGGCTCGCGGCCGATGGGGAGGAGCCCCCCGTGATCATCGCCGAGGACGCCGCGGCGTTCGCCCGCGCCACTGCGGCGCTCCTGGATTCGCCCGAGGCCCGCCGGGACCTTGGGACGCGCGCCCGGTCCTTCGTCGCCGAGCATTACAGCGCCACGGCCTATCTGCGACGGCTCGAGACAATCTACGCGGAACTCGTCCCTGACCCCAAGCAGCGGGGGCACGAACAGCGGCCCGAGGATAATTCTGCAGCGACAGATCGTCATCACGGGGGCACACACGATACGATGACCGCTCAATATTCCGTTAGCGTCGTCATTCCCACATATGAGCGATGCGCATCCGTACTGCGCGCGCTTGAGGCGCTCGGTCGGCAGACGCTGCCGCCGTGCGACTACGAGGTTATCGTCTCCATCGACGGTTCGTCGGATGGTACCCGCGAGGCGGTCGAGCGGTTCGCGGCAGCCTATCGTGTCCGCGCGCTCTGGCAGCCCAATCGCGGGAGGGCGGCCGCGTGCAATGCGGGCATTCGCGCCGCAACTGGTGAGGTGGTGATCCTCCTCGACGATGACATGGAGCCCCTGCCCGGGTTCTTGCTGGCTCACCGACAGGCACACCCGCACGGCTCTCGGTTGGGCATCATGGGGGCGGTCCCTATCGCCCTCGATCGATCCTCAGCGGCGGTCACCGAGTACATCGGCGGGAAGTTCAACGCGCATCTGGAGAAACTGGCATCCCCCGGTTATGACTTGAATCTGCGCGATTTTTATAGCGGTAACTTCTCGATTCGTCGGGCGGTTCTGCTCGAAGTCGGCGGCTTCGACGAAGGGTTCAGAATCTATGGCAATGAGGACCTCGAACTCTCCATCCGCCTCAAGCGGGCCGGCGTGCAGCTGCGGTATAGCGCGGAACCGGTGGCGCGGCAGCACTACACGAAGGGGTTCGCCGCGCTCGCCCGCGACAATATCGCGAAGGGGCGGACGGCGGTGCTCCTGGTGGGGAAGCATCCGGAGAGTTTCGCCGATTCGCGGCTCGGTGGGTATCGCCGGGCCTCGCGCAAATGGCGGCTCCTCCGCAGCGCGCTGATCGCCGCCAGCGCTCGATGGGGACGGATGCCGGATGTGGTCATCTCATTCATCGAATGGCTGGAAAAGCGCCGACCGCCACGACTCCACCGGTACTACAACGTGGCGCTCGACTACTTCTTCTGGGTCGGTGTGCGGGCGGCATTGCGCGAGCGAGCGAGCGCAGGCCATGGCACGACTTCCCCACGGGAACTCGTGCGGAGGTCGCGCCAATGATCCGCAAAGTGGCCTATTTCACCGACAGCGCCGATACCGGGGGTGCCGAGCAGGCGCTATTGTATCTGCTGGCGGGCCTCGACCGGGCGCGCTGGCAGCCCGTGCTGTTCCACCATCCCGAGCCGGGTTTGGCCCGCCTGCTCGCGGAGGCACGGAGGCTGGATGCCACGCTCCACGAGGTGCCGAGGATGCCCCCGGGCTGGGGGGGGATGGGAAGGTTGCCCGGTTTCATCCGGGCGTTGGCGGCCGAACGTCCGGCGGTTTTCCATGCCCATCTGACGTGGCCCCTATCCTGCAAATACGGGCTGATTGGTGCGATCCTCGCGCGGATACCCGCGATCATCGCCACTGAGCATCTTTTCATCGACCTCCCTTACAGTCGCGCGACAAAGATTCAGCAGCGATGCATCGCCACGAAGGTCGACTGTTACATCGCGGTATCGCAGGACGTGCGGCGGCGATTGCAGCGAACCTTCCGAATCCCGAGGCACAAGATCGAGGTGATCCACAACGCCGTCCCCTTGCACCCCGTCGCTTGTAAGACGGATATAGCGACAGAGAAAGACGCGGCATGGGGGATGGAGCAACCGATTGTGCTGACGGTGGCCCGCCTCGATAAGCAAAAGGGGCTCTCTCACCTGCTGCAGGCGGCGGCGCGCGTCCCCGAGGCCACGTTTGTTATCGCCGGTGATGGACCTGAGCGCGCGCGGCTCGAATCCCAGGCTCGCGAGCTCCAATTGGGACACCGTGTGGTTTTCCTCGGCCACCGGCGGGATATTCCCGTCTTGCTGTCCGGATGTGACCTCTTTGTCCTGCCCTCCCTCTATGAGGGTCTTCCCTTATCGGCGCTTGAGGCGATGGTGGCGGGCAAACCGGTGATCGCCACGGCGGTCGGCGGCACCGATGAAGCGATCATCCACGGGGTCACCGGTCTCCTCGTTCCCCCCGCCGACGCCGCCGCTCTGGCCGAGGCTATCCGGAGGCTGCTGTCGGACCCGGCGCTTTCTCGACGCCTGGGCATGGCCGGGAAGGATCGCGTCCATCGGCATTTCTCGCTCGATACGATGGTCCGGAGCGTGACAAACATCTATGACCGTGCGCTCGGCGGATGCGAGGTGTCGCGTGGGCGTCACTGAGTCCCAGCCGGAGCGCGCGCGCAACAAGACGATCCGGCGAGCTGACTGGCGTTTCTTGCTGCCCGATCCCCGGCCCGGTGCCAGCGTCTGCTTCTCCGACGGACTGCTGGCGGCCGCGGTCGCTTCGATTTCCGACCGGGTGATCGCTGGCGAGCGTGCCGTCGATGACCAGTGCGATTTAGCGGTTGCCACAAATCCCGCGCAGGATACACTGCGCGCGGCTTGGGCGGCACTTCATCCCGGCGGGTCCTGCTACACCGAGTGGTACCGCCCGCTGAGCGGCGGCGCAAAAGGTGTCCGTCGCCGGTTGGAGGCGGTGGGATTCGATGATGTGACGTGCTATTGGGCATGGCCATGGCCGTCGCGCGCGTCCGCGCTGTTCTGGCTGCCGCTCGGAGCGCACAATGCGCTGCGTTATTTCGCGGCCAATCGACCGAAATCGCGCCTGTTCGTCGGGCGCCTCGCACACGCCGCGCGCGAGGCCCTGTGGGCCCTCAGCGTAGGGACGAACCTCGCGCTCCCCGTCTGCGCCGTCGCCCGCAAACCGCCGCGACCGGATGATCCCGAATCGGTCGCCGCTCCGCGTGTGTCCCCGGGAGAGCGGGACATGAATCACAGCCCCCTCAGTATGATACGCGCGAGATGGCCAACATGGGACTTCGGCCCCACGCCCTCGACACTCTCCTTGCTGCTTCTGACAGGCGGTCCCCGGAGTATCAGCAAGATTGTCGCGCTCGTATTTGCCGACTCCGAGCGCGAGCCCGCGCTCGCGGTGAAGATGGCGCGGGTGCCCGAATCGGTTCCCGCGCTCGCGCGGGAGGCGGCGACGTTGCGGGCTCTCCAGGTGCTGCAGCCCGACCGTAGGCGGGGTGTCCCCCGCGTCCTATTCTGCGATGAGCACGCCGGTCTCCTGGCCGTAGGAGAAACGGCGCTGACCGGCGTGCCGCTCTCCATGATCGTTGGAGAGGCAAACTACCGCGACATTGCCCTGAAAGCGACGGGATGGCTCGCCGACTTCGCGGGACGACCGAGACCGGCTGCCCCGAGCAACTGGTGGGACCGCCTCGTCGAGCCACTTCTCGCCGATTTCGGCGATGCATTCGGCCCCGTCGTGGACCGCGCGATGCTGGATGAGACGCGGGCGATCCTCTCCGCACTCGGGTCCCTCCCGCTCGTGTGCGAACATCGGGATTTCTCGCCGTGGAACGTCCTAATGGACGCGACGGGCGAATTGGTGGTGCTGGATTGGGAATCGTCGGAACGCGAGGGGTTACCGGCGCTCGATCTCGTCTATTTCCTGGCGTATCTTTCATTCTTTGTCGATGGCAGCATGCGGTCCGGACATCTCCGAGAATCGTACCGGGCATCCCTCGATCCGACGACGCGTGCGGGTTCGGTGCGCCGGGAGTGCCTCGGACGTTACGCGGGACAGACTGGCATCGATCCTGCCGCATTGAAGCCGCTATGCCTGCTCGTTTGGCTGCTCCACTCTCGCTCGGAATACGGACAGTTTCTGGCCGATACCGCCGGGAAGCCAACCGAGGCGCAATTACGCCACAGCGTGTTCCTCGGCCTGTGGGAAGAGGAGTTGCGGAGCAACGTGAACCATCCCGGTCGTATGAGTTGACGGCATGCAGCGACACTAGGGGACTTTGCCCATGATCAATTCCTCAACGACCCGGAGGCGCGCGAGCGTACGCCAGATGGACTGGCGCTTCCTCCTGCCGGATCCACCAGGGGGCGCTTTCGAGCACCTCGTCCTGCTCGGAGGCTCGGCGGATCTCGCCGAGCGCATCATCGACAGCGGGTTCGCACGGCGGCTGAGCCGGGAGGTACCACGGGGACGATCCGCCGATGCGCTGGTAATCCTCCGCAGCGCGTCAGCGGACCTGCCCGAGACCGTCCGCTGCCTCGTGCCGGGCGGGGCGCTGTACTACGAAGTTGAGCAGCGGCGGGGCCCATGGTCCGCCGCCACGCCGGGCAGGACCCGGCATGCGTTACGGCGGATCGGGCTGTCGCCGACCGGTGTCTACTGGGCTAGGCCGGGATTCGACGCGTGCCAGATGTACCTGCCGCTCGATGACGCGGGAGCGATCCGATGGTTTCTCGACGCGAAGTTTGTGGCGGCGACGCCAAGATGGCGATTGCTGGCCCCGCTCTTGCGCGCGACATCGCGCTTGGGGAGCGGCCCATTCGCCCTCCTGGCGCGTACCTATGCGGTGACCGCCGTCATGGGCCCGGCCGCAGGCAGCGCCCCATCCATATTGGGGCATCCCGAACTGCCCGCGAGGCTGCGCGACCGACCGTTGCGGCCACTTGTGCTCACTGCGGGCGACGACGATGTCAATCGCGTGATCATCCTCCCCTTCGCGCTCGGCGCTTCCCGTCCACTCGCTGCGCTCAAATTTTCGCGGCTTCCTGACCGCAATTTCCACACCGAGAACGAACAAGTCGTGCTTGCTCAAGTCCGCAGAGACCTCGATGGGGCGATGCGCGGCACGATCCCCGAACCGCTGGCGATTTTGCGATGGAATGGGATTTCGGTCGGTGTAGAGAGCGATGTGCCCGGCCGCCTCCTCATCACCTCAACGGGCCGCTGGGGGCTATCCCTGCGGAGAAAGATCGAAGATCTGCACCACGCGGTCGATTGGCTCGTCGCGTTCCACCGCCAAACTCGGCCCGGCATATCGGCGTGGCAAGGCACGGAATTGCTCGAGAAGACCGAGATGCTGCTCGCCGCGTACGAGCGGTCGTACGGCGTCATCGCGGGTGAGGAACGGCTCTTCGCCGCAGTACGCCATCACACCCGCTCGCTGGTGGGCATCCCGCTACCGCGCGTGTGGGAGCACTACGCATACGCAGATTGGAACATTTATCGCGCCGACCACGCGACGTATGTTGTCGACTGGGAGGGCGGCGAGATCGGGCTGCCGCTGTGCGATCTGCTCTATCTCGTCACGCATTGGACCTGCAACGTGCGGCGCCTCTCCGGGAAGGCGGCTCAGGTGCAAGGTTTCCGCGACCTCTTTTGTCGTCCGGGATCTGCGGATCCCGCGATCTCGGCCGGCCGCCAAGCGATCACCGACTATATGGCGAGGCTCGAGATCGACCGCCGTTTTCTGCCGCTGTTGCTCGTCCTCATGTGGGTGGTGCACGCGCTCGGTCGCGTCGATCGGGAGGAAGCCCTCGGCGGGCGGGAAACGGATCTGCGCTCCGGGAATTCGTACGTGGGATACATCGGCGTGCTCGCCGAAAGTGTTGACTCGTTATTCGCGGGCCACCGCACGGATGCTCCCGCATCCGTGCCGCATCGCGGAAGTCGCTAGCGGACCAATGGCGGAACGCCGGTACGTTCCCTTCGAACAGGAAGGCAGAAATCATGCTATCACGCGCAGCCGGACGGAAGAAGCAGACGGACCATCCGACACACGGCCGTCGGCTGCGGCAGCGCCTTCGTCGCCTCTCCCACCCGATATCGCTCGGGACGATCCGGCGGACCACACCGGCGAGTGACATGTGGGGCTATGATCGCGGGACGCCCATCGATCGCTACTACATCGAGCGCTTTCTCAGCCAGCACTGCCGCGACATCCGGGGGCATGCACTGGAGATTAAAGATAGCGGCTACATCGATCGATTCGGCCTCAATGTCGAGCGCTGGGACGTGCTCGATCTCGATCCCACGAATGCCCGGGCGACCATCATCGCCGATATAACCGCCGCAGATTCGGTTCCGTCGGACCAATTCGACTGCTTCGTGTTCACGCAGACGCTGCAATTCATCTACGACACGCGGGCCGCGCTGGCGCATGCCCACCGCATCCTGCGTCCCGGTGGCGTACTCCTTGCCACACTACCGGCGGTCAGCAAGCTCGACCGGCGGCTCACCGATTACTGGCGCTTCACCGCCGCATCGTGCACGGCGCTCTTCGGGGAGGTATTTGGGGCGGAGCAGGTGCACGTCCAGTCGTTCGGCAACGTATTGACGGCAATCACGTTCCTGACCGGCATGGCCTGTGAGGAGCTTTCACACGACGGGGGTGACAAATGATGGGGCACGGGATCGACACGGAAAGACCAATGAGACTTCCACCGACCTCGCTCATCATCCCCTCTCGCAACCGGCCACGGCTGCTCGGGGAGTTGGTGGCGGCGATCCTCGACGGAGACGAGGTACCGAGCGAGATGGTGATCGTCGATGATAGCGACTGCCCGAACGAGCACCTCGCGCATCTGGCCACGGCGCGCGATTGCGAGGTCCGCTACCTGTGGACGCGATCTACGGGGCTGAGCCGGGCGAATAATACGGGGGTGGCGGCCGCACGGCACGATCTCCTCATCTTTGCGCAGGACGATATTTTGGTCACGCCGGCATGGTTCGGGACCATCGCGCGGGCGCTCATCGAGGCCGGGCCGCAGAGTGTGGTGACAGGGCAGGTCAGGCCAGGCGTAGCGGAAACGGCCGGTGCCTTCGCGCCGTCTACCGTTACGGGCGAGGAGCCAGTAATCTACCAGGGTCGCACCGGCAAGGACGTGCTGTTTGCGCAGAATATGGCGATGTACCGCCGGACGATTACCGAGATTGGGCCCTTCGATGAGCGTCTCGGCCCGGGGACTCCTTTCCCCGCAGCAGAGGACAATGACTACGCGTTGCGGCTCCTCGAACGGGGGTATCGGATCGTCTACGTTCCGCAGGCGGTCGTCTCCCATCGCGCCTGGCGCACCGAATCTGATTACCTGCCGTTGCGGTGGAACTACGGAGTGGCAAGGGGCGCCTTCTATGCCAAGCATCTCACGCTGCGAGACCGCTTTATCCTGCGTCGGATGGCGCGGGACATCGCGATACACGTCGCGATCTTCCCCCGCCGTTTCCGGTCCGAGCGGCGCCGGTCGTATGGGGCTGCGACGCTCGTTCTGGGCATCTTCTATGGAGCGATCAAGTGGACGCTGACGCAACGCCGATCGAAGTGAGTGTGATCATCCCGACCTATAATCACGCGTCGATGTTGCGCGCGTGTTTGGCGTCGCTGTGCCACCAGACACAACCACCGAACGACTTCGAGGTGATCGTTGTGATCGATGGATCCACCGATGATACCCGACAGATGCTCACGAATCTGACAACCCCGTTTAGATTGCGTACCTGCTGGCAGGACAACAGTGGCCAGTGCGCCGCGCTCAATCGCGGCATCGACGCCGCAATCGGGCGATACTGCGTCATCCTGGACGACGACATGATCGCCGATCCGGCACTCATTGCGGCGCACCTCCGCGTGCAACGCGAGCATAACGGGGTGATCGGGTTGGGGCAGATCACCTGCGACCTCCCGGGCCATGCCGATGGCTTTGCACGCTATCTGGCGGAATGGTGGCGGGGCCATTATTCGCGGCTGAACAGCGGACAGCGCCTGCCTTCGTTCAAAGATTGCTTCAGCGGCAACCTCTCGGCCCCGCGCGCCGCATTGCGCGCAATAGGGGGCTTCGCGCCGGACCTCACGCGCAACTTCGATATCGAACTTGGCTATCGCCTCGTGCAGTTCGGGTTGCCCGCCATCTATATCCGCGACGCGATCGGGCACCAGGATTACCAGAAGAATTTTCCGGCGATCACGCGGGATGCGAAAAACGAGGGAGCCTCCGAAGTCGATTTGTACCGGCGCAATCCCGCCATGCTACCGGGATTGCGGCTGGCGGCGTTCAACGCAACGAGCCCCCGTGCGGTGCTCCTACGCCGGCTCCTCCTCGCACTCCATGTCCCGATTCGACCGCTGGCGGTCGTTGGCCCGCTGCTGAGAAGGAGGCATTGGGAGGGTGAATGGTACCGCTTCCTCTATGACCTCTGCTACTGGCGCGGTGTTCATCGGGCTGTTCCGGACCGCGACACATGGCAACGGCTTACGCGGGGAACGCGAATTCTGATGTACCACGCATTCGGACATCCGGGGGAACCGCCAAGCCGGTATGTCGTGCCCGGGCGCCGCTTCGCGCGGCAAATGGCCTGGCTCAGGTGGAGAGGGTATCGCGTCCTGCGCCTGGAGGACTTTCTTCGCGACCGGCGTGCGTACGAACTGCCACCCGCGCGTTCACTCGTCATCACGATGGACGACGGCTATGCCGACAACCACGCCGTCGCTTATCCGATTCTCCGTCGCCATCGCTTCCCCGCGACGATTTTCCTCGTCAGCGGCGCGATCGGGGCGGCGAACCGCTGGGACGAAGGTTCGGTGCTCTCCGGTCGCCCCCTCGCATCGTGTCGGGCCATCGAGGAGATGCGGTCGGGGGGAATTTCATACGGGGCGCACACGCGGACCCATCCCCCGCTCACGGCCATCGAGGCCGGCCGGGCGCGCGAAGAGATCGAGGGGTCGCGCGCCGATCTCGAGGACAGACTCGGTCAGCCCATCGCGGCCTTCTCGTATCCCTACGGGAAGTATGACGCAACCATCGAAGAGGTCGTCAAGGAAAGAGGCTTCGCGGGCGCGTGTACAGTGCGCGAGGGACCGAATGATCCCGCTACCTCCCCATGGGCGCTGCGGCGCATCGAGATCTACGGCACGGATTCGCTCGCCTACTTCATCCTGGCCCTCTTCCTCGGGCGGGCCCCCCGTCTATTGCGACGCAGGCATCGTCCGAGTCTGCCTGATGAATTGACGCCGATGAGATCTGCCCCTGGCTGATTACTCCATCGAGGTGTGCATGCGTTATCCGATTGTGATCCTCGTACGCGACTCTTTGGGAGGAATGCTCTGTTGACACAGCGTTATTGGCTCATCCTGTTGCTCATCCTGACAGCCTATAGCGGCGGTACCGCGACACTGCCCGCCGGAGAAACCCCGACCGCCGTCGGGACGGCGGTGCCTGCCGCCACTGCCACACCCCCGCCGTCGCCGACGAACGTCACGCGAGTGTCCGCTCGTCATGTCTTTTTGATCGTCTTGGAGAATAGTGAATATGAGGAGATCATCGGCAACAACGATCTCCCCTACCTCAACAGCCTCGCATCCCAGTATACCGTTGCCGATTCCTACTACGCCATTCGACACCCCAGTCTCCCGAACTACCTGGCGCTGCTGGCCGGGCAAACCTTCGGGATCAGCACCAATTGCACGTCCGACTGCTTCCGTGACGATCGGACCCTCGTCGATGCACTGGAGGCGAAGGGGAAGACGTGGAAAAGTTACCAGGAAGACCTCCCCGCAGCCTGTTTCAGCGGCGATGGAGCGGGAAACTATGTGCTCAAGCACAATCCCTTCCTCTATTTCAACGACATCCGCAACAACCCGCAGCGCTGCAACCAGGTGGTGCCGTTCACGCAGTTCGTGCCCGACCTTGAGGCCAATCGCGTGCCCGATTTCGTCTGGATCACGCCGAATCTGCAGCACGATATGCATGACGGCCCCAAGGCTAAAAGCGATCGTTGGTTAGAGGAACTCGTGCCGAAGATCTTTGCGTCAGCAGCCTGGCAAGAAGGGGGGATCCTCTTTATTACCTGGGATGAGGGGGTAACAAATAAGGGATGCTGCGTGGTCGCCGCCGGAGGACGGGTGCCGCTTTTGGTAATCTCCCCCGAGGCGGCGGGTGGGTACCATATCACCGCTCGTGCGACCCATTACAGCCTCCTGCGAACCATCGAAGACCTTTGGGGACTGGAGCATCTTGGCCGCAGTGCCGATGCTGATGCGCTGCCGTTGTTTGACCTGCGCGCGTTGACCGCTTCTGTGAAGGCGTGGTAGACGATGACCGGAGCGATCCTCGTCAAGCAGTTTGGCCGTCCGATCAGGGCGTATGCATTCTCGCCTCGGCAGGGCCGCGACGGAAGTCACCGGATGACGTTGGTACCGCGCGAGAGCTTTTCGCCAGACGCGCTTTCGTTGTTTAGAGCTACGCAAGCCTCCGAATGAGCGTCGGCATCATCCTTCATTGCATACCGGGAGTACGCGATGGCCCTCGATGTGGCACAAGAGATCGCAACCGCCCAGATCCCGCAGCGAGTTCTTTGGAGCACCGTGACGAACTTCGTCGGGAAGTTCATCACGCTCGGCGCCGGCTTTCTGCTCACGCCGTTCATCCTTCACCGACTGGGATCGACGACCTACGGGTTGTGGGCGCTCATCGGATCGCTCGTCGCCTATGGCTCACTCCTCGACCTCGGCATCGGCGGCGCCGTGACGAAGCACATCGCAGAATACCTCGCACGCGATGAGACGGAGCGTGCGCATCGCCTCGTCGCGACGACGTTGCGGCTCTACGCGGTACTTGGGCTGATCGCTGTCGTCCTGAGCCTCGCGGCGGCCCCGATCCTGCCGCGCATCTTCGATATGCCGACGGATCAGCGCGCGACGGGCTCGGTGCTGATCGTATTGATGGGGGTCTCCGTCGGGATCTCGCTGCCATGTACGACATCAATGGCGGTGCTGCGCGGCTTGCAGCGCTACGATGTCGTTAACCTCATCAATGTTGCCGGGACGCTACTTTCTGTCGGCGCGACGGTGGGGATGTTGCTCCTCGGTGGCGGTGTGCTGGGCCTGGTTGCCGTCAGTATACCCATTACGCTCGGCCTACAGATCGCCAGCATTCTGTTCGTCCGTCGCATTCGGCCCGACCTACGGTTTGGCTGGCACGGCGCCGATCGCGCGCTTATCAGGCCGATCGTCTCTTTCAGTTCGTCGCTCTTCCTGATGGATGTGGCCGGAAGGATACAAACGAAGACCGACGAAATCGTCATCGGTGTGTTCCTGCCGATCAGCGCCGTCACGCCCTATGCGATCGCCAGGCGGTTGAGTGACATAGGGCAGATCCTGACGAACCAATTCCTGAAGGTGCTCCTGCCGTTCGCCGCGGAACTCCATGCGCAGAACGACCATGCCCGCCTGCGTTCCCTCTATATCACGAGCACGCGCCTCGCACTCACCTTCTTTCTCCCCGTTGGCTGCGCGATCATCATCCTCGGCCGTCCCATTCTGATCGCCTGGGTGGGACCGACGTACGCGGGCGATGTTCCGATCATCGCGATACTCACGCTCGCGAGCCTGATCGAAATACTCGTGTGGTCGGCCGGTTCTATCCTCCCGGCCATGGCGCGGCATCGACCGGTCGCCATCGTCTCCATCTTTTCCGCCCTCGCCAACCTCGCACTCTCGATCGCCCTCGTGACCCGCGTCGGCGTGATCGGCGTCGCTCTCGGCACGCTGATCCCAACCACCATCGAGTGCGTCGGTTTCGTGCTGCCGTATGCTATGCGGGTCATTGGCATCCGCGCGGCAGTGCTCGTGAAAGAGATCCTCTTGCCGACATTTCTACCGGCGGTGCCGACGGCACTCGCGCTGACCCTCATGGAACGGGCGATCAAACCGTCGTCCCTCTTCCCTGTCGGCCTCATCGGCGGCGTCGGGATACTCGTGTACGCGGCGGTCTACCTCTGCGTCGGCGCGAGCCGAGTCGAGCGGCAAGTCTACCGAGGCGTCGTCGCGGGTCTCGTTTCCCGCCTCCCGAATTCCCGGGGGACGGCGTCCCGGCGGCGATGAGACTGCCTTGTCACGCGCCCCGCGATACGTTATGCTGGCCACGGTGGGCGCTCTCTTTCTTCGGTTAGGTAACTCCGATGAGTGATTTGCCATGATCGCCTTCCCTCCATCCCTGATCGCCTCCCGCCGGACGACGACACGCTGGGCGTCCCTATGCTGGTAAGCATGTACCGTCCTCGTGCGAGCGATGGTTCCTGCGGAGCTGTACGGCTATTGTCCCCGCTCTCTTTCGGCATCATCATCGCCGCAGCCACGATACTGGCATTGCCGGCCGGGGGTGGCAGCTCGCCAGACGTGAAAGTGCGCGTTGACTACGCCGCGCCGCAAGGCACAAGCCAGCTCACCGTCGGCGTCACCCATGTGCAGCACAGCCTCGACTCGTCGGGGAATACCGATGCGGTGGCACGGGGCGAAGCCCTGTTGAGCCAAAGCGCGGTCTACCAGAACCAGCACATCATGGGCTGGGGCGCGAACAACCCCGAGCCGTCCCCCGGCGTTTACGACTGGGGAAGCCTCGATAGTCGTGTCGCCCTGATGCGCCGGACGGGTGGCACTCCGGTCATCACGCTCTGCTGCGCTCCCGATTGGATGAAGGGCGGCCAGGCGGGACAGACCGACTGGAGCAGGCTGGAAGTCGCCCCGACACCCGAGCATTATGCGGACTTTGCGGCGCTGGCACAGCAGGTGGCCCGGCGCTACCCGGATGTCAAGCAGTATCAGGTTTGGAACGAATTAAAAGGGTTCTGGAACTCGGCGCTCAATCGCTGGGACTACGAGGGGTACACGGCGCTCTACAACCTCGTCTACGACGCGCTGAAGTCCGTCAATCCGGCGATCCGGATCGGCGGGCCGTATGTGGTGATGGACAGTTGGGGATGTGGCCCGTGCATGAGCAATCCATCGGACATCAGCGGCCCGTACGGCACCCTCGACCAGCGGCCGCTCGACGTGATCACCTACTGGCTCACCCACAAGCACGGGGCCGACTTCATTACCGTTGATGCCAGTACCCAAAACTGGGATGGAATGGATATCGTCGACCCGCTTGCTGCCGCACAGAAATTCGCGGATATCCTTACTTGGGTCAGACAACGCACGCCCCTCTCCGTCTGGTTCGCCGAATGGTATGCCCCCGCATCGAACCGTACACAGCAGGATGCGGCGATGGCATTATCTCTCATTGAGATGGCCCGAACCGGGGGAGCGGTGGCGCTAAGTTGGGGGCCACAAGGGGACGCGACCGCGCCGAAACCGGGCGACTTCGACAACTTATGGGGCGACACGCAAAGCGCCTCTGGGGGAGAGCCATTCCCGTTCTATTACACACAGAAGGCGTTCCACGATTTCTTCGGGCCGGGGACGACGTTGTACAGCGCCAGCGCATCGTCGCCCGATGTGGCCGTGCTGGCATCGGCGAGAGCCACGCTCGTGGTAAATATGCGCGCAGACGCCATCACCGTTGGTCTGGGCGGGAAAAACGTCAAAGTAGCCGGCTACGGCGTCTATCTATCGCCCCGATAAAGTCAGGCCCACCCTCCTTTCGCAGTTTATTGCGGCGGGGGAAGGGCACACGAATGTGGCAGAAGAGCGGCGTATCTATGCGGCCTTCCCCGATCATGCCGTCGCCTTACTTACCACGGGCTGACTTTGCATCAGCTTTGGGGGCAGTCCAGTTTGACGCAATCCATCGCGCGATATGATAGTATGACTTGGTTGAACGTTTACGATCGGTGCCCGGCACCGAACTGCGAAGAAAATCATGCAGACCTTTGTTCCAGTCTTGATGTAAATGGAGTCTATGGAATGTGGTGTCAGAGATCGATTTGGCCGGTAGTGATTATTTTTTCATCTCTTGGTGCTGGTTTTATGGTCTTTAGTAATGTCATGGCAGTGATTCGACCGATACTAGTGCTGTGGTTCCTGTTTATTTGCCCTGGCATGGCATTTGTGCGCCTATTACGTCTCAATGAAGGCATCACCCAATTGACATTGGCCATCGCGCTAAGTCTTGCGCTTGATGCCATCGTGGCGGGGACGATGCTCTATGCGGGAATATGGTCACCAAAGAGCACTCTCGGCATTGTAATCATGCTTAGCCTTCTTGGGGCGGCCTTACAGATCGATACGATGCGGGGCGGCGCGGCGGTCCAGATGGAAGGATGATCTGTGGGAGCGAGCAGAATGGCTCGCTCCCTGCGTCCCGTTATTCCAACGGTCGCTGTACGACTCCGATGAGGAGGCTCTAACAAGCACCATGACATCAAGCGTGACTAAATTGACCACAAGGTTAATACTCTCGCATTCTCATGCCGCGATAACGGGGACGTTGGGCCCTATCATCGTTCTTCTTCTCGTCGTGCTGCTTATTGAAAACGAACTCTTACGCGCGACTGATGAGTCAGCGTCCGGGAGGCAGCGTGAAGTCCTGTATATTGCGATCACCCCCCTCGCGTTCGCGTTTTCGCTCATCATTATCGTTCGGTTCGTCGACATCCTCCGCTATGGGGCGGTACCGTAATGTCAACGAACTTCCCTACCGCTCGCTTGACGTAATCTGCTGCTTGCGACGAGGCCGCGAATGAATGAATCTTCCGCCAGACGCGATGCTCTCATGGAGAGTCGCAGCGAGCATTCCTTAGATGGTGTGACCATCGCTGTCCCTCTCTATATCTGCGCGGTCGGAGTGGTGGAACTGATCGCCGTTTTTTTCGGCGCCTTCCCTGGAGTATGCTGCGATAGTCTTTTACTCTTTACTCTGTTGAACCATTACCTCCTTACCCATCCATCATCAGATCCTTGGGACACCGATCTGGATGCCCGGTTTTGGCCCGCTCGTGCTTTACTCGTTCTCGCCCTCGCCCCGCTGTTGCGTATTCTCAGTCTGGTGATGCCGCTCCAGGGAATCCCACAAATTTACTGGTATGCATTCATTGGCGCACCGTTGCTCGTCGCCGCTGTGCTGACCGCACGCCACCTGAATCTTTCGATTGCGAGTTTCCGTTTTACTTTGCCGCCATCGCGGCAACAGATCACCATCGCGACCAGCGGTTTGCCGTTCGGGTTGATCGCTTTTTTCCTCGTGCGTCCCGAGCCGCTCACGCCCTCGTTCCAGTGGTGGGACCTCGCCATCGGGTCCGTGATCCTCGTCATCTTTGTGGGCTTTACTGAGGAGTTCATCTTTCGCACCTTGCTTCTCCAAGTCGCGCCGACTTCGGGTAGGCAGTTCCATATCCTGCAACGCTTTGCAGGACGGATGGCGATCCGAACGATCAACGCCCCGCGTGATCGCCATATCACGAAGGCCATGCACGTCGATCCCGGTCTATTCTGGAGTAGCGCCGTGTTCGCGATCATGTCGATCGGCTCGCGTTCGTTCTTGTACGTCCTGTTCATCTTTCTGATCGGGATGTTCTTCGGTTGGTGCGTTCAGCGGACGGGCTCGATGTGGGGCGTTGTTGCCGCGCATAGCGCGCTCGTGATCGGGGCACTCCTTATTTTTCCCTACGTTTTTCGCTGACGCGCGAAGGGTGGAACCCTGCTAGAATCGCGTCCATCCGTGCCGAGTGGGATTTAGCGGTGGCAGACCTCAAGGCGCGGAAATGACGCCGCCTCGTGACATACAAGGTGAGAAGCGACGGAGCGTCCTCGGCGTATATTCCATCCGGCATAGGAAGCGGGCGGTACGGTGAAGTCCAAGTTTATCAAGCCCCTTGTCGCATTCGGGCGGCGATTTCCCGCCACGTCGCTCGTCATCGTCGTCGCGCTCGCTACGCTCGGCTTCGGCTACGCGTTCTTGCGCCCCGCCGCCTCGCCGATATCGCCAACAGGCGAACCAACATCCGTGGCCGCAACGGCGGTCGCAGTCGCTCCACCGCCCGCGCTGACGCCGCCTGGCAGCACCGCCAGTGTCGCAGCCGCTCCGTCCGACATCCGTCGGCGTGTCACGGACGCCGAAACGACGCTACGCACTGGACGGATCACTGCCACCGACGACCTTGGTGACGGCATCCGCATCGTCACCACGCTTCGCTTCGATCTCGGCGATGGGGACCGAGCCCCAAGTGCCCACATCGTCGGCATCTACCAGGGCGACGCCGATGACCAGTCCTTAGAGCGCATCGTGATTGGGGACCGGGCATGGCAGCGGCAACACGACGGGGGGTGGCAGATTATCGCGATGCAGCGTGAAACGCGCGATCAGGTCCGGGCATTCCTGCCACACGTCGACTTGGCCCCCCGCGAGATGCTTTTTGAGGCGACGGGCCAGACAGTGACACTGCGCTGGTACGACGCGGCGCACGACATCGAGGTAGAGGTGAAGGTGGACTCGGTCACCGGCGTCCCGCGTCAGGCGAAGGAGCAAATTCGGGCAACCGGCGCGCTGCTGACGGTGACCTATGACGCATGGAACACCGACGTCATCATCACCCCGCCTTAGCCATACTTTCCCCATTTGTCCTCAGAAGGAGGATATGCTCGGTACCACTCGACCAAGGCGAGGTGCCGATGCGTACCCCGCCGCCCGCGATGATACTCCTGCTGTACCCCTTTGCACCACTCTTTCCCAAACGGGTCTGAGTGCATGCGCAGATGCTCCTCGCTGGAGCGATCCTCACGCCCGCCCAGCGCACCGTCACTGCCGCCCTGCGCGCGATGGGCTTTGGGGCGTAATGTGTTCTCCGGGCCGGGCTGGTGTGAGATGATCTCTCTGTGTCACGAGCGCCGCTGCCGGTCCCGCTCGTACCAGGTCTACCCCTGCGCGGTGAGGCCGACCCCGTCAGCCCCCTACACGAGGCAGCCCGACGCGACGCCGCAGCGGGCGAGGGGTACGATCTCCAATTGCGTCCCCCATCTCCGCCGCGAGATCATCCATCGCCACGGTCGCGGCCCCTTGGTTGCGCTGGTGATCGCCGACGACGCGCAAAAGGACACGCTCGGCGGAGCCGGCGGTGGTAGCAGCGGCGCGTCGGAAGTCACCGGCGCGATACCCGACGGAAGGTGACGGTTTCGGCGGCGAAGTCGGGCCGATCCGCCACGTACCCGGCTTGTCGCCACGCGAAGGTATGGCCGAACCAGCGCCCTCCGGAGGGGGTGACGCCCCACCAGCTCGGGGCGCGACGCGCATAACGTGGGAGTGGCCCGACGATGGCCTCGATCTCCGCGAATGTCAGCGTAATCTCCTCCCCGTCGTGTGTGGTGAGGTGATCGGCGAGGCGGTCGTACTTGCTCGTCATCGCTTTCCCACACCATCGACGTGCGTGAATCGCACCCGCGCGGCAGGCTGTTCGAGACGGGCGCGCCAGCCCAGTGCCCGCCATGCCCGTGTGTGCGGATGATTCTTCCCCGACCACCAATGCCGGTCGGCGTGCGCCGTGACCGAGAGCGGTCTGCCGATGATCGCCTCGATCTCGGTGAACGTGAAGACAACCTCGATGTCCGCGCAGTTGGCGAGCGTATCTGCCAGTGGTTGATAGATTGACGGGTACGTGTGCCCCGGTAATCTACTCCTCATTCCTCACTGCTCCTCGGCATCGCGGGTGAAGGTTACGCACCGGTTGCAACGGTTGAGGCGTGCGTACCACCCCGATTCTTGCCACGCCCACGCCCTGACGATCTGTCTCCACTGGGACGTGCCGACCTGCGCCAACACCGGGAGCGAACAGCCAATAGCGGTCTCGATCTCCGCGAAGATGAGCGTCACCTCCCGCTCGGCCCGCCCGGTGAGGTGATCGACGAGTGGCTGATATTTGCTTCGCCGCGTGCGCGGCCATCCCCCCTCGACATTTGTTACTCCCGTCGCGCGAGCGCTCGTCGTCACGACGACGCGTGCTATGCGCGCTGTACATCATCAGGATCGACGTTCGATGCGGAGCCACGCGATTCTCATCGGCTCGCTGTCCTTTGTTGTGCCTCATGTCGTACTCTTCGGTCGCTTGAAGTAGTAGTACACCGTGTAGGCGAAAGCGATGCCGACGTGTCTACCCGTCCCCGGCGATGTGCGGCACGCCACGACGGAGACCAATTCCCAGCCTTCGTTCCCCTGCTGTTCGAGCAGCGCCATGTCCGTCGCGTCCGTCAGGTTCGTGTATACGCGGGGTTCCCGCTTCTCCCAGCGATATTCCCACGGTTGCAGCCCCATCCCCGACGCGGCGTGTCCCACCTGCATCGTTTCCTCTCTTCTTGCCCGTCACACCGGGAGATAATTCCCGATACTATCGGTCGGGTTGATGCGCGTGTACCGCCCGGTCGTGCCCAGGTTCGTGTGTCCTAGTGGCTGCTGCACCAGTGGCAACGCCGCCCCGCGCTGGATGACGTGCGAGGTGGCGTACCGCAGGAAGGAGGGAAAGATGACAGCGAGGATCCCAGCGACGTACAGGAGCGTCAGGAACACATGGTTGCGCGGATCCTCCTCCATCGCCACCACAGCGGTCGATGCCAGTGCCGCGAGCGTGTCAATACGCGCCTGCACATGAGAGAGCATGACCGCCAGGAGCATGACCGCTTGGAGCGGCACCCCGACGAACGAGAGGAAGCGCCCCACGTCGACGCGGCATCCCGCCTGCGTGCCGATGGGCCGACCGTGCAGCCAGAGCGCGACCAGTTGCAGGTCGTCCGTGTGGGCCGGGACGATACCCGTCGCGGAATCCGCGATCATCGCCGTGTTGCTCATCTTTTCCCTCCCCTCCCCTGTTTCGTCACGGCGAACACAACGGTCATGATGGATCGTCTCGGTTAGATTCCGCCTCTGCGCGTTCACGCGCGTCGCATCCCGTCGCGCCAGTCTATCCAAGCAGTAAGGAACTCTTCAGCGCTGCTAATGTGTAAACTTCCGTAGGAGGGTTTGATCTCGATGTTCCTCGCGCCCCCGCCTTCCTGAGGGCCGAAGGAGCGCCCATTCTAAAGCGCAATCAACTCGTGATCTTCCATCACCCACAGATTGTCATGTTCCGGCAGCAGGCCCATCGGCTGCATCACTTCACGCCCCAAGACCTCGAATGAAGAAAAAGATCATTTCCTTGCATTCATGATACACTGCCACTATCCCATCGCCCAGGACGGGTGAGACATGAGACAAGGGGTGGAACATGGCGGAACGCGGCGTGCCAATTAGCGAGGCGGCGCGGTTGATGGAATGGTGTGGGCGATGACGCGCTCCACGGGCCACGACGTGCCACGTATCGACCGTCTCGGCCCGGAACCCGCCGACGAGATGGAACCCTACCCTTCGAGGAGGTCGCGGACGTGCTCGACTCCCCACTGCCGACATCCGCGACCGGCGCAGTCCACCTCTCGAACGGGAGTCGGTACGGGGGAGTGCGGGTGTTGCACGCGGCGGGGTGGGCGCACAGCGGGATCACGCGGCATGGCACCCCCACTTCACCCGCGATGCGGAGGGGCGAGGTCGGCCGCATGACGGTCCATGACGAGCGCGAGCATCAGAGCGCCTACGTCACGAGCGGCGGACGGCGCTTCCGCGCGCTGTACAACCCCAATGTCACCGCCCCGCGCTGGTTCGTCCGCTCGTTCGTGGTCGATCCCGACGGCGCGCCGGGCGACATCCGGGACTACCCGGAGCGCTACTATAAGGAGGAGGACGCGTGGTCGGGGGCGTGGCGGGCCGCCGATGCGGCGGTCCGCGCGTGATGGCGGTGTCGATGGGGGTGAGCGATGACGAGTGCGTGCACCGGACGCTACCGACCACTGGTCGATCTGCTCGCGGCGACCGAGGATCAAGAGCCGAAGCTTGGGCCGGAGGGAAGTACGTCGGCATCTACCGTCCGCTCGTTGACCTGCTGGCGGCGTATCGGCCGGGTGGCACGGTGAAACAGGCAGGCACATCGGGTCGAGTGACGGTAGGTGGGGTGACGAATATGGAAGCGCTCCAACTCCGCCCCGGTGCGCGCATCCGCGTGCGCTCCGACTACGCCGACCTAGTGCGGCCACAGATCTTCACCGTCGCACGCGTCACAGTCACGGGCGACGGTTTGCTCATTATCACGGTGGAGGAGCCACGATTCGTCCCATCGGCGGTCCAGCGCGCCGCGTGAAGGGTGGGACCACCCACCCCGCGCCCCATCGCCGATCGTGGCGCGGATCCTGCGTTGCTTTCCCTCGTTCACCGGACTACCCTCGGTTGAGAGTAGCTTGGTGGGCCCTTTGCATCTCCCTTCCGCCGTCAGCTATTTTCCCAAGCCGCTTGTATGAGAGCGATCACGAGAGATGACGGCGGACTCGCTCCACGCTTTGGTGAGCCTGTCCTGCGACATGTGCTCCGACGGAAGACCAATCTCAACAGCTGATATTCCATCACCAAAAGGGTGGGGAGAGCCGAACGATGTTACCTGTCGAAGTCGTACTCGAGCCTCATAGATACTGCCCGGACACACGTGGATGAGACCATCTCGGGCTATGCTCGCTCGTCCTTCAAGCGGAAGAGATATCGTCGCGTCCCTCGGAGCGGCCCCTGCTCCACAATCGAGACGTGCGCGACAGTGAACTGCGCGGGGGCAAACTTCGCCTCAATTAGCGGGACCGATTCCGGTGCCACCGGGACATAGGCATAGCGAATGCCCGCGTCACGCATGACCTTAACGATAGTATCCGCCGGGACATCCGCGTCGACGAAGATCACGAGTCGCGTGAGTGACGGACCCATGAGTGGATAATCGGCGACATAGGTGAGCGACGCGTAGCCCGCGTTATAGAGAAGGCCCTCACGTTCCGGCAGGAAAGCTGCGGCAGGGTCGATGCCCCAGACGCGATCGTAGAATTCCGCCCGCGTGTTCGGCTGGCCTGCGTAGGGCAGCAATGCCTGATCGAGGGTCACCAGTGCGGAGAACAGGGCGGCGATCACCAGCAACGCGCCGCCGATCCACCGCCGCCCTCGCGGCATGGCCAGCAGGGACTAGGGCAGGAACGACAGGCCGAGACCGCCCAGCCCCAACAGGAAACGGGGATCGTGCGGGGTCAGCGCCCACCAGGCCGGCAACGTGATCGCCACGACGACGCCGTAGAGGACCAGTGGTTGGCGGCGGCACCGCCGGACCGCCAGAAGAAAGCCCGGCACCGCGCCAACGATGAAAAGCGTCCCCATTCCTGACTGGTCGCTGTGCGGCTCAAGCAGCGGGTACGCCACCCAGGCCTTCGCGCTCGGTACGAATCGCGTATCAATCGGTGAATCACCGAAGAAATAGCCACGACCGACGAACGGCAGCCCTGCCGGGTAGATGGGGTTGTCGTAGCGTGCCAAGTTGCGCAGCCACCACGGCGCGACCACGATCCAGAACGCGAGCGTCACGGCCGCCAGGTGCCCCAGCAGCACGCGCGTGTCCCGCCGACGCGCGTACCGCCACAGCAGCGCGCCGAGGACGAACACACCAACTCCGCCAACCGATGGCAGGAGCGCCAGCTTGGTCGTCGCGGTCAGGCCGAGACCGAGCCCCAGTAACACGAGCCGTACGGCCGTCCAACGTGCCACCGGCGCGGCCGCCAGGGCGACGGTGACCATCAAGAGCGTCCCTGCGGTGAGATCGTTCCACTGCATCCCGCTTTGTAGGATGACGAGCGGTGCCAGGAGCCACGCACAGGCCGCCAGCGTCGCGGCGCCAGCGCGCAATCCGAGCCGTCGCGCAAATGCCCCCGCCGCCGCACCCCCGAGCAGAGCGAACGGCAGCTGCGACAGGTCGGCGAGGCGTTCCCCTCCGATCAGATGCAGCAGGCCGAACCAAAGTTCGGCCGTCCCTGGATGGGCCAGGGTATAGTTCAATGGTGCACGGTCGAGGAAGGTGTCGAGACTCCCATCGCGCCAGAGCGCGAGGGCCAACGGGGCATGATAGGACAGGGCATCATATCCGGTCGGCGGATGCATCAGACTAACCGCGACGAGCGTGACGAGGAGTGCGAGCGCGAGCCCACCGATACTCGCGAGCAGCCCACTTGGTCGCCCGATCGTTAGGAGGCGACGGTTCGGTCGCCAGCCCCGCCGGACGCCCGTGACGATCATGACGATCGCCGGCACCATGGCCAGCAACGGCCCTCCCGGTGCGCGCAGGTCCGCAGTGCCGCGCCACGTCGCGAAGCCGCCGAGCGCTGCAGCGGGCACGACAATGCAAGCGATCGCGGTTAGCCCGAAGACGAGCGGCCACTCATATGACGGAGCGTCCCACTGATTGGCCATCACCCAAGCCGCGAGCAGCGCGCTCGTTACCAGTACGAGCCCCGCCAGCGAACCGCCAATCCGACCGGCAGCGGGCACCGCTCCGCAACCGAAGGAACATCCCCGCGTCCCGAAACCCAGTCGCGCCGCCAGGATGCCCCGCAGCGGCGAGTGGGCAGCGATATAGATCGCGAGCAAGCCCGTCATCAGCGGCGCGACGGCGGCATGTCGATGCACGAACGGCCTCGCACGCCTCGTCGACGAGTCTGCCCGTGGTAGCGGGCGCGAACGCATCGTCCCCATGCTCCTTCCCTATCTCACGCGCCCACGAACTGACGACAGTAGGCCGTTGCTCCTCCGGCGAGTCTATCACAGGGTACCGTCCGACACCTGAGGCGCGTCGAACAGCGGGCGTGATCGCTGAGAACGCAGCGGTGCGGATGTCTGTTCAGGGATGAGGGGGTGCGGCATTTGCGCCGATGATCGACCGGAAGAATGCCGACCGGGACGGAATGATCCGTTCGGCGGCGCGCAGCACGGGCGGACCGCCACGATTGCGTCGCGGTGACCAAGTAGCGGACCGTCATCGCGACGATGGAAACAACAGCGGCGCAGTGGGCCATCGGCGAGCGCTCGTGTCGACGGGCGCGGCGGCCCGTATTCGGCGCGACAGCGCGCAGGAGCGCCGTACCGGAGCAACGTAGCACGCAAAACGCTGACCTGAAAGCCCCCGCCACAAGCGCCATCGCCGTGCGGCGACCCTCCTCCCACCGCCTGGCCAAGTGGGTTTCCCACGGCTCCAGCACCCGCTGGCGACAATACGGGGTCGGGCGACGGCGGTGCGACGGGTGACGCCGACCCTGCGGGCGATCTCCATCACGCTCACCCCATTCCATACAGGTCGCGGTCCGCATCGTTCTTCGCTCGCCGCAACGCGAATTGCCGCGCACGATCCTCTGCGGCACGTTTCTCCGCACGCGTGGTGGTGGATTCGACGCCACCCGGATACATCGCACCGTCCGCCGGATGCGTCTCGCTGAACCGGCCTATCCCACATGTGGGCGACGCTGCCAGCAGGCCGGTCGGGGGCACGCCACCCGGAAGGTATCCGGATCACGCGGTGCCACTCCAAGTCGGAGACGCTACTGTCGTAGCGCACGCCACGCTTGTATGCGCGGTCGCCCAGCCCGATGACGCGCGGTTGACCGGGACCGGCACGAGCGCGGCGCGGATCAGACGCAGCGGGGTCTCTGGACCCGTCGACATCCCGGGACAACGAATCGACCGGGAACCGGCTTCGCCGCCGAGGGTAAAGCCCACATGTTCGAGCGCGCGGTGCATGGATTGGCTCCGGCGCGCGAATGATGCGGCGAGGTCGGGCAGACGCTCGGCGCATCTGCGGTAATAACGCGAGTGAACTCGCCGGGAGCGGCTCGCTCGATGACAACCCTGTCACCACACTCTCCCACCGACCGCACCGCCGTGTCATGCGTCGCGCCGATGATTTCCATACGACGGCGGGCCGTTTGTTCCCGCGAGATGTATGTAGGAGAAGCGATGTTTCACCGGCTGGTCCCATTGATTGTTGGCTGTGCACTCGCCGCTTCGGTGCTCGCGAATATCTGCGCGACATCCACTGCGGCCGACGCCCATTACGACGCAGGAGAACTCTGTCAGCAGGGTGGATACCTGCAATTCACGCCGGATGGGAGCCGACCATTCAACGACACGGACGAGTGCCTCGGCTTCGCGACCGACCATGGTGGCTCCGACCGTTTGATCCGGCGCGTGAGCGTATCGCTCACCGAATGGGGAGGCGGCGAGACGGTCTTCGCTGGCTTCACCGTCGCGGGCCTCACGCCCGATCAACACTACCTCGCGACCATCAGTGTCGCTGGCTACCGGGTTGGCGGCTCTCCCATGCTCTTCACGTCCGACAACGCAGGCACCTTCGCGGGCAAAATCTCCACGCCCGCCCCACCCGACTGCATCGGCGGGATCAAGCTCTTCGTCCGCGTGACGACCGAGGGCGGTTATCTCCTCGGCACAAACGGCACCTTTTTCCCGTGCTGATCCTCCCGCCACGGGCCCCGAGATGCGTTCCCCGTATGGCTGCGGCGTCATCGCATGCGCGACGCGATGATTGATGGGGAGGTTTCGTCGCCCATTCGCTCGTCCCGTCTCCCCGTCGGTTGAATCGGAGCCAGCGGCCCCGGACGTGAGCGAGGGAACGTGCTCGCCGCGCGTCTTTGTGGGGACATCGCCCGTCAGACCTTGGAGGGTCTGACGGGTTTCTTTGTGTCGTGGGATCGGAGAAGGGTCGGATGTGGCGCTCGGTATGCCGACCAAGCCACCGGGACGGAGGGATGCAACCTTCGGTCGTCGCACCCCTCCACGACGGCGCCGACGCTCATGTACCCGCCGACGATCCCCCCGTTCGCCTCTACGGTCTCAAGGTTGGAGGCTGAGTGCACGCAGCGATGCGCCGCGTGCGACTTCCCTCGTCGTCGACGTCATTCATCGGCCCCGCTCTGTGAGTGTGAGCTGTTGAGCGACGGTGTTGCCACGGTGCATGCTGGAGTCGGGACGCACCTCTTGCGCCGGGTCAGCCATCCCTCCGGGGCCGCCCTCGTAGCGTTCAACCTCCCGGCGCTCGCTGGCCTGCGCTGAATCGCACCCTACGATCCGAAGATCCGGCCTCACCAGAGCGGATACCGGGGCGCGTCGAGGATGTTGCGGCTTTGTGCCCTTCGCCTCGCTACCCATGCTATCCCCCGCTGCGCAGGATTCGCCCATCCTCGACGCGGCCTATCCCAACCGATTATATACGTATTACTCCGAATAAAAGATATACTATTGACAAAAAATACTTTACCGTTTACTCTACGGCCTGTCGCCGATGAGCGCGCCTGATATGTCGGTTTCGTCCCACGCGGCCCACGGCCGACGCGAATTCGGGCCGCTGATTGTCCAGTATGGCGCAAGGGGAGTAACGTTAATGTCGAAACGGGGTACTACTACTTCGGGGTTCCTGTTCACGGCCATCCGTGCAAAGGTCGTCCGCGCGAAGGATGCCCCACATCACCGATCTAACCCGAGCGAGAGCCCATCCCGAGTTAACGGGCAACACCGGCTGCCGCATCGTGGCATACTCAATGGCATTCTGATCTTTGGTCTACTCGCCTTCGCGTCGGCGGTGTATGCATCCGGAGCACCGGTACCAATGCCAGTATCGAGAGCCCTTGACAATGCCACGCCAACGAGCGCACCCGCGACGGCGACGAGCGCGGGTGCGTTCCCGAAGGCCCTCGCAGGCAATCCGACCAATGCCATGCCAATGGGCGGAGACGCGACGGCGACAAGCACAAATACGCCCCCGAAGTCCCGCGGAGGCGATTCGACCAGGGTGTCGTCACCGAGCACCCCAATACCGCGCGTGGCGACAGCCACGCCATCCCCCGTCGCAACGGCAACCTCGCCCCCGCCCGCCGCGGCTGCGCTACGCACCGGCGCATACGTCCCTGGTGCCGCGCAAAACACGGCGCTGCTCGATCAGTTCGAAGGGATGACAGGAAAGAAGATGGCGATCGTCCCGTGGTACGCACCGTGGGGATACCAGAATGGCTGGTACACATCCGCGCTGGATACTGCGGCCCTGAACGCGGTCGCGGCTCGTGGCTCGACGCCCTTCATCACCTGGGAGGCGTGGGGGACGATCAACGGCGTCGACCCCTCCCACGTCGCGAACATCACCGGGGGCAAGTTCGACGCCTACATCGATTCGTGGGCAAACGGCCTCAAAGCGTTCGGCAAGCCCGTCTATCTGCGGCCCTTCCATGAGATGAATTTCCAAGGATACCCGTGGTCCGTAGGCACGAACGGCAACACCGCTGCGGACCTAATCGCGGCATGGAGGCACGTCCATGACCGCTTCGCGCGGGCAGGCGCAACGAACGTCCTCTGGGTCTGGTGCCCGAATCCGCAGAACAACGTCGTCGCGCTCAAGGACATCTACCCCGGCGACGCGTACGTGGACTGGCTCGGCGTCGATGTCTACAACGGCGGCACCCAGTTCGACTGGGGCGGGTGGGTGTCGGCGCAACAGGCGATGGCGCAGACCTACGCGATCTTCCAGGCGCTCTCCCCCACGAAGCCCGTGATGATCCCCGAAACGTCCAGCGTCGAGCAGGGCGGCAGCAAGGCGCAGTGGATCACCGACCTGTACACGTCGCTCCCCCGCGCGATGCCGAACGTCCGCGCCATCGTCTGGTTCCATGAGAACTGGACGGCGACCGACTCGCGCAACCTGCCCGTCGCGGACTGGCGGCTGGACACCTCCCCCGCCGCCCTTCAGGCCTTCCGGAACACGTGACACACGAGGCACGGGTGGGAAAGACCCTGTGCGGTCGGGGTCGGCCCGGGTACGCTGGTCGGCGTGTCGATGTCGGTGCTGGACATGTGCAGAAACGCGACGGCCCTTTCGACTTTGAGCAGCAGATGCTCTCTGGGCGCGACCTGTCCGGTGACCGAACGGCGTTGTGGGAAGGCTTGACATCCAGACATAACTGGTGAGCAAGCGCGGAGGAAGGTGGGATCCGAGGAGTGTCCGATGTCGGGAGCAGGCGTGTTGACAATGAACACCCCCATACCCATACTCCCCCCGGCGTATCGGATGTATGGATACGCGTCGCACTTGCGGCACCCCGTTGTGGGGCGGGGCACAAGTGGACAATTACACGAGCGCCCGTCCTTCCCACCTGCACGGCCCGTCCAAGGAGCGATGTATGGTCACGATTGGGTCTCGGTATGTCTGTCGCTGCGTGCGCGTGTCCGGGGAGAGGGAATGGTTGAATCAATACTCGGGAGGATGCGACATGCGCGCGCTGTCCTCATGTTCCTCAGTTTCGTGCTCCTGCTCGGTTCCGTCCCCACTGAACTGACAACCTTCGCGGCGAACGATACTCGGCCCTTTTTCATGGGTGTCTACATCCCGAGGGGTGCCCAGGACCCGGCAATTCTCGGCGACTTCGAGGCGATGACCGGCCGCCAGATGAGCCTCATCGCGTGGTACCAACCGTGGAGCTACCCGGGTACGGACAGCCCCGATCCCCTGGATACGGAGGCACTGCAGTCGGTGACGGCGCGCGGCGCAACCCCTCTGATCACCTGGGAGGCGTGGGGGACGGTCAACGGCGTCGACCCCTCCCACGTCGCGAACATCCCCACCGGCACCTTCGATACGTACATCGATTCCTGGGCATCGGGCCTTATGGCGTACGGCAGGCCGGTCTATCTGCGCCTCTTCCACGAGATGAACTTCCAGGGATACCCGTGGGCATACGGCACGAACGGCAACACCGCCCCGGACCTCGTCGCCGCCTGGCGGTATGTCCACGACCGCTTCGCGCGCATCGGTGCGACGAACGTGCAGTGGGTCTGGTGCCCGAACCCCGAGAATGACGTCGTCCCCTTCAGTGCGATCTACCCCGGCGACGCGTACGTGGACTGGTTCGGCGTCGACCTGTACAACGGCGGCACCCAGTTCGACTGGGGCGGGTGGCGATCCGCGCAGCAGATCGCGGACCAGACCTATCGCACCTTCCAGGCGATGAACCCGACCAAATCGATCATGGTTGCCGAGGCATCGAGCGTCGAGCAGGGCGGCAGCAAGGCGCAGTGGATCACCGACCTCTTCAAGGCAACCCCCGCCGCGCTGCCGAACATCCGCGCCATCGTCTGGTTCCACGACGACTGGACCGCGAAATTGCTGGGCGACCCGCGATTCGTCAACCTGCCCCGCGCCGACTGGCGCGTTAACTCCTCGTTGGCATCGCTTCAGGCGTTCCGCGACGTGTGACCCTCCCCGACGCAACGTGCCGGGGAGGAGCCTATGGCCACGACAGTGTCGGTGAAACCCGGAAGTCGGGGGTCGATCCCGTCCAGCTATTGGGCGCGTTCATCGCATTGAAGTAGACCACCCCGCGCAGGAGCGGGTACCGGGCGAACGCCGTTCCGGCGTCCCGAAGCCAGGCCGCCTGGTGCCCCTCGGAGTCGTTCGCCGCCCCGAACTCAGCGATGACAATCGGCTTGCCGAACCGGGCCACCGTCCGGTATTTCACCTCAAAGAGCTCCGCGAATGGCACCGCATCGGTCGCCCCGACCGCGAGATCCCACGCCTTGTTGGAGAGGGCGGTGAGGCCGACGAAGTCGACGTAGTCATCCCCCGGATAGAAGCGGGGCGAATCGCCGTTCCCGGCCGGCGACCACATCCAGCGCACGTTCGTCGCACCCTCGGAACGGAATACGTCGACGTAATGGCGGTATGCCTGGACATAGAGGCCCGGGTTCGCGATCGCCCAGGGGTAGTTGCCGGTGAGTTCCATCTCGTGCGCGAAGCGGACGGTCACCACCTGGGGGTCCTGGGCCTTGATCGCCCGTGCGTCCGCCCTGATGGTCGCATCGTTGGAGCCTCGGACCGTGTCGAGCAGGACGTTCCGGCTATCCTGCGAAGCCGTCGTCCACGGCTCGATAGTGACGAGCGGGGCGCGTTGCTTCAGACGCGCGGACGCGATGAACCGCGTGATATCGCCCGGCTTGTCCCAGGGGATGAAGTCGTGGTCGACATCCAGCGGCCGCTGCTCGAATGCGTGGTCCTGGACATCGTAGGCGCCGAAGAAACGGCGATCCGTCGGCAGCGGAACGACCGGCAGCGACGCGGTCGTCCCGATCGCGGGACGATCATCCGCGGTACGCACCTGCGGAGACGCGGAAGCAACTGCGGCGGGCGCATTTCCCTGATGGGCAGCAGTTGCGTCTTGATGTTCCACGGCGTATGACGCGGAAGCAACTGCGGCGGGCGCGTTTCCCTGACGAACTGCCGACTCGCCCGGCCGTGGCGCCGCCGAATCCCCGGCCGGTGGTGGGGTGGCCGTCGCGGGCCCCGTCACGCTCATTCCCGGTAATTCCGAGGAAGAGGATGATACGGGGCTGTCTCGCACGGTCGTGATGATTGGACCGGTGTCCCGAGTATCGATGACACCGACCACTCGATCAGCGGTCGGTGGCGTCCCTTCCGCCACACGGTCGACCATCGTCACGGGGAACGAGAATGCTTCGCTGATCTGCGGGAAGGATGCGACCCCCGTGCTCCCGAGGGCCGTGAGCAGCATGAGGAGGATCGTGAGCGCCCTTCCGCGCAGCAGGATGCCGCCGAGCAAACTCACGCCCTCGGTATACAGCGCGCGGATATCCCAGAGCAGCACGACGCAATAGATACCCAGGACCATCAGCGCCCCTTCGAGCGAGAAGAACAGGTACCCTTGCGCATTGCCGCGCCGGGTGAAGATGATGTAGTACCAACTGGCCACCAGGGAAATGAGAGCCAGGGAGAAGTAGGGGAGAAAAGGGGCGAGCGAGAACGGCCTTCCCCTACCGAGGTCCACGCCCTTGCGGGTAATCATGTAGGGCTTCTGCACCCGGAGGATCACCTGGATCAGCGCGGACAGCACGATCGGCCACCGGGCGATGTGCAGGATGACGCCCCGCCAGCTCAGCAGGACGCCGCGCGGCTCGAACCACTTCCTGCTCCAAAACCAGATGATGCCGGCGACACCGGTCTGCGGGAGGCTATGTGCCGCGAAGTCCCAGAATCCCACGCGGCTGATGCTCGCGTTGCTCAGCAACGCGACGCTCGGCAGGCAGAACATCGTGCACATCGCGACGCTCCACAGCGTGTACCACGTCTGCACGAACAGGAACTGCACCGCCTGTCGCGGTGTATAGTCCCGCATCAGACGCGGGGTGAAGCGGAAGAGCACGGTGATCATGCTGAACGCCCACGCGAACTGCTGCCCGATGTAGGTCTCGAACGTCTCCGGCCCGTCGCCGGTCGCGATGATTTCCGGCAGGAAGACACCCTCGTACCCTTGCGACGCGAGGACGACCGTGTCGAGATGGTCCTCGGCCCGCGTCGGTTGGAATCCGCCGATCTCGCGAATTGCCGACATGCGATAGGTGCAATGGGAGCCGATGATGAACGGTGTCCCGGAGAAGCCGTAGAAGCCCGCCTGGAGCGGCCCCTGCAGGACCAGTTCCTGCTCCGCCGATCCCCGCGATGTCCAATGCTGAAAGTTCCCGTACACGGACGGCGCCTGCACATAGGCGATCTTCGGGGCGACGAAGTAGCCGAGCACTTTGTCGAGGTAGTCCGTCCGCGGCAGGTGATCGATGTCGAGTTGGGTGAAGATATCGTACTCCATGCCCATGCGACGGATCGCGTCCAGCCAAGCGTTGACATTCCCCGCCTTCGTCTTCGCCTTGAACGGTGCCTCCGGCTGGTTCCAGTGCTCGATGAGATCGCCCCACCTCCCCCGATCATGCCGACTGAAGTACCGGACACCCAAGGACGTGGCGAGCGCCTCGATCTCGGGCGAATGGACCTTGTCGACGAGAATCCAGCTCTCGTGTGCATAGGAGACCCGCGTCATCGCGATGAGCTGCCGACGGACGATCTCGAGGCTCTCGCTCCCCGGCACGGTCAGGGAGATCATCGCCACGCGCTCTCCCCGCCGCGCCGGCATATGCTGGGGCTTGCGCATCCAGCCGAGGAAGAAGGCGTACATGCCGGGGAGGATGGTGCCGAGATAGAAGATGCTGCCGGTCATGAGCCAGTAGAGGGCCGCATTCCCTCGATGCGTCGGCTGGAACCACCACGTCCAGAAATAGGACGTGGATGCGATGAAGAGGCAAACCAGGGCACCGTACTGGACGCGCTGTCCCATGGTGAAGACGGGGAGCTTGGCGATCCGGGTCTCTCGCGATATGGGCACGGCACCGACGTGCCGCGCCCGCGAGCCGAACGTGGGCACGGCCGTTGCAGCACGCAGGTAGGTACGATGCCATGTCCGTCCACTGGGTATCATTCGGGCCTCCAAGAAGTGCACAAAAAAACCGATCGGTTGTACAGATCGGTTTCACCGCTTGCTCCCCAACACCGAGGTGACCACGTTACAGGTGTTGGATCGTCACATTCCGCTTGACGCAGAGTTATTCGACTGGTGCACGCGCGATCAATAGTGGCAACGTCGGGCGATCAAGAGCCATCACTTTCCTACCATCCACAATCCTCTCATCATTTCTTTAACGCTTCCCCAAGCGAAAAGTGACGATCCGAAACCAGGGAGGTTGCATCAATCGAAGGGGGATTGCGTCAATCGGCGGCAAGATGCGCAATCTCGTCGCACGGATCGCTCGCATGGACCGCTCCGAGCAGCTGGGTGATGTCCTCACGCGTCGCCGCCCCCGCCACCCCGACGCCGGCGTATGTGAAGCCGATCTCCCGCATCTCCCGTCCGTCGTACATGTTGCGCCCGTCCATCAGCACCGGGCGACGCATGATCGCATGCAGACGCCGGAAGTTCACCGATTTGAACGTCTCCCACTCGGTCACGAGCACCACCGCGTCCGCGCCTTCCGCCGCCGAATACGCATCCGCGCACATCGTCACATCGGGCAAGAGCGTTCGCGCCCCGCCCATCGCCACCGGATCATAGGCGCGCACCGTCGCGCCGCAGGCCCGCAGCGTGCGGACGATCTCGATGGCCGGCGCCTCCCGCAAATCGTCCGTCTCCGGCTTGAATGCCAATCCCCAGATGGCGATCGTCGCCCCCTCGAGCGTGCCCAGTAGCCGATTGAGCCGTGTGACGATGCTGCGTCGGCCCTCCCTGTTGATCTCCAGCACCGCGTGCAGGAGCTGGGGGACGCAGCCGGCACCTTCGGCCATGTGCGCCAGTGCCATGACGTCCTTCGGGAAGCAGGACCCGCCGAAGCCGATCCCGGCGTTGAGGAAGTGCGGGCCGATGCGCTTGTCCATTCCCATCCCGGCCGCAACCTGTCGCACGTCGGCGTCGACGCCCTCGCAAATCCGAGCGACCTCGTTGATGAACGAGATGCGCGTGGCGAGGAAGGCGTTCGAGGCGTATTTGATCATCTCCGCCGTGCGCAGATCCGTGATGAGTGTCGGCGCGGCGAAGGGTGCGTACAGCGCGCCGACCGCCTCGGCGGCGCCACGGTCCGCCGATCCCAACACGATCCGATCGGGATGGAGCATGTCATGGACCGCCGCGCCCTCGCGCAGGAATTCGGGATTCGAGACCACGGCGAAACCCGCGCCCGCAGGGGCGTGCTCGCCGAGAAGCCCGTGGACCATGTCGCCGCTGCCAACCGGCATCGTGCTCTTGTCGACGACGATCGTCCGATGGCCGGCCGCGAGCGACGCGCCGATGGCGGACGCCGCCGCCTGAACGAAGCGCATGTCCGCGCCGCCGTCCGGCGCGGGTGGCGTGTTGACGCAGATGAAGACGAAGTCGGCGTCCAGGATGGCCTCGCGGTACTCGGTGGTGAAACTGAGGCGACGACTCGCGATCTGTTGTTCGAGCAGGCTGTCCAGGCCCGGTTCGAAGATGGGACATTCGCCGTCCATCAAGCGGGCGATCTTAACCGCGTCGATGTCCAGCCCGACGACCTGATTGCCGAGGTGAGCAAACGTCACCGCCGTGCAAAGCCCGACGTACCCCGTGCCAATTACCGCTACCCTTGCCATCTGAATGCCCCTCTTCCGCTAAAGCTATCCCGTCACGAGCCTTGTCACAGGGCAGCAAAAAAACCGGTCCACTCCATGCTGCCGGTTTCACCACTTGCTCTCCCATCACCGAGGTGACCACATTACAGGTGTGGGGTCAACGCATCCGCTATTTGGTTATGTTCGCACTGTAGTCCAAGGAAATGACACGATCATTCGTCCCCCGGCGTCACTTCGTGACAGACTGTACATGAATGCGCGTCCCCTCAGATTCCCGCCCCGTTTCGTGGCGATGGACTTCTCTCCTCACCTTCAGATTCACGCATGTAGACACGAATGTTGCCAAAGATACTCGTTCCATCGTATATAATTGTCGTGCCCACATGAGAATCAAATGAATGGCAAATATCCGAAAATACACTAAAAATCTATTACACCCGGTATTTCATGGACAACGATCCTGTCCGGTCTGTTTTCCGTTTGGAAGACACCATTGCCGTTGCGCAATGCTCCCGTGAATGGTGCCTCCCCGGCGTTCGGATCGTGGCCCACCGACAGGTCGGGATGGCAGACGGACCTTGCATCGGTCGCGTGTGCTGGGATGCTGTGTGGCCGTGCGCCGAACGGCGGCATTCGACAAGTCCCGCCCTGACGCGGAGATAACAGGCTTGTCATCAGATTACGTGCTCGAGGCAATGTATAATGCCATCATCTCATCTTACCCTCGCGTTCAATCGAGGGATTGGCCGCGCGGTCGCCCCCAAGAACCATAGCAACCCGTTCAAGAAACGACAGTGAGGAAACATGGACATCTTGGCCCATCAGACGGTGACGCGTTGGCACCCGACTAATTTCGGTGGGGTTGTGGAAGGAGGAAGAGGGATGTACACGCCAAGTTCAGCGCGGCGGGGGGCAGTTCCACGCCCTTCTTTGCGGGAGCGGAAGAAGCAGCAGACGCGCACGGCGATCATCAACCAAGCCGTGGAACTCTTCAATTCGCAGGGTTTCTACAACACCTC
>JAABUT010000393.1_pt1 | contig 52063 bp, 50 predicted proteins | sample 5559281 | NCBI WGS metagenome assembly JAABUT01 (sample SAMN10711880, study PRJNA513359) | rock metagenome | isolation source: Antarctica rocks | place: Antarctica: Victoria Land, Ricker Hills nord | collected 2016-01-04
TCCCGCCCCGGGGACCGGCGAGCGTCGGGGCCAGCTCGGCGGTCATCGGCCGGCGTGGGCGGGGCGAGGGTCATCAAGCCTCCAAGGGCAGGAGCGGGTGGCGCGAGCAGGGGAGCGGACGGGCCCGGCCGGGCTGCCGTGGAGTCCTGACCGCTCCCCCACGCGGTCAAACCTCCAGCTCCCTTTCGGCGAAGCGCCGATCTCGCGGTCCTGACCGTGCACCTGCTGCTGGGAGGCATGACGTCGAAGTTGGCGCACTTCACCGGCCGGCACGCCAGCCGCCGTCAGCGTCGTCTCCCCATGTCCGGCGAATCCGACATCGAGTTCTCAGCGTCGGTGAGCAGTGGTCGTTGCGCCGGCAATCGGAGGGGAACGGGGGTCGCTTCGCAGCACTGGGATCTGCCTGACAGCCGCCGGCCGGCACCGGGGTCGGGCAGAAGACTTCTTGCCCGGCCCCGGCTGCTACGTCAGCCCTGGCTAGAGCGCGGTTCGTACACAGCCGGTGGCAGTTCCGGCCCGAAGGCTGCCCCTGCCAGGACTTCGGCCTGCTCGAGGGCGGCGTGCCAGGCTGCGAGGGCGTCTCGGTCCTCGAGATAGACCAGCACCCGCCCTACCCGCAGGCACAGGTGTCCGTAGCCGCGACCCGAAGCCTGTGGGGTCATGGCTCGGACGGTGATGTCCTGAGGTCCGGCGAAGATCGCTTGGCTGGCGACCACCATCCGCGGTTCCGGTTCCATCCGGTAACGGCTGCCTCCGACGACTTTGAGGCTGGTGTGTTTCACGTGTACTCCCCGTCCCAAGCGTCGTTGTCCACGAGCCGCTGCGACCGCCAGGACGGGCCGCTGCTTGGGGTGACGGCGGGTCGCAGGCCGAGGGCCAGGGCCTCGACGACCCCTTCGACGGCCTTGGCCAGGCACAGGGTGACCGCGGCCAGCTGCTGGGTGCGCCGGGCGGCCTGTGAGGCCAAGTCCGGTTTGGTGTCTCGGTAGGCGTTCCAGACGATGACGGCGGCTGCCGCACCGCCGGCCATGATGAGCACGATGATCATTGCTTCTCCTTTGGGCATGACGAAGCCCGCCTCGGCGGCTGCCGGGCGGGCTCAGGAAGATGGAGCTACTTGCGCTTGGCGTTCTTGGACCGGCTGCTCGGGTAGCGGGCAGGAACCTCCTCCAGCAACAGGCTGACCGGATCGGTCACTTCCGACCTGACCGGCGGCCGGCTGAAGGACACCGGCGGGGCCTTGGGCTGGTCAGCCGTCTTTGGCGTGACCGGGCTTGCTGCTGGCTGCATCGAGGCTGCAGTGGGACGGACGCCCGACGTGCGGCGGGTCACGGCGCCAGCGAGGGTCCGGACTGCGTCCCGGCGGATTCGCTCTTCTCAGGGTGCCGGGGTCAGATGCCCGGATCGCTGCCCGGCCCGACCCGCGGGTCTGCGCAGGGAACTGGCGCCAGGTCTGCCCGGATGCGCGAGGGTCGAGCTGGGTAAGGTCGGCGCATGCCTCTGATCAGCAGCTCCGGCTTCTCCCACGTCCGGCTCACCGTCACCGACATCTCGCGTTCCAAGGCCTTCTACGACGACGTCTTCGGCTGGCCGACCGCTGTCGACACCTCTGACGACGTCAACGAGCCCGGCGTGAAAGACTCTCCCGAGAAGTTCTACGGCGGGACCGTCTACCAGACCCCGCAGGGAACCATGTTCGGTCTGCGTCCCGTTGGCAGCAGCGGCTTCGACCCACAGCGCACCGGCCTGGACCATGTCAGCTTCGCCGTCGAGTCCCGGGCCGACCTGGAGCGGGCCGCCACCGCGCTCAGCGGCGCCGGCATCACCCACGGCGAGATCAAGGACATGACCGACGCCGGGATGGCCATCCTGTCCTTCCAGGACCCGGACGACATCAACATCGAGCTGACCGCGCCGCTGCCCTGATCGACGCGCGCCCTGATCGACGCGGGCCCGGACCTGCGGGCCGAGCGCCGCCCCTCGTCCGGCAGGTCAGGACCGGCGGAACCAGTGCTGTCGGCTCACGCTGGTGCCCGCCAGCTCGAGGGTGTTGCGGTGGGGCCGGAAGTCAACGTGAAGGACGCACGCGAGGAGGATGGGCACCAGAACCCGGGATATAGGAGTGCGAACGAGGGCGGACAACCCATCCCCCGGACAATGTGGGCCTCTCTGAGGTCAGTTGAGTCGAACTGGTGGTTCGGAGTACCCGGACTGGCCTTGACGCCGCCTGGGGGCAGATCAGGCACCGTCATCAACTGCTCCTGCATGAAGGACTCGTTGCTGGTGCCGGACCTAGCCGGCCACCGTGGAGCCGGAGCTCAACCGACCCCAGTCGAGGTGAACAGTGCGCTATTCATCGACATGGCGCGGGCGGGTGCAGCTCGAGGTTGGCAGTTGCCTACCTGCCGTAGGTGGACCGGCTGACGGCGCTGTAGAGCCGACGCGAACGCCGCCTGACGTGTTGGCCCGGTTCGCGCCGTCCGCGCTGTGCGACGAGCTGATGGTCGTGGACACCGTCGCCTGTAGGCGGCTCGAGCACGAGCGAGCCCGGCGCCTGTACTGGGAGTACCGGACGCAGCCCGGGGACGGTGTGATCAGGGTTGTCAGGACGATCGAGGGTGGCCACGCGACCTACGTTGACTGTCACGTCGCATACGAAGCCGAGCAGGAGGCTTGATGAACTTCGGCCGGCACCGGCCGCCTACCTGCCGGAGCCGCAACCTCTGCGGGTTGCCGTGCCGCCGCTGGGTCGCGTCCGGCAACGGCCTCTGCGCCTCACACCGTGGCCGCCTGTGGCTGGTCCGCTAGGCCTACCGTCCGGGCAGCTACAGGTCCTGCACCAGGTCGCTCAGGGGCACGGCAAGACCGTCCGCGAACCGCCAGGCGAGGGCGATGCCGATCTCGCGCTCACCACGCTCCACGAAGCCGATCTCGGCCCGGTGAACCTCAGCAGCTTCGGCCAGCTTCTCCTGTGACAGGCCCCGCGCCTCCCGCAGCTCCCGCACGCGGTTGCCGAAGGCAAGGACCCGGTCCCGGTCCTTGTCCTGTCTCCGGGCCACGCAAGAAACATCTTGAGTGACTACGGATACGTCGACTACGAATACGTAGTAAGAACGTTGGCATGACGCGCCCCCTCCTCATGGTCACGCTCGTGCTGTCGGTCTTTCTCATCAGCTGTGGCGGCTCGACGACCGCGGGCAGCGGTGGCTCAGGAAGTCGAGACGATCAAGCGGACGTACTCGCCCGACAGGCGTGTGAACCGCTGCGGCCGTTCCTCCGTCGTGACGCGCCGATCACATCGGCGGACGTGACGATCATGAAGGCGTCACACGACAAGGCGCTGTCCGCCGCGAAGCTGAGTAGCCGGTGGGACGGGCTGGGGGATGCCTTGGGCGCGATGGCGCAGAAGGCCCTGCTGGTCTCGCGCACGGAAGCCGAGAACGAGGTCGTACGCCAGTCGTTCCGTGATGAGCTGAACACCGCGACGATCCCCGCAACAGGAGCGTGCGAGAAGGCTCTGGCCGAGTAGACGTGCCCCTGGTGGGGAGGCCGACTGGCAGCCTCCCCACCAGCCCTAGCGCGACCGCCGGGGCTTGTACGCCGGCGGGGGCATCTCGGGCCCGAAGGCGCGATTCGCCAGGTCCACCGCCTGCAGGACTGCTGACCGGAGCACCTCAAGAGCGTCCCGGTCCTCAAGCACGAGTACTACCCGGCCTAGGCGAATCGAGATCGTGCCCAGGCCCGGTCCAACGATCGGGCTCATGGCTTGGACCCGGAAGTCGATGTCTCCTCCGAGCACCGCCTGGGTGACCAGGTCGCAGCGGTAGTCCAATACTCGCTGTCCGCGGACTTTCGGTACGGCTTTCAGCTGCCTGGGTGCGGTCATGATTCGTCCCAGTCGTGCTCGTCGACATCCCGCCACGACGGGCGTGACCCGTACGAGCTGGCGTAGACCGGCTTGGGTCTGCTGCCACTGGCCAGGGCGTCGAAGGTCTTCTCGATGCACGTGGTGAGGACGACGATGACCGCGGCGAGCTGGTGCACTCGGCGCATGGAGGCGCTGGCGAGCTCGGGGTCCTTCTCCCGGACCTTGTTGTAGGCGATGACGGTCAGCGCTGCGCCGGCCGCGATGGCTATGACGATGAGCATGGTGTCCTTCCTTGGACATGAGGAAGGCCGCCCTTCCGAGTGGAGGACGGCCTGGTGTGTGGCCGGGCTATGCGGGGTTGCGGCCTTGCCGATTGATGTGACGCTGCTGGGCCCGGCGCTCGGCTCGGTTGCTGGGCTCGAGGTCCTCATCGAGGGTCGACTGGTCGACCGTCGCTGTGGGCCGCTCTGGGCGCAGGCGAGCCGAACTGTTGTTCGCACCACCGGGACGGCCCATGAGGCTCTCTGCGGGCAGCTGAGACACCCTCAGCGCCTGCTCCTGTAGCCCCATCGCCCGGGCATGGAGGATTCCGATCTGCCTACGCACCCATTGAGCGACCTTGGAGTCGATCAAAGCCGGAACCGCCAGCCCCTCGACCAGGACCCGGACGAGCCCATTGCTGATCAATGCCTTCAGAACCCGGTGCAGGAAGTAGGACCTGCTGATCCCGGCTAGGACCCGGATGTGCGGAGCCTGCGGGTCGGAGAAGCGAGCGACCCGGCGCACGACGGGTGCAGCCAGCGATCCGATTCGCCCGCCGGCGGCCACCAGGCCCGCGAACAGTGCGTCAGCCACCTTGCTGCCCGGCTTGCCGAACCACCTCAGCGCGAAGTCGATCACGCTGTAGGCCGTCCTTCCGAGCCAGGACAGCGCACGTCCGACTGACCCGCCGGCCTTCTGCAGCAGCCTCCTGGTGGTGGGGCTGGTCGCCAGCGTCAGCAGCCCAGCGATGATCCCGGTCTTCCCGAGGCGGCTGGTCACCGTGAGCAGCGGCTGGGTCAAGCGGCCGGTGAGGCGGTGCAGCCAGGAGCCAAGGCGAGTGAGGCGGGTGGAGTGGTAGAGCCGGCCGACGTAGCCGGCTGCCGAGCGTGGAGCAGCCAGTGCTGCATCCCGTGCGCGACGGGCGAGACGTCGGACGGTGAGCAGCCAGGCCATGCGGCCGTGCTGCTCGAGTGGGGGAGCGAGCCTCAGCGGCTCGTACGTCTGTGCAGACATGCCAGTTCCTCTCCGAACATGATGAAGGGCGGCCTCGGCTGAGACCGCCCCGAACGAGAAGAAGCCCCCGCCGATGTGGCGAGGGCTTCACATGCAAAGGGCCCGGCAACAGTGCTGCCAGGCCCGTTCCTTCAGCGGGTGGGCCGTGTTGCCGGCCCTGTTCAGGGCACGGTGATCCTCCACCTGCTGTAGATGATTCTACTCGGTGTTGATCTTCTTGGAAAGAGCTCAGGCCGGAGGACCCAGCACCAAGGAGCCGCCAAGCTGGACCGTCAGAAGCACACTGGTGGCGGTTGGCGCTGAAGGACCTTGTCGGCGGCGCCCGGCTCGTCTCCCTGTGACCGCAACTGTGTTCCGGGGGTAGGGCCGCGTCGACGCTGATGCCTCGTCCGCAGGGACTTGACCCGCGCACCGAATCTTCGTGGGGTGCGTGGACCTCCGAGAGCGAATTAGGCGCTAGTTGTTGTAAGGCTCGTACTGCTTCCAGCCGTTGTCGGCGTCGTAAAGGAGGACTCGTCGGCTGTGTGACGGGGCGAGCCATAGGTGGGTGACCGGGGCGGGTGAAGGAGGCGCTTCTCGTGGTAGCTGCGTACCAAAGGCAAGCCCGTAGAAGACGGGAAAGGGCAGCGCGCTCATGTGCACCGGGACGAAGAGGTGACGCTCGTCAGCTTCGGCTGCCGCGAGCTTCTTGACATGCTTAGCCATGTGCGGCCGAAGGAAGGCTTCTTCCAGGGCCGCGTGCAGGCCGTCGAGGCTGTCGTCGGTCCCGCCACCGCGTCCGCGCGGCGTCACCATGACGTCTCGGACCTTGTCACCCTCGCGTGCTGCAACGACGGGGTGGCCATGCATCTCTGAATCGGACTCTTCGACTAGCCAGCGGAGGTCCTCATCCCGCTGATGCAAATCCCATTGCAGTTGCTCAGGCCGGACAGCGCCAGCAGCCTCACAGCGGAGAATGATCTCTCCGTAAAGCGACCGGAGGCGTGGGATGTCCTCCGGCTTGGCAATCGCAATACTCCACGACCATTGCCCGGGATTCGCCCACTGGTAATCCGATTGGTGCAAGATTCCCTCTGACTGGAGCGCCCCGTCAGCCGCCAGCACCGTGACCTCGAACGCAGCACGCCGTCCGGGGGCATAGGTCAGCATGGCGTCAACGGCGCCTTGGCGTCCCTCGACGTCCCATGCCTCGGCCTCGACACCCTGCAGCACACGCTCAGCTATCAGGCAGGCACACCGCTCTCCGCTGTCCAGTCCGTCCAACCGGTTCGGGTCCATCACTCAAGCGCAGCATGTGGGTCTGACAAGAAGGCGGGGGCGGTTCAGCACAAACGCTCCCCACCTGGTGTGCGCTCGCTGCCAGCGGGTCGAAGCCTCAGCAATAGCGCCTATAGGACGTGTTGTGCGATCAGCTGACCGAGCTGCCGAATGTCAGCCCTGCCCTTGAACTCGAGCCTGACCTTGCCGAGGCCGCTGAACCACAGATCGAGCTCTGCGTCCAGGTCGAACGTCCCGGCAGTCTCAACGCTGAAGGCCTGGATCTTCGAGTACGGCAGGCTTGTGAAGTCCTTCTTCTTCCCTGTCATCCCCTGCACGTTGACCGCGATCAGGCGCTTGTCCGTGAAGACGACATAGTCACGCATCGCCTTGAAGGCCTGTAGAACGTTCTCTCCTGGCACGAGTAGTTGGGCAACGCCCTCACCGACTTCACGCGGATCTACAGGGCTGAGCTTGACGAAGGAGCCGTTCGCAAAGTCGATCATTGTCAGAACCTAGACCGAACCCGTCCGACCGGGAATGGCCCGAGGCCGCCAGTGGCAGGCTTCGCCCGGTGTGGCTCGCCCTCGTCTTCGCTGTCGTCGACCTGGCCGGGGGTGCCTACCTTCTCAGGTACGCCTTCAGTGGCCGCCAGCGCCGCCCCGAGCCCGCGCTGGTCGTGGGAGCTGTCCTGGTCGTCGCCGCCGTGTTCCTGAGCGTGGTCGCGTGGCAGCTCCGGCACCGTCCGAGCTCAAGTCATCAGCAGCCCGTGCCGGCCGGAGGAGTACACGCCAGCGGCATCAGGGTGGACACACGGCTCCTTGATCGAGATGTCCGATTCGCCGGACATCGAGGTTCAGCGGTGAAAGCCTCAGCGGCCTCATCTCAGGAGGACAGATGGTCGAGCTCACGCCAGGCACGCCGCCGGTAAGGCGAGCCTCGCGTGGCCGCCAAGTGGAACGCTTCATGCGCCGCCACAAGATCACCACAGGTATTGGGGCGTTCGCACTCCTAGGGGCGCTGGGCAACCTCGGCAGCGGCGGCACGACCGACCCATCGACGCACACGACGGCAAGCCAGAAGTTGGTCACGCACGCGGCGGCCTCCCCCACTCGCACGCCGGAATCGACGGCCACGTCCGCCCCAGCAGCCACGAAGGCGGCGCCGCCAGTGAAGGCCGCCCCGGCCAGCAAGCCGGCCCCCACGGTCGTCCAAGCAGGGGTTGCCGGGCCCGATTCGCGCCTCACCCCCGGCAGCATCTTGGCCGCCTCGACCACTGCCCGAGTCTGCACCTCGGGGTACAGCGCCTCGGTCCGCAACGTCACGACGGCAACTCGCCAGCAAGTCTTCGCGGCCTACGGCATCGCCTACCCGCCGGCAGCCGGTGCCTACGAGCTCGACCACAGGATCCCGCTCGAGCTCGGCGGGGACAACGCAGCCACGAACCTGTGGCCAGAGCCGTATCACACAGGGGTCGGCTCGGCGGACGTCAAGGACCATCTCGAGAACCACCTTCACGCCCTCGTGTGCTCCGGCCAGGTCAGTCTCGCCGCGGCACAGCACGCCATGGCCGGGGACTGGTGGGCGGCCGCAGCGAAGTACAACCCCATGTCGGTTCGCACGGTCACGGTCACCAAGCCGACGCCGGCCGCCCCTGCACTCACACCGAAGGCGACGAGGCCAGCCTCGAATGACCAGGGCACGGTGCATCCGGGGTCTTTCTGCGCTCCGTCTGGCGCCTCAGGGCGCACCACGGCCGGGACAGCCATGGTCTGCGGAACGACCGCCAACAGCCCCAGTCGGGGCAGGTGGCACAAGGCGTAGGCCTGCTCGGCGCTTCCCGGCCGAGGACCGTCCCCTGATCCAATGCGATGCCCAAGTGCGGGCCATGGCGCGATGCGCCGGCGCGGCCCTGCGTCCTTGCCCGCGGGTGTGGCTACCCTGGCTGATGGGTCCGGCCGCATCGGCGCTCGAAGCTCTGTCGCCCGCTCCGCGGGCAACGAGCACCGCTGGCGCGGAGCCCTTGGCGGGAGTCTTCGTCGGACGTCCCCACGCCGCTGACGGATCACGGCTGGCATCGCCGCCTGGTTTGTCGCACAGCTACGACACGTGCAGCAGGCTGAGCGGCAGACGGCGGCAACCCTTAGCAGTTGTCTCAGTGCGCTGAGCGGCCATACGCGCTTGGACCAGCTCGACGATCGGCCGTGACATGGCCAAATCGACGTGCGGGGCAGGCGTGGGGTCATCGAAGGAGCGTTCGCCCTTTAGGGGCTCCCGGCTCGTGCGCGCATCTGCCACGGGCCGACCAGTAGTCCTTTTAGGCCATTGCGCGAGCTTCGTCCCGGCTTGAGTGTGTAGGGAAGACGGCGGGGCGTCGTCGAATCGCTGACTCGAGAAGGTCGTTCACATGCTCCGAAGTGTTGTTGCGGTGGCGGTCGTGGCGTCAACTGCGTCCGTACTGGCGTTGACCGCTGGACCAGCCGAAGCCACGCCTGTGATCAAGGTCGCCCAGGTCTACTACAACTCACCCGGGACAGACACCCGCAGCAACTACAGCCTGAACGGCGAGTACGTCGTTGTAAAGAACATGACGGGCACGGCCCGTTACCTCACCGGCTGGACTGTGACGGACGCCAGCAGCCACGTGTACAAGTTCGGGACGTACAAGCTTGGTGCCTACGCAAGCGTCAGAGTGCACACTGGCGCCGGCACGAACACGGCGACCAACCGCTACCAGGGGCGAGCGGCATACGTGTGGAACAACGACACCGACACCGCCTACCTCCGCAGTCCTTCCGGCGCCTTGATCCACAAGTGCTACTACAACAACGCATCGGTCGCCTATCACAACTGCTAGACGCTTCGGCTCGTCGACGCGCGGCAACACATCGCCGCGCGGCCCACTTGGCGCTATGAGGTGCCTGGGACGCCTGACAGCGCCCAGAGAAGGAAGCAACGCTCGGTCGTAACTGCCGGAACTTGCTGACTACGCGGGCGTCGAGCCGTACCGTCCGGCCTATGCCATTCGGCTTTCGCAAGTCGCTCAAGCTCGGCCCGGTGCGTCTGACCGCATCCAAACGCGGGCTGAGTGCCTCCACCGGCCTCGGCCCTGTCCGGGTGACCCGGAGCAGCAGGGGACGCCATACGACGACCGTGCGCGTGCCCGGCACAGGCCTGTTCTGGCGGCGGACCAGGCGCTGAGCGCGCCTGCGTGGCTCGCCCTGACTTTCGCGGTCGTCGATCTGACGGTCGGCCTCTACCTGCTGCGACACGCCCTGAGCGGCCGGCAGCGTCGTCCTGAGCCTGTGCTCGTCGTGGGAGCTGTCCTGCTGGTCGCGGCAGCGTTCCTGGGCGTTGTGGCGTGGGAGATTGGACACCGACCAGCACGGAGCGTCCACGCGCCAGCAGGGTTTGTGGCCTCCGCGCTCGCCTGAATGTAGGTGGCTCGGGCAGGCGCATCCGATGGCCACAGGTCACGTGCTGGAAGTGTGACGCCGTAGGCCCGAGGGCCGTCGGCATAGCCCGTCTGGGGCCGCTTGCTCGGTTACCGGTGAGCGCCAGCGATGCCAGGATGCGGCGCATGACAACAGCAGCGGCCGTCTGCATCGCTCCCGGGCTGCTTGCCGAGCTGGCCGGCGCGGTAATCATATTGCGTGAAGCTCGAGCAACTCGCAGGGCGCTGGAGTAGTACGTGGCGGCCGGGGCCGACTGGCGGGGCAAGCGGAACCTCGTGGGGTCAGATGGAAGGGGCGTCCAACGCCATCAGGGCTGCGCTCGGCAGCCAGCAGCACCGAGGCTTTGCCGTCGCCTTGGTTTTTGCCGGCATTGCGCTGGGTGGCACCGGCAACTTCCTGAGCCTGTTCGTCAACTGACCCAAGCGCATGGCTGAAAGCGGCGGCTCGCCGAGATCGCAGCTGATGGACGACTACGGCGTCTGACAGGTTGCGTCAGGCGCTGTCGGTGATGTCGCCCTTGTAGTCGCCGGCTAGGAGCTTGGTCAGGGTTTCCCGAGCACTGGACTTGTCGGAGTAGCCCTGGCCGCCGTCTGTTGCCACGACCTGACCGTTGGAGGCCTTGACGCGGAAGCCGAACTTGCCATCTGAGCGCTTAAAGATCTCGCCGGGCATCGCCATCTCCTCCCGCGACCCACCTTGGGTCACCTCGCGCTGTCTACAGCCTCGATAGATCTTCGGCCAGAGCCTGGCAAGGCGAACCGCGACTTGTGCGTTCCTGGAGAGACCACCGTCCATGCTGGCGAATGGGGGCGGGAGGTCCTGCTTGGTGGCTACTGTCCGTTCTTGTGGATGACGCAGGACCCCTCGCCGCAGAGCAGCGGGCTCGCGTCCTCATCGACGAGCAGTTGCGGGCCGCCGGCTGGGCCGTCGTAGATCGCCAGGATCTGAACCTCTTCACGCCCCAGGGCAGCGCGGTGCGCGAAGCGATCATGAAGTCTGGCCACGGTCGGGCTGACTACCTGCTGTACGTCGACAAGCAGGTCGTCGGTGTCATCGAGGCGAAGCCGCAGGGCACTCCGCTGTCCGGCGTGGAGTGGCAGTCGGCCATGTACGCCACCGGGCTTCCCGAGGTGGCCCAGCAGCGCGCTGTGCTGGTCGCTGGACGGCTTCCGTTCGTCTTCGAGGCGAACGGGTCGGAAACGCACTTCACCAACGGCTATGACCCGCACGCCCGCGCGCGGCGGTTCTTCGGATTCCCCCAGCCGAGGACGTTGGCCCGGTGGATTCGGGAGGCTCAGCAAGATCCGGAGCACCCGACGTGGCGAGCGAAGGTCCCGCAGATGCCTGCCCTCCTAGAGGCAGGACTGCGGCCGGCTCAGATCGACGCCGTCAAGGCAGTCGAGCGCTCCTTGGGTGAGCAGCAGTACTCCCGCTCACTGGTGCAGATGGCCACCGGTGCAGGCAAGACCTTCACTGCTGTCACCGAGTCCTACCGACTGCTCCGGCACGGCGGGTTCAAGCGGATCCTGTTCCTGGTTGACCGCAACAACCTCGGGGACCAAACGCTGCGGGAGTTCCGCGACTACACGACTCCGGATGACGGCCGGAAGTTCACGGAGCTTTACAACGTGGACAAGCTCACGGCGGCGGGCATGGTCGACTCCTCAGCCGTGGTGATCTCCACCATCCAGCGAGTGTTCAAGGTCCTCGCCGGCCAAGCGGTACCCGACGCCGACGACCCGGAGATCGACGGCTTCATCCCGGACAAGCCGATCGAGGTTCAGTACTCGGCAGAGCTACCGCCGGAGTCGTTCGACCTGATCCTCGTCGATGAGTGCCACCGCTCGATCTACGGCTCATGGCGGGGTGTCCTGGAGTACTTCGACGCCCACATCGTCGGGCTCACGGCCACGCCGGTGAAGCAGCCTTCGGCTTTTTCCAGCAGAACCTCGTGTCGGAAGACACGTACGCCGAGTCCGTGGCAGACGGCGTCAACGTTGACTTCGACGTCTACCGGATCAAGACCCAGATCAGCCAGGCCGGCTCGACCATCGAGGCACAGACCATCGTGCCCATGCGGGACCGGCGCACCCGCAAGGAGCGCTACCAGGCGCTGGATGACGACCTCGTCTACACGCCCGGGCAGCTCGACCGTGCCGTTGTGGCCAAGGACCAGATCCGAACTGTCCTGGAGACGTTCAGGGATCGCATGGCGACCGAGATCTTCCCTGGCCGCACCACGGTTCCGAAGACGTTGATCTTCGCCAAGGACGACAACCACGCCGAGGAGATCGTCACGCAGGTACGGGAGGTCTTTGGCAAGGGCAACGACTTCGCCGCGAAGATTACGTACTCGGCTAAGAACCCCCGCGACCTACTCCAGTCGTTCAGGAACTCCCCGACGCTCCGTGTGGCCGTGACGGTCGACATGATTGCCACCGGCACGGACGTGAAGCCGCTCGAGTGCGTCTTCTTCATGCGTGACGTCCGCTCGGCCACCTACTTCGAGCAGATGAAGGGCCGAGGGGCCCGCACCATCCCGGACACGGACTTTCAGGTCGTGACGCCGGACGCGAAGGCGAAGACGCGGTTCGTGATCGTGGATGCCGTAGGCGTGACGGAGCACGACTACGTGGACGCTGCGCCTCTCGACCGTGAGAAGACGGTGCCGCTCAAGCGCTTACTGGAGAAGGCGGCCACGCTTACGATCACCGAGGCAGAGGTCTCTACGCTGGCATCCCGCCTGGCACGGCTGGAGCGGGAGCTGACGCCGGCGGAGAGCGCCGAACTGGATGAGGTCGCGGGCCGACCACTCGCGGACATCACTCGCGGCTTGGTTGCAGCCGTCGACCCGGATCGGCAGGCGCAAGCCGTTGCCGATGCTCCGCTGGTTGCCGGGGTGGTCAACGCCGCGGCGGCACTCCGGCAGCTGCTCGAGCAAGCCGTGGAGCCACTCGCGGCTAACCCCGAGCTGCGGAACCGGCTGCTAGAGATCCGCCGCGCCCACGACCTGGTGATCGACGAGACCAGCCAGGACGTCCTCCTTGACGCGCATGGCGTCGTGGACACGGAACGGGCTCGGGAAGTGGTGACGTCGTGGAGGGCATACCTCGAGGGGAACAAGGACGAGATCACGGCTCTGCAGCTCTTGTATTCGGACACGGGCAAGGTCAGCTTCGCGGAACTGCGTGAGCTGGCGGAGCGGATCAAGCGTCCTCCTTACAGCTGGACTCCCGACCTGCTGTGGAGCGCGTACGAGGCGCTTGAGGTTGATCCCGAGCACCCGCACATCCGCCGTGCGGACCGGCACACAGTGACGGATCTGATCAGCATCGTTCGGTACACGCTGGAGCAGGACCACGAGCTTGTCCCTTACGCGGAGACGGTGCGGGAGCGCTACGCGGGCTGGCTGGCGGCACAGGAGCAGGCAGGCGCGGCGTTCACGGCGACGCAGCGGTGGTGGCTGGATCGGATCGCGGACGTGGTCGCGCAGGCGAACGGGATCAGCGTGGAGGATCTGGACAACGCCCCGTTCAGCGAGCGCGGCGGCGTCGACGGTGCCGTGCGTGAACTGGGCGACCGGGCAGCCGTGTGGCTGGCGCAACTCGATGCGGAGCTCACCGCGTGACGCTGCCTGTGGGATGGCAGTCAGCTCCGCTGGGAGAAGTCTGCCGAGTTGTCTCCGGGGGCACACCGAAGACCTCAGTGCCCGAGTACTGGGATGGCGACATCGCTTGGATCACCCCCAAGGACTTGTCTCTGGACAGGAGTCAAGTCGTTCATCGCGGCGGGCGCTCAATCAGCAGGGCAGGTCTCGCCGCATCGTCGGCGGTGCTGTTCCCGCCCAACTCCGTAATCCTTAGCTCAAGGGCTCCGATCGGCTACGTCGCCATCGCAGGCCACGAAATGGCCGTGAATCAAGGTTGCAAGGTCGCCATTCCGCCGCCTGACCTGGATCCGCGCTACCTGTACTGGTTCTTGGTGGCATCGAAGCCAGATCTCGAAGCTCGAGCGAGCGGGACGACGTTCAAGGAGATTTCCGGTAAAGAGTTCGCTCGCACGACCCTCCGGTGGCCGGGCCTCACAGAGCAGCATCGCCTCGTGGCGACGCTTGAAGGCCACCTGTCCAGGCTAGGAGCGGCCGACCTGTTGCTAGACGGCTCCCGCGTCAGAGCGAAACGCCTTCGGACAGCAGCAGCGACGGCTGCTGTGCGCTCAGCGGGCGGGACACCGTCGTTGCTGGCCGACCACGTACGGGAGATTCGGAACGGCATCTTCATCTCGCGGGCGGGATCAGTGCCGGATGGCGTCCCGATCTTGCGGATCGGGGCCGTGCGCCCTCTGCGGCTGGACCTGAGCGACGTGCGCTACTCGGCCAGGACTGAAGAGGAGTTGGAGCGAGCTGACGCGTTGCTGACGCCTGGTGACATCGTCTTCACCCGCTACAACGGCAACCCGCAGTTCGTCGGCGCGTGCGCCGTGGTTCCGCCCGCTGTGGGTCCGCTTACGTACCCCGACAAGCTCATCCGTGTCCGCGTAGTTGATCATGTGGATCCGCATTTCCTGGCGCTCGCATGTTCGGTGGGCGAGGGACGGCGACAGATTCAAGCGGCGGTCAAGACGACGTCCGGTCAAGCCGGCATCTCAGGCAAGGATCTTCGCGGGGTAAGCGTGGCGTTGCCTGATCTCCAGGCGCAGCAGCGTGCTGTCGCCACCGTGGAACGCGTTTCCGGGTACCTGCCAGCACTGGACCAAAAGCTGCACATGTCGGCCCGGCGAGGCGACGCACTGAAGTGGAGTCTGCTGACCACGACCTTTCAAGGCCGTCTGAGCTCCGAACCGTGAGTGGAGGGTAAGGCTGTGTCCAACACCCGTCGCCTCGTCGACAAGCTGTGGTCCTTCTGCAACGTCCTGCGCGACGACGGCGTCTCCACGATCGAATACACCGAGCAGCTGACGTACCTGCTGTTCCTAAAGATGGCGCATGAGCGCGCAAGCCGATCGCTCAAGCCGGAGCAGATCGTTCCGGAGTCGTGCTCATGGCAGCGTCTTCTCGACTCTGATGGTGACGAGCTTGAGGTCACCTACCGGCACATGCTCGAGGAGCTGGCCCGACAGCCGGGCACCCTCGGTGTCATCTTCCGAAAGGCCCAGAACCGCATCCAGGACCCGGCCAAGCTCAAGCGGCTGATCGTGGACCTGATCGACCGGGAGAACTGGTCGGCTGCAGGTGTCGACATCAAGGGCGACGCCTACGAGGAACTCCTTGCCAAGGGCGCTGAGGACATCAAGTCCGGGGCTGGGCAGTACTTCACTCCCCGCGCCCTCATCGCCGCGATGGTGGACTGCATCCAGCCGTCAGCAACGGACACCGTCGTCGATCCTGCCTGTGGCACCGGGGGCTTCCTGCTCGCGGCTCACGCCTACGCAGCTCGGAACGCGGAGGACCTGGACCCGGACGCCCGGAACCACCTCAGGGACGGGTTCATCCGCGGCACAGAGCTAGTCGATGGCACTGCTCGCCTGGCCGCGATGAACCTGCTCCTGCACGGCATAGGGCAGCCCGTGGGTGAGCCACTCATCCACGTGGGCGATGCGCTGACCTCGGACCCTGGTGATCGCTACTCGGTGGTGCTGGCAAACCCTCCGTTCGGCCGGAAGTCCTCAGTCACGATGATCGGCGCTGATGGGCGGGAGTCGCGGGACGACCTTGAGATCGTGCGCGACGACTTCTGGGTCACGACAGCGAACAAGCAGCTCAACTTTGTGCAGCACATCAAGACGATCATGGCGATCAACGGTCGTGCCGCTGTCGTCCTGCCTGACAACGTGTTGTTCGAGGGCGGGGCCGGCGAGACGATCCGCCGTAGGCTGCTGAAGGAGTTCGATTGCCACACCCTGCTCCGGCTCCCGACCGGGATCTTCTACGCCGGCGGGGTGAAGGCGAACGTCCTGTTCTTCGACAAGCGCGCAGCCTCGGATCGTCCTTGGACCGAGAAGCTCTGGGTCTACGACTTCCGCACCAACCAGCACTTCACCCTGAAGCAGAACCAGCTTCGGCGTCAGCACCTGAACGACTTCGTCGACTCCTACCTGCCTGGCAGCCGCTCTGAGCGGGTCGAGAACGACCGCTTCCGCCCATTCACCTACGAGGAGCTGATTGCCAGGGACAAGGCGAACCTAGACCTGATCTGGCTCAAGGACGACACGCTCGAGGACATCGACAACCTGCCAGCCCCTGAGGTGATCGCCAGGGAGATCGTCGAAGACTTGCAGGCGGCGCTGCTGGAGTTCGCAGCTGTTGCTGATGCCCTCGAGGCCGCCGCAGCTATGAACGGCACGGGAGAGTAGCAGTGCCGATCTTCGAGCTCGACCAGAAGAACTTGGTGCCGTACAAGCGTCAGTCGATCGCCTCGGGCGTCTACGAGTTCGAGATCGAGCAGCTGCTCTGGGACAACCTCGAGGAGCTCACCGGGGACAACCTCTTCCGAGTGGCCCGCCAGGTGGTCCTGCCAGCTGGCGGCAAGCCGGATGTCCTGGCCCTAGACGCCACCGGACGTGTCGTGGTCATCGAGGTCAAGCGGGATGTTGACCGCGGTCAGCTCGCCCAAACGCTCGAGTACGCGGGATGGGCTCGCAATACGAACCTCGACGAGCTGGCCGGGATGTACCACGGCGGCGCGGGTGCGTTCTGGGACGACTGGCGCGAGTTCACCGACTCCGCGAGCCCGGTGCTGGTGCAGAAGGATCCGCGCCTGGTTCTGGTCGCTCGCAGTTTCGACAAGCGCACGTTCGAGGCCCTGCAGTTCTTGCTCCAGCACAACCTTCCGATTCAGCTGCTGAAGGTCGCCTTTTACATCGACGACGCACAGAACCGCATCCTGAACGTGGAGTGGGAGTCGGAACCCGAGGCTGCGTGGTCAGAACCGGGCGACAACGGTGGTGTTACCAGCGGCGGTGGTGGTGTGGCTGCGCATCTCGAGGTAACGCTGGCGGATGTAGCGGCCACGCTGAGCACCCCTGCCGATCTGGTGTGGAAGCGGCCCAAGAAGGGTCAGGAGTTCCATGCGACGCTTCTCCCTGGCGGAAGCATCCGTCTGGAAGATGGCCGGGAGTTCAAGAGCCCATCGGGTGCAGCTATGGCCGTCGCAGAAGTCGTGTCGTATGACGGCTGGTATGCCTGGCGCACCACGCTCAATGGGAAGAAGCTCAACGAGTATCGGCACGAACTCGCCGCTGTTGCCGGATCTGACGAACCCCCGCCGGCTCACGGGTGAGTTGAGCAGCCCCGCAGACGGCAATCGTTCGTCTTCAGGACAACCGTCTGCGGCTGTGTGCAGGAGCCGGTCTCGCCGCCGGCCAGGCCCAGCAGCCGCATCCTGGCCTTCAGGATCCCCAGAGCGGCCTCGACGGACGGGACGTGGCCGTTCATGGCCCGCTCCCAGACGGCGCACTGCAGAGCGTCCAGGCGCTGCTGCTCGACGAAGCGGAGAGTGTCGACGCTCTGGGCCTCGCTGGCTGCCAGGCCCTTCTGCACGATCGCGTAGACGCTGCCCCTGTTCGCGTAGCCGAGCTCGTCAGCCACCTGCTGATACGTCCTGCCTTGTGCCTTGAGCTCGATGGCCCTGGTGCTCCGAACGGAGGCCAAAGCCTTGTTCTGGTGGCGCCCGGAGACGCGAGGAATGACCTCTGTGGCTAAGGCTGACATGGCACCTCCTCTGCATGAGAATGCAACGCACTGTATGAAACCAAACCACATGACGTCATGTCGCCGCGCCTGCTCGCGGACCAGGCTGCGGGGAGAATGGTCCTGCGCTGGAGACGTCGACGGTGCCGAGAGGGCAACGAGGGATACGCGACGTTCGGTGCATGACTTCCACCTTCACCTCGTTGACGGCGAACGCCATCCAAGCCGATGCGCTCCATCCCGGAGCCGCTATGAGGGACCACCTAGCAAATCGTGGGGGCGGATCTCAGCCGACAGCGGGAAAGTTCTTCTTGGCGTACACCGCGATCGCCCTGATCGAGAGCACCTCCATGCCGGCACCGATAGGTCCGCCGACGAGAGGCACGAGCTTGGTCATGTTGACGACACCCTTGCTACCTGCCTTGGTCACAAGACGAAAGCCCACAGCCTTGTTGATCTCGATGAAAACCTTTCCCGGCACCTTCTTCAGGGCTGCGGCGACTGACTTGGTTCCGATTTGGATCCCGACGTCCTTGAGCACCTCAGCGCCGGTCGATCCCAACATCGTGATCAACACCGTGCTGCGCACGTCCTCTGTATGGATGTCATAGCCGCGCAGGTGCGCGATGGCCGCCGTCATGCGGGCCGCCAACAGGTACGTCGCCCCGACAGACGCAGGAATCGCCACGGGCAGGGTGATGAGTCCTCCAACGCTGGTGATGAAGCCCGCGCTGCCAGCAAGCCTCATGTGTGTGCGAATGAGACGCTCAATCGCCTTCTCGACGTCACCTTTGGTTGCTGCGAGCGCTTCTGCCGCTATCTCCTCAGCGCCCTTGAGTGGCCCGAAGCCGTCGATCCCTGCTCGTTGAACCTGCTCTATGGCCTTCGTGGCGAACGCCATCGTCTTGTCAGTCGGACCACTCACCAGCAGCCACCTCCGCCTAGTCGTATAGAGCATTAGACCCCAGAGCCCTACGCTCTTCGTCCCTGCGTGCGGCTTCACCTGCGCTTGGCCCACGGCTCACTGCAAGTCGAAGGCGGAAGTCAGCTGCTCTAGCGTGAACTGGTTGCGGAGCTTGCAGGCGCTGTTCTGGTTGGCGAACATTCCCTTCGTCCAGACGGCTTGATCTCGGGAGCGAGTCTGCTCCCATGCCACAGGCACGATGTACTCCTCTGCGTCTTCACCGCTGGCCAGTGGCGCGTGCGCGTACTTGGCTTTCAAGGGCAGGGTTGACAGGAGCTTGGGGTCGCTGTCGTCAACTCGGACGGTGGCGGTGCTGAAGGGTTCGGCTGGTCCCGTGACTGTTCCCACGCCCACGTAGCCAGTCTTGGGGATGCAGGCGAAGACCCGCGCTCCGACAGGCAACTTCTTCAGCGTCTTCGAGAACCACTCACCGCCTCCGGCGGAGATGAAGCCGTATTGGCGGGCGTCGTCCCAGTCGCGGATCCCGCTCTCCTCACCGAAGCTGGCGTACCAGTCCTGTTCGTTCCAGGCTTCCTTGCTGCCCGGCTTGCGGGTGCCACCGCCCTTGTTGGCGACCTGCACCTCATCGAGCAGCCAGGTCCGAGCGAGGTAGGCCCGGCCATCATCGCTGAAGTACCTGAAGAACACGGCGTTGATCGGGACGTCCCTACCTGCCAAGTAGCCGATGATCCGCTCCGTTGCGGGATCGAGGTCGGCCGCGACCACCGTCAGGTGGTGGGCGTAGTTGAGCTCATCCGGCGGGTTGCCGCCGAACTTGTCGTCCCAGCCCTGTTCGAGCGCGACGCCCGGCTTGTAGATGCCATACAGGTCACGGACCTGCTGATCGGTCAGCGTCTGGGCCCAGGAGCCATAGTCGAGCAACTGAGCGACGACTTCCCTTGGTGTCCGGTCACGCTTGAGCTCAAGTACGTGCAGCGCGCCTTCGTCGTCAACAGCGAGAAGGTCGATGAACTTGCCGTAGTCGGTCGGCACCTGTCGCCCGATGAGCAACAGCGGTGTGCCCAGGATCGTGGGGTCGGCTTCGATCAGGGTCTCGAGCTGCGACTCCAGCGGGACGCCGGTCGGCTCCAACTTGACCGGCTTGCCGGCGTCAACGCGCCACAGACCGACCTCCAAGGGCATTGCGACCTCCAGGGCGACGGGTGTTGCCGTCATGGCACCACAGGTGGCGGAGGCTACGCAGCGGGCTCCTCACCGCAGCGGAAGGCTCCTGGGTCTCGCCGTCAGAAGTTCTTGCTCTTCCCTTCCATCCAGCACACCACGTCGAACACACGGAGTGCCGTCACGGCCTCGGGAAGCCCGGCTTCCTGTCGGAGTTTGAGGAGGCGCTCGTGCAGCCAGCCGTCGTCTTTGCGGAGTTCGAGTCGCAGTGGCCCCCAGAACGGCTTGTCCGTCGTGGCTGTGACATCACTGATCACCGAGTCCCAGATGGGGAACAGGCGCGGCCGCTTGCGGGCGAGCAGCTTGCTTCCCGTGGTCCGGCCGATCCCCGGTAGCGCCCTCACAGCCGTCTCCAGTCGCCAACCCGGCCACTCCGGGTCCAGCGGGGTGGTCTCGTTGGCCAGGTCCCGGTCTGGGCCGACCTCGCGCAGCAGAGCGGCGAACTCGGCGGCCTGATCTACCAGAAGGGCTTGCGCAGCCCGCCCGGGAACCTCGACCGACAGCAGCGTCACGGCGACCAGATCGTCAGACGTGAAGGCGTCGATGTCCCGCTCACGCCGACCGCTTGGATCCCACGTGTCCCAAGCAGCACCAGTCCGCATCGACCCGTCCCTCAACGGTGCGAAGTAGCTCTGCAGAAGGCCCAGGGCTGCTTCGTCGCTCACTGACTGGAGTGCTTGGGGGAGCATCCTCGCCATGGCTCCGGGCTTCCGCCCCGCGGGGGACCTCAAACGCTCGCGCCTGCGCGTCCACACGCCCCACCGGCGGCGACGGCAGCGCCACAACGACAAGTAGCGCGCTGGGCCCCGCCTTCACCACGAAGGTGAAGGCGGGGCAGATGTAGCAGCGCATGTAGCAACGCCAGTCAGTGCACATCGGGACGCGCCCGTACATCAGCGTCCACGGCCGCCTGATGCGGACGCTGATGTACCGCGCTGGACCTCCTGCGTCGGACTACGGATCAAGAGGTTGCAGGTTCGAATCCTGCCGAGCGCACCCCGCCTGACCTCAGCTTCTGGCCGCGCAGTCGGCCCCGGCGCAGCGGAGGGATGGGTCGCATGCAGCAACCCATGTAGCAGCGCCGGTCAGAACCGCCCCCGAATCCATCGAAGATCTCGTCCGTCTTGGCTGCTGCTGCACGCTCGGCCTGCTGGCTGACGTGTGCGTAGATGTCAGCCGTCGCTGGTGTTCAGCCCGCGATGAGTCTTGAGGACGCTCAGGAAAGCGCTTCTCGGCGCTGTGCGGTTCGTCCAACAGCACGAGCTCGATGTTGTCCGCCGTGCATCCTCTGCGAGCGTAGGGCCGACAGCGACGCCACGGGCTCTGGGGTGCGGCCGACGGCAGCGGGTGGGACCGTTTAGTCGTGGCCGCGTGGCAGGTCCACCTGCTCCAGCACCGGTCGGCAAGCCCTTTGGATAGGAGATCATGGCGCTGCAGACCAAGGCCAGCCTCGCCCGCCGTGACCGGGAGCGTGAGCTGAGGGCGCGGGCCAGGCAGTCGCGTGCGGTAGCCCCTGTCGAGCAGGTTGAGGCGCCTTCGTCGCTGACAGTCTGGCGCTCCCGCGACCTGCCCAGCCCCGAAGCGCCTCCGTCGGGGTCCCTTTGAGCGAGGGCATCAGCAGCGTCTTTGTCGGGGCGGTCGCGTACGTGCCGCTGGCCCTCATCACCGGGTACGCCAGCTGGAACTACCCACTAGCGGTCCTGCTAGTGATCACGCTGTCGTACGCCCTGTGCTCGTGCCGCGTCGTGGTCGGGCCCGACTTCGTGGCGATTCGGAAGTTCGGGCCGTACCGGCTCGCGCCAGCCGACAGCATCACCTCCGGCGTACTGCAGCAGTCGCAGCGCGGCGGGGTCCTCAAGCTGCGTACCGGCGACGGCCGCACCATGCGCCTTCGGCGTGTGGAGTTCAGCGATCCGGCGGTCAACAGCGCGCTGCGGGGGATGATGCTCAAGACCGGCCGCAGCTACGACTCCGGCGTCATGCAGCAGCTCGACCTGCCCTGGCGCGGTGACTTCGGGCACCACCGCTACCTCTTGGACGCGATCCAGTAGGCATAAATAGGTGTGTGTTTCGGATGCGGTTCGGTCGTGCGGTCAGGTAGTCCGGATACCGGGACGGTCCCAGCCCCTCGCCGCGCGAGGGTACCGACCGTGGTTGACGATGCTCCGGCGTCAACGCCAAGGGCTCCTCCCCGGATGCGACCTTGTGCCCGCTCTGCGACAGAGGCACCCTGCGCTGAGTAGTTATGATTTCGAAGCCTGGAGACCCTCGTGGCAGACAGCGGTGACGCTCTGGGCTCGTGCTGAGCCCGACCTCGGCGATGGCGGCACCGCTGGGCGGTCCGCTGGTGGTGACCTGACGGCCACGCAGATCGGCGATCATCAGAAGCGGGCCCGCACCGTCCGGTGGGACGTAAGCAGCTCAGTGGACCCCGCGCGACATGGTGCTTCAGGGGAGCACTGCCGACGAGGTCATCACGTTGCAGGACAAGCACCTGCAGGAGCGCGTCGCCGCGGCGTGAGAAGGCTGTGAGCAGCAACTGTCCCTGCTGCTGGTCGACACGCGAACGGTGACATTGCCCGGCACACCAGGGACTGGACGTGCTTAGGCCAGACACCGTGCTCGACCGCTCGCCGCATCAGGCGTCCCGTTCGTCGAACGAGCGAGGTGACCCGACTCCGTCATGTGGCCGCCTCACCAGATAGCGGCAGGTGCCCCGCCCCCTGCCCTGGCCCTCCCGGTGCCGATGGACCAGCCGGAACGATAGGCTCCGCCCCGAGCGAGGGAGCCCCTGCCAGTGCGCGTCGCGATCGTCGCCACCTACCCACCACGCCCGTGCGGCATCGGGACCTTCACGGCGGATCTTCGTGCGGCGCTGCTGGACGCCGATCCACTGACCAAGGTCGACGTCATCGCGTTGGCCCGGGAGCAGCACGACAAGGACGCCCCCGAGGTCGTCGCCAGCATCAGGCAGGACGTGCACAGTGACTATTCGGCGATCCCTCGGACGTTGACGTCACGTGGCACCGACGTCGTCCTTGTCGAGCATGAGTACGGGATCTTCGGCGGCATCGCGGGTTCGTTCATCACCTCGCTGGCCGAAGGGGTGACGCAGCCACTCGTCGTGACGCTGCACACTGTGCTCTCCGAGCCGAGCGTCCGGCAGGCAGAAGCGCTGCGGGCGTTGTGCCACCGCGCCACGTTGGTCACGGTGTTCACTGAGACCGCCCGCTCAATGGTCATCGACTCGCAGCTGGTGCCTCCCGAGCGCGTCCGCGTCATCCCGCACGGCGCCCCGACCGCACTGCTGCCCGACGCGGTCCACGAAGGCCGTCCGGCCATCGAGTCGCTGGCAGGTCGCACCGTGCTCTCGACCTTCGGGCTGATCAGCTCGGGCAAGGGCATCGAGGTCGTCATCAAGGCGCTTCCGGCGATCGTCGCTGAGCACCCGGAGGTGCTTTACCTCGTCGCGGGTAACACCCATCCCGAGGTCGTCAAACACGAAGGCGAGCAGTACCGCCTCCAGCTGGAGCGGCTAGTACGCGACCTTGACCTCAACGAGCACGTCCACTTCCTGGACCGCTTCCTCACCGTCGACGAGCTGGCCGGACTGCTCTCCGCGACCGACCTGTACCTGACTCCCTACCGATCCAAGGAACAGATCGTGTCCGGTGCCTTGACGTTCGCGGTCGTCGCCGGTTGCCCTGTCGTCTCGACGCCGTACCGCTACGCCGAGGACCTGCTCGCCTCCGGAGCGGGTGTCCTCGTCCCGTTCGACGACCCGGCGGCGTTGGGCGCGGCGGTGCTGAGCCTGCTCGACGACCAGGACGCGCTGAGGGCCGCCGGCGCAGAGGCGAGACAGATCGGCTCGGCGCTGACCTGGCCGGCCGTGGGCTCGCAGATGCTGCAGGTCCTGGCCGAAGCCGTCGAGCTCGGTGCCGTCGAGCCGGACGCGGAACGCCTGCCCGCGGCGTCCTCTCCGAGGCTGCGGCCGGACCACCTGCTCACGCTGGTCGACGATGTCGGCATCGTCCAACACGCGGACGGCGTCGTCCCGCGTCGCGAGACCGGCTACTGCGTCGATGACGTCGCGCGGTTGGTCATCGTCGCGCTTGCCCTGGACAGGGATGACGGCGGACCGACGTACCGCCGGATGCACACGCTGGGCTTGAGCTTCCTGCGGCACGCCTGGGACGAGGATTCCGCGGGGATGCACAACTTCATGTCGTACGACCGGCGCTGGCTCGACGAGCCACATGTCGGTGACCACCTGGGTCGCACGGCCTGGGCGCTGGGCGAGGTGATCGCCGCGCAGCCACCCCGCGCAGTGGCCGCCCCCAGCCTGCTGATGCTCTCGTCAATGGCGACCGCGCTGGCGGGCCCGCTGAGTCCGCGTGGGACCGCCTTCACGGTGCTTGGCTTGGCCAGGCCCAGCCCAGAGGTGCTCCCTGACAACCTGCACCAGCTGCTCCGGACGTTGACCGACCGGCTGGTGCGGCTGTACCGCGAGAGTCGCACCGAAGACTGGCAGTGGTTCGAGGAGCGGCTGACCTACGACAATGCCCGCCTCCCGCAGGCGCTTCTCGCGGCCGGGAGCCGACTCGGCGACGACGCGCTCGTCGAAGTCGGCCTGGAGGCTCTCGCGTGGTACGGCGAACAATGCGCATTGTCCTCGCCAGTAGTCCGCCTGATCGGCAACGGTTGGCGGGAGCGGGACGGCCTCATGGCGGTCGGCGGTGATGAGCAGCCCCTCGACGCAGCTGCCCTGGTAGAGGCGTATGCCGAGGCGCTAACCGTCACGGGTGATCACGAGCACGGACGATTGGCCATCCGGGCCTTCGAGTGGTTCTTCGGCCGTAACCGGTTGGGGGTCGCGGTCTACGACTTCGCCACCGGTGGCTGTCATGACGGGCTTGGTAGCGAAGTGCTCAACGAGAACGAGGGCGCCGAGTCGACGCTGTCGTTTCTGCAGGCGCTGCTGGCCCTGGAGGCTGCCGGTCTGCAGGCCTCGCTGCCCCGGCCGTGAAGGTTGCCCTGCTCGGGCCGATTGCCTGGCGCACCCCGCCGCGGCACTACGGCCCATGGGAGCAGGTGACCAGCCTCATCGCCGAGGGACTCGTCCACAGTGGCGACGACGTGACGTTGTTCGCCTCGCTGGACTCGGTGACCGCCGCCGAGCTCGACGGGGTCTGTCCGACCGGTTACGCCGAGAACGACGCGCTGGACGGCAGGGTGTGGGAGGCCCTCCACGTGTCGCACGCCCTGGCCCGCTCGGGGGAGTTCGACGTCGTGCACAGCCACCTGGACTGGCTGCCGCTGGCCTTCGCAGCCCACTGCCGCGCCCCGCTGCTGACCACGATCCACGGCTTCTCCGACCCGCGGATCCTGCCGGCCTACCGCGCGGCCAGCTCGTCGTACGTCTCGATCTCCGACGCTGATCGGGTGCCAGAGCTGGAGTACGTCGCCACGGTCCACCATGGGATCGACCTCGCAGCGCTGCCCTTCTCGGCCGCGGCTGGCGACGACCTGGTTGTCCTGGGTCGGATCCACCCCGACAAAGGGACGGCCGACGCCGTCGAGATCGCGTACCGCGCCGGGCGCCGGCTGCTGATCTGCGGCATCGTGCAGGACGAGCGGTACTTCCGTGAGCAGGTCCAGCCGCACGTCGACGGCGACCGGGTCGTCTACCTGGGCTCAGTCGGTCCCGAGCGGCGGGCGGCGGTGCTGGCCTCGGCGACGGCGCTGCTGCACCCCATCGCCTTCGCCGAGCCCTTCGGGCTGTCGGTCGTGGAGGCGATGGCCTGCGGGACCCCCGTCATCACCTATCCGCGGGGCTCGATGCGCGAGGTAGTCGACGACGGCCTGACCGGCTTCCTGGTCGACGATGTCGAAGCGGCCGCGGCCGCAGTGCCTCGCGCCGCTGCGCTGGACCGCGCTGCCATTCGCGGCGTGGCGGAGCACCGATTCGCCAAGGAGCGGATGGTCGCGGACTACCGTTCGGTCTATGCCGAGATCCTGGGGACCAGGCAGTAGCGAGCTCTTCACCCGCAGCTCGGCGAACCCGCTGCTCGCTCCGAGCCGCTGGCCCTACCCCATCAATGCGGTGATGAATGCCGGCGCCACGACGGTGGGCGACGAGACGGTGCTGCTGTGCCGTGTTGAGGACCGGCGCGGTATCAGCCACCTGACCGTTGCCCGCTCCCATGACGGGTACTCCAACTGGGTCGTCGACCAAACCCCCCTGCTGGCGCCCGATCCCGCCTGGCCCGAGGAGGCCTGGGGGCTCGAGGACCCGCGCCTGACCCGGGTCGATGAGCTCGACGCCTGGGTCATCGCTTACACGTCCTTTGCGGACGGAGGACCTGGAGTCTCGCTGGCCACCACCACGGACTTCCGGACAGTGACGCGACTGGGCCGGGCACGGGCCCCCGAGGACAAGAACGCGGCGCTGCTCCCTCGGCGCATCGCCGGTCACTGGGTGATGTTTCACCGGCCAGTGACCAAGCTGGGATCCAATGCCGATGTCTGGCTGTCCCGATCCCCGGACCTGACGCTGTGGAGCGCCCCGGAGCCTGTCATGGGTGCCCGGCGTGGCGGCTGGTGGGACTCGGCGCGGATAGGCATGGGACCGCCACCGCTCGAGACGCCGCAAGGCTGGCTGGTCGTCTACCACGGCGTACGGACGACGGTCGCCGGTGCGCTGTACCGCGCCGGCCTCGCGTTGCTCGATCTGGAGCAGCCGACGAAGGTGCTTCGACGGTCCAGCGAGTGGGTGCTCGGTCCCTCCGAGAACTACGAGCTCACCGGTGACGTGCCGGGTGTGGTGTTCCCGTGTGGGCTGGTGCACGACCCGGTGACCGACGAGCTGCGGCTGTACTACGGGGCCGCCGACACCTGCATCGGGGTTGCGACCGGCACCTTGTCCTCCGTGCTGGACTATCTGAGCACCTGCGACCCCGGCTGAGACCGCTGCGCAGCAGGGCGGGGTCCGGCGGCTGACGTCTCGTTGCTCGCTCGGCCGGTCCCAACCGAGTCGGTGTAGCGCTGATCGCCAGTGAGTCGCGCCGGCTGACGTTGCCGCCCATCACGCGGCCGCCTTGATAGAGCTCAAGCCGACCACCACCCGTGGCCAGACCGCCCGCTTCGTCGATCTATGGGCCAAACACCGTGCCTACGACTGGGCCACCGTGATCAGCTTCGTTCCGGCTGACCTCGACGCCGTTCATGCGGCGGACGGTCGCATACACACCGCGCTGCTGACGGCCAAGCTGCCCGATCTGGCTACTGCTCACCGATACGGTGAGGTAGATGTTCTGCACACCGCCGTCACGGCTCGGTTCACCGCAGCCATGCACGCCATTGGCGTCAAGGTGATCGTGTGGACCGCCGACGACCCGGCCGACTGGGGCCGCCTCACCTCCTACCACGTCGACCTCATCACGACCAACAGGCCCGCTGAGTACTTGCGATTCGCCCGCCGCTGAGGAGGGCTGGTATTCGGTCCCCGTACCGGGAATGACCGGCTCGTCGTCGGGCCGGTAAGGCCACGTGTGATTCCGTCCGCTGGCCAGGGCGCTGTGTCCGTTGCAGCAGGTGGCCGAAAGGCGCATGGTCCGGGCTCGGCGACCGGTCAGCGCCAGATGCCCATCGCGCGTCCGGTGACGGCGCCCACGATCCCGTCGGTGACCAGGTAGCGACGGGCCTGGAACCTGCGGACTGCGGCCTCCGTGGCTGGTCCGAAGACCCCGTCAGGTGAACCCGGGCCGTCCCCGAGCTGCTGCAGTCGGGTCTGCAGGACCGCGGCCTGCTGATGGTCGGTGGTGCCCCGGCGAAGCGCGTGGTTGATGTACCCCGGGTAGGGCAGCCCCGCGACAAGCCCTTGCTTCGCCGTGACTACCCGCAGGGCAGCGGCGGTGACCTTTTGGCCGAACGCCTTGTCGGTTGTGGCGCGGCTCAGGACCGCGTCGTACATCTGGGGCAGCACCGCCGGGTTGACGGTCAGGACCATGTCGCCCCCTGCTGTCAAGAAGTTGAGTGCCCGCTGTGCGGGTGTCCAGGCGGCGAGCTGGCGGGCGTTGCCGAGGTCGTCACTGACAACGACGCCTCGAAAGCGCAGGTCGCCGCGAAGGATCGTGCCGATTACGGTGGGCGAGAAGGCAGCTGGTCGTTGCGAGTCGATTCGGCTGTAGTACGCGCTCGACATCATGACGAAGCGTGAGCCGGCATTCACGGCTGCGGTGAACGGCAGCAGGTAGGCGTCGCCCCGAGTGGTTGTGCGGTCGGTGACACCACGTGTCGTGTCCGTGTTTCCGGTCACCCGCCCCAGGCCCGGGAAGTGTTTCTCGGCGGCGAGCACACGCGCGTCGCCAAGGCCTTGCGCGAACGCCATCCCATGGCTGGCGACCGTGGCGGGGCGGTAGCCGAACTCACGCTGGAACGCGCCGATGGGCGGGTTCGAGCGTGCTGCGTCAGCGCTTGGGACGGTGTCCATGACGGGAGCCAGGTCGAGGTTGACGCCAGCCATGCTGAGCTCACTGCCCCACGTCCGTGCCCGCTGGCGCAGCGTCGCGGGCACCCAGGTCCCCTGAGTGAGCGCACTGGGTATGAGGCTGAAGCCAGGGCCGCTGAGGACCTGAACGCGGCCACCCTCCTGGTCGGTGGCGACAATCAGCCGCAAGCCGCCGGTGGAGGCCGTCGTGACCTGCGCCTGGAGCCTGTCTGTCAGGTGTCGAGTGGCTACGACCCCGCTGCTGGATCGCCCCGTGAGGATGACGTTGCCGATGTGACGCGTGCGAATGTCGTTCAGTACGGCGGTGTCACTTGAGCCGGCAGCCAACCCGACCATGAACAACTGGCCGACGCGCTGCGGCGTCGACATGCGGGACACGACAACGGCCGGGCTCGCGACGCCGGCGTAGGCCTCGGTAGGCCCCAACACGCTGGCGCCTGAGGTGCCGAGCAAGCCGGCGAAGCCGAGCGCCAGGAGTCGCCGAGCCCTCTGATTCGATCGGGTTGTCATGTCTGCATCCCTCGGTCGCTACCGCGTTGAGGTGCCGCCAGCGCTTGCTGAACCCGAACCGATGTTGACGAGCGGGCCAGCCCCAACTATGCGCCGCTTCGGCTCGTCGCGCAGCCATCAATCGAACTTCGGCGTTCTTGGGCCATCAGAGCTTGCGCCTGGCCGCGCGGAAGGTGACAGAACGCCACAACGACACGAGAGCAGCCGCCCAGGCCGACTGCCGCCGGCCTGGGCCAGGCGGCTACCTCAGGTCGAACCGGTCCAGGTTCATGACCTTGTCCCACGCCGCGACGAAGTCATGGACGAACAACTCCTTCGCGTCGTCCGCGGCATAGATCTCGGAGATGCCCCGCAGGATCGCGTTCGACCCGAAGACGAGGTCCACGGTGGTGGCAGTGCGGGCAACCTGACCCGTGCTGCGGTTCACTCCCTCGTAGACATCGGCGTCCGAGGCGGAGGTGCGCCACTCGGTGCTCGGCTCCAACACGTTCACGAAGAAGTCGTTCGACAGCGTCCCGAGCCGGTCGGTGAAGACGCCGTGCTTCGACCCGCCCGCGTTGCTCCCGAGGACCCGCAGACCGCCGACGAGAACCGCCATCTCCTTTGCGGTGAGCGACAGCATGTACGCCCGGTCCACCAGCAGCATCTCCGGTGACAGCTTCGCGCCGGACGGCGTCCAGTTGCGGAAACCGTCCGCCCGCGGCTCGAGGACTGTGAACGACTCGACGTCGGTCTGCTCCTGACTGGCGTCCGTACGGCCTGGCGTGAAGGGCACCGTCACGTCGTACCCGGCGTCGTTTGCCGCCTTCTCGACCGCCGCACACCCGCCGAGCACGATCAGGTCGGCGAGCGACACCTTCTTGCCGCCAGCCGCGGAGCTGTTGAACGCCTGCTGGACCTGCTCCAGCACTGGCAACACGTCCTCGGCTCCCTCATTCACCGCCCAGTCCTTTTGCGGGGCCAGGCGCAGGCGACCACCATTGGCGCCCCCCCGCTTGTCGGTCCCACGGAACGAGGCGGCGGCCGCCCACCCTGTCGACACCAGCTGCGAGACCGACAGTCCTGAGTTCAGCAGTGTCGCCTTCAAAGAGGCGACGTCCTTGTCGTCGACCAGCTCGTGGTCCACCGGCGGCGCCGGGTCCTGCCACAGCTGCGGCTCCGGGATCCACGGTCCGAGATACCGGGAGATCGGCCCCATGTCGCGGTGCAGCAGCTTGTACCATGCGCGTGCGTAGGCGTCCGCAAACTGGTCCGGGTTCTCGTAGAAGCGCTGCGAGATCTTCTTGTAGACCGGGTCCGCGATCAGCGCCAGGTCGGTCGTGGCCATCATCGGCGCATGTCGCACCGACACCTGGTGCGCGTCGGGGACCAGTTCGGCCGCGGCCGGGTCCTGTGGTTTCCACTGCTTGGCACCGGCCGGGCTCTCGGTGAGCTCCCACTCCCAGCCGAACAGCGTCTCGAAGTAGCTGTTGTCCCACTGGATCGGGGTCGGGGTCCAGGCCCCCTCGAGGCCGGCGGTGATCGTGTCCTTGCCCTTGCCGGTCCCGAACTCGCTCTTCCAACCGAGGCCCTGGTGCTGGACCGGGCAGCCCTCAGGCTCAAGACCGACCAGGCTCGGATCACCCGCGCCATGGGTCTTCCCGAACGTGTGACCGCCCGCGATGAGCGCCACCGTCTCCTCGTCGTTCATCGCCATGCGGCGGAACGTCTCGCGGATGTCGCGCGCCGACGCCAGCGGGTCCGGATTGCCGTTGGGGCCTTCCGGGTTCACATAGATCAGGCCCATCTGCACGGCGCCGAGGTCGTCGCCGAGCTCCCGGTCACCGCTGTAGCGCTCATCGCCGAGCCAGGTGTCCTCAGGACCCCAGAACATCTCCTCAGGCTGCCAGGTGTCCTCTCGCCCGAAGGCGAAGCCAAAGGTCTGGAAGCCCATCGACTCCATCGCGACGTTCCCGGCGAGCACGAGCAGGTCGGCCCAGGACAGGGCGCGCCCGTATTTCTGCTTGATTGGCCAGAGCAGCCGGCGCGCCTTGTCCAGGTTCGCGTTGTCCGGCCAGCTGTTGAGCGGGGCGAAGCGCTGCGCGCCGGTGCCGGCGCCGCCGCGGCCGTCGGCGATCCGGTACGTCCCGGCCGAGTGCCACGACATCCGGACGAACAGCGGCCCGTAGTGCCCGTAGTCGGCCGGCCACCATTCCTGCGACGTCGTCATGACCTCGGTGAGGTCGCGCTTCAGCGCGTCGACGTCGAGGGTCTTGAACGCCTCGGCGTAGCTGAAGTCCTCGCCCAGCGGATTGGACTCGCGGGAGGGCTTGTTCAGCACCTGCAGGTCGGGCTGGTTCGGCCACCAGTCACGGTTCGTCCTCGGCCGGTTCCCCTTGACCGTGGGGCTGGGGATCGCTGGGTTCTCGCTTTCGCTTTCGCTGACACTCTCGGTCGGGCGCTCAGTCACGTCGTTCCCTTCCTGTTCATTCGCTGATGGGGCATGGCCGCCGTCTCGGCCGCGCCAGCTGTAAACTTCCTGGTGTGGGTGCTCTCGCCCGCCGCCTGTACCCGCTACGCCGCCCCAGTCGTCGCGCACGGCGCGCACCTGCCCCAGTAGACGACCTCGGCCTCGTCGATCGCGTAGCCGGCGTCGTCCGATGCGGCCAGGCAGGGCGCCTCACCGACCGCGCAGTCGACATCGGCGATGGCACCGCACGACCGGCAGACGGCGTGATGATGGTTGTCACCTGTTCGGGCCTCGTACCTCGCCACCGAACCTGGCGGCTGGATGCGGCGCACCAACCCGGCCTCGGTCAGCGCCGCCAGCACGTTGTAGACGGCCTGGTGCGACACCGCTCCGAGCTCCGCCCGCGCCGCGGCGGTGAGCGACAGGGCGTCGGCGTGCGGGCTGTCATGGACCGCAGACAGCACCGCTGCCCGGGGCTTCGTGACCCGCAGGGCAGAGCCCTGGAGCATGCCCTGGATTTCTGACCGGCTCGGCACGCTGCACAGTGTTGCGCGTCTTCTTGAATCGTTCAAGTCGCGAGTGACGGACCCGGAGCGGGAGACCCTTGCCGGCCCGGAAGCGGCACACCTGCACGGACGCAGAAGCAAGGCACTCCAACACGCCTGCTAGGACTCCTCGACCGGTTCCGCCGTGACGGGTACTGGCGCGCCTTCGATCTCTGCCAGGGAGTGGCGCACTGTGTCCAGGATCGAGGCACCTTGACCGATCAGCTGACTCATCACTTCGCTGACACCGGCAGCTCCGTTGAAGACGGTCAGCTGGGAGCCTTGCAGGCCAGAGGCCGCGGCCGTGACCAGGTTCGGGAGTTGGTCGATGATGCGCTGGTCGAGGGCGATCCGGCCCTCGGCGGCGGCGGCCTCCGCGGACAGCTTGGTGGCCTGTGCGTCGGCCTTCGCCAGCGTCAGGATGCGGGCCGCCTCGGCCTCAGCCGGGGCGATGATCTCCGCGATCAGCTCGGCTTTGCGGAGCTCGGCGTTTCGCTCCGCCACCAGTTTCTGCTCAGCCAGCACGGCCTGCTGTGCTTGAGCGGCCGCGAGCGGACCGGCTTGCGCGGACTTCTCCTCCGCCTGATCCATCAGCGCCTGGTACTGGCTGCGCTTGACCGCAGTCTCGCGGGCGAAGTCCAGCTGGGCGCGGGCGGATTCCTGCTGAGCGCCGGCCGAGGCCTGGTCGGCCTGGGCTTGAGCGATCTTCGCGGCCTGGTTGACCACGGCCTGGTGTGGCGCCGCGAGAGCGGCGATGTAGCCGCTACCCTTGTCGTCGATCTGGCTGATCTGCAGGGAGTCCACCGCAAGCCCGATGCGTCCCATCTCGATCTTGGATGCGTCGAGGATGTTGTCGCTGAGCTTCTGCTGGTCGCGAATGATGCTCTCGACGGTCATCGACCCGATGATGCTGCGCAGGTGGCCGGAGAAGATCCGTCCCACCAACGTCGACATCTGGCTCTGATCGGCCTGGAAGCGTCGGGCTGCTGCCGCGATGCTCTCGTGGTCATCTCCCACCTTGAAGGCGATGACCGCCTTGACACCGAGCGTCAGCCCCTGCTGGGTGTAGCAGTCCTCCTCCACCTCGGCTTCTTGCATCGCCAGGGTCAGAACCGACGCCCGCGAGATCACCGGGATCACGAAGACCCCGTGCCCAGTCACGATCTTGAACTGGGCGTCGGCCGTCCGTTGCTTGCGACCGCTGATCAGGATCGCTTCATTGGGTGCTGGAACGCGGTAGCCGAGCATCATGGCCTCTCTGTGTCGACGGCGACGCCGACGGCGTCACTGACTGGGATGTCCCAGGGCTCGACGTCCACACGACGTGCACCCCGGTCGTTGATGACAAGGACGCCTACCCCGACGGGCAAGGGCGTGTCGGCGTACGCGATGTAGGTGTGTGGCATCCCGGCGTGTACGACGCGGACTTCACCCGGTTGCTCGCCGCCACGGATCCGCGTCACGACCGTCCCCGTCAGACCTACCGCGGTGCTCACGACGCTGACGCTATCGGCATCTCACCCGACTATCGGCACGTCGGGCGGAGTCGGCGGCGAGGGGCGTACGGAGCTGCGGACGGCGCTGGACCATCCCCGAGCCGAGGGATCGACTCTGATCGGCAGTGCCATACGGCGAAGGACGTCATGTCCTGAGGTGCTGGTGCTCCCTTCATTCGGCGCCGGCACGCCGTACGGCTCCCTGAGCCAAAGGCAGGCGGTCGGGATCCTGTCGTATGGCAGGGCGCGCGGCGGGTAGTGGCGACCGCATGGGATTTCGTGAGCACGTCGCCCTGCAGGTGCAGCCCGGTGTAGACGGTGAGGCGGAGGTTGTCGTCGACGCGGGTGCGAACCACCTCAACCCGAACGGGACCGTGCATGGCGGCGTACTTGCCACCATGCTCGACGTGGCGATGGCGGCAGCGGCAGCGACAGCCGGCGCGGAGTCCCCCGTGACAGTGGCGCTGACCGTGACCTACCTCGAACCAGGTCAGCCGGGGCGGCTGATCGCAAGGGCGAAGGTCCGCAAGCGGGGCAAGCGGCTGCTCGTCGTGGAGGCCGAGGTCGTGCAGGCGGATGACGTCCTTGCCGACGCCCTCGGCACGTTCAGCGTCAAGGCCTGAGGCGTCCTGCGGCTCGTTCGCGATCAGGGCGTCGAATGGCGTGTCGACCAGGCCCGGCGGCTACGGGGCGGTTGCGGTGGGGCCGTGCCAGTCCAGGCAGATGACGGTCGCGTCGTCGTGCATGCGCGCGGCGAAGGAACGAACAGTGCGCAGCACCTCCGCGACGCACCGGTGTGGGGTGAGGTGGGCGGTGGCCAGGAGCAGGCCAGCCAGGCGCTGGTCACCGAACTCCGGTCCGGGGGCGCCGGCTTCGAGCAACCCGTCTGTCACGAGTACCAGGCGGTCCCGGGGCTGCAGCTGAAGGGTCTGGATGCGATAGTCGGTTTTCTCGAACATCCCGACCGGCAACTGGGGGTCCAGCTCCAGCGGCGTTGCCTGTCCTTGCCGAACCAGCCACGGACAAGGGTGACCGGCGTTGACGACCTCCAGATGTCCGTTGGCAAACGTCAGGCGCATCGCCAGGGCGGTGACGAACTGATCACCGTCGAAGTACTCGAGCAGGAGCCGGTCGGCCAGGGTGATCTGCCCGGCTGGACCTTCACCGGCGCGGCGAGCGTTGCGCATGACCGCGGTGGACAGCCCGGCGAGCACGCTGGCCTGGACCCCGTGGCCCATCGCGTCCAGGCTGGACAGGTCGAGATGGTCGACGCCGACGTTGTAGTCGTAGCAGTCCCCCCCCACGTCGTAGGCGGGGATGAGCTGCCCGGCGACGGAGAACTGCTGATCGCTGAAGGCCCGCAGCGGCTGCAGGTTCCACTGCATCTCTGCGGCGACGCTCAGTGGTTTGGCACGCCGAGCGGTCTCCACCACGTCGGAGCAGGCTCCGCAGGCGACCAGGACGTAGGCGATGGTCAAAGCCATCTCCTGCAGTTCACGAAGCGCATCGGCATGCATGGGCTGATCGTCGAACAGCACCTCCAGCACCCCGAGGCGCTCAGCCCGCAGGGAAAGCGGGACCAGCAGGGACGTGCCGGCCTCGTTCGGCTCGGTGATCACCACCTGGCCGAGGAAGCACTGCCCGGCGTTGGTGTTCTCCACGGACATGGTGAGGTCGTCGTCCGGGCGGGGTGACAGACGCCGGAGCTCGCGCAGCTCGTAGTCAGCCAGCAGCACCCCGGCATCACGGGCCCCGGCGTTGCGCTGCAGGAAGTCACGAAGGACCGGTACCAGCCGCGACGGCATCGCGTCGTTCAGCGCCGGCAGCAAGCCACTCGAAAGGCCTGTCAGGCCCACGTTTACCTCCTCGACCCGGGCGGCGACATACTGGCACGGGCAAGGTCAGGACGCCGTGATCACCCTACAGCCGGGCCGCACTCGGTGCGGTCGCTGACCGGCAGACGGGGATCGTCGCCAGGTCATCGCGCCCTCGGTGCCGCGTAGCCTGCTGCAATGAGTCTTGTCGAAGCGGTCAGGCTCGACGGCCGCTTCGCCCGCGAGCTCGCACAGCTGGCCCTTCCCTGGCAGGCGGAAGCTGCTCCGGATCCCCGACTGCTTGTGCTCAACGAGCCCCTCGCCGACGACCTGGGCCTCGAGGCGGCATGGTTGCAGAGCTCCGAGGGCCTGCAGTTTCTGGTCGGCAACCTCGTCCCCAGCGGCGCGACGCCGGTCGCACAGGCTTACGCCGGTCACCAGTTCGGGGGATTCGTTCCGCGTCTGGGTGACGGGCGGGCACTGCTGCTCGGTGAGCTCGTCCACGACGGGCGCGTTCGTGACCTGCACCTCAAGGGCTCGGGGCGGACGCCGTTCGCGCGGGGCGGTGACGGTCTGGCGGCGGTCGGTCCGATGCTGCGCGAATACGTCGTCAGCCAGGCCATGCATGCCCTCGCCATCCCGACGACCCGCTCACTGGCCGTGGTGGCGACCGGGCGCCAGGTGCGTCGCGAGACGATGTTGCCAGGGGCGGTGCTCGCCAGGGTCGCCAGCAGTCATCTGCGCGTAGGGAGCTTTCAGTACGCGGGCGCGACCGGAGACGTCGCCCTCCTGCGCCGTCTTGGTGACCACGCGATCGCCCGTCACTACCCCTTTCTTGCCGAGAGGCCACGTCCTTATCTCGCATTGTTCGAGGCGGTGGTAGCCGCCCAGGCGTCATTGGTCGCGCAATGGATGCTCGTCGGCTTCGTCCACGGCGTGATGAACACCGACAACATGACGATCTCCGGCGAGACCATCGACTACGGACCCTGCGCGTTTATGGATGCCTTTGACCCCAGCACCGTGTTCAGCTCCATCGACGGGGGCGGCCGTTATGCGTACGGCAACCAGCCAGCCGTGGCGCAGTGGAACCTCGCCCGGCTGGCGGAGGCGCTGCTGCCGCTCTTCCACGACGACCAGGAGCAGGCGGTCGCGCTCGCGGTGGCGTCACTCAGCGAGTTCGACGGGCAGTACGCCGCCGCCTGGTCGGCCGGTATGCGGCGTAAGCTCGGGCTCTCGGACAGCGTTGGGGATGCGGTCGCCGGCCCCCTAATCGATGAGCTGCTCACGCTGTTGACGCGCAACCGCGTCGACCACACCTCGTTCTTCCGTAACCTGGGCGCGGCCGCCCGCAGCGACGCCGAGCGCGTACGAGGGCTGTTCGTCGACCTTGCCGGGTTCGACAGCTGGCTGGCGCGCTGGTGCGCCTTGGCACCAGAGGCCCGAGGTATGGATCGGGTGAACCCGGTGTACATCCCGCGCAACCACCTCGTCGAGGCGTCCCTCACTGCTGCCACCGACGGTGACTTGGGTCCGCTCGAATCGCTGCTCGAGGTGATCGCCGCGCCGTTCGACGAGCGCCCGGGCCTGGAGCCCTACGCGGGGCCTGACCCCGAGGACTCAGGCGCTTACCGAACCTTCTGCGGAACCTGAGCCGGGCACTCGGACAGGCTCGACCAGCGATGCTGCGGCCATCATGGCCGGGCTCCCGACCGACGCGCACCCTGCCGGCTCCAGTCACCTGGCGACCCCCGTCGATGACGTCGGCATGGCCGCAACGGACGGGACGGGCCGTGCCCACCTGACTCCGCTGGCCGGAACAGCAAAAACCCGACGCCTGAGCCCGCCCATCGCTGCGATGCCGTCGGTGCTCGTCATCGTCATGTGGCTGCTGCTCGCCGCCTTCGGGACCGGCTATAGCTCGCTGGCCTACTGCGTGAGCTGCCCATCGACGAGCTGAAGCTCGACCGGTTGTTCGTGTTCCCATGGCAGATGACGCCCCGGGCGGAGGCTCTCGTCGTGGCCGTCATCAACCTCGCCCACAGCCTCGGCCTGAGCACGGTCGTGAAGGCGTCGAGAACGCCACCTCGGTGGCTGAGTTGACCCGCCGCGGCTGCGACCAGGCCCAGGGCAACTACCTCTGCCGGCCGGTTCCTGCCATCGAGCTCGACCACTGGCTCGACCAGCGCGAATGGACGTCTCCCGGCCGGGCCAGCCAGTCCGGGCCTTCAGGATGTACGACGGACAGCAGCCGGCCGCCCACGGTCAGACCTCGGCTCATCAGATGCGCATTTGCGTGCGCTGGAGGCCCGGAGCCCCTACGGTTCGCTCAGCCCTTGCCAATGGCGGTGGGGCCACCGGGGGCGCGCCAAATCCTGCCAGCACCCCGGTGACAACGACTCGCATGGCAGGAGCGGAAGACCCACGAACGATGGACCGCATGCCGGTCCTTGGGGTGAAGCCACAGTGCTGGCCGGGAGAACGGATCCCGAACCCGACAGGTCATCTTCCGTAGGCGCATCCGGAAAAGGGCTCCCTATGCGCCTACGCGCGCTGCTGCACCGCCGTACCTCGCTGGTTCTCGCTGCCTCGAGCGCCGTCCTGACGGTTGGGTTGGCCGCGCCGGCCACCGCCACCGTCAGGCCGACTGTCGAGGCCGTCGCGCTCCAGGTCGCCGCTCACCAGGTCGGCAAGCCCTACCGCTACGGGGCGGCCGGCCCGGACGCCTTTGACTGCTCGGGCCTCACGATGTACTCGTTCAAGAAGGCGGGCAGGATCCTTCCGCGTACCGTGTACCAGCAGTACCACGCCGTCCGGCACATCCCGCTGTCGCAGGTGCGGCCCGGCGACCTGGTCTTCATGGCCGACAGCGGCAGCAGCAGGGATGTGCGGCGGATCGACCACGTGGGCATCTACGCGGGTCAAAACTCCTGGTACGTCGCTCGGCACACCGGTACCCGGATCACGCGGCAGACCCTGTGGACGCGGAACCTGTGGGTCGGCCGGCCCTAGCCAGCCCTGTCGTCGGATCCACCACCGGCCTGCGAGACTGCCGCCGTGGAGTTCCGGGACGTGTCGCACAGCCGGACCGACCGGGCGTGGGTCGATGAGGCCGTCCGCCGGCTGGACGCCGAAGCGGATCGCTCGGCCGACACGCACCTCTACTCCTTTCCGTTGCCGCCGCAGTGGGGCGTCGACCTCTACCTGAAGGACGAGGCGTCGCACCCCACCGGCAGCCTCAAGCACCGGCTGGCCCGCAGCCTCGTGCTGTACGGCCTGTGCAACGGGTGGATCGGTGAGGGCACGACGCTGGTGGAGGCCTCCAGCGGTTCGACGGCCGTTTCCGAGGCGTACTTCGCGCGGCTGCTCGGCCTACCCTTCCTTGCCGTGCTGCCGCGCACGACCAGCGCGCAGAAGGTCTCCCTGATCGAGTTCGCGGGCGGCCGCTGCCACTTCGTCGACGACCCCTCAGCGGTGTACGACGAGGCGGAGCGGCTGGCGCGAGAGTGCGGCGGTCACTACCTGGACCAGTTCACCTTCGCCGAGCGGGCCACCGACTGGCGGGGCAACAACAACATCGCCGAGTCGATCTTTGCGCAACTGCACGGCGAGCGGCACCCGGTGCCCGCCTGGGCCGTGGTCGGTGCGGGCACCGGTGGCACGGCGGCGACGATCGGCCGCTTCCTGCGCTACCGACGGCTGGCGACCCGGCTGTGCGTCGTGGATCCGGAGGGCTCGGCGTTCCTGCCGTTCTTCGAAACCGGCGAGCGGTCCCTTCGTACCCCTGGCTCGCGGATCGAGGGGATCGGACGGCCGCGCGTCGAGGCGTCGTTCCTGCCGGACGTGGTGGACCGCATGCTCGGCGTGCCGGATGTGGCGAGCCTGGCGGCGACGCGCGTCCTGCGCAGCCGGACCGGGCACCTCGCCGGCGGCTCGACCGGCACCAACCTCTACGGCGCCCTGCACCTGGTCGCCGAGCTGCTGGCCACCGGCCAGACCGGCAGCGTCGTCACCCTGGTGTGCGACCGCGGTGATCGCTACCTCGACAGCCATCACGACGAGGCCTGGGTGACGGCGCAGGGCCACGACCTCGCCCCCTGGACCACCCGGATCGAGTACCTGCTCGAGCACGGGGCCTGGCCGGCCTAGGGCAGGTCATGTGGGCACCCTGCCCTGGTTCGGCTGCCGGTCGGCGAAGTAGTCGACGAACCACTGGACTGCAGTCGGGTCGTCGACCGCGCCGAGATGCAGCGCCCGTTCGACGGCGATGCCCTGGGCGATCCGCTTCAGCGGCACCTCGAGCTTCTTGCCGGTCGCAGTGTGCGGTATCGCCGGGACGGCGACCACCTCGTCCGGCACGTGCCGCGGTGAGGCCTGCTCGCGCACGACCGCCTTGATCCGGGCGACGAGCGCGTCATCCAACTCGACGTCCGGCACCAGCCGCACGAACAGCGGCAGCCAGTAGCCGCCGTCCGGCAGCTCCACTCCGAGCACCAGCGCCTCCTGGACCTCAGGCACCGCCTCGACCGCGGCGTAGATGTCGGCGCTGCCCATCCGGATGCCGTGCCGGTTCAGCGTCGAGTCGGACCGGCCGTGGACGACGGCCGTGCCGGCGCTGGTGAGCGTCATCCAGTCGCCGTGCCGCCACACACCGGACCGCCAGGCCGGGTACGGCGGATCGAAGTACGCCTCCCGGTAGCGCGACCCGTCGTCGTCACCCCAGATGCCCAACGGCATGGAGGGCATCGGCTTCAGCACGACGAGCTCACCGACCTCGTCCCGGACGGGTCGACCCAGCTCGTCCCACGACTCGACGGCGATGCCGAGCCCGCGGCATGACATCTGTCCCGCGGTCACCGGCAGCCAGGGGGCGTCACACACGAGCGCTGCCGCGAAGTCGGTGCCACCGCTGATGACGTGCAGCGCCAAGTCGTTCGCGACCTGGTCGTAGAGCCAGCGGAACGAGGCCGCCGGCATCGGTGAGCCGGTCACGCCGACGGCTTCGAGCGCGGACATGTCATGGTCCAGACCCGGTGTCAGGCCGGCTTTCTCACACGCCAGCAGGTAACCCGGGCTGGTGCCGAGGCTGGTTACCCGGTGGTCCTGCGCGAGCTGCCAGAGCCGGTCCGGCGAGGGCCACAACGGGCTGCCGTCGTACAGGACGGCAGTGGCTCCGACGGACAGCGCGGCGAGCTGGCTGTTCCACATGATCCAGCTGGTGGAGGTGTACCAGAAGGCACGGTCGCCCTCCCCGATGTCGTACTGCAGTGCCTGTTGGACCAGGCCCATGACCAGGGCGCCGGCGTGGCCGTGCACGAGGCCCTTCGGCAGGCCGGTTGTGCCGGAGGAGTAGACGACCCACAGCGGCGCCTCGGCCTCGACCTGCACGTAGGTCGGGGTGCGCGGTTCGCGGACGGCGTCAGCCCACTCGACGGTGCGGACCCCATCGCGCGCGATCCCGTTTCCCAGCAGGGGAACGACGACGACGGTCCGTACGGTGGGCAGCCCGTCGAGCAGTTCGGTGACCGCTGCGGTGCGGTCCCGGTCGGTGCCGCCGAAGCGGTAGCCGTCGGCCGTGACGAGCACGACCGGGTCGAGCTGGCCGAAGCGGTCGACTGCACTGGCGGCACCGATGTCGGGTGCACAGGTCGACCACACCGCGCCCTGGGCGGCGCAGGCCAACATCGCCACGACTGCCTCCACGCCGTTCGGCAGGTAGGCCACGACTCGGTCGCCCTGCCGCACGCCGAGCTCGGCCAGCGTTGCCTGGAAGGCGCCGACCAGTCCCCGCAGCTCCGGCCACGACACCTCCCGCGCCGGTCCCTGCTCGGACACGGCTATCAGCGCCGGACCGGGCCGGTCGGCCCGCAGCAGGTTCTCGGCCAGGTTCAGCCGGGCTCCCGGGAACCAGCGGGCACCCGGCATTTCGCGGCTGGTCAGCACCCGGTCGTACGGCGTCGAGGCGAGCACGTCGAAGTGCTCCCACACCGCCGCCCAGAAGTCCTCGAGCGAGTCCACCGACCACTGCCAGAGCTGCTCGTACGACGCGGTCGGTGCGCCGTAGCGCTCCCGCGCGTGGGCGGCGAAGGCGGACAGGCGCGAGGCCGCGACGCGCTCGGCCGAAGGTCGCCACAGCACGTCCGCCGGCTCCGACCGCTGCTCGACCACGCTGCCTCCGTCGGTCCACGCACCGCCCATGGGCGGCGCGTGGCGGAAGGCTAGTTCGTGCAACAGGCCCCGGTCGCGGGCGTCCGGCTGCCACCCGCGAAAGCCGGCTACGACACGCGGTGGCTGGATACAGTCTGCGCATGGGTGCTGCGCCGACCGACCTGCGACTCGCCGACCTGCACCCCCCCCTGCGGGACCTCGTGGCGACCGAGCTGCGCAGGCTGATCCTGTCGGGTGAGGCGGCGCCAGGCAGCCGACTCGTGGAGGACCGGTTGGCGGAGCGGCTCGGGGTGTCGCGCAACCCGATCAGGGAGGCGCTCAGGGTGCTGTCCGCGGAAGGCTTCGTGGAGGTGCTCCCGAGGCGTGGCGCGTGCGTGGCGCGGTTGTCGCCGGCGGACGCCGAGAACCTGTTCGACGTGCGGATGGCGCTCGAGCCCGTAGGGGCGCGGTTGGCGGCACGCCGCGGCACTGCGCTGGGCGTGGCCGGACTGCGCACGATCTTGGCCCAGTCGCAGGCCGCTAACGAGGCCGGGGAGCTGGACCTGCTGGCCGACCTCAACACGACCTTCCACTCCTCGGTGGTGGCCCTGGGCGGGAATGACTACCTGAGCAGCATCACCGGCTCGATGGTGCGGCGCGCCCAGTGGGTGTTCCGGCACGGCGCGGCGACGCGGGCACCGCACTCGTGGTCCGAGCACCGTGACCTGCTGGAGGCGATCGCCTCAGGTGACGAGGCCGAGGCCGAGGCGGCAGCCCGCCGGCACGTCGCCGCCGCCCGGCGGTCGTTCCGCGAGGCCCTCGAAGGCGGCGAGGCGACCAGCGCGTCGGCGGGCTAGAAAAGATCCGGCGGCATCTTGTATACGAAAGCCATCTGCGGCAGGGTGGCACGAGCTGTCCCGGACCTCTGGGACCGCCCGGTCAAGGAGCGCCCATGCCGATCTCCCGTCCCCTCGTCGGCGTCGCCGTCGGCGCCGTCCTGCTGAGCACCGCGGGGTGCAGCTCGTCGGGCAGCAAGCCCGCCGGCGGTGGCTCGACGAGCCGTGCCAGCGGCGCCACGGCGACCAACACCGATGCCGTCAAGGCCGGCGGCACGATGACGGTCGCGCTCGCGGAGGACCCGGACAAGCTCGACCCCTCGCTGGGGCGCAGCCTGGTGGGGCGCGAGGTCTTCGCCAACCTGTGCGAGAAGCTCTACGACATCAACGACAAGCTCGAGATCGTCCCGCAGCTCGCGGCGCAACTGCCCACGGCGTCGCCCGACGGCAAGACGGTCACCATCAAGCTGCGGTCCGGCCTGAAGTTCAACGACGGGACCACACTGGACGCCGCGGCGGTTAAGACCACGCTGGACCGGGACATCAGCCTGCCGGTTTCGGCCCGAGCTACCGAGCTCAAGACTGTCAGCGCCGTCAAGGTCGTCGACACCATGACCGTGCAGCTGAGCTTGTCCAAGCCCTTCACCCCGCTCACTGCGGCCCTGGCAGACCGCGCTGGGATGATCATGTCTCCGAAGCAGCTGACCAAGCTCGGGGTGAACTTCGGTACGGCACCGGTGTGTGTCGGCCCGTTCTCCTTTGTCAGTCGCACGACCGGTAGCCAGATCGTGTTGAAGAAGTCGACGGATTACTACGACGCCGCCAAGGTCAAGCTCGATTCGATCGTCTTCAAGGTGATCACCGACGGGAACGTGCGAGCTGCCAACGTCAAGTCCGGTGACGTCCAGGTCGCGGAGCGGCTGGCCCCGACGGACATCCCCAGCATCAAGTCCGATCCGAAGCTGACGTTGATCACGGCGACGTCGATCGGCTACCAGGGGTTGACGATCAACGTCGGCAACGTGAGCGGCGTCGGCAAGCCGGTGGGCAAGGTGACCAGCGCGCTGGGTGGCTCTGCCGACCTGCGGCAGGCCTTCGCCGACGCCCTCGATCGCAACGCCATCAACAAGGTCGTCTTCAGTGGCCTCTACCAACCGGCCTGCAGCCCGATCCCGGCCGCCAGCCCGTTCTCCGACCACGCGCCGTGCCCGTCCCGTGATCTGGCAGCCGCCAAGAAGCTGGTCGCGTCCTCGGGCGTGAAGACGCCGATCCCGGTCTCGATGATCGTGGGCACCTCACCGGAGGAGCAGCGCTTCGGGCAGGTCGTGCAGTCGCTGGAGAAGGAGGCCGGCTTCGACGTGCAGCTCAAGCCGACGGAGTTCGCGTCATCGCTGGACCAGACCGATGCCGGCAAGTTCGACGTCTTCTCGATCGGCTGGTCGGGTCGCGTCGACCCGGATGGCAACGTCTACAACTTCCTGCACACCGGGGGTGCGCTCAACATCGCCGGCCTGTCCGACCCGGCCATCGATGCGGCGCTGGATGATGCACGCAGGTCCCCTGACATGGCCGCACGCGCGAAGGACTACGCCACCGCGCTGGCGGCGCAGGCCAAGCAGAACGGCCTGATCTACCTGTACAACCCGCAGCTGTTCCTGGGCACGGCGAAAAACGTCGGCGGCCTGGCGTTCTACAACGACGGCCTGCCCCGCCTCAAGACCGCCGGCTTCCTCGGCGGGTCGCAGGGCTAGGCGTGGCCCGCTTCGCGCTGCGTCGCCTGGGAGCGGCCGCTTTGGTGGTCCTGCTCGGCAGCCTGGTGGTCTTTCTGGGAGTTCGGGCCCTTCCTGGTGACCCGGCGCTCGCGCTGTCTGGTGAGGACCGTGACCCGGCGGCGCTAAGCGCCGTACGGCACCAGTTCGGCCTCGACCAGCCAGTGCCCGTGCAGTTCGTCAAGTACCTGGGCAACGCGGTGCAGGGCAACCTCGGTCAGTCCGCCCGCAACGGCATCGGGGTCGGCCGCATCATCATCGAGCGGCTGCCGGTGACCCTGGAGCTGAGCCTGCTGGCGATCCTCATCGCGGTCGCGGTGGGCATCCCGCTGGGGATCTTCGCCGCCGTACGCCGCGGCGGGCTGCTCGACTCGGTCAGCAGCATCTTCGGGCTGGTCGGGCTCTCGGTGCCAAACTTCTGGCTCGGCCTGCTGCTCATCCTCGGCCTCACCGTCCAGGTGCACCTACTCCCGGCGTCCGGCTTCGTGTCCTTTTTCTCCGACCCGGTCGAGAACCTGCGTCACCTGGTCCTGCCCGCCTCCGTGCTGGGAGTCCAGCTCGCCGCCGTGCTGATGCGGCAGATGCGCTCCGCCATGCTGGAGAGCTTGTCCGCGGACTACGTGCGAACAGCGCGCGCCAAGGGCCTGTCGGAGCGCCAGGTCATCGGCGTTCACGCCCTGCGCAACAGCCTCGTGACGGTCGTGACCGTGCTGGGCCTGCAGCTCGGGGCCTTGATCAGCGGTGCCGTGATCACCGAGCAGATCTTCGTCATCCCCGGCTTCGGCAAGCTCCTGGTCGACTCGGTGTTCTCCCGCGACTACCCCGTGGTGCAAGGAGCGGTGCTCATCTCGGTCATCGGCTACGTCGCGGTCAACCTGCTGGTGGACCTGACGTACTCCTACCTGAACCCGCGGATCCGGGTCTCAGGCGGGACGGCATGAGCGCCGCCGGGCCGGGGCTGGAGCCCGCCCTGCCCGGTCAGCAGGCAGCCGCGGCTGGGCTGCCTGCTGAGCTGGTGGCCGATCCGGGACGGCGTCGCGGTCGCCTGCGCCGCCGGTTCCTGCGGCGCCCCCTTGCCGTGGCCGGCCTGATCCTCATCGTCGTCTTCGTGGCGTTGGCGCTCACCGCGTCCCTGCTGCCGTACGACCCCGGGGCCAGTGACTTCGGCGCACTGCTGCAGCCGCCGACAGGTGCGCACCTGCTGGGGACCGACGACCTGGGTCGGGACGTCCTGACCCGCATCGCGTACGGCGCCAGGGTGTCGCTCGAGGCCGGCCTGTTGGCGACGGCCCTGGCCATGCTTGTTGCGGTCCCCGTCGGACTGGTCGCGGGCTACTACCGGGGGTTCGTGGACGCCGTCATCATGCGGATCACCGATGTGCTGCTCGCCTTCCCGTTCCTGATCCTCGCGGTCGGGCTGGCGGCCATCCTGGGCGCGTCCCTGCGCAACGTCGTGCTCGCCCTCGGGCTGTCGCAACTGCCGGGAATCATCCGGATCACGCGCGGCGAGGTGCTGGGGCTGCGCGAGCAGGACTACGTCTCCGGCGCTCGCGCCGATGGGGCAGGAGACTTGACGATCCTGAGTCGCTACATCCTGCCCAACGCGCTGTCGCCGCTGATCGTGCAGGTCTCGGTGGCGATTCCCAGCTCGATCCTGGGTGAGGCGGTGCTGTCCTTCCTCGGGCTGGGCGTCCAGCCACCTACGCCGTCCTGGGGGGTCATGCTGTCCTCGGCGCAGGGATTTCTGGCGCAGGCGCCGTACCTCGCGATCTTCCCCGGCGTCGCCATCGTCTTGGCCACCCTCGCGTTCAACCTGCTCGGCGACGGACTGCGCGACGTCCTCGACCCGAGGGCGGTCCGATGACGTCCGCACCCACCGTGCCGGTCACGACCGGCCCGCTGCTCGAGGTGACCGGACTCTCCGTCCGGTTCGACACCGAGGACGGACCGGTGCAGGCCGTCGACGACGTCTCCTTCACCGTGGCACCGGGCGAGATCCTGGCGATCGTAGGAGAGTCCGGCTGCGGCAAGTCGGTCACCGCCATGAGCATCCCGGGGCTGCTGCCGCCGCGGACCAGCACGGTGAGCGGCAGCGTCCAGCTGGCGGGCACCGAGCTGCTGGGACTGCCCGCGCGACGCCTTCAGCAGGTCCGCGGTCGGGAGGTGAGCATGGTGTTCCAGGAACCCATGACGTCGCTGAACCCGTCGTTCACCGTCGGCCGGCAGATCACCGAGGTGTTGCGACGACATGAGCATCTCGGCCGCGGCGCCGCTGCCGGCCGCGCCCTCGAGCTGCTCAAGCTGGTCGGCATGCCGGCCCCCGAGCGGCGGCTCGGCGAGTACCCGCACCAGCTCTCCGGCGGCATGCGGCAGCGGGTGATGATCGCCATCGCGGTGGCCTGCTCACCTCGCCTGCTCATCGCCGACGAGCCGACGACAGCCCTCGACGTCACGGTGCAGGCCGGGATCCTGGACGTCATGCGCGGCCTGCGGGACCGGCTGGGGACCGCCATCGTCATCATCACGCATGACCTGGGAGTCGTCGCGGACATCGCGGACCGGGTCGTCGTGATGTATGCCGGCCGGCGCATCGAGCAGGCGGGCGTGGACGACCTGTTCACCGCCCCGCAGCACCCCTACACGCGGGGGTTGTTGGCAGCCGTGCCGCGGCCCGGGGGCCGTGCCGCCGGCACCACCAGGCTCGCGGAGATCCCCGGCGTGGTGCCGTCGCTTCCCGCGGCACTGGACCGCTGCACCTTCGCCGAGCGCTGCCCGCGCGCGACGCAGGAGTGCTCCGCGTCCCGCCCTCTGCTGAGCGAGGTGCGGCCGGGGCATCTGGTCGCCTGCTACCACCCGGGAGAACGGCCATGACAGCAGCCGTCCTGCAGGTGCAGGACCTCGTCAAGTACTTCGCAACCGGCTCGGGGCTGCGCCGCAGCTCCGACGTCGTGCGGGCGGTGGACGGGGTCAGCCTCCGGATCGACGAGGGTCAGGTGCTGGGACTCGTGGGTGAGTCCGGCAGCGGCAAGAGCACGGTCGGTCGCTGCGTGGTCGGGCTGATCCCTCCGACGTCGGGCAGTGTGCGGCTGCAGGGGAGCGAGCTCGTGGGTCTGCGTCCCCGCCAGCTGCGTCCGCTGAGGCGGCAGATGCACATCGTGTTCCAGGACCCCTACTCGTCGTTGAACCCGCGGATGACCATCGGCCAGGTGGTGGGCGAGCCGCTGCGTCTGCACAAGGTGGCTCGTGGCAGCGAGCACAGCGACCGGGTGGAGGAGATGCTGCGGCTCGTCGGGCTGCGCCCGGACCTCCGGCACCGCTACCCGCACGAGCTGTCCGGAGGGCAGCGCCAGCGGGTCGGGCTGGCCCGGGCGCTGGTCCTGCGGCCGGCGCTGCTGGTGGCCGACGAGCCGGTCAGCGCCCTTGACGTCTCCGTCCAGGCGTCCATCCTCAACCTGGTCGGCGAGCTCCAGGCCGACCTGGGGTTCTCCTGCCTGTTCATCACCCATGACCTGAGCGTCGTGGAGCACGTCAGCGACGCCATCGCCGTCATGTACCTCGGCAAGATCGTCGAGCTGACCTCCCGCGAGCGGCTGTTCGCGGAGCCGCAGCACCCCTACACGCAGGCCCTGCTGTCCGCCGCGCCCGTACCGGACCCGCCGGCCCAGCGCAGCCGCCGGCGGGTGGTGCTGGGCGGCGACCCGCCCAGCCCTATCGACCCCCCGTCCGGCTGCCCGTTCCACCCGCGCTGCCCGCTGGCGCAGGACCGCTGCCGCGTCGAGGTTCCGGTGCTGCAGGACGTAACGGGGCCCGGCCACGCCGTCGCCTGCCACCTGGTGGACCCCGTACACGGCGCACCGCGCATCGAGCAGGCTGGAGCAGGAGCAGCGTGACCCAGGACGGCTTCACCACACGACCAGAGCTGCGCGGTGACGTGGGCATGGTGGCCAGCACCCACTGGCTCGCCTCCGCCGCGGGCATGGGCGTCCTCGAGCGAGGAGGCAACGCCGCCGACGCCGCCGTCGCGGCGGCCTTCGTCCTGCACGTGGTCGAACCGCACCTCAACGGGCCTGGTGGCGAGGCGCCGATCCTGCTGTGGGACCCGGCCGACGAGCAGGTGCGGGTGGTGGCCGGGCAGGGCGTCATGCCGGCGGCCGCGACGCTCGAGTGCTTCGCGCAGCTCGGGCTGGACCTCGTGCCCGGTACCGGCCTGCTGCCGGCCGCGGTGCCCGGGGCAGTAGGTGCGTGGCTGCTGCTGCTGGAGCGGTGGGGGACCTGGGAGCTGCGCGAGGTGCTCGAGCCGGCGGTCTCCTACGCCGAGCGCGGCTGGCCGGTGCTGCCGACCGTGGCGACGTCGATCGCGACGGTGGAGCAGACGTTCCGCGAGGACTGGCCGACGTCCGCGCAGACCTGGCTGGCCGACGGGCTGCCCGCGGCTGGCAGCCGGATGGTGAACCCGGTGCTGGCCCAGACCTGGCGGCGCCTGGTCGGCGAGGCGGAAGCCGGTGGTCACGACCGGGAGAGCCGCATCCGCGCGGCTCGCACCGCCTTTTACTCGGGATTCGTGGCCGAGGCGATCGAGGCGCACAGCCGCGACGCGGTGCGCGACACCTCGGGGCGGCTGCACTCCGGCCTGCTGACCGCCGCCGACCTGGCAGCGTGGGACTGCCCGGTCGAGGAACCGGTCACCGCGGACTACCTGGACTACACCGTCTGCAAGACCGGCCCGTGGGGACAGGGGCCGGTCTTCCTCCAGCAGCTGGCGCTGCTCCAGGGCTTCGACCTGACCGAGGCGGGACTGCTGACGGCTGACTACGTCCACACCGTGGTCGAGTGCGCCAAGCTGGCCTTCGCCGACCGCGAGGCCTGGTACGGCGATCCGCTCGCCGTCGATGTCCCGATGGCCGACCTGCTCTCGCCGGACTACAACCATGCCCGCAGAGCGCTGGTCACCTCTGGGGCGTCGAGGGAGCTGCGTCCCGGCCGGCCCGGCGGCCGGCTGCCGGTGCTGCCGGCCAGCAAGGCTGCGCCGCCGGCGGCGACCGCGGGCTCCGGTGAGCCGACGATCGACAGGACGGGGCTGACGCGGGGCGACACCGTCCACATCGACGTCGTCGACAGCCACGGCCTGATGATCTCCGCGACCCCCAGCGGGGGGTGGCTGCAGAGTTCGCCGACCGTGGCCGAGCTCGGCTTCTGCCTGGGCACCCGCGGCCAGATGACCTGGCTGGAGCCGGATCTACCGGCGAGCCTGCGACCCGGCGTCCGGCCGCGCACGACCCTCACGCCATCGCTCGCCCTCAAGGAGGGCCGGCCGTACCTCGCGTTCGGGACGCCGGGTGGTGACCAGCAGGACCAGTGGTCCCTGGCGTTCTTCTTGGCCCATGTCCACTTCGGGCTGGGTCTGCAGGCGGCCATCGACGCCCCGATGTTCCACAGCACGCACATGCCCAGCTCGTTCTGGCCGCGGGACAGCCATCCCGCCGGCCTCGTCGTAGAGGACCGGCTCGGCGCCGATGTGATCGCCGAGCTCCGGCGGCGCGGGCACGACATCACGACGTCGGGGTACTGGTCGCTCGGCCGGATCAGCGCCGCCGGTGTGGAGCCGGAGACCGGCTTTCTGCGCGCCGCCGCGAACCCACGAGGCGGGCAGGGCTACGCGGTGGGCAGGTGACGCCCGGCCACATCGTCCTGCTCGCCGCGGCCGGCTTCCTCGCCGGTGCCATCAACGCCGTCGCCGGTGGTGGTTCGCTGGTGTCGTTCCCCGCCCTGCTGGCAGTGGGGCTGCCCAGCATCACAGCGAACGTCACGAACACCGTCGCCCTCTGGCCCGGCTACGTCGGCGGCGCCGTGCCCTACCGGGCCGAGCTGAGCGCACAGCGGAGCCGCGTCATCGCGCTCGGCCTGACCAGCCTGGTGGGCGCGGCGCTGGGAGCCGTGCTCCTGCTGACGACGCCGGGGTCGGTGTTCACCTTGCTGGTGCCCTACCTGGTCCTGTCCGCCTGTGCCCTGTTGGCTGTCCAGCCGTTGGTGGCGGCTCGGGTCGCCGCCCGCGCCCGCGGCCGCACCGACGCGGCCTCGGTGCTGCCACTGCACCTGGGCGTGCTCGTGGCCTCGGTCTACGGCGCCTACTTCGGTGCCGGTCTGGGCGTGATGCTGCTGGCCATCCTCGGGATCCTGCTCCCGGAGGGTCTGTCGGAGCTCAACGGCCTGAAGAACGCGCTGTCCTTGACCATCAACACGTTGGCGCTGCTCGCCTTCGCGCTGTTCGGCCCGGTGCGATGGGTCGCCGTGCTCATCATGGCCGTCACCAGCCTGCTGGGCGGCGTGGCCGGTGCGCGGGTCGCCCGTCGGCTGAGCTCCCAGGTGCTGCGACGGGTGGTCATCGTGTTCGGGGTCGTGGTGGCCGTGAAGCTGCTGCTGGCCTGACGGGATCCCTTGCTTCGTGGGACAGGCGGCCCTGCCGGAGGCTGGGTCAGGTCCGGCCGAGGTTCTCGGCGCTGCCGAGGTTGGCGACCCGCAGCTGGCCTCGCGCGACCAGTCGGCCGCCTTCGTCGGTGATGTCGACGTCCCACAGCTGCTGGGTCCGGCCGCGGTGCACCGGTACGGCGGTTCCGGTCAGGGTGCCCTCACGGACAGCCCGCAGAAAGTTGGTGTGGTTCGAGGTGCCGACCACGTGCCCTCGATCACCCCACCAGGTGGCACCCGCGACCGAGCCGAGGGTCTCGACGACGGAGCACAAAACCCCGCCGTGCAGGATGCCGTACGGCTGCTTGAGCTGCGGCGCGACGGCGAACGACGCCACCACCCGATCGGGCGTGACCTCGGAGAACTCCAGCCCCAGCAGGGTGTCGAAGCCGCTCACGGTCATGTCAGGGCTGTCCACCCGCAGACCGTACGACGCGCCAACGGCCGAGCAGCGGTCCGGGGTCGGCGGACAGCAGGTGCGCCAGCTCCAGCACCACCGGGGACTCGAGCCCCTCGACGAGCCGGGGCCCGGAGCCGATCAGCGCCGGTGAGCACGTCAGGCACAGCTCGTCGACGAGGTCTGCGGCGAGCAGGTCCCGCAGCAGTGCCGGCCCACCTTCGCAGAGCAACCGGGTCAGGCCGCGCGCCCGCAGGAGGGTGACGGCGGTCGGCAGGTCCACCTCCGTCGGACCGGCGCGCAGCACCTCCACCCCGGGCAGGACATCAGCGCTGTCCGGCGCGACCACCAGCAGCGGCCCGGACAGCGCCCGGTCCGGCAGCCGTCCGGACCGGGTGACGACCACGAGCAGCGCCTGCGGGCTGCGGCCGTGCCGGGCCCGCCACTCGCGCGCAGACGCCCGGTGAGGTACGGGTCCGTAGTCCTCGGCGCGCGCGGTGCCGGCTCCGACGAGCACGGCATCCGCCACCGTGCGCAGCGCCCGGACCACGGCCAGGTCCGCGTCGCCGGACAGCGGGCGGGAGCTGCCCCTGACGGCCACGGCGCCGTCCAGCGAGGTGACCAGGCCGGCCCGCAGCCACGGGCCGTCCGGCTCGTCGTACAGGTCGGGGAGGTCGTCGTCGGACAGGTCACGGACCTCGGGATGCAGCAGCCTCACCGCCGCATCCTGGCCTACGGCGAGCCGGCGACGTGCGGCATCAGTGCGTTTGCCGGGACCTGCCCGAAGCGGCCGCTCTGGAAGTCCTCGACGGCCTGCTGCAGCTCCTGGCGGGTGTTCATCACGAACGGGCCGTACTGCGCGACCGGCTCCCGGATCGGCCGCCCACCCAGGACCAGCACCTCGAGCGCGCCGTACCGGGCCTGCTGCACGTCGTCGGCGCGGACAGTCAGGTGGTCCCCCGCGCCGAGCAGTGCGGTCTGGCCGGTGCCGACCGGCCGGCCGGCCGTGCCGATCCGGCCGGTGCCGGCAAGAACGTAGACCAGCGCGTTGAAGGCGGGCTCCCAGGGCAGCGTGAGCTGGGCGCCGGGCGCGACGGTGGCATGCACGAACGAGATCGGTGTGCGGGTCGAGCCGGGCCCGCGGTGACCGGCGACGTCACCGGCGATGACCCGGACCAGCGAGCCGCCGTCCGCACCGGCGAGCAGCGTCACCTGCCCAGCCTCCAGGTTCTGGTACGCCGGGTCCGTCAGCTTGTCCTTGGCCGGCAGGTTCACCCACAGCTGGATCCCGTGGAACGTGCCCCCGCTGACGACCAGCTCGGCAGGGGGCGTCTCGATGTGCAGGATGCCGCCACCGGCGGTCATCCACTGCGTCGCGCCGTCCTTGATCAGGCCGCCGCCGCCGTGGCTGTCCTGGTGCTCGAAGGCACCGTCCATG
>JAABUT010000638.1_pt1 | contig 51994 bp, 49 predicted proteins | sample 5559281 | NCBI WGS metagenome assembly JAABUT01 (sample SAMN10711880, study PRJNA513359) | rock metagenome | isolation source: Antarctica rocks | place: Antarctica: Victoria Land, Ricker Hills nord | collected 2016-01-04
GGACAGCTCGGGTGGGAGTCCGTCGAGGGTGCGGACGATCGCCTGCGGGCGGCACCGAGGGAGAGGTGGTTCGTGGTGCGGAGCCAGTTCGCGGTCCGGACACACGCTTCGCGTTCGACCACCCCGTCCCGGTCCAGGTGCCCGATCGCCTGCGCGACCAACGCGTCCACGCTGGCGCGCGTCTGAAGGACCCGGCGCATCACGGTCAGCCGTTCGGGGTCGGTGAACCGGAACCAGTCCACCGCACCGGGACCGTTGACCGGGGTGATCGCGTCGATCACCGCGTCCAGCGCGGTCAGGACCGGATGGACCAACACGGTGGGAGTGGTGATCGACATAGCCATCACGCTAAACCCGACCACCGAAAATTCATCGACGCCCGAATCCTCAACCCAGCAACGACAATCCGTCAGCCAGATATCGACGTCGGAGGATCGACGGAAACCCGGCTGAGCAGGAGCAACCACGTGACCAGCAACGCCATTCAGGCGCACTGGCACTAGCACTTCACACGTCTCGCAAGCGCCTTACGTCAGCGGCTTCATCATGTTCTGCGACGTCACCTCGTACCCGAGTGAGGTGTAGAGGTTGATCGCGGTGGTGTTGAACCCGAACACGTTCAGCCCCATCGTCGTCGCGCCCAAATCCTTCGCCGCTACCTCGCCCGCGAGCATCGTGGCGCGCCCGTAGCCCTTGCCCCGTTGACCTTCGTCCATCTCAATGTCGTAGACGAACGCCGCCCGGCCGATACCGCGGTCGCGTACGTTGATCCACAGCGACCCCACCACGTCACCCGTCGAAGCGTCGGTCACCGTCCAGAGATGCTGCTCAGGAGTGTCACGACCGTCGGGGAGAAGCTCGGCGAAGTCGCGCTCGGAACGTTCCGCCGCCTCCGCGGCGGTCATCGTCGCGTTCTGCACGAACGATTCCGCGTAGCCTGCGATCGACGTGGTCACCCATCGGCTGTACTCGTCGTCAGTCATCGCCCGAAGGCTCACAGACACCATCCGCACACGCTAAACCTCAGGCTCCCCGTCGACATCACGCCGGACGCTGCGGTGTCGGTGGCGGTGTCGGTGTCGGCGCCGATACCGCGCCGGCACCACCCGCGCGGGCGACCAGGCGTCGGCTTCGGGCAGCATCCAGCCTCGACGCCGCGCGGCCAGTACCAAGCCGGCACCGACGACGGTCGCAACGACGAGCCCAAGCGTTGGATGCCCGTTGACGTCGGCCACGACGAGGACGGCGCTCGCGACCACGGCACTCGTCGCGTAAAGGGTGTTCCCGCCGAGGATGCCCGGGATCCGACGCAGCACGACGTCGCGCACCACCCCGCCGCCGACCGCCGTGATCGTCCCGAGCAGGATCGCCGACAGCCACCCAAGCCCGAACGACAGCGTCCGCTGTGCGCCGGCGGCCGCCCACGCACCGAGCGCGAGCGCATCGACGACCGGCCACACCCGGTTCCACCAGTGACCCTCGATCCGCACGACGTAGGCGATCAACGCGCCCGCCAGCGCAGTCACGAGATACCGCCAGTCGGTCAGGGCGATCGGGGTGCCGTGCTGGAGAAGGGTGTCGCGGATCAGCCCACCGCCCAGGCCGGACAGGATCGCCAATGTCGCGAACCCGATCGGGTCGAGCCGTTCGCGCCGGGCGATGACCCCACCGAGGACGGCACTGGTCAGAACGCCGGTCAGGTCGAGGACATGGAAGGCGGCGCTGAGCGACTCCGCGGCCATCAGCGCGAGCCGGCAGCAGAAAGCGAGCCGGGACGGACCGGGATCAAGCCGCGGTCCGCAGCTCGACCATCAACGCCTCCATCGCGATCAGCGGCGCGACGTTGCCCGTCAGCCGCTCCCGGCAGCGGGAGATGGCGTCGTAGCACCGCATCGCCCCGACCGGGCCGAGGTGCTCGGCGACCCGGGTGACGTCGTCGGCGAGCTCTTCGTTGACGAGCTCCGCACCGGCACGCATCCCGACAGTGAGCGCATCCCGGTAGAACGCCGACAGGTCGAGCAGCGCACGGTCGAGCGCATCGCGCTGCATCCGCTTCGCGCGCGCCTTCTGGTTCTCCTCCATCGCCCGCATCGCAGCCCGGACGTGGCGTGAGGTGGTCTTCTCCTCCGCGAACCCCATCGACGTACGCAGGTGCTCCTTCTCCGACGCGTCCACCGCGGTGGCCGTCGCGGCAGCCTCCGCGGACGCGGCCTCCACCAGGGTCGCCGCGGCGGCGAGGCAGTGCGCGAGATCGGCGTCGACGAGTGCGGCCGGGATGGCCAGCACCTCGGCCCGACGTTCACGCACGACGTCGTTCGTGGCCAGCGCCCGTGCCCGGCCGATGTGACCCTGCGAGGCCCTCGCGGCGAACGCGGCGACGGCCGGGTCGACCGACATCCGGTCGGCCAGCATCGTCGCGACCGCGTGCACAGACGGCGTCCGCAGGGAGACGACGCGGCACCGCGAGCGGACGGTCACCGGGACGTCGTCGACGGTCGGCGCGCAGAGCATCCAGACGGTCCTGTCGGCCGGCTCCTCGACCGACTTGAGCAGGGCGTCGGCCGCCTGCTCGGTGAGCCGGTCGGCGTCCTCGACGACGAGGATCTGATGCCGCCCACGGACCGGCGACATGGCCGCGCGGTGGATGAGCTCGCGGGTGACTTCGACCCGCAAGCTGACCGTCTCGGTGTTGACATAGGTGACGTCGTGATGCGACCCGGCCAGGGTGGACCGGCAGTCGTTGCACACCCCGCAACCGCGGTCGGGGCATTGCAGTGCGGCGGCGAACGCACGGGCTGCGTTGGACCGGCCAGACCCGGGCGGCCCGACGATCAGCCACGCGTGTCCGACCTGATCGGTGGAGGCGGCGTGTGCGAGCTCGGCCGCCACCGACTGCTGCCCGACGAGGTCGTCCCAGACGCTCATGTGGTGCGTTCGGTCGGGTGCCGCTGCCGGTGTTTCACCCGGGCGAGCTCCGGCATCATCTCGAGCCGCTCGGCGATCCGCTTCGTCACGAGGTCGACGTCGACGCTCGCGTCGACCACCAGGTAACGCTCCGGATCATGGTTGGCGAGGTCCACGAACTGCTCGCGGACCGCTTGCCGGAAGTCCACCGACTCGGCCTCGAGCCGGTCGGGTGATGCGGACCGGGCCAGCGCACGCTGCGCAGACACCGTCGGATCGACGTCCAGCAGGATCGTCAGATGCGGTCGCAGACCCTGGGTGGCCCAGCCGTTGATGCGGGCGATCTCCTCGCGGTTGAGCACCCGGCCGGCGCCCTGATAGGCGAGTGACGAGTCGACGTAGCGGTCGGTCAGCACCGCCTCACCACGGCTCAGCGCGGGCATGATCGTCGACGCGACGTGCTCGGCGCGGTCGGCCGCGAACAGCAGCGCCTCCGTGCGCCCGGACATCCCGGGGCCGGGATCGAGCAGGATCGACCGCACCTTCTCCCCCACTGGAGTCCCGCCGGGTTCACGCGTCACCAGCACCGTCCAGCCCTGGCTGCGGAGCCAGTCGGCGATCGCCCGGGACTGCGTCGACTTGCCCGCACCGTCGCCGCCCTCGAGCGAGAGGAACATGCCGGTCGACGCGTACTGGTCGGCGCGGTGCGACAGCGGACGTCCGAGCGAGCTCCTGATCTGCGTCCACAGACTCACTCTCGACGTGACCATCTGGCGGTAGGACACGACTCCGACGGCAATGGCGATCACCGCACCGATCCCGATGGTGATGGCCGCCCCGTTGTAGGTGATGACCGACTTGCCGAGCAGATGCAGCCGGTGGGTGCCGATCGCACCGGCGACGGCGGGTGCGGCGGCCAGCACGGCGGCCATCGACAGCCGGGTCAGCGAGGCGACGAACGCGAACGTCCGGCCGCGCAGGTCGTCGGCCACCTCCAGCCCGAGCATGGTGTAGCCGTTGACCCAGCAGATCCCGGCGAACAGGCCCGCGGCCAGCGCGCACATGGTGACGACGACGATGTTGGCGACCAGCGCGAGCAGCAGCAGCGCGACGCCGGCCATGACCAGCGACAGTGCGAACACCCGGCGCCGACTCAACGACGGCACCACCGTCGGCCCGAGGAACATCCCGGCGGCGAGTCCGGCGAACACGGCGCCGAACAGGACGCCGTAGCCGGCGTCACCGGCACCGAGGTCGGTGACGTAGGTCCGGCCGAGCCCGACCACCACACCGCCGGCGGCGAAAGCACCGACGATCCCCACGACGAGACCACGGATCAGCGGCGTCTCGCGGATGAACTTCCAGCCGTCGAGAAGCGCTCGGATCGGATTCGGCTCAGCGGTGCGGGCAGCCCGGTTCTGAGTGAGTTCCTTCAGCGTGATGATCGTGGCGGCCGACGCGAGGAAGGTGAGGGCGTTGACGTAGAGCGCGAGGTCCTGGGACGACTCCGCGAACCAGCCGAACATCGAGTAGGCACTGCGATTCACCAACGACAGCAGGGTGAACAGCGCCGCCGCCGGAATCGCGGACCCGTAGGTGGTCGCCAGGAAGAGCTGGTTCGCCGCGGCCAGTTTCGACCGCGGGACGAGGTTGGGGACCGACGCGTCTTTCGCCGGGAGCCACACCAGCCCGACGAACTCGATCAACACGGTGGCAACGAAGAGCCAGGTCAGGGTCCCGACGATCGGGATCGACAGCATGATGCCGAAGCGCAGGATGTCACCGATAACGAGGGTGACACGACGGTCGAGCCGGTCGGCGAGGTAGCCACCGAGGGGTCCGGCGATCAGCGCGGGCAGCAGCCGCAGGAGGAGCACCGCGGCGATCGCGAAGTTCTGTTGCCGGTAACCGTCGCCGGCGGTCAGCGTCGCGGCCATCGCCGTCGTCGCCAGCAGGCCGAGCCAGTCACCCAGGCTGGAGAATCCGAGGCAGAGCCAGAGCCCACGGAACGCCCGGATGCCGAGGACGGTCCGGATGTCTGACGTCGTCCCGTCCGGCTCGATCGGTTCCGTCGGTTGTGCGGCCAGGGCGCTCACGACGCGGCGGCCTTCCGCGCCAGCTTGCGTCGCCGGTCAGGGAACTCCTCGATCATGTCCCGGACACCGTCCGCGGCCTCGGCCGCGGCCACCGCGCTCGCCTGGCCGAGCGCGAACACCACGGCCGGATCGGGAGCCGAGCCACGGAGCGCGAACTCGCGCATCCCCCGGCTGGAGCGTGCGGCCGTGGCGACGGCGTCGGTCTTGCGACGCAGCTTGTGCGTTGCCTTCGCGTAGGCGATCGCGTTCCGGCTGCCTGTGAGGACGGCCGCCCGTCCGAGGACCTCCAGCGCGGCCGCCTGCACCTGGACCTCCCGCCAGGAGGCCCAGACGTCGCGTCCCGAGGTGCCGGCGCGCTTGAGCCGCTTGGCCATGGTGGCGATCGTCGTCGCGAACGCCTCCTCGAGCCACGCCTCCGCAGGCTGGGCGGCAGCCCGGGCGAGCGTCTGCTCGTCACGCTCGAGGGCCGCGCCCGGGTTGCGCGCCAACCGGACCAGCCCGTCGAGCATCCGGCGGTAACGCGGTAGCCCGAGGGTGGCGACGAGCCGCTTGCGAGCCGCGGTCTCGTGGCCGGCGAGCACATCGTCGAGCGGTCCGAACTCCTCCGGCTCGTCGAGGAGCCGACGCCTCAGCGCGCCGAGGTCACGGACCTCGGCCAGCTGGTCGTCGAGCCAGGCGAGGTCGTTGACCACCTCGACGGTCGCGTCGGCGTCCAGGATGCCGCTGAAGACGCGCAGGTCGGAGGCGAGATCGACGACCGCACGATGCAGCGTGGCGACACCGCGCGCGGCGTCGGATCGCACCGCCAAATCAGCCGTCCACAGGCTCCTCGCGTCGGTGCGGATCAGGGCGGCGAACACGATGGCGGCGGGTTCACCCGGTACGACGACGTCGGGGTCGGGAAGGTCGGGGAGGCCGGTCGCGGGTGCGCCGAGCCGGACCGGCAGCGGAACCGGCTCGTCGAGCAGCGTCGCCCCGGCTGCCTCGAGCGCGTCGCACAACCAAGCGAGGGCGCGGGCCGAGCAGGTCACCGGGTCGATCGTGGCCTCGCGGTAACGCGCGACCGCGACCTCGTGCCGGCGCAGGGTGACGGTGTCGTCGACGAGGACCGCCGCCATGCCCTTCTCGCCGCGGATGAGCCAGCGACTGCGTTTCACCGTGCGGGTCGCGAGCTCGACCAGCCCCGCGTTGCGGATGAGCGGCACGAGGGTGTCGGCGAGCTCGGCGGGCGGGATCGGTGGAGGAGCGGGCAGCCCGGCCGCTACGCCGTTCTGCCCGGCCGGTCCGTGTTGGGCGGCCGGCTCGGCCCGCCCGGTCGGTTCGGGGTCGGCGGTTGCCGTCCAGGTCTCGCCACCGAGCCAGTCGGGGACGGCGAGCTCCCACCGGTCCGGCTTCGGTGCGGAGTTCTCGGGGGCGTCGACGGCAGCCAGTGCGGGCGCGCGGACGAGGAGCGCCCCGGCACGCAGCAGCCGGGCGTCGGCGGCGTCGACGACGGTCGACACCAGGACAGCCGCACCGCCGAACGCCAGCGCCACCAGTCCGAGCTCGGGATTGGTCAGCGTGACCGCGGGCATCTCCAACGGCAGCTCGAGGGCTGCCGGACCAACGGGCTCCTGCCGCGGCGCCACGATCTCAGTCCCCTGATGATCCAGCGGCGGCCGTGACCACAGCCTTCTTCGCCGGGGTCTTCTTGGCGGCCGACTTCTTCGCCGGCGCCTTCTTCGCTGCGGTCGACGCCGACTTCTTGGCAGCGGCCTTCTTCGCCGGCGCCTTCTTCGTCGTCTTCTTCGCGGCTGCCTTCTTCGTCGTCCGCTTCGCCGGCGGGCCGGCCAGGCGCCGTGCCTCGAGCAGCTCGGCGGCGCGTTCCAGTGTCACCGAGGCGGGGTCGTCGTCCTTGCGCAGCGTCGCATTCGTCGTCCCGTCGGTCACATACGGGCCGAAGCGGCCTTCCTTCACGACGATCGGCTCACCGGAAGCAGGGTCGTCGCCGAGGGTTCGCAGCGGTGGCGTCTCGGTCCGGCCACGTCCACGCTTCGGCTCGGCCAGCAACGCCAGCGCCTGCTCGAGGGTGACCGCGAAGAGCTGCTCCTCCGACTCGAGCGAGCGTGAATCCGAACCCCGCTTGACGTAGGGGCCGTAACGACCGTTCAGCGCGGTGATCGGCTCGCCCGCCTCGTCGTTGCCCAACTCGCGCGGCAACGAGAGCAGCAGCAGTGCGTCGTCGAGGCTGAGCGCGTCGAGCGTCATCGACTTGAACAGGCTGGCGGTGCGCGGCTTGTCCTTCGAATCCTCGGGCAGCTGCTCGGTGACGTATGGGCCGTACCGTCCGTCCTTGGCGACGATCATGAAGCCGGTATCGGGATGCCGGCCGACCTCGCGTTCACCGCCGGCCGGATGTGACAGCAGTTCCTGCGCCACCTCGAGGGTCAACTCGTCGGGCGGGAGGTCGTCGGGGATGTTGGCCCGGTTTCCCGCTTCGTCTTCCAGGTAGGGGCCATAACGTCCGACCCGGACGTTGATGCCCGCGGCGAGCGGGAACGTCGCGAGGTCGCGGGCGTCGATGTCGCCGAGTTCGGTGACCAGCGATTTCAAACCCTGGTTGGCGGTTCCGGCTGCCGTTGCGCTGTCCGGGTCACCCGCGCCGTCGCTGCCGAAGTAGAAGTTGTGAAGGGTGGCGACCCGCTCGGCGTCGCCGGTGGCGATGTTGTCGAGGACGTCTTCCATCCGGGCGGTGAAGGTGTAGTCGACGAGCCGGCTGAAGTGCTCCTCCAACAGCCGCACCACCGAGAACGCCAGCCAGGCCGGAACCAGCGCCGACCCCTTCTTGTAGACGTAGCCGCGATCCTGGATCGTGCCGATGATCGACGCGTACGTCGACGGCCGGCCGATCTCGCGTGACTCCAGCTCGGTGATGAGTGTCTGCTCGGTGAACCTCGCCGGCGGGCGCGTCTCGTGCGTCTCGGAGGTGACCGACAAGGTGGCGAGGTCGCTGCCCACCTGGACGTCGGGCAGCCGCCGCTCGGCCGAGTCGAGCTCGGCGTCGGGATCGTCGGTGCCTTCGACGTAGGCCTTCAGGAAGCCGTGGAACGTGATGACCTTGCCGCTGGCCGTGAGCTCGACAGCGGTGCCCTGGTCCGGTCCGTTCGCGACGGTCGAACCGACCCGGATCGTCACGCTCTGACCGCGGGCGTCGTTCATCTGCGACGCGATCGTCCGCATCCAAATCAGCTCGTACAGGCGGAACTCGTCGCCCCGCAGACCGGTCTGGGCCGGTGTGTTGAAGCTGTCGCCGGCCGGCCGGATCGCCTCGTGGGCTTCCTGGGCGTTCTTCACCTTGTTGGCGTACGTCCGCGGCGAGGCGGGCAGGTACTCGTCGCCATAGAGCTCGCGGACCTGGTTGCGCGCCGCGGTGATGGCGGTCGCCGACAGGGTCGTCGAGTCCGTACGCATGTAGGTGATGTGGCCGTTCTCGTAGAGCCGCTGCGCCACCTGCATCGCCCGTGCCGCAGTGAAGCCGAGCTTGCGGCCGGCTTCCTGCTGCATGGTCGTGGTGCGGAACGGCGCGTACGGCGAACGGCGGTAGGGCCGGGCGTCGACTGCCAGCACGTTCATGGTGCCGCCGGTGAGGCCGGTGGCCATCGACTCGGCGCGCGTCGCGTCGATGACCGCGACGTCGGACGTCGCCTTGAGCTGACCGAGCGAGTCGAAGTCACGTCCACTGGCCACCCTCTTGCCGCCGACGGTGACCAGACGGACGGTGAACTGCCGGGGATCGAGGTTCTCGCCCGCGTCGACGCGGGCGATCAGGTCGGCGTAACCGGCCGAGCGGAACGCGATGCGTTCGCGCTCACGGTCGACGACCAGGCGCAGGGCGACCGACTGGACTCTGCCGGCGGACAGCCGCGGCATGACCTTCTTCCACAGCACCGGGCTTACTTCGTAGCCGTACAGCCGGTCGAGGATACGGCGGGTCTCCTGCGCGTCGACGAGGTTCGTGTTGAGGTCGCGGGTGTTCGCAACGGCCTCGGCGATGGCGGACGGGGTGATCTCGTGGAACACCATCCGGCGGACCGGGACTTTCGGCTTCAGCAGATCGAGGAGGTGCCAGGCGATGGCCTCGCCCTCACGGTCCTCATCTGTCGCCAGGTAGAGAGCATCGACGCCCTTGAGCTGCTGGGCGAGGTCGCGAACCAGCTGCTTCTTCTCCGGCGAGACGACGTAGAGCGGCTCGAAGCCGTCGTCGACGTCGACACCGAGGCGCGCCCAGGCCTTGTCCTTCTCCTTGGCCGGCACCTGCGAGGCGCTCTGAGGCAGGTCGCGGATGTGACCCATCGAGGATCGGACCACGTAGTCGTCGCCGAGGAACCCGGAGATCTGCCGCTGTTTGGTCGGCGACTCGACGATGACCAGCGCGCGTGTTCGCGCTGATCCATTCGGCCCTTGCGACACGGTTTGATCTCCAAAATGCTGGTCGGACTACTGAGGGTCATGCAATTGGCACAGCGGCGCCAGTGTGTCACGCGCCTGAAACCGTCGAAGCCGGGACGGTTCGATGGCAGGTGTAACCTCCACCTCGCGTCCCCCGGGCGGCAACGTCGTCCACGTTAACCCGCCCATCGGCACCGACGGCCCGCTTGCCACCGAGTACGGCGGCATGGTGCCGGGCACGGCACCTCCGTTCGCGATGACCCGGTGGACGCCGACGACGAGGGAGAACACCCCGACGTCGCGGCATCTTTGCTCGCGCCGTCGGCGAACCACCGGACGCAAGTGGAATCCCGACACCGGGTTCATCCAGGCTCGCAACCTCGACGGGTCGTGGGCCGAGGACGGCTGGACCGAGGGGACGACGTGGCCGTACCTGTTCGGCGCGCTGCACGACATCCGCGGGTTGCGCGACCTGAAGGGCGTGGACCACCTGGGGCGCGTCGGGCGACTGACCCGTACCGCCAGCTGGGCACAAGTCGGTTCGGGCGTCGGTGGCCACGCTCAGCCGATCGCGCGAAAGGTACCTGTGCCCAGCTGGGCGTACACCTAGCCCTCGTGGCTGGGCAGGTCGAGCCGGCGGCGCAAGGTGACGAGGGCCCGCTCGGCCTGTGCGGCCACCGACGGTTCCGGGTCGTCCAGCTCGTCGGTCACGTCGTCGAGGTGCTCATGCTCGCCCACCACCGCCAGTCCACGCAGCGCCGCCACCCGCACCCGGGGCGTCCCATCCGCAAGCAACCCGGCGAGCGCATCCGCCGCACGCCCGATCTCGTGCGCGACCACGACCTTCGCCGCCATCTCCCGGGGTCGCCAGTGCCAGTACCCGAGAGACTCGACCACCGCACGCTCCGCATCGGAGCCCAGGCTGCCGGGATCGAGATGCAGCATCGTCCGGAGCGCCCACGTCGGCCACCAATAGCTCTGGTCGGCCCGCGGGGTCGTCGTTCGCACGAGCTCGCTCGCCGCGAACCCGTCCGCCAGCACGAGCGCCACCTCGCCCTCGATCGGCCGCCCGGTGTCCAGCACCTCGACGCACGCATCGACGACCGCGACGACCCCGAACCGGGCGACGCCGTTCCGAGTGCGTTCCTGCGGGGTCGACTTGACCATCGGCCGATCGTCGCGCCCTCAGGCCGGACGGAGCAAGCCCGACACGAGCAGCTCCCTTGCCGAGGCCAGGACTTCCCGCTCCAGGATGGCGGCGCGCTCGGTCGAAAGCTCGAGCAGCTGGGCGAGCGCGTCCACGATCTGACCGGCCGTGAGCTCGCCGTCGCACGCCCCGAGGAACCCGGCCAGCGCCGTGTCGACCTCGATCCCGCGTCGGACGGTCCCCTGCTGCCGCAGGACGAGGTGCTCGGGGTCGGTGGCTCCGGGTCGGCTCCACTGCTCGGCGATCACGTCGTCGGCGGCCACCAGGTACGCCGTGCGGAGCGCGTCGTCGGTGTCGCCGTGCGCGCGCAGCCAGTCGGCCGCATCCACCCAGCGGCCGACCGCGTCGCCGAGCGGTTGCGTCACCGGCCCGTCGAGCTCCTCGACGCGAACGCTCGCCCGGCCGGCAGCAGGGTCCGACGGCCGGTGTAGCGCGATCCACCCCATCCCGACCCCGGTGATGTGCTCGGCCTCGAACCAAGCCAGCCAGGACCGGTAGCGCTCGGCGTAGTCCGGTCCGCCGTGGACACCGGCATCCTTCAACCAGAGTTCGACGTACGCCGCGGGGTCGAGCAGCTCTCGCTGCACGATCCACGCGTCGATCTCGACGTCCGCGGCAGACACCCACCCGCGGACCCGGTCGCGCCAGTCCTCGCCCTCGACGTGCGCCCAGTTCGCGAGCAGCTGCGCCATGCCACCGGGTGCCAGTACCGACGGCAGCCCGGTCACGAGGCCGCGCACCATCGCATCACCGACCGACCCCGAGTCCCGGTACGTCAGCGCACTGACATCGCTCGAGCCGGGCGACAGCACGAACGGCGGATTCGACACCACCAGGTCGAACGACTCACCGGCCACCGGGTCGAGCAGGCTCCCGGCACGCCAGTCGACCTCGAGTTCGTTGAGCGCCGCCGACAGCCGGGCCATCGCCAGCGCACGCTCGTTCACGTCCGTCCCGATGACGGTGTCAGCATGCTCACACAGGTGCAGCGTCTGGATGCCCGAGCCGGTGCCGATGTCGAGCGCCCGCGCCACGTGCCGCCGGACGGTCAGCCCGGCCAGCGTCGTCGCCGCGTCGTTCACACCGAGGACGTAGTCGTCCGCGAGCCGAACGACCGCCCCGTCCAAGCCCGGTGTCAGGTCGCTGACGACCCAGCCGTCGTGGCTCTCGTCGCCGTACGGCCGGACGTCGATCGCCGCACGCATCTCGTCGCCGCGCACCAGCAGCATCCCCGACTCGACCAGGACGGCCTGCGCGAACCCGAACGCCGCCTCGGCGTCACCGAGGGCGACCACGCCCTGCAACGTCCACAGCCGCACCATCGTCGCGAGCGGCGTGATCGGCGACAGCCGGTCCAGGACCACCACCGCCGGCGTCGTCTCGTTCCGTCCGAGCGCAGCGGCGGCGGCGGGCCCGAGGAGCTCGTGGACACCGTCGACGGTGTAGCCGGCCGACCTCATCGCCGTCTGCAGGGCCACTACCGCGGACGGGTCGTCGGTCCACGGCTCCAGCCTGAACGGCTCCAGCCCGAACGCGCCGATGTCGACCGCAGCCGGGGCAGTCCCGGCGGGGGTCGACATCGGCGATGGTTCGATGCTGCTCAGCGGACTAGTCCGACGAGATCGCGATCTGGCGGCGCTTCGAGACGTACACCGCGACCACGATGATCGCCGCGGCGACGATGGCGATGACCAGACGAACCGCGGTGTTCGCATTCGCGCCGACCGACAGCGTGACCACGGCCGGAGCGATCAGCACCGACACCAGGTTCATCACCTTGATCAGCGGGTTGATGGCCGGACCGGCGGTGTCCTTGAACGGGTCGCCGACGGTGTCACCGATGACGGTGGCCTCGTGTGCCGGCGAGCCCTTGCCGCCGTGCACGCCGTCCTCGACGAGTTTCTTCGCGTTGTCCCACGCGCCACCGGAGTTGGCCAGGAAGACCGCCATCAGGGTGCCGGTGGCGATCGCCCCACCGAGGTAGCCGGCGAGCGGTGCGACGCCGAGACCGAAGCCGACGGCGACAGGTGCGAACAGCGCCAGCAGACCGGGTGTCGCCAGTTCACGCAGCGAGTCGCGGGTGACGATGTCCACGACCTTGCCGTACTCGGGCTTGGTCGTCCCCTCCATGATGCCGGGGATCTCGCGGAACTGGCGACGAACCTCGAACACGACGGCGCCGGCAGCCCGGCCGACAGCGTTGATCGCCAGGCCGGAGAACAGGAACACGACGGCCGCACCGAGGATGACCCCGACGAGTGTGGACGGGTTGTAGATCACCGAATCGGCGGCGAACCTGTTGGCCTCGTTGACGGCGTCACCGAAAGCCGTCTTGATGGCGTCGGTGTAGGAGCCGAACAAGGCGGTCGCGGCCAGCACGGCGGTGGCGATCGCGATGCCCTTGGTGATCGCCTTGGTCGTGTTACCGACCGCGTCGAGCTCGGTCAGGATCCTCGCGCCGTCCTCGTTGATGTCGCCGGACATCTCGGCGATGCCCTGCGCGTTGTCCGAGACCGGGCCGAAGGTGTCCATCGCGACGATGACGCCGACGGTGGTCAGCAGACCGCAACCGGCCAGCGCGATGGCGAACAGGGCGATGACGATCGAGCCGCCCCCGATGAGGAAGGCGACGTAGACGGCGGCGCTGATGACGACCGCGGTGTAGACGGCCGACTCCAGGCCGAGCGACATGCCCGACAGGATGACGGTGGCCGCGCCGGTGAGCGAGGTCTTCCCCACGTCGACGACCGGCCGGTGCTCGGTTCCGGTGAAGTAGCCGGTGAGGGCCAGGATGACCGCGGCCAGGACGATCCCCAGGACGACGGCAGCACTGGCGATCAGCCGGGGGTCGCCGTTGTGCGCGGCGACGGCAGGGCTCACGCCGGAGAGGCCGGCGAACGAGCTGGGCAGGTAGACGAACGCCGCGATGGTGCAGAGGACCGCGGAGATGACGGCCGAGGAGTAGAAGGCCCGGTTGATCGTCTTGAGGCCACCCTCGCTCGGGCGGGGCCGGGTCAGGAAGATGCCGATGACGGCGGTGACGACACCGATCGCCGGGACGATGAGCGGGAAGACCAGGCCCTCGGAGCCGAACGCGGCCTTGCCGAGGATGAGTGCAGCGACGAGCGTGACCGCGTAGGACTCGAACAGGTCGGCGGCCATGCCGGCGCAGTCGCCCACGTTGTCGCCGACGTTGTCGGCGATCGTGGCGGCGTTCCGGGGGTCGTCCTCGGGAATGCCTGCTTCGACCTTGCCGACGAGGTCCGCGCCGACGTCGGCGGCCTTGGTGAAGATGCCACCGCCGACACGCATGAACATCGCCAGCAGGGCGGCACCGAAGCCGAAGCCCTCGAGGACGTTCGGGGCGTCGGAGCGATAGAGGTAGACGACGAGTGCGGCACCGAAGAGACCGAGACCGACGGTGGCCATCCCGACCGAGCCGCCGGTGCGGAACGCGACCCGCATCGCAGGGTCACGACCCTCGTCACGGGCCGCTGCCGCGACGCGGACGTTCGCCCGCACCGCCAGCCACATGCCCATGTAGCCGATCAGTGCGGAGAAACCGGCGCCGACCAGGAAGAAGACCGAGCGGCCGATGCGGACGTGCCATTGACCCGGGAGCACCAGCAGGGCGAGACAGGCGACGACCGCGAACCCGGCCAGCGTCGTGAACAGCCGCCGCAGGAATGCGTTCGCGCCCTCCTGCACGGCGCCGGCGATCTCCTGCATCTTCGCGGTGCCGGCCGGCGCTTTGAGCACCTGGGCACGGAAGTAGAACGACATCAAGATGGCGAGAAGAGCGATGACCGCAACAACGACGACATAGACGATGTTGCTGCCCGCAAGGGAGATCGTCTCTCCCGCTGCAAGCGTGGACGGTGGCATGCATACTCCTGTCGGGGGTCCAGCTGGCTGATCGGCGATGGCCCAGTCGCTGAGCGCAACGAGTGCCACTGATCGGCGGACCAGACGATCCGACGGGTCCACGCTGACCAGCGGCCGGGAGTCTACGTCACGCTAAGGGACCGTCGATCCCCCGACCAACGAGTAGGCACACGGTCCTGTGACGTTCACCCGGACTCCTCCGCTGCGGCGCTCCGGTCGTGTCGAAGCCCGAATCGGTGCGGTTGTCGGCAGGGGCTGCGAAGCTGTTCGAATGACGGCCGTCGAGATCCGAACAACGGCGACGCGGGACTCCGATGTCCTCGCGCCGTTGCTCGACCGATGGCGGCGTGGCGACGATCCACACGTGGCCGGCATCCACGTCGTCCCGGAGCGCGCGGGACGGTTGCAACCGTGGCCGGGATGGGTGGGCGCCGAGGTGCGCGGCCGCCTGGTCGCCGCGGGGATCCCGCAGCTGTGGACGCACCAGGTGGCCACCGCCGAGGCGGTGCGCTCGCACGAGGACGTGGTGGTGGCGTCGGGGACGTCGTCGGGAAAGTCGCTCGGGTACATGCTGCCGATCGCGCAGAACGCCCTCGACGACGCGTCACTGGCACCGGCCCGTCGCCGGACGGCTCTCTACCTCGCGCCGACGAAGGCACTCGCCCACGACCAGCTGCGCGCCCTGCGCGAGCTCGATCTTCCGGGCCTCGACGTCTCGACCCTCGACGGTGACTCCACGATGGCAGAGCGCGAGTGGGCACGCCGGTCGGCCACGTACGTGCTCACCAACCCCGACATGCTGCACCACTCGATCCTGCCCGCTCACGAGCGGCATCGGCGGCTGCTGGCGCACCTCGACGTCGTCGTGATCGACGAGTGCCACCACTACCGCGGGGTCTTCGGCTCGCATGTCGCGCAGATCCTGCGGCGGTTGCGCCGGCTGTGCCGTCACTACGGAGCCGACCCGGTCTTCGTCCTCGCCTCGGCCACCGTCGGTGAACCGGCGGTGACGGCGCAGCGGTTGATCGGATCACGGGTGCGTGCGGTCACCGACGACGCCTCGCCGCGCGGTGAGCTGTCGTTCGTCCTCGTCGACCCGTCCTCCGACGAGGGTGACGGCGCACGGCCGATGTCGGCCCACACGTATACCTCCAGGTTGCTGGCCGACCTGGTGGCCGTCGAAGCGCGGACGGTGGCGTTCGTCCGGGCACGTCGTACCGCCGAGACGGTGGCGTCGGAGACGCGCGACCGGCTGCGGAACGGATCGTCGAGCACTGCCCGGCTCGCGGGCCGGGTCGCCGCTTACCGGGGTGGCCTGCTGCCGGAGGAGCGTCGTGAGGTCGAGCGGGCGCTGACCACCGGCGAGCTGCTCGCGGTTGCCTCGACCAACGCGCTCGAGCTGGGGGTCGACATCGCCGGGCTCGACGCCGTGGTGCTGTCCGGCTTCCCCGGGACGCGGGCGTCGCTGTGGCAGCAGGTCGGCCGGGCCGGCCGCCGGGGGCGTCCAGCGCTGGCGGTGCTCGTGGCCGGCGCCGATCCGCTCGACGCCTACCTGGTCCGTCATCCCGAGCTGCTGTTCGAGCGCGAGCTCGAGGTCACCGCCTTCGACCCGGACAACCCGAACATCGTGGCGCCGCACATCGTCGCGGCGGCCGCCGAGCTCCCGCTGACCGACGCCGACGCGGTGGTGTTCGGCCCGGCCGCGCCCCGGCTGCTCGACGAACTCGTGCAGGCCGGCGTGCTGCGGCGGCGCCCGGCCGGCTGGTTCTGGACCCGACGCCAACGCGCGAGCGACCTCGCCGACATCCGCGGCGCCGGCGCACCGGCGGTCACGATCGTCGAGGACGAGACCGGCCGACTGCTCGGAACCGTCGACGCGGCCGCCTCGCACAGCGCCGTCCACGAAGGCGCCGTCTACCTGCACCAGGGCGAGTCCTATCTCGTCCGCTCACTCGACGACGAGGCCGGGGTGGCGCTCTGCGACGCGGCGACGCCCGAATACGCGACGTCCGCCCGGTCGATCACCTCCATCCAGATCGAATCGGTCGACACCACCCGCCACTGGGGCGAAGGCACTGTCCACTTCGGTCACGTCACCGTGACCGGCCAGGTCGTCGGCTACCTGCGCCGACGCAACGGGACGGGTGAGGTGCTGGGCGAATCACCGCTCGACCTGCCCGAGCGCACGCTGTCGACAACGTCGGTGTGGTGGACGCTCACCGCGGCAGCCGTTGCGGCGAGCGGTCTGCAGCCTGGTGCGCTTCCGGGTGCGGCGCACGCGGCCGAGCATGCCGCGATCGGCCTGCTGCCCCTGTTCGCCGCGTGCGACCGATGGGACATCGGCGGCGTCTCGACCGCATGCCATCCCGAGACCGGCACGGTCACGGTGTTCGTGCACGACGGGTATCCGGGCGGGGCGGGCATCTCCGAGCGTGGCTTCGAGCGGATCGAGGCGTGGTTGACCGCGACCCGGCAGACGATCGCCGACTGCGCCTGCATCGACGGCTGCCCGGCGTGTGTGCAGTCACCCAAATGCGGGAACGCGAACAACCCACTCGACAAGGCGGGCTCGGTCCGGCTGCTCGACACGCTGCTGGCAGGTGCTCCGGGCGGCACCCCGTGATCCTCGTCGCAACCGTCCTCCTCCTGATGGCGCTGGCCACCACCGTGCTGATCGTCAGCGGGTCGGTCGGCGGCGTCCGCATCGATGTCGCCAACTTCCAGCTCACGACGTCCTCGGCGGCCATGTTCTGGACCGGGGTCGGCACCACCATCGCGTTGGTCGCCGGTGTCTACCTGATGCGATCGGGTCTGCGCCGCGCTCGACGGCAACGCCGCGAAGCGCGTGAGCTTGCACGCAACCCGGCCACCGATCAGGCCGGCTTCACCGCCGGCGCGGACCGCCCGCACGAGGGCTAGTCGGCACCAGCCCTAGCTGTCGCCCTTCTGGCTGTCACCCTGTCCGGCTGTCACTCGTCGGTGGGTTGCGACACGCGGCGCGCCCGTGCGCGTCGCTTGCCCTCGTGCATGGCCTGGACGCGGGCGACCGGGATCGACCGGCCCTCCTCGAGCAGCTCGGGCGGTAGCTGTTGCGGTTCCGGCATCAGGTCCGCCCAGACATCACGGCCAGCCAGCAGTCCGACCGCGTTGGTCAGCGTGAAATCGCCCGGCACCACGGAGTCGAGGTCGTCCCACGGCACCGGGTAGGAGACGGGCACTCCCGGACGTAGCCGCGGACTGTAGGCCGCTGCAACCGTCGCGCCGCCGGCCCTGGTCGAATCCAGGAACACCTTTCCGGCACGGTCCTCCCGCACGTAGGCGGTCGTGGCGGCGGTGGGGTCGAGGCGCTCGGCACGGACGGCCAACGCGCGCGTGGCGGCTGCTGCCTCCTCTGTCGTCGCACCGGTGAGCGGCACGAAAACGTGTATTCCCTTGGCCCCGCTGGTCTTCGCCGCGCCGGCCAGGCCGACGTCGGCGAGCGCCCGACGAACGAGGTGAGCCGCCCGGATCGCGACCCTGAAGGCCTCGCCCTCCGGCGGATCGATATCCATCACGAGATGGGACGGGGCATCGCGTCGGTCGACGAGGAAGAGGGTCGGGTGATATTCCACGGCACGCTGATTGGCGAACCACAGCAGCGTTCGGCGGTCGTTGCACAGGGCGTAGGAGATCTCGCGCTTGGAGGCCTCCGCCCACACCGACATCGTCTGGACCCAGTCCGGTGTGTACTTCGGGACGTTCTTCTGCATGAAGGCGTTCTGGCCGCGCAGGATGCGCATCACCGACAACGGACGGTCGCGTAAGCCCAGGAGCATGCGGTCGCCCATGGCGTCCAGGTAGTCCACCAGGTCGCGCTTGGTCGCGCCGGCGCCCTCGAACAGGGAATCGTCGAGGTTCGTCAACCGGACGTCCTCGCGGAGCTCGTCCTTGCTCATCCGGCCATATTTACACCGATGCCGAGCCTCACACTGATTCGCCGCGGCGAATCAGTGTGCCCACGTAGGCGGCCAGGTGCTCACCGGTGAGGGTGGTGCGCGCTGCGACGAGATCCGCCGGGGTGCCCTCGAAGACGATCTGGCCGCCGTCGTGGCCGGCGCCGGGACCGAGGTCGATGATCCAGTCGGCGTGCGCCATCACCGCCTGGTGGTGCTCGATCACGATGACCGACTTCCCTGAGTCGACCAGCCGGTCGAGGAGGCCGAGCAGATTCTCGACGTCCGCGAGGTGCAGCCCACTGGTCGGCTCGTCGAGGATGTAGACGCCACCCTTCTCGCACATGTGCGTGGCCAGCTTGAGCCGCTGCCGCTCGCCACCCGAGAGGGTGGGCAGTGGCTGTCCGAGGCTGAGGTAGCCCAGGCCGACGTCGACGAGCCGGTCCAGGATCGCGTGTGCGGCCGGCGTCTTGGCGTCGCCGTCACCGAAGAACGCCTCGGCTTCGGTCATCGACATCGCCAGCACCTCGCTGATGTCCTTGCCGCCGAGCCTGTAGTCGAGCACCTCGGCCTGGAACCGCTTCCCGTCGCACACCTCACATACGGTCGCCACCCCGGCCATGACCGCCAGGTCGGTGTAGATCACGCCGGCGCCGTTGCAGTTCGGGCAGGCACCTTCGGAGTTCGCGCTGAACAGGGCGGGTTTCACGCCGTTGGCCTTCGCGAAGGCCTTACGGATCGGGTCGAGCAGCCCGGTGTAGGTGGCCGGGTTGCTCCGCCGCGAGCCCTTGATCGCGCCCTGGTCGATCGACACCACCCCGTCGCGGCCGGCTACCGAGCCCTGGATCAGCGAGCTCTTCCCGGAGCCGGCCACGCCCGTCAGCACCACCAGCACACCGAGCGGGATGTCGACGTCGACGTCGCGAAGGTTGTGAGCGTTCGCCCCGCGCACCTCGAGGTGTCCGGCCGCCGTTCGGATCGATGTCTTCAGACGTGCCCGGTCGTCCAGGTGCCGTCCCGTCAGCGTCCCGCTCGCCCGAAGGCCGTCGAGGCTGCCCTCGAACACGACCTCGCCACCGCCTGCGCCGGCACCCGGGCCGAGGTCGACGACGTGGTCGGCGATCGCGATCGCCTCCGGCTTGTGCTCCACCACCAGCACCGTGTTGCCCTTGTCGCGCAGCTGGAGGAGCAGGTCGTTCATCCGTGCGATGTCATGGGGGTGCAGGCCGATGGTGGGCTCGTCGAAGACGTAGGTGACGTCGGTGAGCGAGGACCCCAGGTGCCGGATCATCTTGATGCGCTGGGATTCACCGCCGGAGAGCGTCCCCGAGGACCGGTCGAGCGAGAGGTAACCCAGCCCGATCTCGACGAACGAGTCGAGGGTGTGACGCAGTGACGCGAGCAGTGGCGCGACGGTCGGATCGTGCTGGGCGCCCAACCAGACCGCGAGGTCGCTGATCTGCATCGCACATGCGTCGGCGATGCTGATCCCGTCGATCTTCGACGACCTGGCCGCCTCGGACAGCCGGGTGCCGCCGCACTCCGGGCACGTCGAGAAGGTGACCGCCCGCTCGACGAAAGCACGGATGTGCGGTTGGAGGGAGTCGACGTCCTTCGAGAGCATCGACTTCTGGATCTTCGGGATCAGCCCTTCGTACGTCAGGTTGATGCCCTCGACCTTGATCTTCGTGGGTTCCTTGTAGAGCAGGTCGTTGAGCTCTCGCTTCGTGTACTTGCGGATCGGCTTGTCCGGGTCGAACAAGCCGCTCCCGATGAAGATGCGGCCGAACCAGCCGTCCATGCTGTAACCGGGGATCGTGAACGGACCCTCGTTGAGGGACCGGCTGTCGTCGTAGAGCGCGGTCAGGTCGATGTCGGTGACGGCGCCCCGGCCCTCGCAACGCGGGCACATACCGCCGGTGATGCTGAAGCTGCGACGCTCCTTGACGGTCTGACCATGGCGCTCGACGGACACCGCACCGGCGCCACTGATCGAGGCGACGTTGAACGAATACGCTTGCGGAGAACCGATGTAGGGCTTTCCCAGCCGGCTGAACAGGATGCGCAGCATGGCGTTCGCGTCGGTGGCCGTGCCGACAGTGGAGCGGACATTGGCGCCCATCCGCTCCTGGTCGATGATGATCGCGGTGGTCAGGCCGTCGAGGACGTCTACGTCGGGCCGGGCGAGCGTCGGCATGAAGCCCTGCACGAACGAGCTGTAGGTCTCGTTGATCATCCGCTGCGACTCCGCGGCGATCGTGCCGAACACCAGCGAGCTCTTGCCCGAGCCGGAGACGCCGGTGAACACAGTCAGGCGGCGCTTGGGGATCTCGACGCTGATGTCCTTGAGGTTGTTCACGCGTGCCCCGTGCACGCGGATCAGGTCGTGGGTGTCAGCCGCGTGTGCCGCTGGAGACGCCTTGCCGTTCGAAGCCATGCTCGTCGTCCTGTCATCTGTGGTGGCGGTACTGCAGTCAGGCCCCTGCGTAAGGCCTGCTGCCGACCGGACTGTCGGTCCTTGTCTACCTGACCGCACCCCCGAACGGGCGAGCTCGTGCAGATCAGTCGGTCCAGGCGAAACCGTCGGGATCGGTTAACGTGCCGGCATCGCCGTGGATCCCGATCCGGTGCGACCCGGTGCCGTCCGGGGCCACACCCGCGTCCTTCGCGAGGGCATGGCGTGCGAGCAACGCCAGTGTGATCTGCGTTCCGGGCGCGGCGAACTCGACGTACTTGCGTCCGAAGCTCTTCGTCGCGGCCAGTCCGTGCTCGACATAGAACTGCTTGCTCGCCTTGACGTCCTCGACGCCGAGCAGCAGCACGATGTCGTCGATCTTCCGGGTCGCCGGGCCGGCGTCCTCCTTCGACGACGTCGCCACCTTCCAGATCGCACCGTCGGGGGCCTGCAGAACGCCGCCGTAGCCCCAGAACCCCTTCTTCGCCGGCTTCAAGGCGGTGGCGCCGGCGGCGAGGGCCGCGTCGACGAAGGCGTCGACGATGTTCGGCTGGGACACCACGAGCGACACGGTGTAGCCCCGGAACCCCGTCGTCGGTTCCTGCGCGGCGCGCACGCCTACGTGAGCCTCGACGCCGACGGCGGCGTAGAAAGTCTCTGCGGCGGCGGTGTCGGGTACATCGAGGGTGAGGGAGGTAATGGAGGCCATCAGCGCACCTCGTTGATGCGGAGGAGGTTGCCCGCGGGATCGCGGACGGCGCAGTCGCGGATGCCGTACGGCTGCTCGATCGGCTCCTGGACGATTTCGATGCCGCTCGCTTCGAGCCGTTCGAAGGTGCCGTCGAGGTCGGCGGTCGCCAGGGTGAGGATGGCGTAGGTGCCCTTCGCCATCATTTCGTCGATGGTGCGGCGCTCGTCGTCGGTGATGCCCGGGTCGGCGCCCGGCGGGTAGAGCACGATCGACGTACCGGGCTGGCCGGCGGGGCCGACGGTGATCCAGCGCATCCCCTTGAAGCCGACGTCCTTGCGGACTTCGAAGCCGAGGGTGTCGCGGTAGAAGGCCAATGCGGCGTCGGGGTCGTTCTGCGGGAGGAAGCTGGAATGAATGCTGATGTCCATACCGGTCACGCTAGGTGTGACTCGGCCGTCCGCGCTTCTCGATTCCTGACCGGTCTGGTCACCTGCTTGGCCACGCACGACGGCATCTCCGCCGCCGCCGGCACCATCTGGGCTCGGTAGACGCTCGGCGGCATCCCGACCAGTTGAGTGAAACGGGTGCTGAAGGTTCCCAGTGACGAGCAGCCGACGGCGAAGCAGGCGTCGGTGACGCTGACGTCGCCGCGACGCAGCAGTGCCATCGCACGCTCGATTCGTCGTGTCATCAGGTAGGCATACGGGGGCTCTCCGTAGGCGAGCCGGAACTCGCGGCTCAGGTGACCAGCCGACATGTTCACGCCGAGGGCGAGCGCCTCGACGTCGAGTGGCTGCGCGTACTCGCGGTCGATCCGGTCACGGACTCGGCGTAGCCGTGCGAGGTCGCGCAGACGCTGCGTCGCGGCGGGAGTGCTGGTCACCTGCGCGATCGTGCCACGTCGCACCGACGTCCGCGGCCTTCCGCTCCGCACGGCCCGCTTGTGTCCGCGGCGAGTGGCCGCGCTACCTGCCGGCGTCGGTCCCGGGTGCGCGGTGCTGGGCGTGTGCCCGCCGGAAGAGGCGCACGTAGTAGTTCTCGTAGCTGTCCATCGCGCTCGGCGCGATCTTGGCCATCCCTTTGCTGACGCCTTTGCTCCTGGCCCGGTCGTAGGCACCGGTGTCGCTGGTCACCCACCAGTTCACCAGCTTGCGGCACTTGCTCCGGGCCGCATCGAGGGCACCGGACTGGTCGCCGGGATGGTCCTTCAGGTGGTCGGCGATCGCCTGCTGGCGGACCCGCTTGTACTGCGGGAACAACTCGGCGCCGGTGCCGCTCAGGCTGCGGCCGGCACCCATCTCGATCATCGACTCCAGCTGGAGGGCGGTGCCGGCGATCTCCTCGTTCACCATGGTCGTGACGTAGGCGTCCTCCTGGTCGTCGGCGTATTTGTCGGCGTCCTGCGAGCGGCCGCTGATCCGCTCCTCGGCGTGGTGCATCTCGTGGGTGAAATAGCCGGCCGCCTCGATCGGATCGAGGGTGCGGTTGATCAGGCACCGGTTGCCGTTCTCCTCGAATCCCGCCGCGCCGGTGTCCGTCCAGACCAGGGTCACCTGGTACTTGGCCTTGATGGCGAGGGCCGATTGGCCGAGAGCCGACGTCTGGAGGGCTGCGTTCATCTTCTGTTCGACGTCGGCATTCGACACCGGGGTACCGGCCGGTGAATCCCGCTGTACGGCCAGACTGGCCAACGCCCGTTGCACCGTCTGGTTGCCGTACGCCTGCTGCGCCCGCTGAACCGCCGCCACCCCGAGCGCTGCGTCGGTCCGCGTCGCGAACACCTCGGCGACCGGATGCGCCGACGTGGGACGACGGACATGCTTGGCCCGCGTGCCGCCCACGTCTTCGGTCATAGCGTCGCCCCCAACGGCTCCAGGTGACGACATCGTCGCACCGACCGGCCCTCGGTCAGCTCCCCGGCGGTCTGAGCGCGTCGGCGAACCACGACGTGATCGTGGTCGGGTGGGTGATCGCCGTACCGACGACCACGCTGTGGGCGCCGCGTCGCAGTGCTTCCGCGGCCAGCGCAGGCGTGTGGATGCGACCCTCGGCCAGCACCGGCACGTCGAGGTCGGCGGCCAGTCGTTCGAGCAGCTCGAAGTCCGGGCCGTCGCCCTGCCGGGAGTACGCCGTATGACCGGCGAGGGTGGTGCCGACGAGGTGGACACCGGCCGCGGCGGCTGCGACACCTTCGTCGTAGGTCGAGACGTCGGCCATCAGCAGGGAGCCGGGTCGTCGCGCCCTGAACTGCCCGACGGTGTCGGCGAGCGTCCGTCCATCGGCTCGTGTCCGGCCGGTGCCGTCGAGCGCGACCACATCGGCACCGGCGTCGACCACCGCGAGCGCCGCCTCCAGGGTCGGAGTGATGAAGACGCCGTCGTGCCCGACCTTCACCAGCCCGATCAGTGGAACGGTGACGGCGTCCCGGATCGAGGCGATGTCGTCGAGTCCCTGCGCACGGATAGCCGCGGCCCCGCCGATCACCGCGGCCTGGGCGATCTGCGTCATCGTTCGCGGGTCGCGCATCGGTTCACCCGGGTAGGCCTGGCAGGACACGATCAGGCGGCCGCGGATCGATTCGACGAGCGTCATGTCGCCAGCGTGCGCGCCAGCTCGGCGGCGCCGAGCAGCGGTGCGTCCGCGCCGAGCACCGACGGCACGACCAGGTGACGAATCGGCCCGGCGGCACGGATCGGTGGCAGGACGTCGGCGTCCGCGGCCGCCAGGAGCGCCGCCCACCAGCCCGGGCCACACGCGCTGACGCCGCCGGTGACGATGACGCGGTCCGGGTCGAGGACGTTGATCAGCCCGCCGATCAGGTGGCCGATCTCGGTGCCGCCGGCCCAGATGACGTCCGCGGCGACGGCATCGGTTCCGGTCGTGGCTCGCGCCGCTACGTCAGCGAGGTCGGCCGGCAGGCGAGCGGACCTCCGGTTGTACGCGCGGACGAGTGCCGGCCCCGACGCGACCGCCTCGACGTGACCGGTGCCCCCACAGGTGCAGGGCACACCGGCGCCGGACGGCGAGGGCACGTGCCCGAGGTGGCCGGCGACCCGGCCGTGACCGCGATGGATGCGGCCGTCGACGGCGAGCGATCCACCGATGCCGGTGCCGACCGCGACCAGCAGGACGCAGGCTCTACCGACGGCAGCACCCGCCGTCAGCTCGCCGATCAGGTGCGCGTGCACGTCGTTGTCGACGGCGATGGGCAGGCCGAGACGCCGTCGCAGCCCTTCCGCGACGTCGGTCCCGGCCCAGCCGCTGATCGCGTCGGTCGCGGACAGGATCCGGCCGCTGCGGGGATCGACCACGCCGGCCGTGGCGACGCCGAGTGCTCCGACGATCGCAGTGGACCCGTCGCGCGTGTCGATCAGGTCCCGGACGAGTCGGGCGGCCGAGTCCAGGGTCGCGTCGGCGCCGGCGGACGCCGGGGTCGGCCCGACGACGCGAGCGACGATGCGTCCAGCGGCGTCGACCAGCGCGGCGGACGACTTCGTGCCGCCGATGTCGAGCGCCGCGACGAGCGGTGATCTGCCCACATCTCTCCTCGTTCAGCCCGACGGCCAGTCAACCGCACCCGTCGGCTCAGCTCGGAACCCTCCTCCTCATCTCGGGCCTCGGATCTCGGGGCACCGCTACCTCACCCGACCCCGGACGCGACCGGGCCCGCCCGTGCCGAAGACGTCAACACGATGCTCCGCACCGGCGTCTCGACGGTCGAAGCGACGGCGATCGTCACGTCGAGGTCGTCGATGCGGCAGGACGTGACCCGGGCGTGCATCGACGACGCGATCCGAGCGGCCGCCGCACAGGCCGCCGGTTTCCCGTCACCCAGATGGGTCGCGGCGGACACGGCCGCCAGGTCGGCCGCCGATTCGACCTGGTGCTGTGCAGCGGCGACCAGCGTCATCAGCAGTGCGACAGCACCGATCACAGCGAGGACGGTCAACCAGGCCAGCGACATCACGGTCGCGCTCCCCTGCTCACGTCCGGCCTGCGCACGCCCGGCCTGCTCTTGTCGTATGCCGGTCACGGGTCGATGCCCGGTTCGGCATCCACCGTCGACCCGGCCGACAGGTCGATCCTGCCGACCCGCGACAGCAACCCCGGAGCCCGCACCGACGCACGGACCTGCACACGCACGGTGTCTCCACTGTGCGATATGTCGATCCGTGCGTCCGCCGGCGCCGACCGCCGGCCGGCATCGCGGCTGACCGCATCGTTCTCACCCCGTGCCGACGCCCGCGCGGTGTCCCTGGCCGCGTCGACGCACCGGACCTGGGTGACGCCGACCGAGATCGCGAACGCGCCGAACGCGGTGACGAGCACGAGACCGAACAGGGCAAGCGCATTCTCGATCGTCACCATTCCGACCTCGCGGCGCCGGACGACCGCATCCCGCCGGACCGGCCGGTCCGGCGGGGCCGGCCGTCGCTGCGACGGCCGACCCCTTCGACATCTCGTCACAGGACCTTCTGCCCCGTCACCAACCCCAGCAGCCACGAGATGATGTGCATCAGCAGGTCGAACACCCGTGGGTCGGTGAGCACCTTGATCAGGATGCCGGCGAACCCGGCTGCCGCTACCGCACCGACCGCGTATTCGGCCGTCACCATTCCGCGCTGCCGTTCGAGCGAGCCCGTCAGGGCACGCATCCGCTGCATCGTCGACGCCTTCGCCAGTGGGACGAGGGCCCGCCCCGCGGCCTTCGTCGTGCGAGCGTTTCCAGCCATACCTGCTCCTTGGACTGCACCGGCGACCGGCCGGATCGGGTGGTCACCTCGTGACCACGGCATCAGCGTGCTGACTTCGGCGTGATCTCCGATCGCGATCCGCCCTACCTGTGGACAGATTCACGATCAGCCGGGCTGTGGATACCAGCGGCAACAAAGGGCTCAGAACAGACCCGCGATCACGCCGCTGACGACGCCGACGATCACCGGGACGAGCCCGACGACCACGAAGGCGGGAAGGAAGCAGAGTCCGAGCGGGGCGGCGGTCTGGACCCCGACGGCCTTGGCCCGCTGCTGTGCGGCGGCGCGTGCGGCCGCCCGGCACGCCACCGCGAGCGATTCGAGCGTCTCGGCGAGCGGCGCGCCCGACTCCCACGTACGGACGAGGGTGCGGGCGAATCGAGCGGTAGCGGGCTGGTCGAGCAGTCGGCCCCACGCTTGCGCGGGCGCCGCACCGAGCGCGAGGCTCGCGGCGACGTGCACGAACTCCTCGCCGAGCGGGCCGCCGAGAGCGGCGCCGACAGCGGCGACGGACGGTTCGACCGGGCGCCCAGCGCGCAGGCACGCCGCCAGCAGGGTCGCTCCCATCGGCAGCGCCGCCACGATGGCGGCCGCGCGGCGCCGATCGACTGCCGACTCGAGTCTCCGGAGGAACCGGGACATGCCGATGCCGGTGAGGGCACCGACGACAAGTCCGACCCACCCTCCGATCAGTACGACGACGACAGCGGCGGCACCGACCGAGACGACTACGCCGGTGCTGGGCGAGGTCGGGTCGATCCTCGGCCGTCGCAGCACGGCGACGCTGCCGTCAGGGCGCTCGCCGGTCGGACCTGTCAAGGCGTGCACCCGTCGAGCGGCTGCGGACGTCGACGAGGCGGCCCAGACCGCGCAGCCCGCGGCGAGTGCGGCCAGCACGGCGGCCGAGTTCACAAGCGGCCGGCCATCAGCCCGGCGCTGTGGCCGACCGGGCCAGCCGGTCGACCCACACGACTCCGGCCAACGCGAGGACGGATCCGACCACCAAGCAGCACAGTCCGACGGTGGTCCCGAGCAACATCCGCAGCGGATCGACACCGAGGAACACGCCGAGGGCCATGCCGCCCAGTGGCAAAAGCGCGAGCAGCCGGGCGGTCGCACGAGGCGCTGCGAGCTGGCTGTCGATCTCGCGACGCAGTTCGAGTTGGGCCGTCAGCTCATCGGTCACCCGCTCGACGACACCGGCCAGACCGGCCCCACTCGCGTGGGCGGTCGCCCACGCACTCGCGAGGCCGGCCGCCGCGGGTGCATCCACGATCCGGCGCAGGCCGGCGACGACGTCACCGCCGAGATGGAGCGAGCGGACGGCGCGTCGGAGGTCGTCGCACGCCACCGCGGCGGTCGTCACCGCCTGCTCGGCGGAGCGGCCGGCTCGAAGCTCGGTTGCGAGGATCTCGCACGCCTCCTGCCACTGCCCGTCGCGATGAACGGCGGCTCGCCGGCGCGCACGGGAAGCGACGCTGCGCACCGCGACGATTGCGGCTTCGCAGAGCAGTAGTGCCCGCAGGCCACCGGCCGAGCCACCGAGGACGAGCCCGCATCCGACCCCGCCGACCACCACGGCGACGACGAGCGACGTGGGCATCCGGGCGAGCGCGGCGGCCACATCCGCCGGCCGAACCCGTCGCCGGGCAGTCGAGCCGGTGCCCGTCACAGGCGGGCGGATCCGATCGAGCAACGTCGCCGAAGGCGCTCCCCACCACAGGAACACGGCGAGTGCGGCCGCGACGGCGGCGAGGCCGATCACGGCACCTGCCGCCGGCTCAGCAGCTGGTCGAGCCGACGTGCACCCGGACCCGGGACCGGCTCGGGTGTCGCATCCACAGCCGCCGGTCGTGCGGACACGAAGCCGCCCTCGTCGGTGACCAGGACGCTGAGGTCGTGCACCCGGCGCTGGCCGTCCCGCCCGCGCACGAGCGACACGACGACGTCGACCGCGGACGCCAGCTGACTGTGCACGGCTCTGCGGTCGAGCCCCGCGGCCACCCCGAGTGCCTCCATTCGGGCCGGAACGTCGAGTGACCCGTTCGCGTGCACAGTCCCGCAGCCACCCTCGTGGCCGGTGTTCATCGCCGCGAGCATGTCCACGACCTCGGCTCCCCGGACCTCGCCGACGACGAGCCGGTCGGGTCGCATCCGCAGCGCCTGCCGGACCAGCGTGCGCACGGTGATCTCACCGATGCCCTCGGCGTTGGCCGGGCGTGCCTCGAGGTGCACGGTGTGGGGATGGTCGGGCGCGAGCTCGGCGCTGTCCTCGACCAGCACGATGCGGTGATCCGGCGGAACCAGCGAGAGCAGCGCCGCCAGCAACGTCGTCTTGCCCGACCCGGTACCGCCGCAGACCAGGACCGCAAGCCGGGCGCCCATCACGTCGCGCAAGAGCGTCGCCATCCCCGGCGACATCGATCCCGCGGCGATCAGCTCGGCCAGCGTGAACGCACGTCGCGCCGGCACACGCAGGGAGATCACCGTGCCGGACCGCGACACCGGCGCGAGCACCGCGTGGAGTCGTTCACCGCTCGGGAGCCTCGCGTCGACGTAGGGGGTCGCGTCGTCGAGCCGACGCCCGGCCAGCGACGCGAGCCGGGTGGCGAGCCGCCGGACGGCAGCGTCGTCGTCGAACCGCACGCTCGTGGGCTCGAGCCCGTTGCCGCGATCGACGACGACCTGGTCGGGACCGTGCACGAGCACGTCGGTGACGCGTTCGTCGGCGAGCAGCGGGGCGAGGATCCCGGTGCCCATCAGCTCCCAGCCGAGCGTCTCCGCGACGGCGAGAACGGCCGCATCACCGAGCAGCCGGCCGTGTGCGCGCAACGCCTCGGCGACCCTCGCCGGCGTTGGTTGGGCGTCACGGTCGGCCAGGTCGCCGCGGATGCGGTCGAGCAGGCCGGCGGGAAGCCCGGCGATCGTCGTCGGTCGTCTGGCGGGTTCGAGCACCACGGTCGGCGGCGACATCAGGCGGCCCGGCCGAAGCGCCCGAACCGGCCCGGCCGTCCCACCGCATCGGCGACCAGTTCCGCGCAGAGGGCTCCGAGCGGGCCGCGGCGCCGTGGCGGCGCCTGACCGCGATCGAGCATGACGTCGAGGTGCCGCTCGGCGGCTATCTCACCGAGCAGCTCGAGACCCAGCGACGCTGCCACCGCCTCGGCCGGCAGCCCCGACGGTGCCGGCCCACGGACCACCAGCCCAAGGTCGGCCGTGATCTTGCGCAGACCGCCGACCACCCGGGCTGCCGCTGCCACCGCGCGGACCTCGGCCGGGACCACGACGATCGTGCGGGTCGATCCGCTCAGTGCCTCGTCGGCCGCCGCGGTCCGGTGTCGTGGCAGATCGACGACCACGAGGTCATGTGCACGACCGCCCGCATCGAGCACGGCTCGCATCGCCTCGGGCGGAACGGTGAGGACGTCGCCGCGATCCCAGGACAGGACCGCCAGCTCACTAGTCCCGGAGGCATCGGCGCGCGGGAGTTCAGCACGCAGCGCCTGTCCGGATAGCCGACCGTGTGTGTCGACCAGCGCCGGCCAGCGCATCCCCGCGGCCTCCTCGTCGCCGAGGACGAGGTCGATACCGCCACCGAGCGGATCGGCATCGACCAGCATCGCGGCCAGACCCGCCCGGGCTGCCGTCACCGCGATCGCCGCCGCCAACGTGGACGCACCCGCTCCCCCGCGACCGCCGACGACACACAGCCGCGCACCTCGCGTCGGCGTGCCCTCGGCGACATCGGCGAGTCGTTGCGCCAGATAGCGCTCCGCATCGGGCAGGAAGAGCACCTCATCGGCTCCGACCTCCATCCCGCGTCGCCAGATCGAGCCGTCGTCGAGATCGAGCCCGACCAGCAGGACACCGGCGCGATGTGCGACCACGCCGGTGAGGATGACGCTGACCGCCATGTCGTCGCCGATCAGGACCAACGACGCGGCAGCTGCCTCCCGCCGGAGGATGTCGAGGTCAGAGGTCACCAGCACGCGCACACCCGCCGCCGCGGCGATCCGCGCGATCGAATCCGCCAGCTCCACGTCCCTCGTCACGGCCAGCGGCCCCGTTCGACCGGCACGCTCGTCCATCTGAACCCTCCAACCACGCGGCCGTTGTGATCGCGCAGCCCTCACCGTGCCTGTGCAGCCAGGCACCGAGCGCTCTGGGACGCCGGCCTGTGGATGGATTCACGATTGGCGTGGCTGTGGACAACAATCACACATCGCCGGCGGTCCCGAGCGCGGACGTCGAGGGACCCCGGGCGGACACGCGCGGAAACTCTTCACACCATCGGAAACGGCGCGTACAAAGAGAGCAAGCGACACGACGACCGAGGCACCCACGCGGCGACCTACCCGTCCTTGAGGGTTGTCGGTTCCGGGTTTACCCGAGACGACGCAAATCGGTGCACGCCTGATAACCACGGTCGGAAGGTCGGAGCCGGTACCCGCCCCTCGCGAGTACCGGCTCTCCATGTGTCGTGGTCCTCATGAGCGACAACCGCGACGGAGAGGGACAGCGAGCGTGCCCGCCGTGATCGGCCCCGAGGCGGACGCACGCTGAGCCTGGCCGGTAGCCGGCCGAGGCCGTAGTGGTCGCCGCGATGCGGTGTCTTCGGCGTGTCGCGCGCCGACGCGCCCACTCCGAGCTGAGACCGCAGCCGATGGGACGAGCCGGACGACGACGTCGGAGACACAGGGCCGCGGTCGGCGGCCCGTCCGCACCGGCCGGTAACCTGCTCCTCGATGGAAACCAGCCCGCGCGCACGTCCACGGCCGTTCTCCACGACCGCGCCCGACTACTCGCGCGGACGGCCCGACTACCCGGCCGAGCTGGTCCGCTGGGCACTCCCGACGACGTCCAACGTCGTCGATCTCGCTGCCGGCGCGGGCGCTCTCACCCGCGGCCTGCTCGATGCCGGTCATCGGGTGATGGCGGTCGAGCCGGTCGGGCAGATGCTGACCGAGCTGCTACGAACCTGCCCGACAGCTCTGGGGATCCGCGGCGCGGCCGAGGCGATCCCGCTACGGAGCGGCTCGGCCGACGCCGTCACGATCGGTCAGGCCTTCCATTGGTTCGATACGACGCGGGCACTCCCCGAGATCGCTCGCGTCCTTCGACCCGGCGGCACTCTCGTCGTCGCGTACAACGTGATGGATTCCTCCGTGCCGTGGGTCCGTCGGTTTTCCGAGCTGATCGGTGGTGGGCGGCGCGAGCTTCCGGCTCAGCTGGCCGCCATCGACGCGAGCGAGGCGTTCGACGAGCCTCAGCGCAAGGTCTTCCGGCACTGGCAGACGCTCGATCGCGCCGGACTTGTCGATCTCGTGTCGTCCTACAGCTTCGTGGCCTCGCAGAGTGAGCACCAGCGGGCGGCGTTGGCCGCAGACGTCGCAGCCTTCTTCACGGCCACCGCCCCGGGGACGACGTTGCGGCTGCCCTACCGCACGCATGGACTGACGGCGGTTGTCAGCAAAGCTGCGGGCTACCAGCGCGTCCAGGGCTGAAAGCAGCCGCTCCCGCAGCCCACGTCGCGTCCCGGTCGGACGGGCCCAGCCTGCCGTCGATCTCCAGACCGGCCAGCCCGTGCGCGAACGCCCAGAGCGCCTGCGCGACGTGCGCGTCGCCGACCGCCCGCCAGAACGGTTCGCCGGCCCAGACCTCGAGCCCCGGCGTCAGCTCCGCGCGCCGGAAGCTCCGTCCGGTCGCGAGCCGGTACAGCGCAGGGTTTCCGAGCGCGTATTGGCGGTAGGTGGCGAGCAGCGACGCGACCGGACCCTGCCCGCCGGGAGGGTCCGACACCGCCGTGTGCGTGGCCGACCCGAGTTCGAGCAATGCGCGTTCGACCATGAACAGCTCGAGTTCGGCCTTGCTGGCCACGTGCTTGTAGAGCGACGGAGCCTGCAGGTCGAGTTCCGCAGCCAGCCTGCGCATCGTGAGCACGGCCGGACCTTCGGTCGCCAGCAGCGACAGTGCCAGATCGACCACCTGCCGCTGTCGGCCGGTCAGCCCACGCGCCGGCGGCTGGACGGCGACCTGCGCCAGCGGCTGGACGGCGACCCGGGCCAACGGCATCGCGCCGACCGGCGGCGTCGTCGGCATCAGCGGCGCGTGAGCTCGAACACCGGGTGGCGCGGTGCGATCGCGGCGAGCTCGGCGTCGGTCGAATCGGGTCCGACCCCGCCGAAGAACACCCCGACCTCGGCCTTCCACCGCTTCAGATAGGCCCGCAGGATGCCGATCTTGATCTCGTCCTGCAGCTCGGTGGCGAGGTAGTCGGTGCGCTTCCGGCCGAGGATGAGGACGCATCGGCCGTCGTCAGCACGGACGTTGCGCACCCACTGCGTCTCGCCGCGGGGTGCGACAAGGTATTGCGTGCCGTCGATCGTGAGGAGGTTGACCGGATTCGTGCGCGGCTGGCCGGAGGTCCGGCCTCGCACTTCCAGCACCCGGGATCCCAGGACGCTCACCCCGAGCCGGGTGAGCCCGGCGACCATCGGGTTGAACACGTGCCTGGTGAACCAGTCCGGCTTCCTGTAGTGGGCTTGCGCTTCGCTGCTCATGTCGACTCCCTTGGTTAACGTTGTTAGCCGAAACGTACGGCTAACAACGTTAGCCCGTCAATAGCGCTGTGGCCCAGTCGATGTCGCCGGGTCGAGCCGACGCGGTGCCGATCCGGCCTGGGCCGGACGATGCGACGCGGTGCGCAACTCGGGGCGGCCGGTAGGTTTGGCGGACATCGACCGCCCACCGGCGGCGCACGGACGATCGGAAGAGGCGAGCACGCGTGGAAGACGCCCTGTCGAACCTGATGCACGAGAACCGTCGGTTCCCGCCGCCGGCCGCACTGGCGGCCGCGGCGAACGTGGACGCGAGCTGGTATGCCCGCGCCGACGCGGACTACGAGGGTTTCTGGGCCGAACAGGCCGGCCGCCTGTCCTGGGACAAACCGTGGGAACAGGTCCTCGACTGGACCAACCCGCCGTTCGCGAAGTGGTTCGTCGGCGGTGAACTCAACGTTGCCTACAACTGCGTCGACCGACACGTCGAAGCGGGCCGGGGCGACAAGGTCGCCTACCACTTCGAGGGCGAGGCGGGCGATACCCGCACGATCACCTACGCCGACCTCCAGCACGACGTGAACCAGGCCTCGAATGCGCTCGAATCCCTTGGTGTGCGCAAGGGTGACCGGGTCGCCATCTACATGCCGATGATCCCCGAGACGGTCGTCGCGATGCTGGCCTGTGCCCGCATCGGCGCCCCGCACACTGTCGTCTTCGGCGGCTTCTCGGCCACCGCCCTGCGTGACCGGATCCAGGACTGCGACGCCCGCGTCGTCATCACCGCCGACGGCGCGTTCCGACGCGGCAAGCCGTCACCGCTCAAGCCGGCCGTCGACGAGGCGCTCGAGCAGTGTCCGGGCGTTCGGTCCGTGCTCGTCGTCAGGCGGACGGAATCCGAGGTCGCCTGGACCGACGGCCGGGACGTCTGGTGGCACGACCTCGTCCCCGCACAGAGTGCTCAGCATGCTTACATCCCGCACGATTCAGAGCACCCGCTCTACGTGATGTACACGTCCGGGACGACCGGCAAGCCCAAGGGCATCCTGCACACCACCGGCGGTTATCTGACCGGATGTGCGTTCACCCATTGGGAAGTCTTCGATCTCAAGGCCGACACCGACGTGTTCTGGACCGCCGCCGACATCGGCTGGGTGACCGGTCACAGCTACATCGTCTACGGCCCACTCGCCAACGGCACCACGTCGATCCTCTACGAGGGAACGCCGGACACACCGCACCAGGGTCGCTGGTGGGAGATCATCGAGAAGTACAAGGCGACGATCCTCTACTGCGCTCCCACCGCGATTCGCACCTTCATGAAGTGGGGCGAGGAAATCCCGGCGAAGTTCGATCTCAGCTCGCTGAGACTCCTGGGTTCGGTCGGTGAGCCGATCAATCCGGAGGCCTACGTCTGGTATCGGCACTTCATCGGCGGCGACAACTGCCCGGTGGTCGACACCTGGTGGCAGACCGAGACCGGCTCGCTGATGATCAGCCCGCTCCCCGGCGTGACCGAGGGCAAGCCCGGAGCGGCCATGAAGGCACTGCCCGGCATCGGTGCCGACGTCGTCGACGACGCCGGGCACCCGGTGCCCGACGGGTCCGGTGGCTATCTGGTGCTGACGAAGCCGTGGCCGTCGATGATGCGCACCCTCTGGGGTGAGGACGAGCGGTATCGGGAGACCTACTGGACGCGCTTCCCCGGCTACTACTTCGCCGGTGACGGCGCGAAGAAGGACGAGGACGGCGACATCTGGCTGCTCGGCCGGGTCGACGACGTGATGAACGTGTCGGGGCACCGGCTCTCGACGACCGAGATCGAGTCGGCGCTGGTGTCGCACCCGAAGGTGGCCGAGGCGGCCGTCGTCGGTGCGAGCGACCCGACCACGGGGCAGGCCGTCGTGGCGTTCGTGATCCTGCGCGGTGGTGCCGCGGCCGCGGCCGCCGCTGGGGACGGCAGCACCGCCGAGAGCGTGGTCGCGGACCTGCGCAACTGGGTGGGCACGCAAATCGGCCCGATCGCCAAGCCCCGTCAGGTGCTCGTCGTCCAGGAACTGCCGAAGACGCGTTCGGGCAAGATCATGCGCCGCCTCCTACGCGACGTGGCCGAGAACCGCGAGATGGGCGACGTCACGACGTTGACCGACTCGTCGGTGATGGACCTCATCAAGACGGGCCTGACGACGGGTGCCGCGTCGGAGGACTGAGCGTCCCGGGCCCTCGAGTGGACGCTCGAGGGCCCGGCGTCCGGCGTGTCGCGTGCCGACGCGCCCACTTTGCGGCGGGCCGGGCTAGCGCCGGGCGGGCTGGCCCCGGCGCGCCGCGGTGTAAGGCTCTATCAGGCGTACTGCTTGATCGTGTCCTCGACCGTCGTCAGGAGCTCGAGGTCGTACGCCACGCCCGGCACGTAGTAGATGATGTAGTCCGCCCCGGCACCCAGCGCCTTCTCGGTGGCGTCGGCGATCTGGGCCGTAGTGCCGATGACGGTGCCGTTCGCGAACTGCTCGAACGGAACGCCGCCACGTGCCTTCTCGGTGGCCTTGTCGGGATCGTCCCCGGCCTCGATCGGAAACACGTTGAGCGACGTCGACTTGATGATCGAGTCGTAGTCTCGGCCGAGCTTGTCGCAGTGGCCCTTGAGCACCGCGAGCTTCTGCGTGATCGTCTCCGGGTTGCCGCCGCCGACGTTGCACGCGTCGGCGTACTGCGCGACCAGCTTGAGCGTGACCTGCTCGCCACCGCCACCGATCCACAGCGACGGATGCGGCTTACGGGCACCCTTGGGCTCGTTGTAGGGCTTGTCGATCGAGTAGTACTCACCGGAGAACACCGGCGCGTCCTCGGTCCACATCTTGTTGATCACCTGCACCGCCTCACGGAAGGCGCGCATCCGGTCGCGGGTCTCGGGCCATTCGTAGCCGTACGCCTTCCACTCCTCCTGATACCAGCCGGCCCCGATGCCGGCGTAGAGGCGGCCATGACTCGCGACGTCCACGGTGGACGAGATCTTCGCGTAGAGGGCCGGGTTGCGGTAGCCGTTGCAGCCGACCATCTGGCCGACGTTCACCCGGGTGGTGTCACGGGCCAGCGCGGTCGTCGCGGTCCAGCACTCGAAGGTGAAGTTCTCGGTCGCTTCGGGGACGGTGTGGAAGTGGTCGAACAGCCAGATCGAATCCCACGAGCCCGCGTCCGCGGCCTTCGCGACGTTGGTCATGGCCTCCCAGGCCTCGACCGGATCTTTGATGTGGACGAGGTCCATCTTCCAACCCTGCGGGACGAAAACACCGAATCGTGCGCTCATGCTGGAGGTCTCCTGCCTCTGGAACCAGTGCAGTCCCGACGCTGGGTGCAGAGCCGGGACGGGTCGAGTTACTCGACCCCCATCCCAACCTAGTGAGCGGGGCAAGCCGATGTGCGGGCGGGTTCGGTGGCCGGACGGGACGGACATGACATCCTGACCCGCATGCCGATCGGCGCACATCGTCAGCGCATCACCAGCGGGGACGCGCGTTACCAGCAGTGGCATGCGCTGCTGGACAACCGCAGCAAACGACACCGCAGCTCAGCGTTCCTCGTGCAGGGTGTCCGGCCGATCAGTCAGGCCCTGCGGGCGAACTGGCCGTTGGTCGCCCTGCTCGTCAACACCGACGTCGACCTGTCGGAGTGGGCCCGAGGTATCAGCACACAGACACCGGTGCCGGTGCTGGCGATCTCGGCCGACCTCCTCGCGACTCTGGCCGAACACGACGACGCACCCGAGGTGGTGGCGGTCGCGACGATGCCGGCCGACAACCTCGACCGCATTCGGCCGGCGAGCGGATCGGGGCTCGTGCTGCTCCTCGACCGCCCGACGCAGCCCGGCAACGTCGGGAGCCTGATCCGCTCGGCCGATGCGTTCGGCGTCGACGGGGTCATCGTGTGCGGACATGCCGCCGACCCCTACGACCCGGCGGCCGTCCGCGCGAGCACCGGGTCGCTGTTCGCCCTGCCGGTGGTGCGGGCCGCGTCACCGGGCCCGGTGATCGACTGGGCCGCCCGTCGCGGCCTCCAGGTGCTCGGCTCCGACGAGGGCAGCGACGAGTTCCCGGCCACACCCCTCACCGACGTCGATCTGCGCGGTCCCACGCTGCTCGTCGTCGGCAACGAGACCCGCGGCATGAGTGCGGCCTGGCGTACGGCGGCGTCGGTGACGGCCGCGATACCGATGGGCGGCAGCGCCAGCTCGCTCAACGCCGCGGCCGCCGGATCGATCGTGCTCTACGAAGCCGACCGGCAACGCCGACTGCCGCCGCCACCGGACTGACCCGACGCCACTACGGTTCTCCGCAAGGCGGCTCGCGGTTGGACGCCGGGACACCGGTGGTCGAAGATCGACCTCAGCCGCCGCGCCGACCAGGCACCGCGACCGAGAAGGGATCCAGCGCATGACGACGAGGGACGAACGTTCGCTCGGCCAGCTCGTGGCCACCGCTACCGAAGACCTGTCGAACCTCATCAGGGGCGAGATCGCGCTGGCGAAATCAGAACTGAAGGTGTCGCTCGGCAAGCTCGCCGAGGGCGCCGGACTGTTCGCCGCCGCCGCGTTCGTCGCGCTTCTCGCCATCATCCTGCTGACGATCACCGCCGCACTCGGTCTCGAGGCCGCCGGCCTGCCCGGCTGGCTGTCGTTCCTGATCGTGGCGGTCGCGTTGCTGCTCATCGCCGCTGTCCTCGGCTACATCGGACTGCGGGCGATCAAGAAGGTCGGTCCGCCGCGTCGCACGATCGCCTCGGTGAACGAGGCCAAGGAGATGCTCACGAACCGCGGCGGTGACGACGTGCTCAGCCTGACCAGCGGAGCGACGCGGCGCATCCGTCCGGCCGGCAGCGACTGAGGCCCGCACTCGCGCACCCGCCGATGCCCGATTCGCAGCGCATCGCGACCCGCCCGCCGGCCGATTCGGCGCCGGACGCGATCAGCACGGTCGAGCTGCCCGGACCGTGGGAGCACCTGCGCGTCGCCGCGCACGGGGCCCGTTTCCACGTCGCGCTCTCGTCACCGCAGGTACCGTTCCCCGCCGCGGAACCTACGACCACTCCGCCCCGGCCGCCGCTTGTTCTCTTCCTGCACGGCTTCCCCGAGTTCTGGTGGGCCTGGCGGCATCAGCTCCCCGCCCTGGCCGACGCCGGCTACCGCGCCGCCGCGATGGACCTGCGCGGCTACGGCGGCTCGGACAAGACCCCTCGCGGCTACGACCCGGTCAACCTCGCCGACGACGTCGCCGGCGTCATCCGCGCGCTCGGTGAGGACTCCGCGTTCGTCGTCGGGCACGGCTGGGGTGGACTCGCGGCCTGGGCGCTGAGCGTCATCCATCCGCCGCTCGTCCGCGGGCTGGTCGCTGTCGCCGCCCCGCACCCGCTGCGGCTCCGTGGACCGGTCCGGGTGACCGGTGCCCAGTTGCAACGTGCCGGCCACCTGCTCGCGTTCCAGGCGCCGTGGTTCCCCGAACGTGCACTCGTCGCCGACGGAGCCGCGCTGGTGGGCTCGCTCCTGCGGCGGTGGAGCGCACCGGGATCGGCCTTCCCGACGGCGGTGGAGGAGCAGCGGTATCGCGCGGCGATGAGCATCTGGCCTGCGTCGCACTGCGCGATGGAGTACCACCGGTGGCTCGTCCGCTCCTACTGGCGCAGCGACGGACGTCGCTTCGTCGGCCGCCTCAAACAACCCGTCACCGCACCCGTCCTGCAGTTGCACGGGACCGCGGACCGCAGCATGCTCCCGCGGACCGCGCGGGGCAGCGACGCCTATGTGAGCGCACCCTATGAGTGGCATGACGTCGTCGGAGCCGGCCACTTCCCGCACGAGGAGGCGGTGGAGGACTTCAACGCCATCCTGCTGCGCTGGCTCGGCACCGTCGAGCCGCGGGAGCGCTAGAGCGTCGGGATCAGTCCACCGTCTCGACCGAACCGCCGGCGACCAGTTCGTCGAGCCCGGTGACGACGGCGACCTTGCGCCGCAGTCCGAGATCCATGCCGGTCAGCCGCGAAGAAGCTCAGCGTCGCGGTTGCCAGTCCTCCAGCGCCACGGTCGGGACGTGGTCCCACGGCACCTCGAGCCCGCACAGCCGCAGGGTCGCGGCCAGCACACCACCGGTGAACCCCCAGATCAGCAGGTCGTCGACGACGAAGCCCGGGCCGACCCACCCTCGAGGCGTCGACACGCGAACCCTGGTGGCCGGGTCCGCCAGCGTCGTGAGCGGCACCCGCAGGACACGGGCGACCTCGGCCGGATCGACGGTGTGCACGTCGGACGGCTCCGCCCAGTAGCCGAGGACGGGCGCCACGCTCGATCTGCTCGGAAGGATGCCGAGGTCGGCGATGCGGCCGAACACGCGGATGCCGGCCGGGTCGGCGCCGGTCTCCTCGAGGGTCTCCCGCAGTGCCGCGGTGACCGGACCTTCGTCGTCCGGGTCGATCCGGCCACCCGGGAACGACACCTGGCCGGCGTGGCTGCGCAGAGTGTGTGCGCGTTCGGTCAGCAAGATGTCGAACCCGCCGCCGCCCGGGTCGTCGGCGAACAGCATCAGTACCGCGGAGCGACGTCCACCCTCGGGCGGGGCCGGCACCGGCGAGAAGTCGAGCGCCGACGCGGTCAGCAACGGCCGGGTCAGATCGAGCAGCGCCGGCGGGACGTCCTCGGACCGCAGCGGCGGCTCGGTCACCGCGGCGGCCCCGTCTTGACCAGCTTCGCGGCCGTAGCCGGATCGGTGGGACCCAGGCCGAACGACGGGCACAGCGAGGCGACCGGGCAGACGCCGCAGGCCGGCTTCTTCGCGTGGCAGCGGCGTCGCCCGTGCCAGATCACGTGGTGCGACAGCATCGTCCAGTCCGACCTCGGGAACATCGCGCCGACCTCGGCTTCGATCTCGACCGGGTCGTCCGACGTCGTCCAGCCGAACCGTCGCGACAGGCGGCCGAAGTGGGTGTCGACTGTGATGCCACCGATCCCGAACGCGTTGCCGAGCACGACGTTGGCCGTCTTGCGGCCCACTCCGGGCAGCGTCACGAGGTCGGTCAGCCGCGGTGGTACCTCGCCGCCGAAGTTCGCCACGAGCGCCTGTGCCATCCCGATGATCGACCGCGTCTTGGCGCGGAAGAAGCCGGTCGACGCGAGGATCAGCTCGACCCGTTCGGGATCGGCCACGGCGAGACTGGCGGCGTCGGGATACTCCGCGAACAGGACAGGTGTCACCAGATTCACCCGCACGTCGGTGGTCTGCGCAGAACAGATGGTGGCGACCAGCAGCTCGAACGGCGAGGTGAAGTCGAGCTCGCTGTGAGCGTCCGGATACGTCTCGCAGAGGACCCGGTTGATGCGCCGCGCGCGCCGCGTCCGGGCCAGAGATGTTTCCGGCGTCACACCAGTCGTGCCAGACTGCGAACGGGCCGAATGCGTCACACGTGCGGACACTAGTGAGTCCTGACCGGGCTCGCCGCACTGGCGCCGATCATCGACCCACCGGAACGGCTCGATCCGACCCACCGGACCATGTACCTCCGGCCCCGACCGGCCCGACTGTGGCCCCGAGCATCGAAGGACGTCCCGCATGGATGACGCACTGCACATGGCACCGCTGTTCGCGGGACTCGACAACGACGCTGCCGATGCCCTGCGGTCCACCATGACCGAGGTCGAACTGGCCCGCGGTCGCATGCTGTTCCAGGAGGGCGACCCCGGCGACGCGCTCTACGTGATGATCTCCGGCAAGATCAAGCTCGTCCGCAAGGCCAACGACGGCCGCGAGAACCTGCTGGCCGTCCTCGGGCCGGGCGAGATGTTCGGTGAGTTGTCCGTGTTCGACCCGGGCCCACGCTCCACCGCCGCGATGGCCGTCACCAAGGTGAAGCTGCTGCGGTTGAGCCAGGCCGATCTCACGCCCTGGTTGCACGATCGTCCCGAGGTTGCCGCCGGGCTGCTCCGCCAGCTGGCCGGCCGCCTGCGCCGCACCAGCGAGACGGCGGCCGACCTCGTCTTCACCGATGTCCCCGGCCGGGTCGCCAAGGCCCTGCTTGATCTGTCCCAGCGTTTCGGAACCGCGTCGGCGGACGGGCTTCTCGTCCACCACGACCTCACCCAGGAGGAGCTCGCGCAGCTCGTCGGCGCGTCCCGGGAGACGGTGAACAAGGCACTCGCCGACTTCGTGGCCCGAGGCTGGATCAAGCTCGAGCAGAAGTCGGTGACGCTCACCGACGTCGAACGGCTGCGGCACCGCTCGCGGTAGGCGCGCCCTCCCCCGCGAGGGCGCGAGTCCGTGAGCCGGCGCCGCAGCTCCCGTTACTCGGACGCGGCCAGGGCGTCGGCGGCGGCACGTCGGGCGTCGCCGCCCGCACGTGTCTTCGTGGAGATCCTGATGGTCGCGAAGATCAGCCCGGCGAGAACGACGAACGGCACGATGTTCATGATCAGGATGACCACGTCGAGGTCGTCGATCGTGTAGGCGAGAACGATGCGCAGCACCGACTCGGCGACGTAGGCGATGCCCCACATCGCGGTGATCACGCGCTGGGAACTCCGGAAGGTCGGGTACTGCCAGAGGCCGTTCCACCACGCGTAACCGGCGGCGCTCCCGTCGGTCGCGAACGTACGGCCGACGTAGAACAGCAGTGGCCGGGCGAACAGCAGGCTGACGAGGCAGACGAGCCCGAAGCCACCGGTCGTGATCGAGTCCCTGATCAGCAGTGCGCGCACGTCTCCGGTGACCAGTGCGGTGACCGCGCCCAGCACGATGAAGATCAGGATCAGGATGCTGAACGCGTCGAGATGGCGGCTGCGCACGGCCCCGACGAGCAGCTTCAGCAGCGGCCAGACGCCTGAGATCAGGTAGGCCCAGAAGGACCCCATGCCGGTCTCGCGCAACAGGAAATAGGTGGCCAGCGGCAGGACGACGTCGACGACGACCATGGGTGCCAAGGACTTGACCATGGCCCCACCGGTCGTGGACGGCCGTTCGTGGGTGCTGGTGGCGGACGTTGGACTCTCGTCGGCGGCGATGTTCGACGCCTCGGGGTGCTCGGACATGGCGTTAGTGTTGCAGACATCAACACGACCGTGAACGAATTGACCACAGGAATGCCTGACCTGCCGGTGGGCGGCCTGGTGCCATATCTCTTCGGGCTGACCGGTCGCTCGGAGCTGTCCGGACCCGCCCTGGTGCGATTTCTCGGCGACATCGGTCTGAGCGTCGCGAGCGCACGGTCCTTGATCGCCCGGCTGCGGACCGTCGGTGCGCTGGCCGCCACGGCGAACGGACGTCGGGCGCTCTACCGGCTGGACGGTTCGATGCTCGCTGCTTTCGATCGCATCGCCGCCGGCGGCGCACCCGCCGAGTGGGACGGCGAGTTCCACGGTGTGCTGTTCACCGTGCCGGAGTGTGTCCGGGGCTATCGGGACAAGCTGCGTCGGTCGCTCGACTATGCGGGTTACGGCCAGTTGCGGGCCGGCCTGATGATCCATCCGTTCGATCGGTGGGAGCGCGTTCGAGGAGTCGTCGACGAGGCGCCGGACGGTGCGTCGGTCTATCCGCTAAGCCTTCGCCTCGAGCCTGCCGACGCCTTGTCGATCGCGCGGGATGCGTGGGAGCTGGATCGGCTCGCCTCGGCCATGCGAACTCAGGTCACCCGCCTCCGGGACGCCTCGAAGCGACATCCACCCGACGGATCGGCGGCGCTGTCCCAGCTCGTCGCCGCGGTCCGGCCGGCGCTCTACCTGGCACTCGTCGACCCGAGACTTCCGCCGGCGCTGGTCCCGTCCGATTGGCCTGGGTCGGACCTCGAGGAGGGGGTCGAATCGCTGCACAGCGCGCACTGGGCCGTGCTCGAGCCCTACCTGCACGAGGTCGCCGACAGCTGACGCCCGCGCCCCGCCCGGTCCCCTACGCCCGGCTCAGGGCATGTTCGGCGAACGCTCCCAGCTCCGTCCGGTCGATCAGCGTGAGGACGCGTCCTCGACCGCCCGCCGACGGCGAATCGGCGTCGCCGGGTTCGACACCCCAACCCGGTCCGAGGCCGGCCCGCGCGACGTCCACCACATCGTCGACGGTGCGAGGACGACCCGGCTCGAGCACGAGCGCCCGGGCGAGCAGTCCGCGACCGAACTTGGCCAGGTGCGACACCACGCTGCGTCGACCCCCGACCTCACGCTCGATCACCACCGGCAGCGTCCGGTCGCCAGCACACCGGACGGCCGCCACATCGACGCGTATCCCCCGGACCGGCAGTCGACGACGAGCCCCGCGCCGGCGACGGCGGGCATGGCGGCTCCGAGCGCAGCGCGCCAGGCCGAGGCGACCGGTCCCACGTCGACGAGCCGGGCCCCCGCGGACAGCCGGTAGGCGGGCAGCCGGTCGGTGATGCGGCTGAAACCCCAGAGCGCCGAGGCGACGACGAGCCGCGAGGCGGCCCGGCGACGTGACGCAGCGTCCAGGTCGGCCAGCTCGAGTGCCTCGAACAGCACACCGGTGTAGAGCCGCGCGGCCGGCAGGGTCGGCGACGAGAGGACGTCGAGATTGGCCGCTACCTGGTCGGCCGCCCCGTCCGGAACCCCCAACCTGCCGAGCGCATCGGGCAACCGGCTGGTGGCCACGAGCGCATCCAGGACGCGCAGACGGGTAGCGGTCAACTCGGGGAAGGCCAGGCCGGCGAGGTCGACCGGCTTGCCTCGACGGGCGTGCGCTTTCGTCTCCGAGGGCGGGAGCAGGATCAGCACGGACGGTCGTCGAGGTAGGCGAGGGTGGCCCGCACGGTTCGAAGGGCGGCCTCTCGGAGGGTCCCGGCAAGGTCTGGATAGACCCGCGCGACGATGCCGTCCGCCCCGGCTGCCCCGTCCGCCCCGCCTGTCTCGTCGACGGCCTGCCGAACCTGCTCGATCCGCTGGAGACGATGGCTCAGGTAGTGCCGGCAGACGGCGGCCGGATCGTCGATCACGGGGCCGTGTCCGGGCAGCATCCGGGTGATCGAGCCACGGTCGGCGAGCGCGCTGAGCCGGCGCAGCGACGTCAGGTAGTCGGCGAGGTTCCCGTCGGGCCACGCCACCACGCTGGTGCCCGAGCCGAGGACGGTGTCGCCGGTGAGCATCGTCGAACCGACGACGAAGCAGCGCGAGTCGGCGGTGTGCCCGGGGGTGTCGAGAACGTCGATCCGCAGCCCGGCGACGTCGAGCGTCGCACCGTCAGCGGTCTCCAGAATTGGCGCACCCGTCCGATCGACGATCGCGGGCAGACCGTCGACGTGATCGGGGTGGCCGTGCGTCGCGAGCACCGCGCCGACCTCCCTGCCCGCCACCGCAGCCAACACAGCGTCGAGGTGCCGCGAGTCCGCCGGACCGGGATCGACGACCACGCAGTGCCGTGCGGACCCGGCCGCCAGCACCCAGGTGTTGGTGCCGGTCAAGGTCATCGGCCCGGGATTCGGCGCGCGGACGAGCGTCGCCCACTCGGGGGCCGAGCTCATCGGGCGACTGACCCTCATCGAGACCTCATCGAAACAGCCGAGGCTCAGATGACCCGGACGACGACTTCGGCCTCGACCGGCGCGTCCAGCGGCAGCACGCTGACCCCGACGGCGCTGCGGGCATGGACGCCGTGCTCACCGAAGACCTGCCCGAGCAGCTCACTCACGCCGTTGGCCACCGCGGGCTGGCCGGTGAACTCCGGCGTGCTCGCGACGAACACGACGACCTTCACCACCTGGGCGACATTCGCCAGCTCACCGACCTGTGCCTTGATCGCCGCGAGCGCGTTCAGCGCGCACTGCCGGGCACACTCCAACGCCTGCTCGGGGGTCACCGATCCACCCACCTTGCCGGTGAACAGCAGCTTCCCGCCGATCGTCGGCAGCTGACCCGAGGTCCAGACGTAGGAACCGTCGCGGACCGCCGGCTGATAGGCCGCCAGCGGTGCGGCGACCTCGGGAAGTGTCAGCCCGAGTGCGGCCAGCCGCTCCTCGGGCGCGCTCACGCGTTGACGATCGTGGGTTCGGGCGCCGGCCGTGGACGCTTCAGGTAGGCGACGAGGTTCTCCGGGTTGAGCCCGGGCACGATCGCGACGAGCTCCCACCCGTCGTCACCCCAGGTGTCGAGAATGGCCTTGGTGTTGTGGATCAACAGCGGAATGGTCACGTACTCCCAGCGAGTCATGCCGGTCATTCTCACCGATCCGGGCGACCGCGACGGACCGGGCGCAACATGCGGACGCAGCACCTGCGCAGCGCGTGACTACCCTCGACTCCGTGCCGACCGACAACGACAAGTCCAAGGCGGCGACCCCCCGTCTGCACGTCGTCACCGGCAAGGGCGGTGTCGGCAAGACGACAGTCGCCGCGGCGCTCGCGATGTCGCTGTGCGAGGGCGGCCGGCGGGTGCTGCTGTGCGAGGTCGAGGGTCGCGCCGGGATCGCCCGGCTCTTCGACGCCGACACCCTCCCCTACGCCGAGACGCGCGTCGCCCGGCCCGGTCGCCCGACGCCGGGTGAGCTCTACGCGCTTCCGATCAATCCCGGCTCGGCCCTCGAGGAGTACCTGGCGGACTACCTCCATCTGGGCCCGGCGACACGCGCGCTGGACAAGGTCGGTGCGCTCGACTTCGTCACGACGGTGGCGCCCGGGCTGCGTGACGTCGTCCTCGGCGGCAAGGTCTACGAGGCAACCCGGCGACGGAACTCGGGCACCAGGTCGAGTCGGCACGCCGGGCAGGCACCGACGTACGCCTACGACGCGGTCGTTCTCGACGCGCCGCCGACCGGGCGGATCGCCCGCTTCCTCGGCGCGTCCGGCGAGGTGGCCGGCCTGGCTCGGAAGGGCCCGATCCACAGCCAGGCCGAGTCGATCGTCGCGATGCTCACGTCCTCGACGACCGTCGCCCACATGGTCACGCTGGCGGAGGAGATGCCGGTGCAGGAGGCGATGGACGGCATCGTCGAACTCGGCGCCGCGGGCATCACCGTCGGCAGTGTCATCGTCAACGCACGTCGCCCGGCCTGGCTGGCCCAGGACGCCGAACTCGGACGGCGGGCGCTGCCCGGGGTCGTGCAGGCGCTCGCCGTCGGCGGCCTACCCGAACGACAGGTCGAGGTGATCGCCGACGGACTCCTGGTCGAAGGGCAGCGGCACCTCGAGCGGCTGCGCCTCGAGGAGCGTCTCGTCGCCGACGTCACCGCGCTCGGTGTCCCGATGTGGGAGCTGCCCTGGCTGGCCGAGGGCATCGACTCCGGCTCGCTCCAGGTACTGGCTGCGCGGCTCTCCACATACGTCGGCGCCGGCGTAGGTGCTGGCGTAGGCGGAGTGTCCGGCACCCGGGCGGGCGCCGTGTGAGTACGCCGGTGTTCGACGTCGACGCGCTGCTTGCCGACCGCTCCCGCAACGTCATCGTGTGCTGCGGCTCCGGTGGAGTCGGGAAGACGACGACCGCGGCCGCGCTCGCGGTTCGCGCGGCCGACCAGGGTCGACGCGTTGTCGTGCTGACGATCGACCCCGCACGCAGGCTCGCGCAGGCGATGGGGCTGCACGAGCTCGACAACTCGCTGCGCCGAGTGGACGGGGTAGGCGGCGGCGCAGGTGGCCTAGCCGGCAAGGACGGCCACGACGGCGGCCTGCTGGACGCGGCGATGCTCGACATGAAGAGCACCTTCGACGAGCTGATCGTCAACCACGCGAGACCGGACAAGGCGCAGCAGATCCTTGCGAACCCGGTCTACCAAACCCTGTCGAGCTCGTTCGCGGGCACTCAGGAGTACATGGCCATGGAGCGACTCGGACAGCTTCTCGCCGAAGCCGCGAGCACCGGCAGCCACGACCTGATCATCGTCGACACGCCGCCGTCACGGTCGGCACTGGACTTCCTCGACGCCCCGGACCGGCTCGCCGGCTTCCTCGACGGCAGGTTCGTGCGACTCCTGGCAGCACCCGCGCGCGGTCCGCTCCGGCTCCTCACCGCCGGCTTCAGCGCTGTCACCAACACCCTCACCAAGCTGCTCGGAAGCCAGTTGCTCGCCGACGTCTCGTCGCTCGCGGCCTCCCTCGACACCGTGTTCGGCGGTTTCCGCGCCCGCGCCGAAAAGACCTACGCGGTCCTTCAACGCCCGTCGACCGCGTTCGTCGTCGTCGCCACACCCGACCGGGACGCGCTCCGTGAGGCCTCCTTCTTCACCCGGCGGCTGGCCGAGGAGCGGATGCCGTTGGTCGGCCTGGTCCTCAACCGGATGGCGACGTCGGTGGCCCCGCTCGACCTCGACCGCACCCGGATCACCCTGGCGGGACTCCCGGAGGGCACCCCGGGCAGCGAGCCGGACGGGCTCGACCTGACCCGCCGGTTGCTGCAGCTCCACGGCGAATACAGCACCGTCCGGGCGGCCCAACAGGCTCAGGCCGACCGCTTCGCCGCGGCTCATCTCGACCTGCCGACCGCGTTCGTGCCCGGTCTCCCGTCGGACGTGCACGACCTCGACGGGCTCCGGCTGGTGGGGTCGGCACTCGCGGGGGACACGCTCACGACTTCGGTCTGAGTGGCCTCGGCCCGTACCCTGAGGCCATGGTGAACAGGCTTGCGCACTGGCTCGTGCATGAGGCGGGAATCGTCAGCAAGCTCGTCGCGTTCGTCGTGGTGGCCGTAGTGGGTGGGCTGCTGGCGTCGGGACTCGTGATCCCGTTCGCTGGTGCGGCCGGTCTCGGGGCGAAAGCCGGCACTGATTCCTTCGAGTCGATGCCGAGCCAGCTCTCGACCCCACCGAACAAGACCCGCAGCACGATGGTGGACTCCACCGGCAAGACGATCGCCACGTTCTTCGACGAGAACCGCGTCGACGTGACCTCTGCCCAGATCGCTCAGGTGATGCGCGATGCCATCGTCGCCATCGAGGACAACCGCTTCTACAAGCACGGCGCGATCGACCTCCGCGGAACCCTGCGTGCGCTCGTCCGCAACCAGCAGGCCGGCGGTGTCTCCCAGGGCGGATCCTCGATCACCCAGCAGTACGTCAAGCTCACGTTGCTCGAGCAGGCCAGCACCGACGCCGAGCGTAAGGCGGCGATCGATGAGACATACGCCCGCAAGGTGCAGGAACTCCGGTACGCGATCGCCATCGAGAACCAGTACGGCAAGGAAGAGATCCTGCGGCGCTACCTCAACATCGCCTACTTCGGTGACGGGGCCTACGGCATCGAGGCCGCGTCCAAGCACTACTTCGGCACGCACGCCGTCGATCTGACGACCCCGCAGGCCGCGATGCTCGCCGGCATGGTGCGGGACCCCAACGGCTTCGATCCGGTCAACGACCCGAAGACGGTGAAGAACCGTCGTGACTTCGTCCTCACACGCATGTACGACAACAAGGCCATCACCGCCAAGCAGATGACGGCCGCGCAGAAGACACCGCTGGGCATCAAGATCACGTCGACGCCGAATGGCTGCATCTCCAGCCCCTACCCGTTCTACTGCCAGTACGTCCTCCAGACGATGCTCGACAACAAGGCGCTCGGCGCCACCGTCGACCAGCGCCGCGAGTACATCTACACCGGCGGCCTGACGATCACGACGAGCCTCGATCCGAAGGCGCAGCAGGCGTCGGACCAGGCCGTGCAGAAGGCCGTCTATCCCAAGGAGGCAGCGGTCGGCGTCCTCTCCATGATCGAGCCGGGCACCGGGCTGGTGAAGGCGATGGCGCAGTCACGGCCGACGATGGGCAAGAAGGACGGCCAGACATTCATCAACTACAACGTCGACGAGGCGCACGGTGGCGGCATCGGCGCTCAGCCGGGTTCGACGATGAAGGTGTTCGTGCTGGCCGCCGCGATCGCCGACGGGATCCCGCTGAACACGAAGATCAAGGCGCCGCCGAACTATGTCTCGCGTGGTCCGGTGGAAACCTGCAAGGGTGTGGTCAGCGACACCTGGAACGTCCGGAACTCGACCGGATCGGGCACATACGACCTCATCTCCGCGACCACCCACTCGGTGAACACGTTCTTCGCCCAGTTGGAGGAGCGGACAGGGCTATGCAAGCCGTTCACCTTCGCCACCGACGCCGGCGTCTCCCGCGGTGACGGTGCACCCTTGCAGCAGTACAAGTCGTTCACGCTCGGCGTGAACGAGGTGACGCCGTTGTCGATGGCCAACGGGTACGCGACATTCGCGGCGCGCGGCATCCACTGTGACCCGGTGGTCGTCACGAAGATCGTGGACAGCAAGGGGAAGTCGATCGCCACCCCCGACGGCAACTGCAAGCAGGTCATCCCGCAGGCGGTCGCCGACGGCGTGAACTACGTGCTGCACCAGAACATGGACGGTGGCGGCGACCCGCGTCGCACCGCGAAGACCCTGATCCTGACGGGTCGCCAGTCCGGCGGTAAGACCGGTACGAACGACTCGAACAAGGCGGTGACGTTCGCCGGGTTCACTCCCAACATGGCAGCGGTCTCGATGGTCGCCGACATGGACGCGCCGGTCACGTCGTTGAAGGGCCAAATCATCGGCGGCGCGCGCGACTACAGCATCCACGGCAGCACGACCGCCGGACCGATCTGGAAGGCGGCGATGGAAGGGGCCCTGCAGGGAAAGCCGGCACCGAACTTCGTCGTTCCCACCACGGACACGATCGAGGGCAAGAAAACCGACGTCCCGGACGTCAGCGGCTACTCCATCGCCAGCGCGACGACTGTCCTCAAGGCGGCCGGCTTCACCGTTGCCCTCGGTTACACCGTCAATTCCTCCTACCCGGCCGGGGCGATCGCGCAGCAGTCGCAGTACGGCTCGATCGGAGTGGGTACGACGATCTACATCTATCCCTCGAACGGGACCCCGTACGTGGCCCCGCTGCCACCGAAGGCGAGCCCTTCGCCGAGCCCGCCCGCGTCGACGCCACCGCCGTCGCCGTCGCCGTCACCGTCGACGACCGGTCGGCCCAAGCCCGGCCCGTAGGGCATGGCACAGAGCCTGACGCAGCTCTACCGAAGCTGACGGGCGGCCGCCGGGCCGGCGTGCAGCCGTATGTCAGGCTGGCGCCTGTGAAGACGGGGCCCCTTGAGATCGCAGCGTCCGTGGCCGGCGGCCTCGTCCTCACCGGGGCAGGCGTGCTCGCCTACTCGGCCTGTTACGAGGTGCGCAGCTACCGGCTGCGGCGGATCGAGGTGCCGGTGCTGCCGCGAGGATCGGTACCGCTGCGCGTCCTACAGATCTCCGATCTGCACATGACTCCCGGGCAGCGCAAGAAGATCGAATGGGTCCGTAGGCTGGCCGCGCTCGAGCCCGATCTGGTGCTCGACACCGGCGACAACCTCTCGCACCTACAGGCCGTTCCGGCGTTGCTGGAGGCGGTCGAACCGCTGCTGACATTTCCGGGCGCGTTCGTGATGGGCTCGAACGACTACACCGCGCCGATCCCCCGCAACCCGTTCCGATACCTGACCCAGCGGGGGAAGCCGCCGACGATCAGCCCGCCGCGGCCGCATCTGATGCTGCCGACCGAGAGCATGCGGTCGAGGTTCCTCGACGCCGGCTGGATCGACCTGAACAACGCGCGCGGCACCGTAGTCGCCGACGGCCGGACGGTGGCGATGGTGGGTGTCGACGACCCGCACATCCGGCGGGACCGGTACGACGAGGTGGCCGGCCCACCGCCGGCCGACGCCGACGTAGCGATCGCGGTCACGCATGCGCCCTACCGGCGGGTTCTCGACGCGATGAGCGCTGACGGGTGGCCGCTGATCCTCGCCGGGCACACCCACGGCGGCCAGGTCTGCATGCCCGGTTACGGCGCGCTGGTGACCAACTGCGACATCGATGCGGAGCGTGTGAAGGGGCTCTCCCGTCATGACAACGCGTATCTGCACGTGTCGGCAGGGTTGGGGACGTCGAGGTTCGCACCAGTGCGGTTCGCCTGCCCACCGGAGGCGACGTTGATGACACTGGTGGCCGGGCACTAGGACAGGTACGGGTCGATTCGCACGGCGTCCGGCCGGTCGCTAGACTCTCTGCGGTTCACTGCTCGCCACGGCATGCGCGTCTTCCGGCTTGCCAAGGGCGGGTTGTGGGCGATCGGGGTGTGGCGCAGCTTGGTAGCGCGCTTCGTTCGGGACGAAGAGGTCGCAGGTTCAAATCCTGTCACCCCGACCAATGAGAGCCGCAGGTCAGCGGCATGACCGCTGACCTGCGGCTTCGTTTTTGCCGGACGGCATCGTGCGGCAATGCGCCCCCTCAGGCGCCCTCAGCCTCTCGTTGCGCCTGATCGGAGCCGGCGTCGCGGCGGGGGAAGCAATATCCCCGCTCCATGAGGCAGCAGCGCGAGCGAGCGTGTCACTCAGCGCGCACCTACAGATCGAGAGTGATGCTCGCCGTCGAATGACCCAACAACGTCTGCACCGCTCTCACATCGCCGGTCATCCGCAACCAGGCGGTCGCCGCCGTGTGACGCAGATCGTGCGGCCGAAGCCCCCGCCGATCCACTAGCCGGCACGCGCCCTCAGCCGCGGAAAACAGCGCGCGGTACGGGTCCCCGGTGAGCGACGATCGACGATCGCCGCCACCTCGGGCAGCAGCGGAACCAACCGCGTGACCTCGGGACCGGCCTTCGTACCGGCAAGCGTCACCCGCTTGTCCTCCTCGTCGAGCACCCGGCGCCGGCGAATCGCCAGAACAAGGGTTACCAGCCATCACATTCCGGCGATGCCTGCGACGCCGCGGATGGCGACACTGATGCCGAGAATGAGGACGATGATCGCTGTCAAAGCTGGAAGTGCTCGGGTGAGCAGTAGGACTGTGTTGGACCGTTTTGATCGGTGGGTAGCGGCGGCCCATCGTTGCAGTCGGTCGCGGGCTTTGACGAGCAGGAGGCCGGTGCCGACCAGCGCGAGTGCCATTCCGATGCCGTAGGCGAGGACGAGCAGCACGCCGAACCACGTTCTGCCGAGGGCGATTCCACCGAGGAGGACAACGAGGGCGGATGGGCTGGGGACGAGTCCGCCGGCGAAGCCGACGGCGAGCAGGCTGCGGGCGCCGGTCTTCTCGCTGCCGGCCGGGGGGAGGTGTGTGTGTGAGAACAGGCCGTGCGAGTGCATCC
>JAABUT010000639.1_pt1 | contig 51992 bp, 49 predicted proteins | sample 5559281 | NCBI WGS metagenome assembly JAABUT01 (sample SAMN10711880, study PRJNA513359) | rock metagenome | isolation source: Antarctica rocks | place: Antarctica: Victoria Land, Ricker Hills nord | collected 2016-01-04
GATCGATCTCCGCTCGCCAGCACGCCTCCACCTTCCACAGGTTGCCGATTCCCGCGAGGATGCGCTGATCCAGCAGCGCGTCGGCGATGCCGCGCGTCGGGTCGTCGTGGCGCAGTCGCCGCACGAACACATCTTCGTCGAAATCCTCCGCGCAGATGTCCGGCCCGAGCGCCGCGAGCCGCCGGTCGAAGCGCGTCCGCGACTCCGTGAGCAGCTCGAGCACCGGCCCGTCGAACTCCACGACCTCGTGGTCCCGCGCCCGGAAGACGATCCACGCCCGCCGCGGGGAGCGCCGCCACCGCCGTCCCGTGGGGTAGACGCCCCACGAGCCCGTCATGCGCAGGTGCGAGTGCAGAACGAGGTCGTCGGCGAAGCGCAGGAAGAGGTGCTTGCCGTGGGCGTCGACCGACACGACCTCCCGCCCCGCCAGGCGCTCGGGCCAGCGATCGAGGCGGTGGCGCGGGTGCGGGGTGGCGATCTCGTCGGGCTCGTGTCCCAGCAGCACCGGGCGGATGCGATTCGCCGCGTAGTGGATGGTGTCCCCTTCGGGCATGAAGGCCAACGGTACGGGCGCGACCGCCTTGCCCTCAGCGCGCCGTTGCCACGGGTGGGGGCGTCGCGTCCGCCGAGGCGCGGCGGACCCGGCCCTTGAGCGAGAGGGCGGGTTGCTCCACCAGTCGGTAGGAGAGCTCAGAGACGAGAAATATGACCGGGAGCCCGGCCAGCACATCGAACAGGAGTGCTCGGCGATAGCCGAGGGGGCCGCCCACCCACGCCGCGAACTGGGCGAAGACGACCAAGTGGTAGAGGTAGATGGAGTACGAGCGGGTGCCGAGCCAGCGCGTGAAGGGGTTGTCGAGCGCGCGCCAGCACCTGCGTCCGGCGGCCTGGAGGAAGGGGTGAGCGTGGCTGTCAGGTAATCGGGGACGCGGCGACCCATTCGACCATGCCTTCCTTCGCGCACCTCCATTGCCATTCCGAGTACTCGCTCCTTGACTCTCTCTGCCGCGTGGATGATCTTGCGTCGCGGGCGGCGGCGTTCGACCAGCCGGCGATCGGGTTGACCGATCACGGGGTGATGACCGGGTCGGTGGAGCTGGTGCGGGCGGCGGCCAGGCATGGAGTTCGGCCGGTGCTGGGGTGCGAGGTCTATGTCGTGGACGACCATCGCGCCCGGCCGCCGGGGAGTTTCGAGCGCAATCATCTGACGCTGCTGGCGTCTTCCGACGAGGGGTATCGGAATCTCGTCAAGCTCTCCTCGGCCGGGTTCCTGCACGGGTTGCACCGCGGCAAGCCGTCGGTGGACCTGGAGCTAATGGCCGAGCACGCGGCCGGCGTGATCGCGCTCACGGGTTGCCTGGCGTCGCGGTTCTGCCAACGGCTGTTCGACGACCGGCCGGCGGACGCTCGCGCGCACGCGGAGGAGCTCATAGAGGTCTTCGGGGCCGAGGACGTGTACTTCGAGGTCCAGAAGAACGGGCTGGTCACGCAGGACAAGGTCAACGAGGGCGTTGTCCGGATTGCGCGAGACCTGCGGCGCCCGCTCGTGGCCACCGGGGATGTGCACTACCTGCGCCGCGAGGACTACCACCACCACCAGGCGCTCCTGTGCGTGCAGACGAACTCGACGCTCGCGCGGCCGAAGATGACCTTCGAGACCAACGAGTTCTTCCTCAAGAGCTCGGAGGAGATGGCGAGCGCCTTCGCCGAGTGTCCGGAGGCGCTGGCCTCGACGCTGGAGATCGCCTCGCGCTGCGAGGTGCAGTTCGAGTTCGACCGCCAGCTCCTTCCCTCATACCCGGTGCCCGGCGGGCGCTCTGAGATCGAGTACCTCCGAGACCTGGTTCTCAGCGGCTTGGCGGACCGCTACGGCGACCCAGTTCCGGCCGCGGCACTCGAGCGGGCCGAGTACGAGCTCGAGGTCATCGAGCGGGGAGGGCTTGCGGCGTACTTCCTGATCGTCTGGGACTACGTGAAGTTCGCCCGCGACTCCGGGATTGCGGTGGGTCCGGGGCGGGGGTCGGCGGCGGGATCGATCGTGGTCTACGCGTTGTATATCGTCGACGCCGACCCGCTGCGGCACGACCTGCTATTCGAGCGCTTCCTCAACCCGGGGCACCTCGTCGTTCCCGACATCGACGTCGACTTCTCCCCGCCCGGGCGCGCCGCGGTGTTCCACCACTTGGTGGAGAAGTACGGCCGCGACCAGGTCGCGCACATCGCCACGTTCAACCGGATGACCGCGCGAGCTGCGTCGCGCGAGGCCGCCCGCGTCCTCGGCCACGACGATGCCGTCGGCGACCGCGTGGCCAAGCTCGTACCCGATCCGGCGATGGGCCGCTCGCCATCGCTCGACACCTGCCTTCAAGCGGGCACGGAGTTCCGCCGCGTCTACGACGAGGATCACGTGGTCCGGCAGGTCGCGGACACCGCGCGAGGCCTCGAGGGCCTGGCCCGTGAGGTGTCGGTACATGCCGCCGCGGTGGTCATCGCCGATCGTCGCCTGACCGATCTCGTCCCGTTGCAATGCATCGGAGGGGAGGAGGATGTCGGAAGCTGGACGGCGACGCAGTTCGCCATGGGTTGCATCGAGGATCTCGGCCTTCTCAAGATGGACCTGCTCGGGCTCAACGTGCTCGATGCGATCGAGGACGCGCTCGACGTCATCGAGCGCTCCTCCGGCGAGCGGCCCGACCTGGCGGCCCTGCCGCTCGACGACGAGCCGACGTACGCGCTGCTCGCCCGCGGCGACTCGGCCGGGGTGTTCCAGTTCGACTCCGAAGGGATGCGCGAGGCGCTCAAGAAGGTGCGGCCCACGGAGTGCAACGATCTTGTCGCTCTCGTGGCGCTGTACCGACCCGGGGCTTCGGAGCTCATTTCCGCCTTTGCGGAGCGCAAGGCCGACCCAACGAAGGTCATCTATCCCGACGAGCGTCTCCGTCCCATCCTCGTCGGCACCTACGGGCTCATCCTCTATCAGGAGCAGACGATGCGGATCGCCATGGAGCTCGCGGGCTTCTCGGGCGCCAAGGCAGACGACCTGCGCAAGGCCTTCGGCAAGAAGAACCGCGAGAAGCTGGCCGCGCTGAAGCCCGAGTTCGCGGACGGATGCCGAGGCGTCGGTGTGAAGGACGACGTGATCGAGTTCCTATGGGAAGAGAACGAGCGGGCCACGGATTGGTCGTTCAACCGCAGCCACGCAGCCTGCTACGCGCTGATCGCCTACAGAAGCGCTTGGCTCAAGGCGAACTTCCCCACCGAGCACTTCGAGGTCGTGGAAGGATGTCGCCGATGATCCGTCGTCCCTCGTCGCCCTCCCTATTCGCCCGACTCGTCCACTATCGACCGCTCGCCGTGCACGGCCAGGAGGAGAATCAGCGGACGGAGGCGCTCGCAGCGGCTCTTGACTCGGATCGCATCTTCGCTGAGGAGTTCCTCCAGGCGTGCGCCCCCGGCGCGGTGATCGGACCGAGCATCGAGATCGCCGTCGAGACTCAGGCGTTCGCCGGCGGACGGGACCGGATCGACCTGCAGGTCCGTGTGGGCGAGGCGGGCGCGCCCGACGCTCTCGTGTGGGTCGAGGCCAAGGTCAAGAGCGGCCTGAGTGGAGATGACCAGCTCTGGAAGTACTACTGGGTGCTCCGGCAAAGGATGAGCGGAGGTGTTCTTGTGCATCTGGCGCCGTCCTGGGCGGATCCTGTCGCACCAACTCTGGCTCCGCCGAAGCTGGTCGAACTGACTTGGCAGCACGTCGGTGAAGCCGCGACTCGCGCACTCGAGCGCCAGAACCCACCCCGCTTTCTGACCGCTCAGTTCCACCAGTTTCTGACCGAGGAGAACCTCGCCATGACCGACCCGATCACGACCGTCGACCTGCTGGTGGCGGAGGAGCTTGACCGCAGCAGAGACACCTGGAACGAACTGCTCGCTCAGATGCGGAGGCACGTCGACGAAAAGCTCGAACCTGACGCGGAGACCAAGAGGCGCCCCACCGACAAGCTTCCGTTCTGGGAGGTCCGGCCCTTTCCCGACCCGGGCGTGTCCACGGCTTGGCGCGAGTGGCAATTGGCCAGCATCCAGGGCGTGGAGGGCGGACGACTCACGTTCGCGGCTGGCGTGACGATCCGAGACACCGTCGAGCTTGCCGAGGAGGCGCCAACCCACTTCGCGAAGCTCGATCTCTCGTTCTTTCACGCGCCCACCGATCCCCTCCTGCGCATTTTCAGGCTGCGGCCAGCCGCCGACCTTCTCGCCCTCTCCAGCCTCGACGATCAGGTGAGCGTGCTCGGAGAGTGGATTCTTCAGGGGATGCGCGACGCGGTAGAGGCACTCCGTACCTGTCCAGGCTGGGCCGAGCCGCCCCGTAGCGGGGACGCTCTCTAAGCCGACAGCGAGAGCTTGCGCGGACCTGGGCGGAAGCCGGCCGCGATGAGTGGCTCCTCCCAGCGCGAGCCGATCACGGACTCGCCGTCGACCCGTTCGAGGCCGATCCGCTTCGCTCTTCCCGCGCGGACGTGGGCGGCGAGGGCGTCGAGGGCAGGGGTGATGCGCTCGTCGTCGGCGGCGACGAGGATCTGGAGGCCGCGCCCGCCGCGCTCGAGGTAGAGGACGGGCTCGGCGCGCAGCAGCACAACGTGCGCGCCGGGGCGGCGCTCGGGGCGCTTGCCCGCGTCGCGCTTCGGCCACGGGAGGGCGGCGCCGTAGGGCTGTGCGGGGTCGACCGCGGAGAGGACGAGCGGTGCGTCGGCGTCGTCGTCGCGGATCGCGCGCAGCCGCTCCACGGCGCCCGGCAGTGCGAACTGCGCGCCGCCCAGGCCCTCGACGAAGTAGCCGCGGCGGGCCACGCCGATGGTCTCGAGGGAGGCGAGCTCGTGGTAGACCGCAGAGAAGCCGCCCGGCACGCCCTCGGCGAGCACGCCCTCGCGGGTGAGGATCCCGTGGCGCTCGAGCAGCAGCTCAGCCAGGGCCCGGCGGCGCGTGGCGGGGTCGGGAGCCGTCCGGAAGAGGGGGGCGGTGAGCGACCAGCGCCCGACCACCTGCGCGCTCGCCCCCGCACGTCGCGAAGAGAAACGGCGGGCGTGCCCGCGCCGGGCCCGGTCGCGCTGCGCCCGCGCGAGGGTGAGCCGTGGCGCGCGCAGCGGCGCCCACGCGTCGTTCGTGGCCTCGCCCGCCCAGGCGAGGTCCCACAGCGCCTCCTGGAGCTCCTCGGGCGGCAACGGGACGTCGGCCAGCAGGTCGGTGAAGAAGCAGGCGCCGGCCTCCAGGCGCTCCCGGACCGCGGCGTGCGCGGGCTCGGCGGGCGGCTCGATGCCGCGCACAGGCGGCGGCCCGACGAGCGCGACGTCCTCCCGGAAGTACGGCGCCACGCGCCCCGAGCTCCGCCCCAGAGCGCCCGCGCCGACCCACACGACCTCCCCGGAAGCGCAGAGCTCGTCGAGCCAGGCGGGGGAGTAGGCCCCGAGGCGCCGCGGGAGCACCTCCTGCTCCCACACGTCGGCGGGCAGGGCGAGGCCCTGGAGCGGGACGAGGATCTCGCGCAGACGGTCCGGCCCGGCACCGCCGGGGCGATGGCGGTCGACCCCCTGCCAGCCCGGGAGGAAGCGGGCGAACGCACGCTGGTCGGCGGGCTCGATCTCCTTGCGCAGCGCGGCGAGCGAGGCCCGGCGCAGACGGCGCAGGACCTCGACGTCGCACCATTCCCGCTCCGTCCCGCCGGGGCGTAGCTCGCCCCGTACGAGCTCCCCGGCCTGCTCCAGCTCACGCAGCGGGGCGCCCGGGTCCACCCCGTAGCGAGCGCGGAGCTCCGCGGTGGTGAACGGGCCGTGGGTGCGGGCATAGCGGCGCGCGAGCTCGGCCAGCGCGTCGGGCACATCGGCGGTGAACGCGTCGGACAGGCCGCCGGGTGGCACGACCCCGAGCGCGTCCCGGAACAGGCCCGCGTCCTGGGAGACGATCCAGCGTGGCTCCCCCGCGACCCGGACCCGCAGCGCGCGGCGCTCCTCGGATAACGCGGCGAGCATCGCGGCGGCGTCGAGCCCCGCGAGCACGCGGTCGGCCACCTCTCCGTCGGTGAGGTCGCCCACGCGCCGGAGCACGTCGTGCAGGCCGTCGCGATCGGTCGCGCGCATACGCTCCGAGCGGTGCTGGAGGTCGTCCTCGACCTGCTCGAGCGCGCCCGGGTCGATGAGCTCGCGCAGCTCTTCCTGGCCGAGCAGCTCGCGCAGCAGCTCCCGGTCGAGCGACAGCGCCGCCGCGCGCCGCTCGGCGTTCGGCGCGTCGCCCTCGTACATGTACGTGGCCACGTAGTCGAAGAGCAGCGAGGAGGCGAAGGGCGAGGCGGTCGGGGTCTCGACCTCGACGAGGGACAGCTCGCGGCGGTGGAGCTGCTCGAGCAGCGCCGTGGCCCCGGGCACGTCGAGCACGTCACGCAGGCACTCGCGGTAGGTCTCGAGGACGATGGGGAAGTCGCCGTAGCGCTTGGCGACCTCGAGCAGCGACTGGGCCTTCAGCCGCTGCTGCCACAGGGGAGTGCGCTTCCCCGGATACGCGCGCGGGAGCAGCAGGGCCCGCCCGGCGTTCTCGCGGAAGCGGGCGCCGAACAGGGCGCTGGCGCCCAGCTCGGCCACCACGCGCTCCTCGAGCTCGTCGGGGGGGACGAGGACGAGGTCGGCCCCCGGCGGCTCGTCGGCATCGGGGAGGTGGACGATGATCCCGTCGTCTGACCAGATCGCGTCGGACTCCAGGCCGTACTCCTCCCGGATCCGCGCGCTCAGCGCGAGCCCCCATGCGGCATGGACCCGGCCGCCGTAGGGCGAGAGGACGCACAGCCGCCAGTCGCCGATCTCGTCACGGAAGCGCTCGACCACCAGGGTGCGGTCGCTCGGGATCACGCGGGTCGCCGCCTGCTGCTCGCGCAGGTAGGCCAGAAGGTTCTTCGCGGCCCGGGGGTCGAGGTCGTAGTCGCGCTCCAGGGTCTCCACCGACTGATCGACTGCGGTGCGCGCGAAGGCGCCGATCGCCTCGCCGAGCTCCTTGGGCCGGCCCAGGCCGTCGCCCTTCCAGAACGGCACGGCGCCGGGGACACCGGGAGCGGGCGTGACGATCACCCGGTCCCGGCCGATCTCCTCGATCCGCCACGTGCTCGCGCCGAGCAGGAACGTCTGGCCCGGCCGGGCCTCGTAGACCATCTCCTCGTCGAGCTCCCCCACCCGGCGACCATCGGGCAGCGTGACCATGAACAGGCCACGGTCGGGGATGGTCCCCGCGTTCGTGATCGCGAGCTGACGGGCGCCCTTGCGCGGGCGGATCGTCTGAGCCACCCGGTCCCACACGATGCGGGGGCGCAGCTCCGCGAAGTCGCTCGACGGATAGCGCCCGTCGAGCATGTCGAGGACGTTCTCGAAGACCGTCCGCGAGAGCTCCGAGAAGGAGTGCGTACGGGTGACGAGGGCGAACAGGTCGTCCACGGCGAGCGGCTCCTCGACGGCGCACATCGCGACGATCTGCTGCGCGAGGACGTCGAGCGGGTTGCGCGGCACGACCGTCGGCTCGATCGCCCCCTCGCGCATCCGGCGGGCGACGACCGTGCACTCGAGCAGGTCGCCGCGGAACTTCGGGAAGATCCGGCCCTTGGAGACGTCGCCGACGTTGTGCCCGGCGCGGCCGATGCGCTGCAGGCCGGCGGCCACCGACTTGGGCGACTCGACCTGGAGGACGAGGTCGACCGCGCCCATGTCGATTCCGAGCTCGAGCGACGACGTGGCCACGAGGCACGGCAGCTCGCCCGCCTTGAGCATCTCCTCGATGACGAGGCGCTCCTCGCGCGCGAGGGAGCCGTGGTGGGCGCGGGCGATCTCCTTCGCGGGGAGGACGCCGGCGTCGCGGTCGCGGGTGGGGGGCGCGCCGAGGCCGCGCTCGCCCACGGTCGGCTCGCCCTCGTCGGCCGCGTCGAGCTCGTTGAGCCGCAGCGCGAGCCGCTCGGCCCCGCGCCGGCTGTTGACGAAGACGATGGTCGAGCGGTGGCCGCGGACGAGCGCGAGCAGCTCGGGGTAGATCGCCGGCCAGATGGACCGGCGCGTGGCCTCGCTGCCCGCGAGGGGATCGAGCTCCGCCCCGCCCTCGGGCTCCACCATCGACTCGACGGGCACGTGGATCTTCAGGTCCAGCGGCTTGCGGACGCCGGTGTCGACCAGCGTGCAGGTCCGCCGCGGCCCGACCATGAAGCGCCCGACCTCCGCGAGCGGGTTCTGCGTGGCCGAGAGGCCGATCCGCTGGACGTCGCGCTCCGCGAGGGCGGACAGGCGCTCGAGCGAGAGGGCGAGGTGGGCGCCGCGCTTGGTCCCGGCCACGGCGTGGATCTCGTCGACGATGACCATCCGCGCGTCCACCAGGAAGTCTCTCGCGCGCGAGGTCAGCATCAGGTAGAGCGACTCCGGCGTGGTGATGAGGACGTCGGGCGGCTCGCGGAGCATCTGCGCGCGGTCGCGCTGGGGCGTGTCGCCGGTGCGGATCGCGACCTTGAGGTCGGCGCCGATCCCGCGCAGGGGCGCGCGCAGGTTGCGCTCGATGTCGTAGGAGAGCGCCTTGAGCGGCGAGACGTAGACGACGCGCGTCCTCCCCCGCTCCTCCGACGTGGCGAGGCGATCGAGCCCGTAGAGGAACGCCGCGAGCGTCTTGCCCGATCCGGTGGGGGCCGAGATGAGCGTGTGCGCGCCGGTCGCGATGGCCGGCCACGCCTGCCGCTGGGCCTCGGTGGGGGCGTCGAACGCACCGAGGAACCAGTCACGCACCCGCGGGGTGAAGGCCTCCATCGCCATGCCGTCAAAGGTACGTGGCGCGAGACCTGATACGGCTTGCGCGGGGAGTCGTGGAGTCAGCCCGCAGCGAGCTCGCGGGCGCGGTCCAGCACGGCGTCGAGCATCGCCGGCGTGAGCTTCCCCGTGAACGTGTTCTGCTGGCTGGGGTGAAAGCAGCCGAGGAAGGTGAGACCGGTGCTCGTCGTTGCCTCCACGCCGTGGCCGAACCTCGGGCGGGGGCGGCGGGTCGGGTCGAGGACCCGCCAGCCGGCCTCCCAGCCGAAGCCGCCGAGGCAGAGGACCACCCGGGCGGCCGCCAGCAGCGCGAGTTCGCGGCGCAGGAACCCCGCGCAGGTGTCGCGCTCGGCGGGTGTCGGCTTGTTCTGCGGTGGCGCGCAGCGCACGGCGGCGGTGACCCAGCAGTCCTGGAGCCTCAAGCCGTCGTCGCGCGCGACCGACAGGGCCTGGTTGGCGAACCCCGCCCGGTGCAGGCCCGCGTAGAGGAAGTCGGCGGAGCGATCGCCGGTGAAGACCCGTCCCGTCCGGTTGCCGCCGTGCGCCGCGGGCGCCAGGCCGAGCGCCACCACCCGCGCGTCCGGATCCCCGAAGCCGGAGACCGGCCGCGCCCAGTACTCCTCGTCGCGGAACGCCGCGCGCTTGACCCGCGCGACCTCCTCGCGCCACTCCACGAGCCGCCGGCAGGCGCGGCAGGACTCGATCTCGGCACCGAGCGCCGCGAGTGACGATCTGTCCACCGTACGCGTGGGTAACTCGCCACTCGGGGCGCGCGGTCGCTGGTCGGCGACCGCGCTCACCCCAGCGCGCGCCCGTACTGGCGCTCGTAGTACTCGCGGTAGGCGCCCGAGCGGATGGGCTCCCACCACCACGTGTTCTCCCGGTACCAGTCGACGGTCTTGGCCAGGCCGTCGTCGAAGCGGACACGCGGCTCCCACCCCAGCCCGCGCACCTTCTCCGAGGACAGCGAGTAGCGGCGGTCGTGCCCGGGCCGGTCGACGACGTGCTCGATGAGCGACGCGTCCTGGCCGGTGAGCTCGAGCAGCGCGTGGACGACCTCGAGGTTGGGCTCCTCGTCGGGACCGCCAACGTTGTAGACCTCACCGGGGACGCCGGAGTCGAGCACGGTCCCGATCGCCCGCGCGAAGTCCTCCATCCAGATCCAGTTGCGCACCTGCATCCCGTCCCCGTACACCGGCAGCGGATCGCCGTGCAGGGCGTTGAGGACCATCAGCGGGATGAGCTTCTCGGGGTACTGACGCGGCCCGTAGTTGTTCGATCCGCGGCACACGAGTGCCTCAATGCGGTAGGTGTGCACGTAGCCCAGCACGAGCAGGTCCGCCCCGGCCTTCGTCGCCGAGTAGGGAGAGGACGGCGCCAGTGGCGACTCCTCGGTGAACGTCCCCGAGGCGATCGAGCCGTAGACCTCGTCGGTGGAGACCTGCACGAAGCGCAGGGCGCGCCGGCGCACCTCCTCGAGCAGGACGTAGGTCCCCATCGCGTGGGTGCGCACGAACGCGTCGGGCTCGGCGATCGAGCGGTCGACGTGCGTCTCGGCGGCGAAGTTCACCACCGCGTCGCAGCCCTCCATGGCCCCCGCGACCGCCTCGGGGTCCTCGATCCCCGCGACCACGAGCTCGTGCTCGACCCCGCGCAGGTTCTCCTCGCGCCCCGCGTAGGTGAGCTTGTCCAGGACGCGGACCTCGTCGCCGTGCTCGTCGACCCGCACGCGCACAAAGGCCGAGCCGATGAAGCCCGCGCCGCCGCAGACCAGGAGCTTCACGCCACGACCCGCGCCGCGAGGTACTCCCCGAGGCCCTCGCGCCAGTGGGGGAGGCGTGGGTCACCGGGCGCGGGGTGCAGGATCGAGCAGGCGGGGCGCGGCGCGGGACGAGCGAGCTCGGCGGTGCGGCCGCGCCTCACCTCGCAGTCCACGCCCGCGCGCGCGAAGATCTCCCGTGCGAACTCCCACCACGAGCACGACCCGCCCGCCGGCAGGTGATGGAGACCGAACGAGCCCGAGCCGAGCAGCTCCAGGAGCGCCGGCGCGAGGTGGGCGGTCGCCGTCGGGGCTCCGACCTGGTCGTCGACCACGGTCACGGCGTCACGCTCCGCGCCGAGCCGCAGCATGGTCTCCACGAAGTTCGCCCCGCCAACCCCGAACAGCCACGAGGTCCGGGCGACATGCGTACGGGGAACCGCGAGCATGCCCCGCTCTCCGGCGAGCTTCGTCCGGCCGTAGGCCGACAGCGGCGCGGCAGGGGAGGAGACGGAGTAGCCGGAGGACGCGCGGCCGTCGAAGACGTAGTCCGTGGAGACGTGCACGACGACCGCCCCCGCCTCCGCTGCCGCCCGCGCGACGTTGCCCGCGCCCTCGCCGTTGACGCCCGCCGCCGTCTCCTCCTGCGCCTCCGCACCGTCCACGTCGGTCCACGCCGCGCAGTTGATGACCGCGCCGGCGCCGCGCAGCGCCCGCCGGCACGCCTGCGCATCGGTGACGTCGAGGTCCTCGCGAGCGAGGCCCACCGCGTCGGGGGCCGCCCGCATCACATCGCTTCCGAGCATCCCACCGGCCCCGGTGACCACGAGCCTCACAGGATCCCGATCTCGGAGTTGTCCCCGACCATGAAGCGATACGCGCGCGGCTGGCGGTCCCCGCGGCCCACGCGGACGTTGCGGCCCAGCAGCGAGGACTCCATCCGCCCGGCCAGGCGCCGCACCTGGGAGTCGGCGAGCAGGATGGAGTGCTCGACCTCGGCGTCCTCGATCACGCACCGATCCCCCACCGCCGTGTACGGGCCCACGTAGCAGTCGAGCAGCCGCGCATCCGCGCCGATGATCGCCGGCCCGCGCACCGAGGAGCGCTCGAGTCGTGCCCCCGGGAGCACCACGACGCGCCCGTCGACCCGGGAATCGATCAGCTCGCCCTCGACGGAGCGCTCGACGGTCTCCAGGACGAGCCGGTTGGCCTCGAGGATGTCGTCCAGGCGGCCCGTGTCCTTCCACCACCCGCGCACGATGTGCGGGTCCACGCGTGCCCCGGAGTCGACGAGGTGCTGGATCGCGTCGGTGATCTCCAGCTCGCCCCGGCCGCTGGGGGAGATCGCCCGCGCCGCGTCGTGGATCGCCGGCGTGAACATGTAGACGCCCACGAGGGCGAGGTCGGTCGCCGGCTCGGGCGGCTTCTCGACGAGGCGGCGCACCCGGCCGCCCTCGAGCTCGGCCACCCCGTAGTTCTCGGGGTCGGTGACGGGGGTGAGGAGGATCAGGGCGTCGGGGGCGGTGGCGCGGAACGCGTCGACGAGCTCGGTGATCCCCCCCTGCAGCAGGTTGTCGCCGAGGTACATCACGAACGGCGTGTCGCCGAGGAACGGCTCGGCGGTGAGCACCGCGTGCGCGAGCCCCAGCGGCTCGTCCTGCCCGATGTACGTCAACTCCACCCCGAAACGCGACCCATCACCCGCCGCGGCACGGATCTCGTCGCCGGTCTCCGGCGCCACGATGATCCCCACCTCGCGGATCCCCGCCCGGGCCATCGCCTCGATGCCGTAGAACAGCACGGGCTTGTTGGCCACGGGCACCAGCTGCTTGGCCGACGTATGCGTGATCGGCCGCAGACGCGTGCCCTTCCCGCCGGACAGGATGAGTCCCTTCAAGTCCTTCACTCGGAGCGTGAGGCTATCGGCGCTCCCGCGCCGCGCTGCTCCAGGCGTCGCTGGGTCGCCACTCGCGCCGCGGTGCGACCGACGGCTACGAGCGCGCGGGCTGAGGCAGCGCGGCGACCGCGTCGCGCACGGCCTCGCGCGCGTCCTGGGGCTCGAGCACGACGGCGTCGCCCGCCTCTTTCAGCACCTCGCGCACGAGCCAGTCGGTCCCCGCGAAGCCGATGTCCACGAGCACGGCGCCGTCGGCGAGCTCGGCGTGCACGTGGCGCTCCTCGCGCGCCCAGCGCGCGCGCTCGGGGGAGACCCACACCCGCGCCCGGCGCGAGGCCGGCACCTCGCCCGTCCGCGGCCAGCCGTCGAGATCGGCGGTGACGTCCACCTCCGCGCGGCGGGTGAAGCGCTCCTCGAGCGACTCGGCGCGCCGGATCCGGTCCATCCGGAAGTGGCGCACGTCCTCCTTGAGGGGATCGAAGGTGACGACGTACCAGCCCTCGCGCCCGTTCATGAGCGCGTAGGGCTCGACGGTCCGCTCGGAGAACTCGTCCTCGTTGGCCTTGTAGTACTCGAAGCGCAGCAGCCGCCCCTCGGCGATCGCCCCCGATACCACGGCCGCGATCTCGGAGTCCTCCCCCGCGGGCTGGACGATCTGGAGGCCCTCCTCGACGGGATCGCGACCGAGCGCGGCGACGACCTTGTCGCGCACGGAGGCCAGCGAGGCGGCGGGGATGTGGTCCCCGATGAGATCGATGGCCGAGACGAGCGCCTTGGCCTCCACGGGCAGCAGCCGGGCGGGACGGGCGAAGGAGTCCCAGTAGGCGTCGGGGGAGACGTCGACGCGGCCGTCCTCGGCGATCTCGGCGTAGAGCACGTAGGTCCCGGCGCCGAAGTTCACGACGTTGAGGACCTCCACGTCCTCGCGGAGCTCGGCGCGGGACACCTGGAGGCTCTCGCAGAGCTCCTCGGCGGCCGGGCGCTCGCCGGCGCGGCCCGCCGCGATGAGGATGGAGGCGAGGGTGACGAGGCGGGCGAAGCGCTCGGGGCGGATCGCGCCCTCGCGGCCGTCAACCGCCGAGCCGCGGCGCGCGGGCGGCTCCACCTCGGTCACCTCGATCGCACGCTCGACCGGTGAGGCGAGCTCGAAGCCGCCGTCCTCGTGACCCGACCCACCACCTTCGGCGGCGTGTGCCCGGGCGAGCAGGCGTACGCGCTCGTCGTAGGCCTCCACGAGCTCGGGCGGCCCGAGGATCCGCGCGTGCTCGCCGAGGCCGAGCACCCACGAAACCACCCCGCGCGCGCTGGCGTAGGAGGTGGTGAAGACGCCGTCCTCGCGGAGCTCCCCGTAACGACCGAAGTGGCGCTCGACCTGCCACGCGACACGCTCGGCGATCTGGATCTCGGCCACGCCCTGCGTGTCGCCGAACTGCCAGTGGATCCGGCCCGCGTGCTCGCGGGGGTCGAAGTCCGCGGGGCGCTGGAAGTCGTGCTCGGCCTTCGTGGCGTAGGCGACCTTCCCGCGGATACGCGAGAGGCGGAAGATCCGGACGGCGTCGCGCTCCTGCGCGCGGCCCACGAGGTAGAACTGCCCGGCCTGGAAGAGGAGCTGATACGGGTCGACCCGGCGCGGCTCGAGCGAGTCGCGCTCCATCGTGTAGTAGTCGAAGATGACGGTCTTGCGCCGGAAGATCGCCGTCTCGATCTTGGCCAGGCGTGCGGAGAGGTCGTGACCACCGGCCGCGCCCGTGATGCCGAGAGCGATCCCGCGCTGGTCGGGGGCGGCCAGCGGGCTGGGCCGGCCCCAGGAGATCTGCTGGAGGGCGAGCCGCAGCGGCTCCGCGTAGGCGAATTCGCCGTCGAGGAGCTGGAGCGCGGTGCCGAGCGCCGCGAGCTCCGCGTCGGAGAAGGCGACCGGCGGCAGGAAGAAGTTCTCGGGCGCGAGGGAGTAGTTCTCCTGCTCGGCGGCGCCGTCGGCGGGACGGTCGACGTGGAGCTCGATCCCCAGCGCGTCGAGCTCGGCCCGATCGGCGTAGAAGCGCCGCGCGAACGCGTCCTCGTTCATCCCCGAGTAGCCCTCGACATCGCGGCGGATCTCCGCCGCCGTGACGGGCCGCCGCTCGGCCATCAAGAACGAGATGAGCGAGAGCTGGCGGATCAGCTTCTCGGTGTCCTTCGCCATTGCGACGAACCATAGACCGGCGCCCCGGGCCCCGGTGCGACGAAAGACGCGCTCTTTGCGGGGTCTACGCCGCCTGGCGGGAGGGGAAGTACGCGCCTCCGCCGAGGGCCTTGTCCCACGCGGACCAGACCGCGCCCGCGGGCAGCTCCTTCTCCAGACGGTCGAAGGAGCCCAGGCGCCCGCCGAGGTTGTCCATCATGTGGACGAGGGTCGCCTCGCGGGTGCACGGGACCACCGGCGAACCGTGCTCGAGCGTGCCATGGTGCGACAGGATGATGTGCAGCACCGCCTCGGCGACGTCGGGCGGGAAGTCGGGCAGCTCCTCGATGGCGCGGCGCACGCGGTAGTAGCCGAGCGGGATCTCGCCCTGGAGCCGGCCCGCATCGGTCATGTCGATCGCCTGCGGATCGGGGGTGTAGGCCTCGAGCTTGCCGATGTCGTGGAGCAGCGCGCCCGTCACCGCGACGTCGCGGTCGACCCCCGGGAAGGTGGCGGAGATCGAGGACACGGCCTGGGCGACGCCGAGGCAGTGCTCGAGCAGCCCGTGGCGGTAGGCCTGGTGATAGCGCTTGGCCGCCGGCGCGTCGCGGAACAGCGCCCACAGCGGCGAGCGCTCCCCGAACACGAGCTCGAGCAGCGCGCGCAGGTGCGGGCCCTGGACCGTGGCCACGAGGGAGCGGAGGTCGGCCTCCATGAGCGCGGCCGAGCGCGGAGGCCCGTCGAGCAGGTCCTCCCAGCACGCCTCTCCGTCGGCCGCCGGACGGACGGCGGCGAGGGTGAGCTGCGGCCCGTAGCGGGGGTGGACCGAGTAGCGCCCGCGCACCCAGAGCGCGCAGCCCGTCCGGCAGGTCTCGCGCAGCCCGCCCGCGAGCTCCCAGAGCATCGCGGTGACGGCGCCCGTCCGATCCCCGAGCGAGAGGCGCAGGTACTCCCCGCCGTCGCGCTTGGTCCGCAGCTCGGCCTCCCGGACGAGGAGGCATCCCTCCCACTCGAGGCCGTCGACCCATTCCCGTACCCGCACGTTGCGCACCGTAGGTAGGAGGTCGGACGGCAACCACCGTTCCTGACGCACGTCACAAAAGCGGCACGCTGCAGGCACTCTTTCTCCCCAGAAGCGGCGTGGCACGACACCCTCCCGGCGTGATGGGCCCTTCCTCGCCTTGGGCGCGCTCGTGGCGATCCTCCCCTCGCCAGCCCATCGTGCGCTCCTACCTCGACGCCATCCCGTCGTCCCGCCCCAGCCCGGCGGCCAGGAACGCGTCGGCCGCGCCCGCGCGCAGCTCGACCACCGAGCGCGCCCTCCGGCAGGCGACGTGGCGCCCGGGCCCGACGTCACGGACGATCTCGACCACCGCGCCGTGCCGGTCGAGCCACACGAGGTCGAGCGCGAAGCGCATCCCCATCGTGTGCACCGCCCGGCAGCGCGGGAAGTGCAGGCCCCACTCTCCGGGCAGCTCGTCGAGTCGCGCGAGCCCGCGCAGCCGCGTGCGCAGCCCCCGGGCCTCGGCCACGTGGCGCCCGGAGCCGAGCGAGCGCGCACGCAGGCCTGCCAGCCGGGGCGGGGGCTCGCTCACGGGCCGAGCACGCTCTGGATCTCGTGACGGACCACGATAGGATCGCATCAATTGTCACAAAGGAGGCTGCCATGCGGGTCCGCGACGGGATGAACAGGATCGTGGTGACCGTCGGGCCGGCGCATACGCTGCGCGAGGCCGCCCGGCGCATGACCCAGCACAACGTCGGAGCGGCCGTGGTGATGGACCCCGAGCAGTCCGGCCTGGGCATCCTCACCGAGCGCGACATCCTGCGCTCGCTCGGCCGGGAGGAGGATCCCGACGCCGAACTGGTAGGCGACCACCTGACCTCCCGGCTCACCCACGCGGTGCCCGACTGGTCCCTGGAACGGGCCGCGGAGGAGATGGTGCGGGGAGCCTTCCGCCACGTCGTCGTCGTCGACGCAACGGAGCCGGTCGGGATCCTCTCGATGCGCGACATCGTCCGCTGCTGGACCGGGGACGGGGCCTCGTGCGACGTCGCTCGCTCATAGCCCCGTCACGCGGCTCGCAGCCCTCGTGACCGGGCGTCGTTGTCCGTATCGCCGGAGGTCCTGTTGTATCTCATCCCCGCGCGGGTACGATTTCGTCTCTGACCGGCGGCCATCCGACACCCAGCAGCGATCCGGCCCTGTCGGTGGCGCACCCCCCGGGCAACGGTCACCCTGACGGGGTGGACGCGCCCGCCTCGCGCACGCCGGAGGAACGCGCTCGGGCGCGGATGGACATCGGCGCGCTCGAGCCCGCGGTGACCGAGGCCACGCGCGCCGCCGCGCTGGCCTGCCAGCGCCAGCTCGGCCGCGGTGACGGCAAGGCGGCCGACGCGGCGGCGCCCGAGGCGATGCGCGCGGCCCTGGCCCGCGCCCCGGGGCGCGGGACCGTGGTGATCGGCGAGGGCGAGAAGGACGCGGCCCCGATGCTCCACAACGGCGAGGAGCTCGGCGACGGTGTGGGCCCCGCGTTCGACATCGCCGTCGACCCGCTGGAGTGCACGGACAACTGCGCGGATGGACTGCCCGGTGCGCTGACGACGATCGCGGTGGCGGAGTCGGGCTCGCTGTGGGCGCCGGGTGCGGCCCTGTACATGGACAAGCTCGTGGTGGGAGCCGCCGCGCGCGACGCGATCGACATCCGCGAGGACCCCGAGGTAAACCTCCGCCGCGTGGCCGCGGCCCTCGGCAAGCCGATCGAGAGGCTGACGGTGGTGATCCTGGACAAGTCGCGCCACGGTGACCTCATCGTGCGGGTGCGCGAGGCCGGCCCCGCCGTCTCGACGCCCTCGGCCGGTGACGTGGCGGGAGCGCTGGCGGCGTTGCTCGGAGATGGTCCGGCCGACGTCCTGATGGGGATCGGCGGGACGCCCGAGGGCGTGATGACCGCGTGCGCCGTGCGCGCGCTCGGGGGCGGCATGCAGGGTCGGCTCGCGCCCCAGGAGGAAGCGGAGGCCGAGGCGCTGGCCGCGGCGGGGATCGACACACACCGGGTGCTCGAGCTGGACGACCTCGTGGCGGGCGAAGCGCTGTTCGCGGCCACCGGCGTGAGCGGCGGCGCGCTGCTCCGCGCTCCGTGGTGGTCCGGCGGTGAAGCGTTCACCGAGTCGCTGGTGATCACGCCCGGGCATGTGCGAAAGATCGTCGAAAGTGGGAAGCTGGAGTGATGAACATGAACGGGCATGAGATCGAGGACACCGCGCGAGCGCTGGTGGCCGACGGCAAGGGCATCCTGGCCGCCGACGAGAGCAGCGGGACGATGGACAAGCGGCTCGAGAAGGTCCTCGACGGGCCATCGACCGAGGAGGCGCGGCGCGCGTTCCGCGAGGTGGTGCTCACGGCCGAGGAGGCTTCGGCCCACATCAGCGGCGCGATCCTGTACGACGAGACGATCCGGCAGTCCACCGAGGCCGGCGTTCCCTTCCCCGACGCCCTCGCCGAGCAGGGCATCATTGCCGGCATCAAGGTCGACACGGGGGCCAAGCCCCTGGCCGGATTCCCCGGCGAGAAGGTGACCGAGGGCCTCGACGGTCTGCGCGAGCGACTCGCCGAGTACCACGAGCTGGGCGCCCGCTTCGCGAAGTGGCGCGCGGTGATCACCATCGGCGACGGCCTGCCGACCCCCTACTGCATCGACGCCAACGCCCACGCGCTGGCGCGCTATGCCGCGCTGTGCCAGGAGGCCGGAATCACGCCGATCGTCGAGCCCGAGGTGCTGATGGACGGCGAGCACACCATCGACCGCTCCGAGGAGGTCACCGAGGCGACCCTCCGCGCCGTCTTCGCCGCCCTATGGCACGCGGGGGTGGCGCTGGAGGGAATGCTGCTCAAGCCGAACATGGTTCTTGCGGCGTACGAGTGCGCCGACCAGGCGAGCGTGGAGGAAGTGGCGCAGCGGACGCTGCGCTGCCTCCGCCGCGTCGTGCCCGCGGCGGTTCCGGGCATCGTCTTCCTGTCGGGCGGGCAGAGCGACGAGCTGGCGAGCGCGCACCTCCACGCGATGAACCGCGCTCCCGACCAGCCGTGGGAGCTGAGCTTCTCCTACGGGCGGGCGCTCCAGGCCACGCCGCTGGAGGTCTGGCGCGGCGAGCCGTCCAACGCGGCGGCGGCGAGGGCCGCCTACGCGCACCGCGCGAGGTGCACCGGCGCCGCCCGCCGGGGCGAGTACTCCCCGGAGATGGAGCAGGAGCCCGCCGCGGCGTAGTGAGCGGGGGCGCCTCGAGCGACGCTCCGAGGCGTGTCCGGGAAACCTGTCAGCGCTGCTCTGCGAGCGTCGCCTCGATGCCGCGGACGTCACCGTCCTCGTCGACGAGGACGGTGACGTCGACGTAACCGAGGCGCGCGAGGTCGTCGCCGAGCGCGTCGGGCTGCTTGCCGCCGAGCTCGAGTAGGAGCGCACCCCCGCGCCGCAGGAAGCGGGGGCTGTCGATCAGGACACGCCGGAGGATCCCGGTGCCGTCGTGGCCGCCGTCGTAGGGCAGCGGCGACTCGAACGTGAAGGTGTCGCGCTGCAGCAGCGACAGGTCGGGCGCCGGCACGTACGGCACGACGCCGACGACCACGTCGACAAGTCCTCGCAGCGTGCGCGGCAGCGGGGCGAACAGGTCGCCGCAGTAGACCTCGGTGCCGTTCGCCCTCGCGCAGGCCACGGCCCGCGGGTCGACGTCGCACGCCACGACGCGCGCGCCGGGGCGGTGCCCGATCAGGGTCCTGGCGATCGCGCCGGTGCCGGTGCAGAGATCGATCGCCGTGCCCTTGGTGGGCAGGCGCTCGACGGCGCGCCGCGCGAGCGCTTCGCTGTGCCAGCGGGGAACGTAGACACCGGGATCGACGCGGATCTCGGAGCCGCAGAACGACACGCTCCCGGTGATCCACGCCAGGGGCTCGCCCGTGAGCCGACGCCCGACGAGCGAGTCGAGGAGCCCGACATCGCCCGCCGCGCAGGCGACGAGCTCGTCCGCCTCCTCTTCCGCCGCGACGAACCCGGCGCCCGAGAGCAGCGCGGCCAGCGCCTCGGCGTCATCCGGGATCGGCAGGCACGGAATGAAATCAGGCACGTGTCGGATTGACGCCCGACGCCCGTCGGTCGGAGGGGGTCGTGATCGGGGTGGGTGGTCCGGTCGTGGTGGTGCGGCTGTCGAACTCGGCCCGGGCGGCGTCGATGTGGTCCATGTGGGCGTAGGCCCAGGTTCGGAGTCCGTCGACGGCGCCGCCGAGGCTGTGGCCGAGGGGCGTCAGGGTGTACTCAACGGTCACGGGGACGGTGGGAAAGGCGCGGCGGGTGACAAGGCCATCGCGCTCGAGGCCGCGCAGGGTCTGGGTGAGCATCTTCTGCGTGATCCCGCCGATCTGTCGGCGCAGGTCGGAGAAGCGGCGGGTTCCGGGCGCGAGCGCGCAGATGACGAGCATCGACCACTTGTCGCCGATGCGGGCGAGGACCTGACGGGTGGGGCAGGCGACGTCGAGGACATCGAAGGGGTCACCGACGGTATCCATCAGGTACCTATACCACTTCCGGGTGCCATCTATCCGTGGGGGATCGGGCGGCGTAGCGTCGCCGGCATGAACCCGCCGACCATCGCCGCCTTCGTCCCCAGCGACCGCGAGGACGCGCGGATCGAGCTGGCCGACGTGCCCGAGCCGATCGCGCGCGAGGACCAGGCTCTCGTGCTCGTCGAGGCGTTCTCGATCAATCGCGGCGAGACCTTCCTTCTCGAGCATCCCCGCAACGGCTGGAGACCCGGACAGGACGTCGCCGGGCGGGTGCTGGAGCCTGCTGGTGACGGCTCGGGACCGCCCGCGGGCACGCGCGTCGTCGGACACGCGTGGGACGGTGGCTGGGCCGCCCGGGTGCCGATCGCCACGGACGCGCTCGTGCCCCTCCCCGACGCGATCCCGGCGACGGTCGCCGCCACGCTGCCGCTCGCCGGTCTGACAGCGGTGCGGCTGCTACGGGCCGCCGGGTCGCTGGCGGGGCGCCGCGTGCTGGTGACCGGCGCCTCGGGTGGTGTCGGCCACTTCCTCGTCGAGCTCGCGGCCGCACAGGGCGCGCGGATCACGTCCGTCACGCGGACGGCCGAGCGCGGGCAGCGCCTGCGCGCGCTCGGAGCCGAGCACGTCGTCGCACGGGTCGAGGACGCCGCCGCGCCGTTCGACGCGGTCTTCGAGTCCGTCGGCGGCGCGTCGCTGAGCGCCGCCATGGAGCGCCTGGCGCCGCGCGGAACGGTGTGGTGGTTCGGGCAGGCGAGCCGCGAGCCGGCCGTGCTGGACTTCTTCGCGCTACCCGACCGCGCGATGGTCCGGCGCTTCACCTACTGGCCGCACGAGGAGCCCGATCACGTCGACCTCCAGGTTCTCGTCGACCTCGTCGCCGCCGGCCGGCTGCATCCGGAGGTAGGGCTCCTTGCCGACTGGCAGGAGACCCCCGCAGCGCTCGTGGACCTGCACGAGCGCCGAATCCGCGGCCACGCCGTGCTCACGATCCCCGTAGCGCGTTGAGCGCCGGCGAGCCTGTGTCCGTCCTCCCCGAGGCGCCGATGCGCGCGGTGGTCGCCGAGGCGTTCGGCAGCGCCGACGTCCTCGCCGTCCACGACGACTGGCCCGTCCCGCGTCCCGGTGCCGGTCAGGTCGCGATCGCCGTGCAGGCCGCCGGAGTCAACTTCGCCGAGATCATGAGCCGACGCGTCGGCTACCTCGGGGTTACGCCGCCGTTCGTCCCCGGCCTCGAGGTCGCCGGGACGGTGTGTGCCCTGGGCAAGGGAGTGACCGAGATCTCCGTCGGCGATCGCGTGTGCGCGCTGACGCTCACCGGTGGGTATGCCGACGTGGCGCTGGCGGAGGCCCAGACGACGTTTCCGCTGCCGGCCGAGCTCGATTGGGCGGTCGGGTCGGCCCTGCCCACGATCGTTCCGACGGCGTACGCACTGCTGCACCCGCTCGGCCGCGTCCGGTCCGGCGACCGGGTCCTGGTCAACGCGGCCGCCGGAGGCACCGGGATGATCCTCGGCCAGATGGCCAAGCACGCCGGCGCCGGACAGGTCACCGGGATCGTCTCCTCACCGGCGAAGGTGCCGACCGCCGAGCAGTACGGATTCGACGACGTCCTGATCGCCGCCGACGCCGAGTCCGGCGCCGTCGCCGACGCCTCGTTCGATCTGGTCCTCGAGTCCGTCGGGGGCTCCGCGCGGGAGCTCGCGCGGCGAGCTGCAGCGCCGCTGGGCAGGCTGCTGCTTTACGGCAACTCGGGTGGGGCTCCGGAGGTCGAGCTCACCGCTGCTTCGCTGCGCAACGACAACCTGCTCGTCGGGGGCTGGAGCATCACGACCCTGGCGCGCACCGACCCCGAGCTGCTGCGGACCATCACCGCCGATGCGTTCGCCCTGGTCGCCGGCGGTGAGGTGACGCTCGACGTGCGCCACGTCTTCCCCCTGGAGGAGGCGGCCGAGGCCCACCGCCTGGTCGAGAGCCGCGAGTCGAGCGGCAAGGTGGTGCTCGTGGTCACCTCGGACCCGTGATCGCCGGCTCAGTCGGCGACGCCGAGCGTGACCCGAACCGCAATCGGGTCGTCGAGGAGCTCGAGCATCGCCACGGCAAGGTCGCCGCGAGTGATCCGCCGACCGCGCACATGGTCGCGCGCCGTCCGGTGGTGACCGGTGGCAAGCTTGTCGCAGGGCGCGGACGCGCGGTGCGGGCCGAGGTCGTTGGCGGTCATGTACTCGGCCAGCCTGTCGCGCGGCTCGGTGTCGGACTGCGCGCCGAGCAGCAGGCGGGCCGCGTCGCGCCGCAAGTCGATCCCGAGGCCGCCGCGCTGATGCTCATCGGCGCCTGCTTCATGCGCGCCTACCAGCGCCAGATGCTCGGCTCGCACGTCCGTACGGTGCCCTCGCTCGACCGCGTGGTCACCACGCTGGACGCGATGCTCGCGCCGGTTCCGACCGACCAGCGAAGCGCCTGAACCGAAGCCATCACGCACGCAGCCCGCGGGGTGCGGTCGGCCGGGGTGCGGCCTGCCGCTCGGAGCGGATGGCCAGTGCGCCGATGCCCATGACCAGCCGGCGGATGAGCCCGCGGCGCTGGTCGAGGAGAGCTCGCGAATGCTCATCGCCGCTCTCTGAGACCCGGGGAGCCACGCGGAACCAGGGTCGCTATCCCGCAGCCTGGCCCGCGTGCTTCTCCTCGGTGAGCTCCTTCAGGCGCTCGAGCGCCGGTGAGGAGGCGTTGCCGAAGTGCGAGTCCAGCAGTGCGAGGACGGTCGGGTCGTCGAGGTTCCAGTTCAGCGTGCCTTCTTCCTCGTACCGCCGCCCGAGGTAGCGCACCATGGCGTCCGCGAGATCCTCCAGCCGGGGGTCGGCGGGGTCCCAGTCGACCGCTTGCCCGTAGCCGCGGTAGAGACGCTGGAACTCGGGGTCGGCAAGGTCCGCGCGCTTCTCTTGCAGCCATCCGGTCGCGCGCTCGGAATAGCGCGCCAACAGGAGGATCCAGCCATCGCGTTCGATCTGCACCGTGCGCGCGCTGACGCCGGCGGCGCGGAGCTCGTCGAGGAAGCCGACGAGCTCGGGCGCCAGGAACATGTGCTCGCCGCCGGCGAGGTCGGCGATCCGCCGGCGGCGACGCTCGAGCTCGTGGATCTGCTGCTCGAGGGCCTCGTCGATTCGGGCCACGGACTCGGCGAGTTGCTCGGGTCCGGCGTCGAGCAGCTCGTCGATGCGTGCGAGCGGCGCACCGGCGTCGGTGAGGATCTTGATGCGGATCAGGTCGAGGACGGCGTTGGCGCCGTAGCGCCGGTACCCCGAGGAGTCACGAGCGGGCTCGGCCAGCAGGCCGCGCTGGTGGTAGTGACGGATCGCGCGGACGGTCACGCCGACGTACCCGGCGAGCTGGCCGATGGTGAGCATCGCCGCCGAGGCGGGGTCGCGGTGGGTCGCGTTCTCAGTCACGACGCGCGCGGTCGGTCAGAGACGGCTCGCGCTCCGAGGTATCCGGCCAGGGCGATGCCGATGCACCAGGCGACTGCGATCATGGCGCTGCTTCCGATCGGCGCGCCGAGCAGCAGTCCGCGTGTCGTCTCGATGATGGGCGTGAACGGCTGGTTCTCGGCGAACCAGCGCACGCCGGCGGGCATCGAGTCGGTGGGGACGAAGGCGCTGCTGATGAAGGGCAGGAGCGCGATCAGCAGCGGCGTGTTGCTCGCCGATTCGGGGGTCTTCGAGACCAGCCCGATCAGGACCGCCAGCCAGGTCAGCGCGAACGCCAGCAGCGCGAGCAGACCGATCGCCGCGCCCCACTCGTTCAGGCCGGCCGTGGGCCGGAACCCCAGCAGCACGGCGACCCCGATCACCAGGGCGGTGCTGATGAGCGTCTGGATGACGCTGCCGACGACGTGCCCGGTCAGCAGCGAGCCGCGGGAGATCGCCATCGTGCGGAACCGGTTGACGATCCCCCCGGTCATGTCGACACAGACGGAGACCGCCGTCGCCATGCAACCCGAGGCCACGGTCATCAGGATGATGCCCGGAGCGACGTAGTCGACGTACCCGCCGCCGGCCGCCGCACGGCCGAGACCCGCCCCCAGCGTGTCGCCGAGAACGCCGACGAACAGCAGCAGGATGACGATCGGCGTCCCGACCGCCCCAATCGTCAGCGCGGGGTAGCGCAGCGCGTGGCGCAGGTTGCGCCGCAGCATCGTCGCGGAATCGGTCATCGCGTAGGACTGCCCGCTCATGCGGTCACCGCCTTCTGGTCGTCGTGATCGGGGGCGCCGGTGAGGGCGAGGAACACGTCGTCGAGATCAGGGGTGTGCAGCGACAGCTCGTCGGCGTCGATCGCCAGTGCGTCGAGCCGGTCGAGCACGGCCCGGACCGCCGTGACGCTGCCGTCGCTCGGGATCCGCAGCGTGAGTGCCTCGTCGTCGCGCGAGGACCCGTCGAAGCCACGGGCGGCCGCGCCGAGTCGGCTCGCGTCGGCGAAGCGCAGGCGGATGTGGGCGCCTGGGATCAGGCGCTTGAGCTCGTCCGGCGTTCCCTCGGCAACCAGCTTCCCCTGGTCGAGGACCGCGACCCGATCGGCGAGCTGATCTGCCTCCTCCAGGTACTGCGTCGTCAGGAAGATCGTCGCCCCGCCGGCCACCAGCTCGCGAACGATCTCCCACATCGTGCGACGGCTGCGCGGGTCCAGACCGGTGGTCGGCTCGTCGAGGAAGACGATGCGCGGCCGGCCGACGAGCGTCATCGCGAGGTCGAGCCGGCGCCGCATGCCACCCGAGTAAGTGGCGGCCGTCCTTGTCGCCGCCGCGGCCAGATCGAAGCGATCGAGCAGCTCGGCTGCGCGGCGGCGTCCCTCTCGCCGGCCGAGGTGGTGCAGATCCGCGATGAGGATCAGGTTCTCCTCGCCGGTGAGCAGGTCGTCCACCGCCGAGAACTGCCCGGTCACCCCGATCGCGGCGCGGACGGCGTCGGGGTCACGAGCCACGTCGTGGCCGCCGACGCGCACGTCGCCGTCATCCGCGGTGATCAGCGTGGAGAGGATCTGGACGGTGGTCGTCTTGCCGGCGCCGTTGGGGCCGAGCAGGGAGAAGATCGTCCCCTTGGCGACGTTGAGGTCGATCCCGTCGAGGATCGTCTTGTCGTCGAAGGACTTGCGCAGCCCGACCGCCGAGAGCGCAGGTGATGCCGTGGGCTGCGGGCTCATGCCCCCAAGGTCGGGGGTTGACGTAGGGTCAGGGTCAAGCCGTCCCGCGCATGTTGGCGCGGTGCCGCTCGCCGATGCGCTGGGCGCGGAGGAGGTCATGTCCCCGCCGGGGCGGGCAACCGCACGGTGAAACCGCCCCGCCGCCGCCCCGCTGCCGTCTTCCGCTGGCCATAGGTGCCCGGGGGAAGGTTGAGCCGGACCCGGCTGGGGAGGGCCCCCGATCGTGTCCCTCGAGCTCGGCGCCGATCGCTTGTTCTTGATCCCGGCGGCGAGCGCATCCAGCGCATCGTGCGGTTTGCGCCCCGGTCGAACCCGTAGGAGAAGCCGACGAAGTCCGTCTCGTTGTGCCACCCCGCGAACCAACCTTGGGCGGAGCATCAGCGACAAGCACGGGCGACCACGGGACCTCCCGGTTCTCGCGCCTGGAGACTCCGTGCATGCACAGGTTCTTCGACCGCGCGGAGTCCGCCGGCCACTCGCGATAACGCGACCGACGATGTTGCCTTCCGCCTCGCATAACGGCGTCGGCACCCCGAAACCTCTGATTTCGCGGCTCAATAGCCCAGCCTGCACGTACCCCCTGCAACGCTTCACCGACGCCCTCACAGACGCCGACGCACGACTCGGGGCCACCGTGGATCGCTACTCCTTCGGTGTCGGACGTTCGCATTCCTTTCTCCAGGCCGGTTTATCCCGGCGTTTCTCTGCGTTCAGCGGGGGTCAGCTGGGTAGGTGCAGGGACCGGGAGGCGGACCCGCCGGCGCCGGTCGTCGCGTCGGCGCCGGGAGAGGGGCGCAGCATGGTCCAGAGGCCGGCGCGGGCGTAGTAGACGTTGGTGACGACGATCAGCAACGCTGACGTCGCGAGGTAGAGGGCGGTGCCGACCGCGGGGACCGCGTCGATGGGCAGGGTGTAGGCGATCACCACGCGCACTACCGAGTCGGCGAGGGTTCCCAGGCCCCACAGGACGCTGGAGGTGCGCCAGATCCGCCGAAACCGTGGTTGGCGCTCCCACACAGAGTCCCAGTCGGCGGTGAATCCCCATCGGGCGTGGGGCAGGAACGGCCGGGTCAGCAGCAGCGCCAGCGGCCGGGAGCTGCGCGCGCTCACCAGAAACCACACGCCCGTGATCCCGGTGACCCAGCCCTCCTTGGCCAGCAGCAGCCGGGGCCCTCCGCCGACGAGCGAGAGGGCAACCGCCACGGCGAGCCCGGTCAGACTCAGCGCCGCCAGCGGCTCCACGCGGCCCCTGCGGACAACGCCGATCACGGCGCCGATTCCGGGGGCGATGGCCGCGGCCAGGACCGCCAGGTACAGATCGACACCCGCGGAGCGAAGGCCGTACATGGTCGGACTGGTCTCGTTCGGGGCGATGATGGCGCTGATCTCGAGCGGGGCGCGGATCGCCACCGAGCGCACCGACGGCTGGACGCGCCAGCTGCGGATCACGCCGCACACCAGGGCCAGCAGCGAGACCAGGCCGCCGGTGGCGGGGCCGATCGAGTCGGCGGTCAGCATGACATCGCGCAGTTCCTGCCCTCCTACTGGCTGGTGCACGCGAGCCACGTCGCGCTCGGCGGCCACGCGTGGGGCGCCGCCGGCTGGATCGTGATCGCCGCGTGGACTGTCGTGCTCGCGGTCCTCGCCCGGGTCACCTACCGCCGCGACACGGCACGCGTGTGACGAGGGTCTGCGGCCTGGTCGGCCCTGAGCTACGTGCCGTCCGAGTGGCTCTCGCGCACGCCGCGGACTGCCGTGGCGATCTCCTCGGCGTCCAGCACGTCCGCCATCACGCCGATCTGGTCCTCCCAGACGGCTTCGTCGATCTGGCTGCGGAACTCGTCCTCGAGCGCGTGATATACGGGGAGACCCAACTGGGCCTCGGCCAGGGCGCCTGCGTAAGTCGGATCGCCGAGCACGACTGTCTCGGCGGCGATCTCGGCGCTCTCGGGATCCGGCGCGCCCAGGACGACCACCAACTGGTCGGGCCCGTGCTCGTCGGCGAGACGCCTGATCGTTTCCTGACTGTTCAGGTCCATGGCCCCGGAGGCCGTTCACACGAAGCATTCGGTCGAGGCAAAGGCGACGTTGCCTCCCGCGCTCTTCACGCAGGCGGCGATCGCCGGGCCCGCGATTCCGTCGCGCTCACCGAGCACGATGATCTGCTTTCCGTCGAACATCTGAACTAGCTCACCTCCTTCCTCATCTGATCGAGGCTCTCGTCGAGCCAGGCTTTGAGCTGCGGGGGCGTGATCGTCGGCGCGGATAGCCGCGCCTTCTCCTCGCCGTCGTGCAGCAGGAGGAAGGCGGGCAGCCCGTGCACTCCGAGCTTGATGCACACGCGCCGCGCCTTCGGCGCCTCCAGCTTGACCACGTTGAGGTCGGGGCGTGCCTCCGCGAGCTTCTCCACGTGGGGCATCAGCGCCAGGCACGGCTTGCAGTCGGGGCCCCAGACGTCGACGAGCGTCGTCCCGCTGGCGACCAGCTCGTCGAAGTTCTCTCTCGTCGCCTCGGTCAGTGCGCCCACCCGATCATCCTTGCACGTTTTCGTTGCGTTCGAGTAACACGCTCATGCCGTCGGACTGCTCGGACATGCGCCCGAGGAACAGGCTTCCCTTGGCGATCAGCTGCACGCGCTGCGCCTCGCCGCCGACGAGCCGCGCCCGGGCGTGCGGGAGGTAGCACAGCGCCGAGGCGATGTGGCCCTGCGTGGGGGCGAAGCCGGGCATGCCGCGCGTCGCGACGAAGTCGTCGATCTCCTCGCGGGGAAGATCGCCTCGGCGCACCGCAAGGGCGGCGAGCGTCTTGTAGTTGCGCGCGGGGACGTTGCCCGATCCCTGCGGCTCGGTGATCTCGGGGTTGTGGAGCTCGGTGGCGTAGTCGTCGACATCGAGCATTCCCATCCCGAGGCGTTCGAGCGGCTCGATCGCGAGGGCCTCCATGACCTTGGGGTTCGAGGAGCCGGCGGAGACCGGGTGGCGCCCGACGCTGTCGAGCCGCACCTGCGGGGAGGTGCCGTCGTCGGCCTCGATCAAGAGCGCCGAGGCACCGAGCACGTCCTCGAGCACCGGCAGGTCGTGCTTGAGGTGGCCCTGGAACTTCATCCCCAGCTTGGGCAGCGAGCCGCCCGCCACCACGACGACCCGGCCAAAGACGCCGGAGGCCACGAGACTGCTCGCGATCACGATTGCGGGCACCGGGGCCGCGCAGAAGTTCTTGATGTCCGCCCCCGAGGCCGCGCTGCAGCCGGCGGCGGCCGCGACGGCCTTGGCCAGGTTGCCCCCGCCCCGCTGGTAGCGGTCGCCGATCGCCTCCTCGCCGGCGCCGAGGACGTAGTCGATCGAGCCCGGGTCGATGTCGTTGTCGGCCAGCAGGCGCAGGAGCGCGAGCGTGGCGCTCGCCTTGCCGGCCAGGTTCTCGAGCAGCACCGGCGCGCTCAACGCCGCGTCGAACTCGTCGGCGCGGCGGATCGCCCCGGCCAGGCGGTCGCCACCCGCGTGCAGTGCCAGCGCGCCGGGCTCGGCCGCGACCGCCTCGGCGTCCCCGGCGGCGGCGGCCAGCCGCTCGAGGTCGATGCGCTCGGCGAGCGGATGGCTCGCGAGCCGGTCCGGGTCGGCGTCGGCGGGGGTGAGCTTGACGAGGTCGAAGTCGTCGACTGCCGCCATCAGCGCGAGGAACTCCCCCTCGGGCATCAGCTCGCCCACGCCGGCGAAGCGCCCTTCCCCGTTGGGCGCCGCCGCCACCCACGGGCGCTCGGGCAACTCGCGCGGGTGCACGGCACCGAGGAACGCCTGATGGGGCGCGTAGGCCACCGCCTGCTCGAAGGTGCGCAGGGCGCCGAGGAAGCGCGGCTCGAGCTCGGGGTCTCGGGCCAGCTCGCGTGACGGCTTGGAGCCGTGGCGGGCGAGGCCGGGGACGTGCGCGAGCACCGCGCTGGCGGCCGAGATGACGGGGCCTGTCATCCGTCGCTATTCAACTGGGTCGCCGCTGAAGACCGTCGGCTCGCTGACCGGGGTGGCGACGGCGTGCAGCGCGCGCTCGAGCAGCTGCCGGCGCCAGGCGCGCTCCTGATCGGGACCGAGGTCAGGATCCCCGGTGGGGTAGGGGATGCCGCGCGTGGGCACGATGCGCGGCGCGCCGACGCGCAGTGCGATCGACACGAGGTTGCACAGCAGCGCGGTGGGGATCCCGGCCCGCTCCAGCTCCTTGCTCAGCGTTGACCCGCAACGCGTGCCCGTACCTCAGGTGGCGGTGAGGATCGCCGCCTGGATGCCCACCTGGTGCAGCTCGGCGGCCCACTCGACGCCGAAGCGCCGCGCGTCGGCCACGGTGGTGCCGTTCCCGGTGGTGGCGAAGTACTCCGTGTGCAGGCCGCCGATCGCCCCCTCGCGCTCGAGCTCGCGCGCGGCGTCGAGCGGCAGGATGCGGTTGGGCTCGGCGTTGGCCCATTGCGTGGAGAAGCCGCCGTGCACGGACTCGAACGTCCCGGCCTCAGCCGAGTCGTGGCCGTCGAGGGAGTGACGGATCCACTTCGTCGCCCGCGCCGACTCGAGGCGGTCGGGGTTGCCGGTCGGCACGAACCCGCCCTCGGTCAGCAGCGCGAGCAGCGCGTCGGCGGGGTCGCCGATCGGTGCCGCGGGCGTGACCCGGTCGAACGCGGTCAGCGGGATCTCGGTGGCCTCGCGATCGCCGCCAAGCCGCGCGACCACGAGGTCGACGGCGCGCACGGCGGCGCTGCGCTCGGCCATGCGGTTCGTGCGCGGGACGGGCCCGACGCGGCCGTCCTCTTGGGAGAGGGACTCGCCGGCGGCGACCTTGCGCGCCGCGGCGGCCAGGCGCTCGAGCGACGGGCCCATCTCCCTGGCGGTCTTGCCGCTCTCGACGACCGACGTGCCGGCGGCCTCCGCGAGCCCCGGGTTGTCGGGGTGCATCGCGGCGAGCGCGGGGAGCCCGGCCTCGGCGGCGGCAGTGGCGATGCGTGCGCACGCCAGGCCGTAGCGCCCGCTCGTGAAGGCGGGCCCGGCGATCAGCAGCTCGGCGCCCTGCGCGCGCGCCTGCTCGACGAGCGCCGCGGCGAAGTCGGCGTGCGTGGCGGCGTGGTCGTCACCGCAGATGGCGGTCGCGACGATCTCGTGCTCGTCGCCCAGCAGCGCCGCCAGCTTGCGGCCGGGGCCCACGGGACCGTCGCGCAGCTCGGGCCCCGTGCCCGCGGCGTCCTCGCCGCCGACGCCCGCGAAGAACTGGTTGAGGTAGTGGACGACGCGCATCAGGCGGCCGCGTGGCAGGTGAGCCGGCCCCAGCCGAGCGGGTTCAGTGCCGAGTAGATCGCCGCGGCAGGCAGGTCGAGCGCATCGGTGGCGGGGCGGTCGACGAGCGCGACCCGGTCGCGGCCGAGCGCCCGCTCGCACGGCGGGAGGGACAGGCGCTCGTCGTAGTTGCCCACGCTGACCATCGCCGTGGCGCGCGTGGGCGCGACCACCAGCGGCGGCCCGGTGCCGTCGCGCCCGGCCATCTCCGCGAAGATCCCGACCGCCGCGATCCCCTCCTCCTCGAGCCGGTCCATCTTCAGCGCGACGTCGGCGTCGGCGTTGCCGCCGCCCTCCTTGGTCAGGATCGCGGCGTCGATCCCGAGTCCGGCGCACAGTCGCGCCGCGTGCGCTGACACGAGCTCCTTGGCGCCCTGCTCGACGGGCTCCGGGCACAGCACCAGCGCCGCCAGGCAGAGGTCGTCGCGCGCGCGCAGGGCGGCGACCACCGGGTGCGTCTGGTGCAGGTAGGTCGGGTTCTTCAACGCAGGGTGACCGTACTGCCCGCTGACCACCGCCCCGTCGTCGAGCTCGTTCGGCGAGATCACGGTCGGTAGGCCACCGGACAGGCTGCGCCCGTAGACGAACACGTCCTTGAACTTCCCCTGTGTCTGCAGGTTGGTGACGACCGCCACGCGCGGGCGCCCCGCCGCATCCGCGCCCGGTGGGGGAAGCTCCTCCACGGCGTCGGGCTCGGCCTCGAGCGCCGCATCGGCGAGGTGGACCGCGACGCGCAGCAGCCCGCGGCGCACCGCCGCCTCGACGTCCTCCCACGCCGCTCCGTCCGCCCGCTCGAACTCGATCACGAGGTTGTGGGTGGCGGCGAGCGGCGACAGCGGCGCGGCCTGTCCGGACATGTCGATCACGGCCTCCTGGGCGCGCGGCAGGTACCCGGCGGCGAGGACGGCGGCACCTCGCAGCACGTGGGTCTCGCCGCGGCCGGGGGGCAGCGCAGGCCCGACGAAGCCGGGGAAGACCCCGCCGCCTCCCGGGCCCTTCGAGCACGGCTGGACGGCGTCCAGCGCGCCCACGATCCGGACCGACTCGCCCGGCGCGGCGCAGGCGAGGCGGACCGCGGCGAGCGCGGGGTCCTCGACCAGCGCTCGGGCGGCCTCGTGCGAGACCGTGACGCGGCCGGAGGCGTAGCTCGTCTGCTCGCCGAGCGCGAGCTCGCGCACCTCGTGGACGAGGCGGCGCAGCCCGCCACCACTCCCGTTGCGCGGCGTCGTGGTACCCATTTCTGAGCGGGGAGTCTACGGGCCGCGGGTGCGGGCGCGTGGATCAGTCCCGCCGGCGTCGGCTGCATCAGCGAGAATCTGCGAGGGCGGCAGCTACGGCGATCGGCCTCGGCTCTCCGGCTGCGCCAGTGTGGCGGGGAAGCTGGGTGGCGATGAGGGCCCCGAGGGCGGCGAAGGCGGAGGTGGTCGCGATAGCGGGGGTGAAGCCGTTGACGAATACCGATGGCTTCGGCGGCGACCCACCCGACGACGGAGTTCTGCGCGGAGGGGATCGCAAGAGAGATGCCGACACCGGTGACGATTAACGGCACGACGAGCTGGTTGTAGGCACTGCACGCGAGCACAGAGAGGCATCTTCGTCAGGAGTCCCGGGCGGTGGCGCCGTGCTCTGGCCGGCACGAAGTGTTGGAGCGACTTCCCTGACAGCGCGGCCGGTCTGCGGGAACGCTTCGCACCCAGCCGCCGCACGAGCGTCGCGACGAGCATCACCCCCGCGTCGGAAACGACCTTCTCATCGTCGAATGCGACCCGCACACCGTCCAGTCCGACCGGCTTGTCATCCTGCACCACGAAGGTGACCTCCTGACGCAGGGCACGGCCGCCCGATACGGCCGCTTTCTCCCTGCACAGGAGGTCATTCTTCTTCTCAGACTAGACGGAACGCGCCTACCGCTCCGGTGGACTCAGGCTAAGGCCGCGCCGTAGCGCGGCCAGCCACGTAGCGACGAGTGCCCAGGCAGCGACCACGTCGGTCACGTAGTGGACCCCGAGGTAGAGGCGGGAGAACCCGATGAGCGCGACGAGGGCGATTACTGCTCCCCAGACGGCGCGGCGAGCGAGCCGCCCGTCGTTATCGCCGTGTTCCCAGGTTCCTGACGCGATGAGAAGGAGTGCCCCGTAAAGGGCCATGGAGCTACTCGCGTGACCAGACGGCCAGCTGGCGCCGCTCGCGGCGGCCAGATGCTGTCCTGCGGGCCGGGGGCGCTCCACGGTGCGCTTGAGGATCTGTACAAGCAGGACGGTTCCGGGGCTGGCAAGAAGCAGGAAGAGCGCGTCCCGGCGACGCCGCAGGGCGAGCAGTGCGCCCATCGCGACGGCGAAAACGATGTCGAGGATCTGGGTCCCTCCCAGATCCGTAATGAAGCGCATCACGTCGGAAAGTCCGCCGCGATCAGGACCGCGGAGATCGGCCAGCAGTGCCGCATCCCAGGCCGGGTGGGCATCGGTCACGAGCCGGCCCGAGACGTAGCCGACGGCCAGAAGCCCGAGCCACGTCAGCGTGAGCCGGCCAGCGGTGCCGGTCGCGGACGTGAGCTTCGGCTCCTCAGGTGACGGGTTCGCCGGGGCTCTTGTGGAAGTGTCGCCACGCGAGAAAGCTGACGATGACCAGCAACGCGATTGCGATGCCAACGACTCCGACGTACTTGAACACGCGCTCGGCGGTAGGCCCGAGGTAGTAGGCCAGGAGTCCGACCGAGGTTGCCCACGCGGCGCCACCGAGGGCGTTCCAGAAGACGAAGGTCGGCCATGGCATGCGGTTGATCCCGGCAAGCCAGGCCGCGGCGATCCGGAGCCCAGCGACCCACCGGCCGAGGAAGACCGCCTTCGGTCCGTGCTTTGCGAAGAAGGGCTCCCCCTTCTCGAGGATCTGGCGACGATGCTTCTCGAGGAAGCCGGGCCGCTCGAGCAGCCTGCGGCCACCCGTGCGGCCGATCAGATAGCCGATGTTGTCACCCACGATCGCGGCGATCGCCGCGACCACGATGACCAACCAGATGTGGAACTGCCCGTGGTTGGCGAGGATGCCGGCGGTGATCAGGGCGCTTTCGCCGGGCAGCGGTACGCCCGTGGATTCCGCTCCGACCAAGCCGAAGAGGATGAAGTAGCCCAGATGGGCCGGCAGCTTGATCAGCGCGAACACAAGACCACGGCGGGAGAGTCGGGGGTTGTGAGCACTGCGCTGACGCTAGGCGCGCACGATGAACCAGGGATGAGTGCGTGGCCGCCCGCGTCACCTTGGTCTCATCCGCCGGTGGGAAGCTGGGTCGGTGGACCCGATCTCGTATTTCCAGGCCGCCGTGCTCGGTCTGCTCCAGGGGTTCTCGGAGCTCTTTCCGATTTCGAGCCTCGGGCACAGCGTGGTGTTGCCGAGGCTGCTGGGGTGGAACATCCACCAGAACGACGACTACTTCGTCACGTTCCTGGTGGCGACGCACTGCGCGACCGCCGTGGTCCTCTTCGCGTTCTTCTTCGAGGACTGGAAGCGCGTCCTGGCCGGGATGCGGCGATCGCTGCGCGCGCGAGAGATCGCGCCCGACAATCCCGACGGCAGGTTGGGGTGGCTCCTGGTTGTGGGAACCATCCCGGCGGGGCTCCTTGGGCTCGCGCTCGAGCACGCGTTGCGCAGCGCGTTCGCCTCCGCGCGGTCCGCCGCATTGTTTCTCCTGCTCAACGGGGCGTTGCTCTATGGCGCCGAGCGACTGCGGAGGCGCGCTCCGGCCCCGGGCGACGGTGGAGGCGACGTCGATGCCGTGATCGCGCGACGGGTGGGCTGGCGGGCGGCACTCGGCATCGGCGCGGCCCAGGCGCTCGCGCTCATCCCGGGCTTCTCGCGCTCGGGGGCTTCGATGGGCGGGGGACTCCTCGCCGGGCTTTCCAACGAGCACGCCGCGCGCTTCTCCTTTCTCCTCGCTACGCCGATCATCGGTGCGGCGGCGCTGCTCAAGCTGCCCGATCTCTTTGGCCACAAGGGCGACGGTGTGCGGGGCCCCGCCCTTCTGGGTGCCGTCTGCGCGGCCGGAACGGCGTATCTCGCGGTGCGCTTCCTTGTTCGCTTCTTTCAGACCAATCGGCTGACGCCGTTCGCCGTCTACTGCGCCGTGGTGGGACTCGTCCTCTCCGTCGTTTTCGCGGTGAGTTGATTCCGCGCCACTCGAAGGAGATCCAGATGACCAAGAAGCGCAACCTGATCGTCCCCGCCCTCGTACTGGGCGTGCTGCTCGCCATCGTGGCGGTCGTCTACTTCGTGGAGCCTGCTGGGAGTCTCCCGAGCGTGCTTCCCGGGCACGAAGCCGGTTCGGCGCACCACCACATAAAGCATGGCATCGCCGCCGCAGCCGTCGCGGCCGGGTGCTTCGCCTTCGCGTGGTTCCAGACCGAGCCGCCCGCAAGCGGATCTCGCGTGTCCGGCACCTAGACCGCGCCTGCGGGGATCGTGATCGAGGCTCTCACGCCTCCTCTGGGCTCGGGCGCGAGCACGGCCGTCCCGCCGTGCGCCAGCGCCACGGCGGAGACGATCGAAAGGCCGAGACCGGCACCTGGCCGCTCCGCCGTCCCGGGCCCACGCACGAAGCGGTCAAACATCCGCTCCGGCGCCGCCCCCTCGGCGAGCCGGCCTTCGTCAAGGACCCAGATCTGGACGCGGGTGGCGTCGTCCGCGGGGTCTGCGCCGAGAAGGATCGCTCCGCTGCCGTGGATCAGCGCGTTCTCTGTGAGGTTGCGCACCGCGCGCCCCAGCTCGACGCGGTCGCCGCGAAGGCGCAGTCCGCTCGGCCGGGCCTCGATGTCTCGATCCTGTTCGCGCGCGGCCGGTCGCATCATCTCGGCAACGTCGCTGAGCAGATCGTCGATGTCGACGTCCTCCTTGAACTCGAGCTTTCCGTCCTCGGAGCGGGCCAGGGTGAGGAGCTCGTCCGTGACCGCCGTGAGCCGATCGGCGTCATCGATGGCCGCCTGCAGCGCCGCCCGGAACCCGCCGGGGGTCGACTCGTGCCGCACGGCGAGCTCGAGCTCCGCCCGCAGCGCGGCGACCGGTGTGCGAAGCTCGTGGCTGGCCTTGGCGATGAAGCTACGTTCAGCAGCGGAGGTGTCGGCCAGGCGTCTGAGCATCGCGTTGAGCGTCTCTCCCAGACGGCCGATCTCGTCTCGTGCCACGGGTACCGGGAGACCGGCGTCAGGATCGGCGCGGCTGATTCCCTCCGCCCGTCGTCGCATTGCCTCGACCGGGGCAAGCGCCCCGGCAGCAACGCCATAGGCGATGCCGGCCGCGAGCAGGAGCGCCAAGGGCCCGCCGATGAGCAGGGCGCCGCCCAGACCCTCGAGGGCCCTCTCCCGATCGGCGAGAGAGCTCGCCACGACGGCAACCGCCGGCTGGCCCTGCAGCGTCGTCGGGCCCGCGAGCAGACGGGTGTGCTCATGACGCTCGAAGAGCATCACTCGACCCGACGCCCGGCGCACCTCAGACGCCGTCAGCAGCGATGGCGTTCCCCCCGGTCGACCCACGCGGACCTCGCCGCCGGGGGCGAGGACCTGGGCGAAGCGTTCCCCCTGCGGGATGGAGAGAGGCCGACGCGGACTTGCGCTCCCGGCAACGCTCACGAGGTTGCCCTCGCGGGCGCGGAGAGCCTGGTCGATCGCGTCATCGAGGTTCTGTCTGGTGCGGTAGTAGAGAAACAGGCCAATCACCAGCAGCACGCAGCTCATGACCACGACGAAGACGCCGGTCAGGCGAAGCCGGACGGGCCAGCGCGTCATCCGCCGCCGTCGCGGCGAAGCCGGTAGCCCGCGCCGCGAACGTTCTCGATCGAGGCAAGACCGAAGGGACGGTCGATCTTCTCGCGCAGGTAACGCACGTAGCTCTCGACGACGTTCGAGCGCTGGCGCGAGCCGGCGGGCCACGCGTGATCGAGGAGCGTGTCGCGAGACAGGACCTGCCCGGGATGACGCATCAGCACCTCGAGCAGCGCGAACTCCCGCAGCGAGAGGTCGATCGCCGCATCGCCACGCCCCACCTCTCGCGTCGCCGGGTTCAGGGTGAGTGAGCCCGCCCGGAGCACAGTGGGACGGACAACTGGTCCGCGACGAGTCAGGGCCCGCAGCCGGGCGAGCAACTCCTCGAACGCAAACGGCTTCGCCAGATAATCGTCGGCGCCGACGTCAAGACCGATGACCCGATCCTCGACACCCGCGCGAGACGTGAGCATCACGACGGGCGTCCACACATCTCGCGCCCGGAGCAGCTCGCACACCGCAAACCCGTCGCGGTCCGGGAGGCCGACGTCGAGGACGATCACGTCGTAGCCGGTCTCCTCAACCGCGCGCAGGGCCATGTCACCGTTCGAAGCGAGATCAACGATCAGTCCCTCGGCCTGTAACCCGCGCGAGAGGAGCTCCGAGAGCCGACGATCGTCTTCAACGACCAGGACGCGCATCAGGGGCGACCGTATCCGGCGACCCGCGCCAACACCACGCCTATCACTTCGGCGTCATCGTCGGCTGGGAGACTCGATGTCGTGCGCATTCTCGTTACCGGAGGCTCCGGGTTCATCGGCTCTCACGTCGTCGACAAGCTCATCGACGCCGGCCACGTCGTCCGCATCTTCGACATGGTCCCCTCGCCCTTCCACACCGAACAGGGCATCGACACCTACATCGGCGATCTCAGCGATTCCGCTGCCCTTCAGGACGCGCTCGAAGGGATCGATGCCGTACTCCACCTCGCTGCGGTCGCCGACGTCGACGAGGTGGTGCTGGATCCGGCATGGGCCGAGGAGGTCAACGCCCGGGGGACGCTCAACGTGCTGGAAGCCGCCCGTGTCACCGGGGTACCGCGCGTGATGTACGCATCAACAATTTGGGTCTACAACGGTCTGGGCCTCGCCGAAGTTGACGAGGAGACGACGCTCGCGCTGCCGGGACACCTCTACACCGCCACCAAGCTCGCCGGCGAGATGTACTGCACCTCCTACGCCGAGCTCTACGGCCTGAAGTGCACCATCCTTCGCTTCGGGATCCCGTACGGACCCCGGGCACGTCCTGCCGCCGTCGTCCCCGCGTTCGTGCGCCGCGCCCTCGCAGGAGAGCCCCTGACGATCGCCGGCAGCGGCGACCAGTCCCGACGCTTCGTCTATGTCGAGGACCTCGCCGACGGCTGCGTCGCCGCCCTCGCCCCCCATGCGGCCGGACGCGTCTACAACCTCGTCGGTGACGAAGACACCACCGTCCTCGAAATCGCCGAAGTCGTGGGCGACCTCATCGGGGACGTCGACATCCTCCACACCGAGGCGCGGACCGCCGACTTCACCGGCGTCGAGGTCTCCAACCACCGAGCCGCCAACGAACTCGGCTGGACCGCGTCGACGCCCTTCGCCACAGGCGTCGGCCGCTTCCTGGGCTGGTACCAGGACACCCACCGAGAAGCCGACCGCCTCTTCGAATGAGGCAAAGATCGGTATCGCAGGGCGCGACTCGGTCGTCCTCGTGGGACCCAGTAATCCGCACCGGCTTCCTCGGGGTCGCGGCCGGCGGGTCCACCGGTGTTGTCGCGGGGCTTGCGTTCTTCGCCCATCAAGTCCCCGTTCCGGTCGAGCTGACGCTCGCGATGGTCCTGTCCGGGGCGGTCCTCGGGACGGCCATCGGTCTCCTGAAGCGCCGAACGTGCTCCTGACACGACGACACAGGGGAGTGGGAATCGTTCGAGAGAGTGCGCTTTCGCCCCCCACGCAATCCGCGCGCCTGCCAACCCGAGCAGGTGACGCCGCCAACGTCGGCGACGTCGCGCCCGTGGAGAGTGAGCGGCTGCAGTCGATCCTCGCGACGGTGCTCGCCGTCGTGCCGTTCGCCCTGGTCCTTTACGCCGGATGGCTGGCCTGGGAGCGCTCGTTGCACTGGCAGGACCTCGTCGTCCTCGCGATCACCTACCTGCCGGTCGGGCTCGGCGTCACCGTCGGCTGGCATCGGCTGTTCACCCACCGCAGCTTCCAAACGAGCCCGCTACTGCGCGGCGCCCTTGGGGCGCTCGGCAGCGCAGCGGTCGAGGGTCCACTCACCGACTGGGTGGCGGTCCATCGCAAGCATCACGCCTTCGCCGACCAGGTCGGCGACCCGCACAGCCCTCACGTCGACCACGACGGTGGCGGCCTCGCATCCGTGCGCGGGCTGGCCCACGCGCACCTCGGCTGGCTCTTCCTCCCCACCCAGCGCCCCATCGTGGAGCGCTACGCACCCGACCTGCTCTCCGACCCCGTGGCGCGCTTCATCACCCGCACGACCATGATTTGGGTCGTGGCTGGTCTCGCGGTGCCCTTCGGACTCGGAGTCGCGCTCACGGGAACGGTCACGGGCGGACTTACCGGGCTGCTCTGGGGCGGAGCCGTTCGAATCTTCCTGCTGCATCACGTCACGTACTCGATCAACTCCCTCTGCCACGTCTTCGGGCGTAAGCCCTTCGCGACGGGGGACGAGTCGCGCAACCTCGCTTGGCTGGCGCCGTTCTCGCTCGGCGAGGCCTGGCATAACAACCACCACGCGTTCCCGACCTCCGCCACCCACGGGCTCGGTCGGCGCGAGCTTGATCTCTCCGCGCTCGTGATCCGCGCTCTGGAGCGGGCCGGGTGGGCCTGGGGCATTGTGAGGATCAGTCCCGCACGCCAAAGCGAGAAGACTCAGGTTGGTGGAGCGGCGGTCGCCCGCGAGTGATCTCGAGGAGCCAGACGGCGCATGCTCCCGGCGACGACCATGCCAGCGCGCCTCGATCGCCTGCCACCGTACGCGGAGCAGCGCCCGCGCTATGACCGTGGCACCCGTGAAAGCTGATCGAGCTAGCTCCGGGGACGGCATCGCTTAGCGGCGGTGCTGCCCGCCCGATTACCGTCAGCCCTACCTGGGGATCGCTTCGGCGGAATGGCGATAAGCCTAGGCGATGCAGGGATCTTTACCGATGGCGAGACCCGGACTCGAACCGGGGACACCACGATTTTCAGTCGTGTGCTCTACCAACTGAGCTATCTCGCCGAAGCGGGTCGATGATAGGAGCCCACCCCGTAGCCTTGTGCGTCCCGATGCGACGCCCGGTCGGCCTCCTCCTCGCGCTGCTGGTGCTCGTCCTCATGGGCTGTGGCGAAAGCTCGGGCGGGTCGGGCGGTGGCGCTGCCGAGCGCGCTGCGCTCTCCTACCTGCCCAAGGACGCGGCGATGGCGTTCGTCGTGCAGACCGATCCGGAGGCGGGGCAGGTCAAGGCGGCGCTCGACCTCGTGCGGCGCTTCCCGGGCGGGGAGGGGATCCTCGGGCAGGCCCGGCAGTCGGTCGAGAAGAACGGGCTCTCGTTCGACGCGGACATCAGGCCCCTGCTCGGCAACCCGGTCGCGTTCGCCCTCCTCGGCCCCGCGGCCGACGACCAGCTCCTCGCCTGGAGGGTGAAGGACACGGATGCGCTCGCCCGCGTCATCCGCAAGGGCACGGCTCGGAAGTCCGGGGAGTACAGGGGCGCGATGCTCTACTCGGACAGCGGCAGCGTCGATGCGGTGAAGGGGGATCTCGTCCTGAACGCGAGCACGGAGGCCGAGGTGCGAGTGGCGCTCGACCGCGCCGACGCGGGGACCGGCCTCGCCGCCGACGACTTCCCGGACGACCTGCCGCAGGACGCGCTCGTGCGCGGCACGGGCTCGATCGCCCAGGTCCTCGCCCACGCGTCCACGCAGAGCGTGCGCCGCGTTCCCTGGCTCGCGGCGGTCAAGCGCTACGGGTTCGCCCTCACGGCGGGGGACTCGGGGGTCGGTCTCGAGCTGCGGGCGGACACGACGGGACGGAAGCTCGACCCCGCCGACGTGCCGCTGGCGACGGGGGACGCAGCCCCGAAGGTCGCCGACACGGGCCAGCTCGCGGTGGGCTTGCGCGACCTGGCGCACGTCTTCACCTTCTCGCTGCGGGCCGCGGGGGTGGTGAACCCGGAGGGCACGACCCGCTTCCGCGCCCGGTTGCAGGCACTCAAGGGCCTCGCGAACGTGGACGTGGAGCGCGACCTCGTCGACCAGCTCGACTCCGACGCCACCTTCACCACCGACCTTGGCGCGGGCTCCGCCCTTCGCGCGACTGCGAAGGACCCGGCCGCCCTGACCGGCTCGCTCACGCGACTGGAGCGCATCGCGCCCGCGCTCCTCTACGGCGCGGGGATCCCCGGCGCCACCGTCGCGCGCGTGGCACCGGGACTGTGGGCCGTGTCGCAGTCCGGGTCGGTGGTCGGGGCCTACGGAGTCGTGGGCGACCAGTTCGTGGCCGGTAGCGGGGCGCCGAGCGCGCTGCGCTCCCTGGCCTCACGGCCGTCCGCGGCGCCCGAGGGCTCCAAGGGTGCGCTGGCAGTCCGCCTCCCCGGTTCGGTCACCGGGCGCCTTATCGCCGCGCGGCTCCGGCTCCCGGGCACGCTCGCGGCGCTCGCCCTGGGCCGCCTCGGCGACCTGACGGGCTCGATCGCCTTCACTCCCGCGGGCATGCACGGGTCGTTCAAGCAGGAGGTTCGCTAGGAGCAGGCCGTTGAGCGTCCCAGCGCAGGAGGTCGGGCAGGGGATCGATCGGGACGACCAGCGGCGAGCATGCCCCGCAGGAGATCCCCGGCGCCGCGCTTGGAGAGCGTCTCGTTCAGGTTGCCGCATTTGGGCGACTGGACGCACGAGGGGCAGCCGTCCGCGCACGGGCACTCGGCGATGAGGCGCTCGGCGTCCGTGCACAGCTCCTCGAAGCGGGCGAACCCCTGGCGGGTGATCCCCACCCCGCCCGGGTGGGCGTCGTAGACGAAGATCGTCGGGCCGCCGGTCTGCGCGTGGGCGTTGGTGGACAGCCCGCCGATGTCCCAGCGGTCGCACATCGCCAGCAGCGGCAGGACGGCGATCTGCGCGTGCTCGCAGGCGTGCAGCGCCCCGAGCAGGAGCTCGCGCGGGAAGGAGGACTCGAGCACCCCCGGCAGCTCGAACCACAGCGCGCGGGTGGAGAACGAGGTGGAGGGCAGGTCGAGGACGTGGAAGTCCACGACGCCGTGGTCGGATTGGCGCTTGCGCTGGTAGCCGAGCACGGTCTCGGTGACCGAGACGACCCCGTAGGACAGGGTCACGCCGAGCGCCTCGCGGCGCTCGAGCAGCCGCTCGATGCCCGTCTCGGTCTCCTTGCGCGCCTGCGTGAACCAGTCGCCGGAGAAGGGCCGCAGGGCGGCGCGGCGGTGGTGGAGGTCGAGGTCGTCGATCTCGTAGGAGCGCCCCATGTGCAGGTAGACCGCGCCGGGGTGGACCGTGGAGAGCGCGCGGGCGAGGTCGATCGTTCCGATGAGCTCGCCGGACTCCACGTCGACGAGGCTCACGATCTCCGAGGAAGCCGAGCGCAGCGCGATCCGTGCCGCCGGGTAGTCCTCGGGGTGGCGCAGCCCGAAGGCGCCGGCGCGCTGCCGCAGCAGCCCGGCGGCGACGAGCTCCTCCGCGTGCTCGCGCCAGGCGGGGCCGAGGGTCGCGTCGTCGGCCGCGGTGAGCGGCGCCTCGTGCGCGGCGGCGAGGATGTGCGGGCGCATGACCTCGGGCGACTCGTGGTCGAGGATCGCCGCCTCCACCGGGCGCTCGAGCAGCGCCTCGGGGTGGCGGCAGAGGAACTGGTCCAGCGCGTCCTCGCCGGCGATGTAGACCGCGAGCCCCCGCCCGCGCCGCCCGGCGCGCCCCCACATCTGCTTGAGCGAGGCGATCGTGCCCGGGAAGGTGACGACGATCGCCGCGTCCAGCGCGCCGATGTCGATGCCCAGCTCCAGCGCGTCGGTCGCGACCACGCCCAGGAGCTCCCCGTCGACGAGGCGGCGCTCGAGCTCCCGGCGCTGCTCGCGGGTGTAGCCCGCGCGGTAGGGGGCGATGCGGTGGGCGAGCTCGGGGGCGCGCTGGGCGGCGAAGCGCGCGATGAGCTCGACGCCCTTGCGGGACTTCATGAAGCAGATCGTCCGTGCGCCGGAGCGCACGAGCCCGCACAGCAGCTCGGCGGCCTCGGCCAGCGGGGAGCCGCGGCGGCCCAGCGCCGGGTCCTCGAGGGGCGGGTTCCACAGGGCGACGCGACGCTCGGCGCCGGGGGAGGCGTCCTCGTCGACGAGGGCGAAGGGGGCGAGGCCCGTCAGCCGCTCGGCGAGCTCGACGGGGTTGGCGATCGTCGCCGAGGCGAGGACGAAGCGCGGAGCGGTCCCGTAGAAGCCCGCGAGGCGACGCAGGCGGCGCAGGACGTTGGCGACGTGGGACCCGAACACGCCGCGGTACACGTGGGCCTCGTCGACGACGACGACGGCGAGGTTGGCGAGCAGGTCCCCCCACGCGGTGTGGTGGGGGAGGATCCCCACGCTGAGCATGTCGGGGTTGGTGAGGACGAGGTTGGCCTTGCGGCGGATGGCCGTCCGCTCCTCGCGCGGGGTGTCGCCGTCGTAGATCGCCGGGCGCAGGCCGGGGAGCCCGAGCGCCCCGAGCGCCCGGGCCTGGTCCTGGGCGAGCGCCTTGGTCGGGTAGAGGTAGAGCGCCCGGGCCCGCGGCTCTGTGCACAAGACATCCAGGGTCGGCAGGTTGAAGGCCAGCGACTTCCCCGACGCGGTGCCGGTGGTGACGATCGTGGGACCGGCCCACGCCGCCTCGAGCGCCTCGAGCTGGTGGGCGTGGAGGGTGTCGATCCCGGTGCGGGCCAGCGCCGCGCGCAGGGCGGGATGGAGGTCGGGCGGGACTCCGACAGCGTGCCCGGGCCGCGCCGGGACCGTCGTGGCGTGGACGAGGCGCTCGTCCTCCGCGCCGGCGGCGAGCAGCTCGTCCCAGGGCTCGGTGGCGGGGGTGGAGGCCACCCCCGCCACGCTAGGGGTAAGGATGGGGCGTGCTGCGCTGCCTCTACTGCGACCTCGACGGGACCCTCCTGGGGCCCGGCGCTTCGCTGCTCCGCGACGCCGAGGGGGCGTTCACGTTGCTCGGGGTCCGGGCGCTCGAGGCGTGCTTCCGGGCCGGGATCGAGGTGGTGCTCATCTCGGGGCGGCGGCGGGCGAACGTCGCCGAGGACGCGCGGCTGCTCGGCCAGCGCGACTACGTGTTCGAAGTGGGGGCGGGGCTCGTGCTCGCCGGTGAGCTCGAGTGGCTGACCGGCGGGCTCCTCCCCCGCGACGGGAAGACGATCTCCGCGCAGATCGAGGAGGGCGGCGCGCCACGGCTGCTGCTCGAGCACTTCGCCGGGCGGCTCGAGTACCACGAGCCGTGGCACACGGGCCGCGAGGTCTCCCACCTCTTCCGCGGGCTCGTCGACGCCTTCGCGGCCGACACCCTTCTACGCGAGCACGGGCTGGGCGAGGTGCGTCTCGTGGACAACGGGGTCGTGCACCGCCGCTCGGCGGCGCTGGCCGACCTGCCTCAGGTGCGCGCCTACCACCTGGTCCCCGCGGCGGCCTCCAAGGCGGCGGCGGTGGCGCGGCACCGCCGGGTGCGGGGGCTTGCCGCGGAGGAGTGCCTCGCGGTGGGCGACTCGCGCGAGGATCTGGGGATGGCGCCCGCGGTTCAGACGTTCTGGCTCGTGGCCAACGCGGTGGAGAAGGACCCGACGATCCGCGAGGCGCTGCGCGAGCACCCGAACGCGCGGGTGGCCGAGGGCAGCCACGGCGAGGGCGTCTACGAGGCGGTCCTGACGTCCCTGGCCGAGAGCCGCTGACGCCCCCGCCGCCACGTGCGCCTCCAGAAGCCCGGCGCCGGACGGCGGAAGCGTGCCGGGGCGGGGACCGTCGCGCGGACGAGCGCGACCCACTCGGTCAGCGGGAGCTCGCCCGCGATGAGCCGGGCGAGCGCCGAGGTCACCGGTGCCTCCACCCGGGCGGCGGACAGGGCCAGGGAGAGAAGCGGAACGGACTCGAGGGCCTCGACGGCTTGCCCGACCCGAGCGGGGATCTGCGGGGCGGGCACGCCCTGGCCGAGCAGCTCTCCCGCGCGGCGGTTGCGCGACTGGGGGGCGAGCGCCGTCGCCACGAGGTCTCCGGTTCCCGCGAGCCCGATGAGCGACTCGGCGCGTGCCCCCTGCGCCTCGGCCAGACGCCAGACCTCGAGGAAGATGTGGCCGGCGGCGGCGCCCGCGGCGTTCAGGCCCTGGGCCTGCGTCGCGCCCGCCGCGAGGGCGGCGGCGTTCTTCGCGGCCCCGGCGAGCTCGACGCCCACGGGATCGGCGGAGGGCTCGCACACCACCCCGGCCCGGGTGAAGAACGTCGCGAGGGCCTTGGCGAGGGCCTCGTCCTCCGACGCGGCCACGAGGCCGGCGCCCGCCGAGACCATCTCACGCGCGTGCGCGGGGCCCCCGAGGCAGGCGACCCGATGCGCCCCGAACCGGGCCCGGAGGAGCGCGGTGGGAGCCATGCCCTCGGGCGGCACCAGCCCCTTGGCCAGCGACACGAGCGCCGCGCGGGGCGGGAGACCGGCGGCTCCGAGCCCGGCGATCACCTCCCCCAGCCGGGAGGAGGGGACGCCGAGGAATACGTACTCCGACCGGGCCAGGCCCGTCGACGTGGGCTCGATCCGTAGCTCGCGGGGCAGCTCGACCCCGGGTAGGTACTCCCGGTTCTCCCGGTCGGTGGAGAGGCGCTCGCACTGGGCGGCGGTCCGCGTCTGGAGGGTCACGCGCAGCCCTCCCCGCACGAGCAGCACGGCGATGGCCGTCCCGAACGATCCCGCCCCCACGACGATGGCACGGCGGTGCCCGGGGGTGGGCAGGGGGATCGGCGGGCGGGGGATCGGTGGCATCGGCTCGCGGGCAGTGTGGCGTGTACGGTGGCCCGTGCATGCGGTCGCGGCCCGGGCTCCTCCTGGTGGCGCTCGTCCTCGCGGCCGGATGCGGAGGCGGGTCGGTCGCCTCCTCGCCTCCCTCCGCCGCCCGCGCGACCTTCCGCTCGATGATCGCGTCGGCGCCCGCGCCAGCGTCCCCGCTGCGGTCGCGGCGCGCGGCGGCGCTCACACGCCGGCGCGCCGTCCTGCGGCGCCTCGCGCGGCGGGGCGTGCCCATCTTCTGCGCGGGGCACCGGGGTCGGAGCCTCGCCCTGACGTTCGACGACGGGCCCGGGCCCTTGACGCACGTCGCCCTGGCCGAGCTGCGCCGGGCCCACGCGCGGGCGACGTTCTTCCTCATCGCCGACCGCATCGGAGGCTTCCCGGCCTGGCCGCGGCGGGAGGAGGCGCTCGCCGCCGTCGGCGACCACACCCTCTCCCATCCCGATCTGCCCGCGCTCCCTCTCGCCGCCGCGGCGCGGGAGATCCGCGGTGGGCGGGACGCCGTGGCCGGCGCGCTCGGGCACCCCGTGCAGCTCTTCCGCCCGCCCTACGGGGCACGGACGCCGGCCATCGACGCCCTCGCGCGCCGGGCGGGGCTGGTCGAGATGCTGTGGGACGTGGACTCGGGGGACTCCGACCGGGCGCGGCGGCGGGATTTCCGCGAGATCGCCGCCGAAGTGCTCCACGACGTCCATCCGGGCGCGATCGTCCTCATGCACGAGAACCGCGGCCAGACCGTGCGCGCCCATCATCCTCCCCGCGCTGCGGCGCCGGCACCTGCGGCCGGTGACCGTGCCCGAGCTCCTCGCCGCCGATCCTCCCCGGTCAGACGGCCGCGGGTGTGCCCTCAGAGATGCCCGTCCAGCGTCCGCCCCGCGGCCTCGAGCGCGGCGGGCGTCCCCGCCTCGAGGATCTCGCCGAGGTCGAGGACACGGGCGGCGGAGGGGACAAGCGCGTTCTGTCCGGCGACGGCATGGCACGCGACGCCGGCCTGCCGCGCGCGCGTCGCGACCTCGGCGACCGCCTTCCCCTCCAGCGTGGACGCGTCGAGCCGGCCCTCGCCGGTGACCACCGCGCGCGCGGCGCGCAGGCGGACGTCGAAGTCCAGGCGGTCGAGGATCCAGGCGGCGCCCGGCTCGAGCACCGCGCCGTGGACCGCCCACAGCCCGCCCGCCAGCCCTCCCGCGGCGCCCGTGCCGGGAATGCCGCGGGGATCGCGCGGCAGCTCGCCCGCCAACCGATCCAGCCGCTGTGCGAGCCGCCCGACCGCGGCGGGATCGGCGCCCTTCTGCGGCCCGTAGACCTCCGCCGCGCGCTCCCACGGGGTACGCACGTCGCAGAGGACTACGAGGGCCGCGCCGCGCAGCCCGCCCGCGCCGGCGATCGCGTCGAGCGCGCCGCGGCCTCCGTCCGTGGTGGCCGAGCCGCCCACCGCGACGCAGATCACCTCGGCGCCCGCCGCCACCGCGGCGAGGATGAGCTCGCCGGTCCCCCGGGTGTCAGCCCGCTCGGCGTCGCGCTCCTCGGGCGCCACGAGCCCGAGCCCGCTCGCCGCCGCGGTCTCCACCACGGCCAGCGCCCCGTCCTCGAGCAACCCGAAGCCGGCGTGCACCGGTCGCCCGAGCGGATCGGCGACGGTGGCGCCCGCCGTCTCCCCGCCCAGGGCGGGGAGCAGCACCTCGAGGGTGCCCTCGCCGCCGTCGGCCAATGGGCACAGGTCGACGGGGCGGCCGCCGGCCTCGAGCCCCCGCCCGAGCGCGGCGGCGACCTCAGGACTCCTTAGGGTCCCCTTGAACGCATCGGGGGCGACGAGCACGGTGGCGAAGGGTTCGTGCGAGGTCAGGGCTCTCGCGCCCGGCTCGGCTGCACGCGCGTGGGCTCGCCGGGCATCTTCGGGTACTCGGGCGGGTAGGGCATGTCCCCGGCGCCCTTCGCCTCGTCGCGCTCGTAGAGGTCGAGGAGCGACGCGATGGAGTGGTGCACGTCGTCGATCGCCGCGTGGAGGTCGCCGCGTTCGGCGAAGCGGACGGGGACCGTGAAGAGGTTCAGGCTCGCGGGATCGACGATCTCCGCGAGCTCGTCCCACCCGACCGGGCACGAGACCGGGGCTCCCGGCTTGGGCCGGAGGGAGTAGGCGCTGGCGATGGTGCGGTCGCGCGCGTTCTGGTTGTAGTCGACGAAGATCCGCTCTCCGCGCTCCTCCTTCCACCACTTCGTGGTGACGCCCGGAGTCCGCCGCTCCAGCTCACGCCCGAAGGCGATCGCCGCGTGACGGACGTCGGTGAAGGTCCACCGGGGCTCGATGCGGACGTACATGTGCACGCCGCGGTTCCCGCTCGTCTTCGGAAAGGCGATCATGCCGAGGTCCGCGAAGAGCTCGCGGGCCACACCGGCGACGCGCACGGCGTCGGCGAAGTCCGTGCCGGGCTGCGGATCGAGGTCGATGCGAAGCTCGTCCGGGTGATCGACGTCGGCACGGCGGACTGGCCAGGGATGGAAGGTGATCGTGCCGAGGTGGGCGGCCCACACGGGGACGGCGACCTCGGTCGGGCAGATCTCGTCGGCGTGGCGGCCCGAGGGGAACGCGATGCGGGCCGTCTCGACATAGGGGGGTGCGCCGCGCGGGATGCGCTTCTGGTAGAAGGCGTCGCCGCCGCGCTCGCCCCGCTGCGACAGCACGATGCCCGGGTGAACTCCCTTCGTCCAGCGCTCGAGGGTCGTCGGACGCTCGCGCAGCGCACGCAGGATGCCGTCCCCGACGGAGGCGTAGTACTCGGCGATCATGCCCTTCGTGACCGGTTGTGTGCGCTCCGTGGCCGGGTAGATGACGCGGTCGGGGCTCGAGACGCGGACCGACCGGCCCCCCGCCTCGATCTCGACCGCGTCGGGCGCCACGGCCGCTGAGGCTATCCGGGCTGCCAGCCAGGCCGCTAGGACGCGAGCTGGTCGATCGTGCAGGCGCGGGGGTCCTTGTCCTCGCGCCAGCGCGTGACCTTCGCCCCGTGGCGGATGCGCCCCGCCGAGGTGTGGTCGAAGGTGATCTCGACCACGAGCTCGGGGCGCAGCGTGACCCACTCCAGGTCGCGCCCGTGCGACCAGCGGCTCGGCTCCCCGCTTCCGCGCTCCCCGGTCTCGTAGGGGGCGAGCTTCGCGACGAGCTCGCGCTTCTCCTGCGCGGTGAAGCCCGAGGAGTGGCCGACCTCGGGCAGCCGCCCCTCCTCGTCGTAGAGGCCGAGGATGAGCGCGCCCACCGTGCCGGGCTCCTTCCCGGGCCGCCAGCCCTTCACGACGGCGTCGATCGTGCGGACCCGCTTGATCTTCACCATTCCCGCGCGCTCGCCGGGGCGGTAGGGCGCCTCCAGCTCCTTGGCGATGACGCCCTCGGCACCCTGGAGCCAGGGCGCGGCCTCCGCGGGCACCCGGGTGAGCGGGCAGAGCTCGGCCGCGCCGCCGATGCGCTCCTCCAGCGCGCCCCGCCGCTCGCGGAGCGGGAGGCCGAGCAGGACGTCGTCGTCCTGCACCAGGAGATCGAAGGCGACGAAGACCGCCGGCGTGCGCTCGCTCAGCTCGGTGATGCGCGAGGTCGCGGGGTGAATGCGCTGACCGAGGGCGTCGAAGTCCTCTGCGCCGTTCGCACCCCGGACCACGATCTCCCCGTCGAGCACGTAGCGCCCAGGCGGGAAATGCAGCTCGGGGAAGTAACGCAGCAGCGGCTTGCCGTTGCGCGACTGGAGGAACAGCTCCTCGCCGTCGACGAAGGCGAGCGCGCGGAAGCCGTCCCACTTGGGCTCGTACGCCCAGCCCTCACCCTCAGGCAGCTCCCGGCGCGACTTCGCGAGCTGCGGGAGGACGGGCGGCGTGAGCGGGAGCGCCATGGCGAACCGACCCTAGCTTGACCCGCTTGAGCAGGTGCGCATATAATATTCGCACCTACTAACGGCGGAGGATGACATGTGGCGATTCGAGCACACGGAGGAGACCACGGCGACACGCGAGGCGCTGTGGGAGCGCTACGCCGACCCCCCGGGCTGGCCCGAGTGGGACCAGGAAACGGCGGAGGTGACGCTCGACGGGGCCTTCACGCCCGGCAGCACCGGGTCGTTGCGGCCGGCGACCGGGCCCCGGGTGCGCTTCACCCTGACTGACGTCTCGCCGCCGGACGGGTTCACCGACGTGACCCGGCTCCCGCTCGCGCGGATGACCTTCACCCACCGGCTCGAGGAGGTCACCGGAGGCACACGGATCACCCATACGGTGACGATCACCGGGCCGCTCTCCCCGCTCTTCGGGCGGGTGATCGGGGCGAAGGTCGCGGCCGGACTACCCGAGGCCATGCGCCGGTTGGCGAGGCTCGCGGAGCAGGCTCCCGCGCTCGCGTGACGGCCACGCCGTCGGGTCCCGATGACAGCCCGGGGTTCTTGCTGTGGCGCGCGACCCTGCGCTGGCAGAGGGCGGTGACCTCAGCGCTCAAGCCGCATGAGCTCACCCACGTGCAGTTCGTGTTGCTCGCGAGCACCTGGTGGTTCGAAGGCGAGGGCGACGTCCCGACCCAGCGCCGGCTCGCCGATCACGCCCAGACCGACGTGATGATGACGAGCCAGGTCCTGCGCGCGCTCGAGTCGCGCGGGCTCGTCACGCGTGAGCCCGATCCCCGCGATACCCGCGCGCGTCGGGTGCGGCTGACGGCGGCCGGCCGCCGGCGGGTCGCTCAGGCGCTGGGAGCGGTGGAGGGCGTGGACGGCGACTTCTTCGCAGCCCACCCGGCGGGTGAACTCCTGCCCACGCTCCGGGCGCTGGCCGGCGAGCGGGAGGGCACCTTGGTCGGCTCCTGAGGAGCACCGCGACGCACCTGGAGGACCGCCACCGCGGCGAGCACGAGCGCTCCGCCGGCGAGCTGGAGCGCTCCGAGCGTCTCCCCGAAGGCGAGGAACGCGAGGCCGACGGTCACCGGCGGCTCGAGGGTGGAGAGGATGGATGCCCGCCCCGGGCCGATGCGCTCCATGCCGGCGAGGAACGCGGTGAGGGGCACGACGGTGGAGGCGACCGCGATGCCGACCACGAGCGCCCAACCCGCGGGGCTCCAGTCCAGGGCCAGCGTGCCGGAGACGGCGCCGGCGAGCGTGAAGGAGACGGCCGCGCCGGCGCACACGAGCGCGGCGAGCGCCCGGGGGGGAAGGCGGATCGCGTCGGCGAGCAGGATGTAGCCGGCGTAGGCGGCCGCGGAGGCGAGGGCGAGCGCCGCGCCGAGGGGGTCGACCGAGCCCGCGCCGGCGCCGAGCAGCACGAGTCCCACCCCCGCCGAGGCGAGGAGCAGCGCGCCGAGCTTGCGGCGCGAGCCCCGCTCGCGGCGTAGGGCGACCGCCCCGAGGACCACGAGGGACGGATAGGCGTAGAGCAGGAGCTCGGCCGGCGCGGCGCCCATGCGGGTCAGGGAGGCGAAGAACAGGCCCGCTTCGGCCGCGTAGACCACGGCGCCGAGGGCGAGGCCGCGTGCCGCGGCACGTCCGCGCGGGAGCTCGCGGCGGGCGAGGCTGCCGAGGACGGAGGCGGCGACGACGAAGCGCACCGCGAGCAGCTCGAGCACGCCGACGCCCTCGCCGTAGGCGAGCTTGGCCAGCACGGCCATCGCGCCGAAGCCCATACTTCCTCGCCGCGGCTCGCCTCGGGTCGTTCACGGCCGCCGCCGCTGACCGCCACCTCGCCCAGCCCTCGCTGTCCGAGCAGGTGCGCCGCCTCGAGGCGGAGCTCGGCGCCGCTCTCTTCACGCGCGTGGGGCGAGGGCTGGAGCTCACCGAGGCCGGTCGCGCGTTCGTGCCGGAGGCCGAGCGGGTCCTCGGCGCCGTGGACGGTGCGCGCGAGGCCGTCGCGGGGGTGCGCGAGCTGCGCGCGGGGACGCTCTCCTTCGGCGTCTGCGGCTCCTCGCGCTGGTACCGGCTGGCCGACGTCGTCGCGGCCCTGCGGACCGGGCATCCGGACCTCCACGTGCGCGCGGTGGGCCAGAACTCCTCGGAGGTGGCGGACGCGGTGCGCAGCGGGGAGCTCGAGCTCGGCCTCGTCGTCCTGCCCATCGACGACCGGGGGCTCGAGGTCCGGCCGGCGATCCGCGACGAGGTCCTCTACGCGAGCGCGGACCCGGTGCGGCTGGAGCGCCGGATGACCGTGCAGCGATTGGCCGCCGCGCCGCTCGTCCTCTACGACGCCCGCTGGGGCGAGGCGGACCCGACCCGCCGGCAGCTCGCCGAGCGCGCGCAGGCGGCGGGGGTGGCCCTCGCGCCGGTGGTCGAGGTCGAGGACGTCGAGGTCGCCCTCGAGCTCGTGGCCCGCGGCGTGGGCGACACGATCCTCGCCCGCGCGATCGCCGAGCACCCCCGGGTGCGCGAACTGGAGTGCCCCCACTTTGACGGACACCTGAGGGCTGGGTCTGTCGTGGCCTGGCTGGAGGATGTCCAGCGTGTCGAATCATCGAGGGCGGCGGCCGTATCCGCCGGAGTTTCGTCGTGAGGCGGTGG
>JAABUT010000640.1_pt1 | contig 51964 bp, 57 predicted proteins | sample 5559281 | NCBI WGS metagenome assembly JAABUT01 (sample SAMN10711880, study PRJNA513359) | rock metagenome | isolation source: Antarctica rocks | place: Antarctica: Victoria Land, Ricker Hills nord | collected 2016-01-04
CAGCCAATCTTCGTCGCTTCCCTTATTATCATCGCGCTGTTCACGATTATGCAGCATAGTCAGTCCTTCTTCTCAAACCTAGTAAGTAGTAGATGAAGACTTGTAAGAAAAAGAAGTTCGAAGCCATTATTCTACCCAAGGGCAGAACAGCTGCATCATGTCTTCTTGATCTCTCAGCATCACTTTTTCAACCTCAGAAAATCACTCATCATCACTCATTCTTCGAAGTCTTACTTCATAATTGTTTATTTTTTTACAGTTTAATTATGTTTGACTTTTTTATACGTCGGCATTTCGGGAAGATTGATCATGTTGCTAAAACAGCTCTCAGCAACATTGTGGGCTGATTTCTGGCTCGAGGCTACGAGTAGCCCCGAGTCACATTAGCATCTTTGAGCGAATCTTGCTTGAATTGAACTCTTGAAATCTTGCTTTGACGAAATTTGACAGCCGGCCCACCCTACTTAGTCACCACCCTACTCACCACCCTACCTACTCGCCTACCTACTCATCACCCTACCTACTCGCCATCCTACAAGTTCAGCTACCAACTCAGCTACCTACTCGTTCGCCTACTCACCAGCCTACTCGCTTCAAAACATGCTTCATGCGACGCGTTCGAATATGCGTCAATTCGCTTCATGGCCTACTTTATAGTATGCTTCATACATGCTTCATAGCACATGCTAATTAGCTCAATAGAAAGCACCCTCCATGGCTCAACATCAAACTCCCTATCAAGCTCTTCATCGAACACCCTACATGCTTCACAATACGCGTCGGTCGGGCGCATAACACACGTCAAACAGTGCTTCAAACAATGCTTTCTACATGGCTCCCTTCATGGCTCCCTCCATGGTTCCCTTCATGATTCCCTACCAAACACCCTCCATGGCTCCCTTCATGACTCCCTTCATGACTCCCTAACAAGCATCCTACATAGTCAACAATTCGTCTAAATAGATGGTTAGATAACTAGTTAGATAATCAACTAATTGACTTATTTAATGATTTATCTAACAATGATGCTCACAGCCGAAAATGTAGCTAATGTAGCTATTTGAGCCCGCAGCAAGGTTAAAAGCCATCGGCGCCTAGTTTTCAGAAATGCCGACGTAATTTTTTCTTAATTTTTTCAATTTTTCAATTTTTTCAATTTTTTCAACTTTTACAGTTTTACTTATTTATTGCTATGTTTCTGCTTTAGAAATATATTTATTAATATTTTTACTATTTATTTCAGAGCTTAGCGTGCATTCAAGTTCTTGACATTGAGTCTCACTACTATCTAATGCGGTAGTGATCTTCCCTTCAGCAAGCGCTTGTCGATAGCTCTCAGTCCAACTGGCTCGAAGGGTGTAGTCTATTTTTACGAGGACTTTAAATCCACTTCCACAATGGGACCTCGATACGTCTTCCTTGCCTTCACAAAATAATACACGACACTTGCGATCACGACCACGCCCAGCACAAGGCAGCTATAGTTCATATCTACCGCATCAACGTGCAGTGACGCTGGCCAATAGCTCCAGATCCAGATGAAGATCAGGTACACGCATGCTGCCATGTTATTCAGCGTCCCCACCCATCCCTTGATCCTCCATGGTCCCCAGGTAAACCTCTTACTCTGCGCGTCTTGGAATTCCACATTGCTATCATTCTCCGGCTCCGCTATCTCGCCCCGCAAACGTCGGTAGAGAAGAAGGCCGATAGCCAGGAAATAGGAAGTATAGAATCCTTGTAGCACTAGGGAAATAACGTCGTTCATGACAGTGGAAGAACCGATGTTTATGAGGCAAAGGAGTGCGGACATGATGGAAACGGTGATGATCGCGATAGTAGGAACTGTCGTACGGCGATCGACCTGTTCCACTGACTGTTAGTTCCCTGTCACGTCTGAAGCACAAAAAGAAACGTTCAAGTACTGGCTGAATAAACGCACCCTACTCAGAGACCTCCACCCCGGAAGACCTTCATCCCTGGCGAATGCCCACATCATACGACTTGCGGCTGCCATATTCCCAATTGCCGCCAATCCTGACAAGACGAGAGGAAGGCTTGCCATTGCAATCGCTCCGACACTACTGCGAACCCCGCTCGCGAAGATGGTGATGAAGGGGTAGCCTGAGGCCCCCAGAACCGATTCGATATCGCCGGCACAAAAAAGCACTGCTAGGAGCATTCCGAAAGCGAGTACTCCATTGAGGAGAACAGAGAATACCATAGAGCGTGCAACGTTGGTGGAGGCTCCTCTGACTTCTTCGGACATCTGAATTCAAGTCTTTGAGTCGTCTCTTCTGTAAGGAGCGGAGGATTTGCATCACACTTACATGGATCGCCCCGTCCGTTCCTGGTCATCCGTTTAGCTTTGAACCTTAAGAACTTAAAATCAAGAATGGGTGAACTCACCAACGAAAGAAGCGGCGTTGCCTTGCAGACCTATGAAGAACGATAAAGCCTGACTTCTCCATCTACCCTTGTTGAAGAACGTGGAAAAGATGTAGCTGGCCTTGCTATGAGGCGCAAGATAGAGGAGGGGGATGATGATGGCAAAGAAACCGAGGACATGCAATATCAAGATGAAAACTTCTATCGCAGGAAGCACCCCACTCAGGATAGTATTTACCGCTACGCAATAGACCAGCACCGCCCACATGAGCACGGTGCCTTGCCAGCCTGGTGCGGTATATCCTGAGTCATTTTGAGCTATGAGGGCCTGAACCAATGTGGCCGTGAAGTACACAGTAGCTGTCAAGGCCGCGACCCAGCCTACGACCGTAATCCATCCTGGGAAAATTAAAATTCGGGATTGTATAAGATGGTTGTGAGCGTGTGTAATTACCGGTAACGTAGCTGAGAAACTTCTTAGACTTGCCGGGCGCCAATATATTGACCCAGTGGTACTGGCCACCTGCCGTGGGTATCATGGAGGATAACTCTCCCATAGTGATGAATACAGAGAGTGTACCGAACCAGGCAAGAAGGAAGCCGTAAATAAGACCTGCAGGACCACCGCTATTGCCAAAAGTCAGCTTCATTCGCCACTATCTCCTATGTATCAGTTGAGAAGATTGTAGTGATCATAATCCACTCAACTGGGAAATCCAGGGGAGATCAATCTACTTTTCCAAGCCCAGAGAGAACGTCCTACGCGACATTAGATGGGTTTAGAACTCTCTGTTGAAGGTTGGGCATGGCTCTTACACAAGCAGCCCTTCCCATGTCGCCATGATCCCGCACGAGAAACCAGTCATGCTCACCAACCCAAATCTCCGCTGTCTAACTTCAGCTCTGTGCTGCCTGGAGATATATCGTGGTGCTCTATACCTGTAGGACTTGCCTTTTTCCCGTCTTTGCCAGTGCCAACGCGTCCTTGTCAAGCACCTCAGGGAGCCCAGCACTCCTTTGTGCCTTACTACCGTCAAGGGTCTGCATCTCTTGCGGTGGCTCCATTTTGGGAACACTGCAGTCTAGGATAGAGGATTTGAGCGAGGACAGATTTGGAGACGCCAGTAGGTCAACGACAAACGGACGAAAATTTCATGTCAATGTGGAACAGATGCGAGATGATAAAGGGGCATGGAGGTGGCCCCCATGTACTGAGGGTCAGAGGTGGAGCATTCCTCCCGAAGAAGGTTACAGTACATCAGCTCGGAACGGGCAAGATCTTCTCTTGCAAAGGCAAGCGAAAATTACACAAATGTTTCAAGTAATCTATGCGCAACCACTACACCAAAAAGCTTGGATCCATTTTGGCCGTGGTGATCGAGTGAACTAATGTCGGTCGCTTCCATTTACCCCGAACATGCATGAAGGGTGCATCACGTACGCATGGGTCTACTCGGATGCTCAGTCCGATGCATAAAGAGCTGTATCGCCAACTTTGCCACTTAAATCGGCCAGATGCCGTTAAAGCAGTATGAATGGCCGAGCTCAGCTGGCCTTAGGGGGAAAGGAGAACGAGAAATGTAATTGCGGCCAAAGACGGCCAAGCATCTACAAGTGAACATTAGCTGCATCAAGACTGCACGCTCAGACTCCTCCTCTAGCCCCTTCCAAGCCTTCCTTGTCCTCAAAGCTTGTTGTCACAGTTGTCGTAGCCTTGATGATCCTACTCCTACTCCCCTGACTCCCTGCATCCCAAATATCACCAATGATCTCGTCTGATCCTTCAGCAGTCCCGATGTCCACTCTCACCTGCGCACTCGACCCCGCCAAGTCCCGAGAAGCCCCTGGCTCTACCTTAGTCCGGCCTGCTATGGCTTTTAAGCTTGCGAATGTCGTAGGCTTGGAGTCCTTCATGGGTTTTCTCAAGATGTAGCGCTTATGAGAGCCTTCCTGGAAGCTTTCCGAGTCCGGGACGAACTCTCCGCGTCGACGAAGCTCATCGCTCATGAACATGCCGGAGTTGAGAGCCTCGAGGAATGGGCGTAGATAAGGTATGCATGACGTGAAAACGGAGAGCGTCTGAATTACCTGCCCAGTGAGGAACCAAGGCCAAAGATCAAAGGTCTGGTTAGGGGTGTCAAAGCCACTCGTGTAGGCGAGTTGCGTGGCGATGGCTGCGATATCCCTGGTATGAATCAGTATAAGTCTCAATTCAGCTTGGGGAAGATATGATCGTACAGAAATTGGGTACTGAAACAGCTGAGTATAATAAACTTCTTTGCCCAACTCATCTGCAGGTTCTTGACAATGTGGAATGGTAGAAGTATGTGAGCAAAATGGATGACAATCTCAATCGTGCCAAAAGCCCGCCAGAAAGCGCTCTAGCTTGATTAGCATGAGATATGTGGTATTGAGTTTACCATAAGTGAGCAATTACTCTGTTATAACACGTTTGGCCCACAAAACTCCAGACATGAGGCTTCTGGCATGGAAACGAAGCGGCCAATATACAAACAGCACCCCAGGTGGAGACCAGAACTCCGAGACCCAATTCCAATCGCCGGTACACTCTCTGGGGCGTGATGGACCGAAACAACATAATTATCGAGAGCTTCGTAAAGCATAAAGTGGCAATGTATAAGAGGCCGCCAGCGTAGCTGCTCTGTAAACAATCAGCATATTCCACCCAGAAATCTCTGCGTACGGCTGCTTACTTTTTCAAAAGCTGCAAGCTGCGAGTCGCTCAGTGTATCAAGACTTTTGCCCAAGCCATTCATAGCTGCCACAGATACTGCCATGCCAGCCCCGATATTAAAGATCTAGTGGACCTCAGTCACCACAGTCATATACCCGTTGGATTTCAGGCGTGGAAATCTCACCAGGGATCCTATGGCCAGAGTATCGTCCGATTTGAACTTTTTTGAAACAGCCCATTTAGTCGCCAGGCGTGCGATGGTCAACAGTGTCGAGATAACGAGCAACAACCAAGAAACAATACTAAGAGCAGGCCCGTGGTTCGCACCTCCAGTTGTTAGACTGGCCGCAGTGAAAGCGTTCGAGTTCATCGCAAACGAAAATCGCAACCCTGCCCGTACTTCCTGTACTCAGAAGTTCTCTCCAGTCCTGTGGGAGATTGTGTGTGAATTGATGAGCAATGCTCCGACGGGTAAGCAATATCAAAAACAGGGAAAGCGAAATACATCTCGGTGATCATAGCCTTACGGAAATCAAAAGAACACGTCAAGGAGATACGCAGTAACCAAATACAGACGTCTTCTGCATTGAAACACAAAAATACTACGGGAAGGTCAGGGGATAAGGTACGGAATTCTAGAACGTAATTTCAGCCGTACTCGTATCTACGGGTTAATGTTCATACCAGGATACAGTTGCACAGTTTTTGCGCCATCTTTTACGAATAAGCCAGAAACCTGATTCAATGAGTTATTTCCCTCAAGAAATGCGAGGGAAGGGCATAATCTCAAGGGAATACTGCACCCGGCTAAACCGTGTAACCTGACCAAGTGCCCACCGCAGGACCTCGTGCATCATACTGCATGACCACAGACTTTACACCGCCTCCGTCACACAACAATCTCCGACTTACAGGCACCCATACATATGTAGGAAGATAATCGGACGCACACATGGTTGATGCGCTGAGCATTCTCTGGTTGGTTTTCTTCCATTGCTAAGATTTTCAATACTGAAAGCTTCGCCGAAGAACATGCTGACCAATGAATGAAGTCCAATGTACCTTCCACCGACACCCATCTGGCACAGATCGACAAGCCCCCACAGTGCGTTCCATCTATTCCCAGACTCGTCAGCTGAGTGTTCCAGCCCCCGCCCGTTGGAGCCTTCAACAAGGCTGAAGTCTCTCATAACCCAATAATAGGGGCATCGTTCAAACTTCCATCCTGGTCGGGTGTTCCTCTGCCGATGACGGCGGGGTCGTTGAGATCTTCCTCGATGTCGGGTGTATCTCTTGTGCCGATGCTGGCGGGATTGACGAGCTCTTCGTCAACATCAAGAGCCTCTCTGCCGATGACGGCGGGATCGTTGAGATCTTCCTCGATGTCGGGTGTATCTCTTTTACCGATGCTGGCGGGATTGACGAGCTCTTCTTCAACATCAAGAGTCTCTCGTCGCTCAATAGCAGTTGAATCAGTTGATCCTTTACCAATATTTGCCACGCCCCGTTTTCCCAAAGCCGAACTTGGGAACGGCGCACCAATAACACAGCCGGTTCCGCCGATGATTAGCAGCAATGTCGCAGCGAAACGCATGATGATAGCTTCTTGCTACAAGTCAGTAAACCTTGAGGTAGCATCCAGGAGCAGACTTACTTGATGATAAACTCAGTCTCAATTGAGAGTCGGAGTATGAAGATTAATTGGAAGAGGAAAGATTGCGAAAAAAGAGGATTTGTTGGGTTCTTGAGAGCTCTTATAACAAGGCACGCCTGATCTAGAGACCTATTATCCGTGCCCCACCCTAAGCTCATCGCAGCCAGTGTCTTACCGCTGACAGGATGATCTCATCTTCGTGAGCAAAGGAATTCCTGCGTCATGCTGCAGCCAAAAGCATGCTACTACTGCTGCCTTATCACGATCATGACTCATCTAAGCTACCTAGTTGAATAAAAATGCTGATCGTCATGACATCGAATCACGGTGATCTGGTACACTATCCTTGATCGGTATCATCATACGTATACACTCAGTCTTGCCAAACAGGTGATATTGATGGTATAAACGCCATGACGACACCTTTCGAAGTGTAGGGGAGGTCGGCTTCCCAGATCTATCAAGCTGCATCGGTCTATGTTCCTGCAAAAGGGTCCTTATGTCCATGCTTATCAAAGTATGCCTTCATGACCGGATAGTATTTGGAATCCTCGGGACAGAAGGCATACTTCTCTAGACTATTTGCAACGGTCCGATAATCATCGATGTGATTGTAACAAGCCTGGTGTTCTGGTTGCTGCGTCCATGCAACAAGCTTGCTGAAGTCCTTGCACTGCATGACCTGATTATCGCCAACGCTGTGTCGCGGCTTTGACGCAGGCATTGGGGTATCGTCCGCTTTGCAAGTAACATCTTGCCGTATGGCGTCCAAGCAGTGATGCACGTGGTGCGAGCTGACAAGCTGCTCATTGCCTCTTTCGAAGTCGACATAGGCTCTGCGGATTAGCTTCTAGAGAATCATCAGCATGATCGCTGAGCACCCGAAATAGTGACCCACTAAGCAGTGCAATGAATGGAACACTTTGAGGAAATAAAGTCCTTTCTCGTTGTCCCATGGGAATCTTAGAGATGCGTCCAGATTATGGTCTCGAACCCAGTCATCTGATAACGCAACAGTGACAGGGCTGACATCAATGCCGTCCCATGAATTGTCGGCTAAGGTTTCATTTTTGCCCGAGAATATGGAAGTGTATTGGAAAACAGTCGGGGTATCGTAGGCCAGGTCAGCTGGGACAACTCTTAGCATTCAGTATCAACAAACATTGCATGAGTGAGAAATACTATAAGGCGAACGCTGAGTACACCCTTCATGTGGTCCGGGGCGATCTTCAAATAACAGAACGACGTTCAGCAAAACAGACATCAGCAGTATCACGGAGGCGATACATAACGATCCACGATAATAAAGCAGAGTCTTAGACTGTAGAGAATCAGGATACAGATTCTTGAGTGTGACTGGTGATTCGTCTGTCTCATCAGCAAGAAGATGACGCTTGCTCAAATCATCAGACATCTTTTCGGTTCAGAGGCTTGTCCTTGAGGTTGACAGAATTGCAGTCCAAAAGGAGGATGCCGAGTTACTGAATTAAACATGATACATATGCGACTAGTGTAAATTACAATCAATCTTACGTCACAAAGTATGGTTTTTGATTATAAAGATCCCGTCGCGACTCGACCTCAGCCTGCCGTGAATGTTGCGCTATACGGCAACAATGTCATCTCTCATCATTAGAGAAGTCACAGAACGTGGCGAACTAGATACTCTTGTTGAAGTTATGTGGAAGGCGTATCACGATCCCTATCGACCCGACTTCCAGGCCTTGCATCCCGTCTTTGGAGCAACAGTAGCAGACCGTGAGGCTGCCGTACGTACAGATAAGCAACGGGCGTGGGAAGAACACGTCAATAACGCTGCAAGTCACTGGCTTTACGTCGTGGATGCCTCCAACAGTGAAGTAGTGGGCGGAACGCAATGGCTACTCTACAAAGAGAATCCTTTCCCAGAAGGACCGAAACGGCTAGAATGCACGTGGTATCCTGAAGGGGAAGGCAGGAATTTTGTTACAGAGATGATCAACCAAATGTACACTCCAAGGCGCACATGGATGAACAGACCCCACCTCGGTGAGTGCAAGGCTCTGCCTCCAGTGGGCAGTGAGAGTCTAGGCTGATCATCTGGGTACAGCGCTCAATCGGATGGGGGTCCATCCTAGCCATCGCCATCGCGGGGTTGGATCTTTACTGATGACATGGGGCATAAAGGTGGCTCAAGAATCGAACCTCGAAAGCTTCATAGAGGCATCGGAAAGCGGCAGGATGCTGTACGAGAAGTTTGGGTATCGGATGCTCATGAAAATCACAGTCAGCGCTGCGAAACGCAATCCCAGCGATGAATGGAGAAAGCTCTCACACGAGCTCTGCCCATCGGAGTTCTATGCAATGTGGAAGCCCGCCGGTGGTCAATTCGAGGAGGACGAATCAAACGCTATGTGGGACTTCACGCAACGTCACAACGCTTCGGATCGTACTTGATGTGGATAGCGCCGTAATCTGGACAAAGTGGTTTTTAAGTTTCTAGGCGGTACTCGTAAGGTAGCCAAAGATAAGAGTCGGAGCTTGAAAAGAACGGCATCATGCAAGGCATGAAAGGGCGTGTTACCTTACCGTATTCTACGAAGTACCTTAGTGAGCACTAAGCGGGAGTTAGGGCCGGGAGCCGGATGCGCCTGAGCTAACGCACGCCACCATGCAGGCAAAAGTGGACCCTTAAGGTAAGGTAGATTACACAACTTCTTTCAAAGAAGTGGCCAGAGATGTTCCTTCGTGTTCCTTCGGCCGAACTCTATGAACTCAGTACCTGCCTGTCTTAGACGTATGCGCCCCGGTGGTACTGTGTGTTCTCCAACCCTTTTTACGTCATTGTATCTGTCTAAGAAACGGCTGTAAACGCATTGGCTACCGTCATGAAGCAATGCCACGTCTGCTTCTCGAAACATTTCTCGAGCGTTTGCATGCTGCAAAGGCCTTTCATCGACGTCAGTGCAGTCGGCTGATCCTTCCTGACTCACGTCGGAGGTGCGGGAATTGGCCCGCCAATACACCCAATGTTCTGTTTTCAGAGCCAGCTTACATGGCAGAGACCACCGAAGGCATCTACTTTTTGTTAAGTGCACAGAGTGATGTATAAAGAGAACGATCTTTAAAGCCTTGTTCGGAAAGTTCATCCTCTTCGGCGGACATACTTGTAAAGAACTCTCTGCGCACAGCGTCATCAAAAAACCCAAGCCACATCTCGAAGCTACGGCTTCTGGAATACCGAGCCACATGAAGCAACGATGAGCGGCAAGAACAGCGACTTCGGCTGCACTACAAAATCTCATGACACTGCCAAAGATCTCGAAGCCGGCGTGAATGATCAAGTGCCAATCCCTACCTTCAATGCTTTGAAAGAGGTCGAAAATGAAGACCACCAAAACCTGGTGGATTTCTGCGGCAACGATGACCCGGCTGACCCGCTGAATTGGGAACCGATTTACAAATGGAGCATCGTCGTCCTGATATCAACCATCAGTGCTGTTGCGTAAGGATCCTTACCCAGAAAGCCACGCGACTCTAGGGAGGACTGACTGATATTGTTCATCTCTAGACAGTTGGCCACAGTGATTTGTGCTCCAGTCGCGCCTCAAGTTCTCCAGGCATTTGACTCGAATAATTACCTTTACACCACCCTACTTGTCTCTATATGGGAGCTTGGCGAAGTGGTTGGCCCCCTTCTCATCGCACCGCTTTCTGAACTCTACGGCCGCCTGCCTGTCTATAACGCTGCCAACATTCTATTCATAGTGTTTGCGATTGGTGGCGCCGCAGCGACCAACATTCATATGCTGATTGCATTCCGATTCTTGAATGGCATGAGTGTTGCCTCTGTCACGCTGAACCCCGGAATTGTCGGCGACCTTTTCATCAAGGAGCAACGGGGCCGTGCTTTATCGCTCATGGGCCTTGCTCCCATGCTTGGGCCCGTGGCTGGACCAATCATTGGGAGCTATCTAGGCAAGGCCGCCGGCTGGCGTTGGACGTTCTGGCTGCCATCGATTCTGGGTGCGGTCTTAGAAGTCCTCTTTCTTTTCGTCTACCGGGAGACCTATAGAGTGCGCCTACTGGGACAGAAAGCGGGAAATATGCGGAAAGATACAGGAAACCAGGAACTACGCTCCAAATATGACAAAGGGGAGAGCTCCTCACGTGTCTTCAAAGCAGCGATAGTTCGCCCAATGCAGATGCTCATCTTCTCGCCTGTTGTGTTCCTCTTGTCTCTATATGTCAGTGTTGTGTACGGTTATTTGTATCTCATATTGACCACAATCACGGAGGTTTTTGAGAATGTTTATGGCTTTCCAGAAGACACCGTCGGCCTTACCTTTCTCGGTCTTGGTACGTTTCAACGCATATCGCCTGATCGCCTGTCTTATCTCCCTTTCAAATGCTTCAACTGACACGATGCAGGCATTGGCATGACTCTGAGCATCATCCTATGCCGCTTTACCCTGGACTACTACGTACTACGCAAGTCCAGCTCCGGTAGGATGACGCCAGAGCAGCGTCTTCCCCCCGTCGCTATTGGCGGCTTGATCCTTCCTGCCGGACTTTTCATGTACGGTTGGACAGCACAGGCCCATATTCACTGGATAGTACCAATCATCGCAACAGCGATACTCGGTTTCGGCCTCACAGCAACAACGATTCCCGCAAGCAGTTATCTAGTAGATGCTTTCGGGATCCACGCCGCGAGTGCAATGGCTGCGAATTTGGTGATGCGAAATGTCTTCGGCGCTGTGTTACCGTTGGTGGGCCCGCCACTGAATCGAAATCTAGGGCTAGGCTGGGGAACTTCTGTATTGGGTTTCATTGCCTTGTTGTTTGTCCCGCTGCCGTTGGTGATGATGCGGTATGGAGAACGAATGAGAACCTGGGAGGGAAGGAAATTGGAGGAATGAACAATAGATATCATTCATCTTTAGAAACTGGTTGCGAGATATAAGAAACTGATTTTCCACAGCCACCACTGCTCCTTCTTTACGTTATCTTGGTCGTCTTGTTTGCAGTCAACACTCAACTTGCGTGAAGTTATCGACAACATCAACGACATGAACGACGCAGCAGGTGCCAAGCGAAGATTAACAGATAACTTGAGATATCTACGCTGCGAAACTTAAAATGCAAATTTGACTTGGAAGTTGTTGGAAAAAGGAAGAAGTCGCCTCAGAACCTCAGACGTGATCCCGGATTACAGTCAGATATACCTTGAATCTGGAATATGTGATACCGAATTTTGCCGGTCGCCTTACCTGATGCGGTAAAGTATGAGCGTATTATTGAATTAATTACATTTTGTTCGCGTCATTCGCTCTGTTTCGCCTATAAGCACGATGCCCATTATACGTACATAGGCCCTGAAGAACCGAAACACGAGGGTAGGAGTGGCCAGTATGGGTTCGACTCCCTGTTCCGACGCCCGTCTTGGGGGCCGTGTACCTCCTCCCTATCTGAAACAAGTTCGGATAAAAACACAAAAACAACTACCCGCCGGATCCAGGATCTCCAACGGGACGCTACACACAGAAAGCGCGTTCTTGACGACGAACAGCCGCCGCGACGCGGTGATATCGGCGAGCGAGCCGAAAACGAACAGCATCGCAAGCGCGAGGCCGATGATGGTGAGGTATTGGAAGCGCCAGCCGTAGGAGTCGTTTCTGTTTGATATGGTCAGTTCGATCTCCTGGACTGTATCGATGTAATAGCTCGAACTTGCATCGAGTTCGACCAGTCGACAAGACTGAATGATGTTAGCATGTTATTGTTCTGGTATATCAAGTATTGGCTCGGATGTCTGTACTATTTGAAGGTTGCGGCAAAGGCTGGATACACCCGCTGCCTGCGAGAGATCTTAGTTATGAGAGTTTTTATAGTAAGTGAGTGTGCTAATTATGTGGAATATAGAGAAGACGCCTCGGGAGGGAGAGGAGAGGCGCTGGAGAGGATGGCGCTGCGGGATTTTGCGGGCATCTGCTTGCGGATTTACGGCCATGACTTTTCCCTTATGAGTATATGTCGCGTAAGAGACAGCTGGGAGTTTATGGGGAAGCGCACTAAGGTGAGGGTATATTTGTCTGCACGGGAGTTTTCCCCGGACTGTGCATGGTTTTAGGCGAAAACTAGGTTAAGTTGGTACAAATACATACATGACGATAAATTTAGTATGTTGCACTTTTGCTCCTGCGTCGCTACCTAAGGTAGCTTGCTTAAATCTCACATTCTTATACTATATCGTAGGGTTCCAGCAAGACATGGGTATTTCATTGTTCTATATACAGCCATCGCAAACCGGTCGACGGCTAAATGGAGCTTCGCGAGCAGGGAAGCGGTGTGAACAGTACAATGAAACTTAACCCTGCTTTATTCCATCATCATCACGAAGAAAAGCAGTACTCGTAAGAGCAGGGTCAGCGTCGAAGAGAGGAACATCCATGCAACCGGCAATATAGTTTCGATGAGAGGCGAGTATAAAACGACGAACACAGAAAAGCGCGCTCTTCGAAGGGAGATCCAGAAGCAGAGGCCTCTTGAGGGTACCGTGACATTGATTATTGACTCGACAAGATCTTCTTCGCGCTAGGCATTGAAGAACTGTGGTAGCACTCGAGAGCAGTGTTATTATTCATCGCAATAAGAGGAACGAGAGAGCGCTCTTCGTCTGAGATCTGCGGTACCGATACTGGTACATCCGGAGCCGTTGCTAGAGAGTTGAGTGCTTCGCAGTACAAGCTCACAATCTGATCTATGACGCTGGCTTGCCATACTCTCTTGCTGTATCTGAAGTGTAGCTCCAACGTTTTCTTTTCGCCATTGGCCTTTGAATCCTGTTTCGACGCCAGGTGTCCGGGTAGACAAAGTAGCCACAGGTCTGTCTTATCATGTTGTTGTTCTTCATAAATGGACTCAACCTCAAGTCTGTTCTCGTCTTCACCCTCCGTCCAGATCTCTGTCCCGAAGCTCGCCGTTTCGACGTTGACGAAGTTGACGATACTCGAGAATCGTTCGTGCCGTCCCCAGTTCGTGCATTTTTGGATGATGTGCTTGAAGCCTAGCGACTCATGTGGAATGGCTGAGACGAGATCTGCTTGAATCTCTTTCATGAGCTCCAGATTGGTCAGGTTCGATGATATCCGGACTCGTACTGGCATGAAATTCACGCACGGGCCGACAACTGTCTCGATATCCGTTATAGGTACTTGGCGCCCGGCTATAAAGTCACCGAAGACAACATCGGTTGACTGGGACAGCGAGGAGATCGTCAGAGCCCAGGCCGCCTTGACAACGGCGGCGGTGTTGATGCCACGGCGTCGTAGGTTTGGTTCCGCGACCGACCTTATGAACTCTCCATCTAGAGTATTATCGAAAGGTGGTCCAGATCTACTTCGCTCCACTAGTTTTGGCATCCGGCTGCCCTTCAGATGATGCTGCCAGTACACCTCTGCATCGTGGACGATTCTTGGATCTTGTATTTTCCTGGCGTATTCGTGGAATGGTAATGTTCGAGGTAATGGCTCAGAGAAGTAGAGTAGTCGAAGGTGTTGCCCGAATGCTGGAGCGCAAAAACCGTCATACTGAGCGTGCGAGAGCTTAATAACGAGTCTGTGTCGGGTCGGGGATGCCTCGATAAGGTCAAAGCGCACGATCGGAAGACCCAGAGGCGAAATTCGGTCTCTAGTGTATATTTCGTTGCTTTTGCTCTCGAGTTCGTCGACTGTAACTTGATGAACATCGAATTGATGATTTTGTTTGGAATTAATCTCCATGTAGACTCTGTCCTCGTTGAGTCTGAATACAGTCCTTAGAATTGAATGTGCCTTGACAAGCCCTTGACAGCTTTGTTCTAGCCTTTTCAAGTCAAGTCTGCCCGAGAAGTCATACGCAAGGTGGTCGATCCATCCTCCATTAAGCGCGCCCACCAACGCGGCCCATTCTTGACAGTCTGTCGCTCTCAGAGTAATCATGCCATTCGTGAGGGATGAGTCGTGATTGGTACCGTTCGCAACCACTGTACCTCCTTCTAAGTCGATGTTTGAAATCGTCGCGAGCTCAGCCATGTCTTCCAGAATAGGGCACCTCAGAATGTTTTGCGTTGTCAAATCAAGATTCTTCGAGCGCGCTGCGGAGACAAGCCTTATAGCTGCGAGTGAATCGCCGCCTAAAGCAAGAAAGTCGTCCCGTCTTCCTATGCTTTTGACGTCTTGACAAAGAATCTTTGCCCACAACTCAGCTAGGATCCGCTCTTTCTCATTCGTGGGACAATCTAGATGTTCATTGCTTGCACCTAGCGAAGACGCAATCAAGTACTTATGACCCAACTTGCTCGCATCAGCCCGGAGTTGTCTGCGATCAGTCTTGTTTGAGGAGTTTATTGGCACCTGCTTCAAAACGATGAATGCTCTAGGGACCATGTGCCGAGGCAGGGCCTTTCCAAGCTGTTTCTGAGCATTCGAAATCACCGGCCGAACATCAAGATTTGCGTGTGAGTCTCCATTACTCGCATTTCCCCATTCGAAACGACAAAACGCTGTTAAAAGAGGTCGATCAGGAGCGTCGAATGGCTTCACCAGCTCCACAATAACTTCCGATCCGCGTGGCAGAAGAATACGGAGGTTGGACTCAATGTCTTGTAGTTCAACACGCTGTCCACGAATCTATAATTGATGGTTAGAGAAGTAGCAGAGTGATCATATAGTATCCTACATACCTTGACCTGAGTATCTGCACGCCCGTAGATTGACATACTCCCGTCTGTCTCGTACCTACCCAAATCGCCCATTCGTAAGTATCTGCAACCTGGGGCGACGTCCCGTTTCTGAGCCCAGACAGGAGGATTGATGAAAGTTTTAGCGGTCTTCTCCGGATCATTCAGATACCCAGCCGCTAGTTCATGACTTTCAAAGACAATTTCGCCCACTGCGCCTATAGGCACAAGTTTGTCCACGTCTCGGGGGTCGACAAGCCATGAGAGTCCACCGATAGGAAACAGACCTTTCCCTCGGTAACGGGGATTGCTTGTCTCTTTAATCATGAAGCCACCTTCGCTAGCTGGATCGAATAGGTCAGTATAGCAGGTTAATGTCGAGCTCGTCCAGTACATACCGCCATAGAGATGTAGGAAGTGAACATGACCAGCCCAAAGTCTTTCGAGGTCGCGGTCTACAGGCTCGCCGCCTACCACTAAATGCTTCAGATTTGGGACATCCTTGGGATTCAATGTCCGAATTAGAGAGGGCGTCATGTAGGACCGAGTGGATCTCGACCGATTGATGAATTCAGCAAGGGTTGATGTCCGCTCCGTCTCGGATGGCACGCATAGAGTTGCACCGTGGAGCAGAGTACGAAAGTTTTCCCTAATAATGTTCAGCAGATGAAGAGATTGGCAAGTAAAGTCCACTCACCCGACACTGGCACAATAGGCATAAGACGCAAACTGTAGGATCCTCGCCCCTCCGGTATATTCAACATTCCAGCCGTAGGACAGGTGTTCCGACGTCAAACGATCGTGAGTATGCATGACACCTTTGGGTCTACCGCTACTACCGCTTGTGAAAGCTACAAAGGCCAGATCACCAGGCTTCACACCACCCATGCGCCATGCACCGGCTCGACTGATGGGGAGACCGCCAGACTTGAGGAGCCGGAGGAGATCATCCAGATCCGAGACTACCTGAACGCCAGCCTTTTCGAACCTCGATGCATGAGCTATATCGCTGATGACTATCTTAGCTCCCAGTTCTTCCATGATTGCAAACAAGCGATCATCCGGATGTGTGGGATCCATAGTGGTGAGGGCACCGCCTGCTTTCCATACAGCGGTCATTGCGCAGGTGCCCCATCTGCTCTTGTTCATACAGATTGGTACGACCATGTTCCGCAAGAGACCAAGTTGCATGAGGCGTAGAGCCAGGATGGTGCTCAAGTCGTCAAGTTCCCCGTAGGTAAAACAGCCATCGGAAGTGTAAACTACTTCCTTATCCACGTTGTCGCAGAAAACTTTCTCGAAATGCTCATTCAAGGTTTGGTGGGCAGGAGGTGGTACCTTGGCGTTCCAGTTATGGATGAGCTGCTCGTCACGGGCGCTGATCAGGTTGACACTCTCTAGTAGACAATCGCTGTTGGTGGCGATGGCTGACAGGATGCTTTCGAATGTATAAAGGACGTTTTGTGCGCACCACTGGTCCAGTAGGTTTGTGCTGTAGTGCAAAGTGACCTTGAATATGTTTTTAGAAACGGCATCCGGAGTGTCACGTTCAATACGGAGAACCATTTCGGAATCAAAAACATTCTCGAACGGTTGCTCGTCTAGACCAAAGTGTGTGAGACATAGAGTCGTATTAAAGTGCTTAATGCCGGCTTGAGATTCAAGTTCGCGAAAGTGCCTCCCGATTATCTCGCCGTCTGATCCAGTCAATGGAATAGACATCAGTTTCTGGAAGTTGTCGAATAGTGTAGTGGCCGTATCAAAATCCCCTCTGAAAAGATGAGCCATTGATGGTCTCAGGACATCCTTCGTGTTCGATTGCGAGCAGGTCAGAAGGCCACATGATGTGCTATCGGTGCGAATATAAGTCTTGAGCAGCAACACAAAAGCGAATTTGCACAATTCGTCTCTGTTCAATGCTTGTGTAGCGGACTCCTGCTGCACGATCTTGGGTAATGATAGCAATGATGAATAGGTTTCGTTTACGGGTAAAGAAACACGATCAAAGACTAGGCTTGGAAAATGGCAAGGATCAACGCCTGCAAGCGCGCTCACCAACTCCTCTCGTGAAGACATTGTGACGCTGATCTGGAACGAGTGCTACGAAGACGGGACTGATAGGAGAGCTGAGGGGGAAATAAGTAAAGGTTGAGAAATAGCTGGGAGGGCAACATTGAGCCCAAACGTCGTGGCGGCTGGATGAAGCCGGGATGGCGAGCAGGATTGCACGGAAAGATAGAGGGTGTGAGCACGATTGGACGAGGGGAGTGATGTCATAGTAGAAGAGCAGACTCTGTCATATGCCAGATAGCTTCCATACAGAATGATGAAGAGCAAAATGAAAAAAGTTGTGCACCTATCCACAGAATGGAAACTCGACATGCTTAGTACCGAGACGCGGACCGGAATGCTAGGGAAGACTGTCCGAGACAGTGTTTCAGACGGGGCCGAAATATTTTCATACTCCTAATAAGCAAGACGGAACCCAACCTACCTATGCGACTTCTATCACGTCGCAAGGTCGAAATAATAGCGGAGAATGTCGGCTCTTCTAAGTTCGGGAGTACTGTTGGATCAGCTTACCAGGAAGCTCGTGAACCTCGAGAGCCGGTCAGGATTACTGAAGGATCAGTTCTGCAGGAGGCTCGGAAGTTCCGAAACGGGGTTTCGGAGAGACAGTAGAATCTGTTGGAACACGAGGTCATATGGGGGCATAATGACATTTTGGTTGTTGTTGTTAGGAGGCTATCTAGGAGGTGGAAGGTGAAAACTCTACTAGCGGGCGCCAGCCCTACCAGCCCTATGAAGGCGGAGATTACCATCTCCCCTATTTCCAACAGAATCGGCTTCCAAAGCGGGTTCGGAAGCCTCGAAATGTCAGCTCTTCAGCGCACCCGAAGCTCTGTAATACTCACATGTACTGTGATTACTAGCGTTCTCCACGTACGCACAATCAGCAGTCTCCGAAAAAGAAATCACCGTAGCTAAGAGATCAAATTCGAGCTGGATGTGCTGTGTCTAAACAAATCAGCTCAACGGAGAGAAGATGTCGGGTGTACTTGTTGCGAGAGATGAAGATAACCACGAAGGTAAGTCTTCACTGAACAGTCTTTCCCTCGTTTATCGCGGGTTTTTTTGCGCTATTACCGTATGCGTCACCCTACTTACAAGACGTACCCATACAGTTCGATTCCAATGCAAATGGCACGCTAGTAATACCACCACCGATGCGTCTGGTGTTATTTCCTGGCAGTCCATTAATATCTTCTTCAAGCAGACCTTCAGATCCCCCTCATTCTCATGGCCTACAAACGCAGAAAACACTTGCCTGTTGATCGAGAAGTCGGCAAATGAGCAAAGTCGAATCGTTCCGCAAGACTTCGGATCTGCAGCGGTTTTTCGCTTTGTGATCGACTGCCTCTCGGCTGCTGACCATGAAAATGAAAGTGTCGCCAGACTGGTGGTGCCACGATCCCGTGGATATATTGTACGGTCCGATATCATCCCATTACGTTTACTAGACTGCTCGCTGGTGACTCGCGTTGTGGGCTTTGCAAAACCGCTGCGGTTTTTTGACGGAGAGCCCATTCATATTGAGATGCTACAACAACTTCCAAGTGCATTTGCAGCGTCGGCTGGGGGCGTGCTCTTGAAAGAAATCAATTCGACCGGCATTAACACCCTGGATTCGCAGTTGACATGTCTCGATGCCGAATTGCACGATCGGCTGTCGTTTCCTTGGCTGTCGATGCGAGCACCGAAACGTCAGACTCTCGCTCTTGTCGAAGGCGGTCGTCGCAGCCCTGATCATGGAGGAAATGGAGAGACCGTATTCACAGCGGCCGCAGCTCTAGGCATCGACATGGTTGTGCTCGATAATCCCGGACATTGGCTGGACGGTCCCCGCTGGTCACAATGGCGCAAAGCATTCATTCCCATTGAGTGTACGCTGCAGTCTGACGCCGAGTTTACACGCCGAGTTGTGGAAGCAATCCGCTCGTACGACGGTCATCTTGACGGCCTTGTGACGTTCTGCGACCATTATAAAGAGCCAGTCGCTGAAGCGGCCTTGCAACTGTCATTGCCCACATGTTCTCCATCAGCCTATGCACTTGCCACGGATAAATTCAGGTTGAGCCGCTTCGAGGGACACGAGGCATATGGAGCTTCTAGTATGAAGCAGGCTACCAACATCGTGCAAGAGCACAACCTCGAATTTCCACTGATCATAAAGCCTTGCACTGGATATCTCTCAGAAGGGGTATTCAGAGTAGAGAGTCTTCCACAGCTCGAGGCTGGTATACAAGCTATCGACATCAGCCGACACGGTACAGATTTCGCCATTGAGAAATACTGCGAGGGACCAGAAGTGGATGCGAACTTTGTGCTTTGCGACGGAGACTTGTTATTCTTCGAGGCATCCGACGAATTCCCTAAAAGCGCAGATGTGAATGGCCATGGAAATGTCAAGAGCTTCATCGAGCTAGGAAACGTCCTCCCGTCCAAGCTGCCAGCAGACGAGCTTGCTCTCCTCCGAAACTCACTGCATCAAAGCTTGCTTCGGGTGGGTTTCCAGGACGGAATTTATCACCTCGAAGCGCGAGTTGAGCACTCAAGCATGGAATACGCGACGAAAGACAACGTGTTAGATTTAACCGAGCGCTCCGTTCCCGCCAAACTGGCACCGTCTGCCTGGTTGATCGAGATCAATCCACGACCGCCCGGAATCCAGGCCTCAGACGCGTCAAAGCACACGTACGGCGTCGATTACTGGGGCCTCGGCTTGCTCTTTGCTCTCGAAGACAGACAGCGCGTCAAGCAGCTTTCACATCCATATGCGCAAGGACCGCAGTACTGGTGCGAGATGGTATTCATCCCGGTTGAGAAGGGCGGGGTGTATGATTCTGGGGACGCGTGCACGGAGCTCTTTGACAGGCGTCCTGATCTTGCAGATTGCGTCTCGTGGTGTCATTGTTTTTTCACCAAGGGAGATCGTATACCGGACCCCAACACAGGAGTGAATTCGTGGGTGGCGCATTTCAACGTTTTCTCGCGGTCGTCTAGGGCACATGTATTGGAAGTTGCCGAGAGCGTTAGAAAGGAGGTTAGATTTTCTATTGAGTAGATGACAATACGGGAAGAGGATACTGGTCTTGGGGTGACCAGTATAATAGTGAAGGAATGCCAAACCTTGGCAACGCGAGACGATGTCGCAAAAGGCGAACAAGCGACTACAGAAACCGTCGACCGAGGAGGATTCCAGCGGGTCGGAACACATTTGTGATTTTATCCCATGCTGTGAGGGTGTATTGACTCGGGGCTCCCCCTGCACCGCTAGAGTTTTCCCAGGTAAGATGAGTGTCAGTGTAGAGTAAGGTACGGAGTAGCTTTCATAGAATTGACGATTGACCAATCCTAGGATATGGTGTCGGAGCGGACTATTTTCTATATTTGCCATCTCAGCGATGGCCTCCTACTCCAGGGTCCTGACTCCGCCGCCCTTTTCTAGGTCATCTTCTGCTTTCCGCATCTACTCAGCAGGTCTACCAGAAGAATAACAGGCTATAGACACACGGACCTCCGAAGTTGATATCTGCAAAAGCCTGGCCAGCATCGCGGGGTCCCCTCGATGCGACCCTGCTGCTTCGCCATCACCGTTGCCAACAATCACTTGCACCAGTCTCTCATACCCGGCCATCAGGTTCTCTTAATGTATCCTAGCGATTCCGTGTCTTTGGCGACACCGACAGATTCGAGACCTCCAGGAGACTGCGTGCGCCTCGTTAGCGTTCGCAGCGTTTTCAAGGGATGTGAAGAGCAAACCTTAGGGATTGCAAGTGGTATGGTATTGGAATGCCTTGGTCCCGTACTCCGGATGGATAGCAGATATCTCTCGTCCTGCCTATTGCCACTTCCTGGTTCTCGGGACGTGGGCAGGAAGGATACCTGAGGTGGTAGATGGGAGGGGCCGTAAGTGGATACCCGTCCCAAGAATCAGATCATTGTTGGTATATGAGGACCAGAAGGAGTATGTGCATGTGTATATATTGATTGAACTACTCTAGAAAGTAGGAACTACGGAGGGGGGAATAAGGTGGAAACTTTGAACCTCCTAGCGCCAGCCCTATAGGGCTCGGAGCGGAGATTACTAACCACAGGGTAGTGTTCCCTGTTTCCAACAGCCATGTCATGTCATGTTATTTATCCTAACTAAAGAATATACGATCGTCTAAGCAGCAGTAGCGACAGCCTGAGAAACCTCTTGACGACTGCCCTCAAGAACATGCTCGAGAATGTTGAGAGGAGTAGCACCAGCCTCCATTTCAACCGTGACGTCCTTGAGACCCAGCTGAGCATCAGTCCACAGCGGCTCATTGGCCTGCTGATGATCCTGCCCAACACCGAGGAAACCAGACTGAGCAGCCCAGTCGCTTGTGCGTTTGATGCCGAGCTGAGTCCAGACAGAGTCGAGGGCCGTGGTTAGGTGGTCGCGGAATTCGCGCACGTGACCGGGAGTGGGGGTGACGCGTAGTCGCTCCTCGCCCACTGGGACGGTGGGGTGGTTGATGGCCTGGGCGTAAATGCTCCAATCCTTGAGGAGCAGATCGGAAGCCTGTTTGGCGGACTCGGCATTTCCAACTAGAACGGGGATGATGTGTGATGGATTGAGGATGACAGGAATGTCCTTTGCAATAAGAGCCTCTTTGGTTGCACGGGTATGCAGCTGCTGAAGGCGACGGTCACCATTATAGGCCATCTGATATTCGATAGCGGCTTGGGCACCGGCCATAGATGCAGGAGGAAGAGAAGTAGTGAAAATAAAGCCAGGAGCTAACGAGCGAATAGCGTCGACCATCTTGGAGGAACCAGCTATATAACCACCAACACATCCATAAGCCTTGCCGAGAGTGCCAGTGATAATATCAACTCTATCTTGAACAGTTCCTTTAGGCTGGCCATTAGAATGAGCTTCGAAATCGAGGTGCTCAGCGACACCAGCACCGTGTGGTCCATACATGCCGACGGCGTGAACTTCATCCAGGAAGGTAATAGCCCCGTACTTGTCGGCAAGATCGCAGATCTCCTTGATAGGGCCAATGGAGCCACACATGCTGTAAACACTCTCAAAAGCAATAATCTTGGGAACCTCAAGAGGCAAAGAAGCCAGTTTTGTCTCGAGATCAACTACATCGTTATGCTTGAATACCATTTTTCTAGCACCCGAGTGGCGGATACCCTGAATCATAGAGGCGTGATTACTGCTATCAGAAAGGATAACGCAGTTCGGGAACTTACTACCTAGAGTGGCCAAAGTTGCGTCGTTGGCTACGTAGCACGAAGAAAAGACGAGGGCGGCCTCTTTTGAGTGAAGATGAGCAATAGTCTTCTCCAGGCCGACAGCGTGTTGATTGTGGCCGGAAATGTTTCTGGTTCCTCCAGCACCCGCACCGTACGTTTCCAGAGTCTCGTGCATTTTCTTTAAAACCTGGGGATTCCTGCCCATTCCAAGGTAATCGTTGGAGCACCAAACCGTCACCTTTTCTTCGGGAGTAGCCATGTGGGCCCGGGGGAAGTCCCGTGCTAGGCGGTTGATGTTGTTAAAGTAGCGGTAGGATTTATCCTTGTGCTTCTTATCCAGCTCATTCTGGTAAAAGGCGTCATAGTCGAAGCGAGCCAAGCTTCCCAAAGGAGGCGCAGGGGAAGAATAAGACACTGGGGCTGGGTCAGTAAAAACGAAGACAAAGCGCGAGCAAGTGAAGGAAGAGCGAAGAAAGAGCGTATTTTACCGTCCTCTTTTCGTAGAGGAGCGTGCTCAACGGCCTTGGGCTTGGTGGTATGCAGGCAGGCGCGAGACACACGCGAGTGATAGGCTCGAGAGCCACCGAAAGCGCCAGACAGAAGGCTGTTGACTCTGACTCTTGCACTCTGGACAGCTAATGCCTTGCCCATGATGGGACAGCGATTGGCAAGAACCTGTAACTTTGACAAGCCGGACCTGGAGCTACGCTGCACCAAGGAGCTGGAGGTGCTGGTCGAGAGCGACCGCAGGGTGGCGGGCGACGTCTTGTGCAAGAAGGGGCACACGCCACGCGATTGGCGTAAAAGGGTTTCCATAGCAAATGGTTGAGCAGGTGAAATGTGAAGAGTGAAGTCTCGCGGGGTCAGTAAAGGGGGCAGAAGAGCAGTTGGACGATGTTAAAACCATGCCTTTGGATTGGCCGTACCTCTTTAAAAACACAAAGCAAAATAGATCAGATCAAAACCTTTAGAAATTCCAGTTTACAGAAAATACGACGCGCCGAATTGTGGCCAGAAGCTCACCGCTCATGCTGACAAAATTTTACCCCCTGTAAATTCCGTATACTCCGTGCTCGCTGGACTACTCCGAGAGTCCGAGACCCGCAACAAGGATTGTCGTGCGGGACCTGTAGACGTGGGAGATACAGAGGTGCCCTACTCCGTACCGTCGGTGAAGCATACCTACCTAGTGTGATGATTACCAGGTGGGTACGTACTAAAGATCTCCAGGTGAGCCAGAATTAAGCGACACGGCGGAGGACCAGATTGACATACGGCAACACGTCTACGTTGACAAATGTACTGGCTGCATCTCCTCATAGCCTCTTGAGAAGGAGAGCTCATACGCCGTATGTTTTCAGGGACCCCAACTTTGTTGAGTAGGGCTTCATTCAACTTCTCGACACATGCGTGTTCGTAGAATCTAAAGCAAGTATCGGTTAGATATAGTATTGACTATAGATAGCACGTACTGTCTGAGGGCACTCCATACATCTTTATATACACCGTAACATTCTCAGTCCTTGGCTGGCCGGTGAGTATTGATATCTTTCAAAATTGCATCGGCGCCTGCCTTTACCAGCCTTGCAGCCATTTCCTGCCCGAGTGCTGTCGCTTCATCGTTGGTCTGCACTGTTGCATCAACGGTGTCTTCGACACTTTGGGAACTGTCAACGCTGACAACTATTGCTCTCATCCTTAGCAGATCCTTCGATTCGCCGAGCCACTCTGTTTCAACGCCAATCGGGACGCTGCAACCGCCTTCAAGTGTACGCATAAGAGCCCGCTCCGCAAGACACGCGAGACTTGACTTTTGGTCGACCAGCTGGTTCAGCAAGTCTAGGGTTTTGGTGTCACCCTTGCGAATCTCCAGGCCAAGTGCTCCTTGACCGACTGCGTGCAAAATACCACCATCTTTGGATCCCAGGTACTGGTTGATGCGATGCCCGAGTCCAACGCGCTCAAGGCCGCACGCAGATATTACCATGCAGGTATACTCACTTTTCGGATCATCAATCTTTGCCAAACGGGTTTCCACGTTCCCACGCAAGTTGGCAAAGCGCAGATGGGGGTATAGACGGCGAAGCTGCGCAGAGCGGCGTATTGACGAAGTGCCAACAACAGCACCTTCGGGTAGCGTCTTTAAGCTGGTATAAGTTAGGCCGGCCTTGACAATCAAAGCATCACGGGGATCATCGCGGAGAGGGATGGCTGCCAAATCACAGGAGTCGGGGAGCTTGGTTGGCATATCTGGTTGATGTTCAGATGGTTATTAAATGGCTTGCTAAATCGAACGAGGGAATTCACCTTTGAGACAATGAACTACAACATCCAGCCAGCCAGAATCCAGCAATTCCTCTAGCTCGGTTGTCCACAGACTCTTCGCTCCAAAGTCATAGAGAGCCGTCTTTTGGTCTTTGTCACCGAGGGTGCGGAGAGCTTCGATTTCGAAAGAGCGGCCAGGCGCAATCTTCTGCAAACTGTCCCGGATGCCCATAGCCTGGACAACGGCTAGGTTTGATTTTCGGGTGCCGATTCGCAGCGGCGTTGAAGTTGAAGTATCCGCCATGATGACGGTTTGGATTCAAGAACAAAAGTTGGAGACAGGTGGAGGGGCGCTTGACTATAATTTGCAACTGTTGCCGATTAGTGTGTGGAACTTTTCTCCGCGTAAAACTTCACTTTAACGGTTAGAGTTCCCCTTCGGGGATGCAACGCTAGATCGCCCACCTCGAGGGACTACCTTACTCTTCCTTCTTCCCTTCACGATCTATTGCAAACACAACCACTTTGCTTCTATATCCTGAATGCCTCACACGATGCTTGGCAGCCTTCACTTCTCCGGCAATAAGGCGAGATGCACGGGCATGTGTTATAGCTATGGATCTATAGTGAAATGAAATTGCCATTCCTTGTACGAAAAGGTACAAATCATTTAATACTCTACGTTACGACATCTCTTAGAAGCGTCCGGACTTCATCTGCTCCCCTGGTACCCGACGCCAATGCGCCTTCCATATAGCCCTTCCATTCCACTGCAGTCTCTGTGCCAACGAAGTGCACATGACCCAAAGGCTCTGTGAGACAGTTGCCCACCTTCGTCAATACCCCTGGGGGGGTATATGGGCATGGGCAACCCAAGCTCCACTCCTCAGATGACCACTGATACTCTATATACTCGATCGGGTGGTAGGCGTCGTTGCTGCCAAACAAAAAGGAAAATTGTGCTAGTGCTGTCTCCCTTCTTTCGGTAGGACTAAGCTGTGACCATCGTTCCCCTGGGCCACCCGCGATGAAGCTTGTAAGGCGAAACCTGGATTGGGAGTCTTCGCTGGTATCGCGAGTCGCCGCCGCTGGACCAAGAAAGGATTGAGATGCTCCGCTGAGGCCATTCTCCCTCCACCACGGCTTGCTGTACGTTGCCAGGACCTTGGTATAATAGCCCAGCCTTGTCGAAGCAGCAAGAAGCGCCTTTCCAGTTGGCAATGGAGGTAGGAACGTGACCTTTTGGTATAACGGAGTGGAGAACGCCAAAATGACTTTTCTTCCTCGAAAAATGTACCCATCAGTGCTGTGCACCTCTACACCACCTTCCTCTTGCACGACGGACTTGACTGCAGTGTTGAGCTTTACACTACCAGGCGGCAACGATTCCGCAAGTCCTTCAGAGATAGATTGTGTGCCTGGATTCATTGGTCAGCCAAGAAAATTACTGTGTTGGGTTTGCCAATAACCTGTCTTGATGGTGACGTATTTGCCCTGTACCTTGGTCGACCTCATCTTCATGAGTCCGCCCTGACTCTTGCAGTAAACAAAGAAATACGCCGCACTCACCTCGGAAGGCTCACAACCTAGCATGACTCGCGTCCATACAGCAACAGTAGCCAATGTGGCTGGACCACCGCCACGACTGCGAACAAACTGGTCGAGTGTAACTTCATCATATGGCAAGTTGTCGAACGTTTCGAGGTCTATTTTGCTGTACTCCTCCTCGAAGAGTTCTTTCATTCGGTTGACCACCTCGCCTGCGCCATCAGGAAGCTGCGAAATCAGCTTGAGACCTCCTGCTTGAGAGACCCACAACTTACTGGAGGCTGCTCGCCGTAAGTATGTCTGATCAATGCCTTGTCAAGGCCTTGCAGGATGGAATCGCCCTGTACCTTGACCTCAGTGAACTGGAGTCCCAGTTTCACTGCGAGTTGGTACACTCGTGGCTGAGTGGCATCGTTTAGCCACTCTGCACCCAGGTCTGCGACTCCAGCAACGTCTTTATTGGGAATGCTCAAAGTTTTTCCGCCAACGCGAGAACGTGCTTCGAGCACCACTGTTGTGATTCCTGCCTCTGTGAGAGAGCGGGCGGCTTGTAAGCCAGACAATCCGGCACCAACGATAATAACCTCAGCAGCAGATTCCAGACCAGACGACATGATATCGTGGTGGCTGTGGTAATGCCCACCTTGGTCAAATTTTCGCTCGCAATCAGGATCTGACAATTTTCAGGAAAATGCCAACTATCGCTCGGACTCGATGGTCATCGTATAACTATAACCAACAAATATCATACGGAGGCACTATTTGTTGTGCACTAGGCGCCTAAGTATTTTATTACAACTTTCCTCAAAACCGAATAGTAGGGCCGGGAGTTTTTGCATGCGGTGGACCGACCCGCTTTCGAGTTCGGACTTTTGGAAGTTCGGATTGCCCGAGAAAGGGCACAGCTGTCAGCCGCTGCGCCACACTCCGTTCAATGCAGTCAGGCTTTGGCATACCCGAGATTCCGTACTCCGTACTCCACCTCTGGTTGACGGTGATCATACTCACAATTAAGACTATTGGGACCACCAGGACCATGACACCATACAAAAGGTCCGCATGCCCATGTCCAGCGTCCAAATTTGTTCATCATGTCCGCACCAGCGCCAACCTTTCAGGCTTCAGCCACTGCCGGCGACGCTCAGTGGCCTCGGGATGGCACCGCCACCATCACCAGCCAGCTCAAGAGTGGGTATAACCACGCTGTGTCCGCCATGTGGCAAGCCGAAAGACAATTGCATAAGGTAATTTCCCATAGCTTATCCTAAACCTCCTTGATGCTACATATATTGAAAGCATACAGTCTATGTTCATCTACCCCGTTTTCTTGTCGGCCGATCCAGACTTTGAGGAGCCCATCACAAGTCTTCCAAACCAGTACAGACGAGGAGTTAACAAGCTGATACTCTTTCTCAAACCGCTTGTCGCCAAGGGCCTGCACTCGGTCATTCTGTTCGGCTCGCCGCCACGCGCCGATCTGAAAGATGCCTCTGGCTCCGTGGCAGACAATTCCAAAGGTCCTATCATGCCCGCCATCCCGCTCATTCGCAAGGCCTTTCCCGAACTGTACCTAATCGCTGATGTTAGTCTTTGCGAGTACACGGACCACGGACACTGTGCCGTGCTTTTTGAAGACGGTACGGTCGACAACGAGGCATCTGTAGCGCGTATATCGGACATCGCTCTATCGTTTGCTAAAGCCGGCGTGCACTGTGTGGCCCCATCGGATATGAGCGATGGTCGGATTCGCGCAACCAAGCTAAAGCTTATCAGTGCTCGCCTCGAAAGCAAAGTCGCAGTCATGTCCTATTCGGCCAAGTACGCCAGCTGTCTTTACGGGCCATTCCGTGAGGCCGCTGCATCTACGCCTGCTTTTGGGGATCGCAAGCGTTATCTGTTACCTCCCCCGGCACGTGGACTCGCTCGTAAGGCCATGGCCCGCGATTTACAGGAGGGTGCCGATATGATTATGGTCAAGCCGGCCTACCCAGACATCATAAGCGATGGCAAGCAGCTGTCCAACGTGCCAGTAGCTGCTATGCAGGTTTCTGGCGAGTTTGCCATGATTCATGCAGCTGCCGCTGCAGGTGTTTTTGATCTGAAGGCCATGGCTTTTGAATCGACCGAGATCATTGTCCGTGCCGGTGCCGACGCTGTCCTTAGCTACTTCACTCCAGAATTTCTTGACTGGTTGAGCTGAGTTGAGTCTGCTGTGTGACAAGCTCTGCCCTCGGAGGGTTCGGAGGATGGCGTCAACTGGATTGGATGATCAAATATTGGATGCGGAAGAAATCTATTTCCTGAGTTGAAAGCCAACAAGGGTATATCCTGCACTCTTGCGATAAAAAGGCGAGCTTTCATTTGCTCCTGTTCATGAGACATGACTTCTTGAGCAGTCTGTCGTGGTGAGGCTTGTCCATAGACAAGTCTATATAAAACGCTATATCCTTGACTGCCTAGTTCGAGACTTCTTGTATCCTTTCCACCGAACCACCTAGTTTTCCTACCCTGACAACAGTCATTGATCACCACCCACCATGCCCTTTTCTGCAGCGCAGCAGAGGATCCACGGTCATCCGCGGGGCTGTTTAGTTTTTACAAATGTCAATTGACATTGACCACTACCCCTTTGGCGCAGACATTGAAGCTTTCCTCCGTCCCATACTTTCATTGAGTTCTGTCCAGCACAGGCCGTTTACTTCAACCTCTCGAATTCGGAAAGACTCCTTTCCTATGAACTCGTGCTTCAAACCGTTGCCACTGCCTGAGACAATACTGGCGGAATGTCACGTGAAACAATCTTCTTTCACACTCCACTCCAAATCGGAACTACGGCTCTCGCTTAGCTGCCCACCATGTATTTTATCTGTATTTCACCTGTATCACAAGAGGAGCTTCTTCTTCTCCTCCTTCTCTTCTTAGCTCAGAATCCTCAATAAGACAGCATTCTCAATAAGATAGCATTCTTGCAAGTGCCTTCTTGGTGAGACCCCTTTTGTAGAGCCGTCCACTACCAGGAGATACTCTTATCTATTCTATAAACCATGCTTCATCGTCCATACGCCATATACCATTATACTAACTTGGTGACAAAGTATCTCGTAGTCCTTCTTCAACCGGTATCGGGAAGTGCTTGTGGTGAACGACCCTAGTGGTCAAGCCCAGCTGCTCATCCGTCCAGAGCTGCCCTAAAGCGGAATCTTCTCTACCCCACGCTCCCGCACGTTGCCAGTCAGATGCTTTGCGCAGGCCAAGACAGGCCCAGATCTCCACCAAAGCCTTGACCAGAGCGTCCTGCTGAGCAGGTCCATGAGCGCCGGTGGGGTTTATGCGAAACCGCTCCGTACCAACGGCAACAGTGGGGCTATTAATGGACTGCACATAGATGTTGTACTCGTCGAACAGAATATCGGTGACGCGACGGGCGAGCTCGGCATCGCCAACCATGATCGGCACGAGGTGTGACCGGTTCGGTAGGACCGGCAGATCGAACTGCGCCATCTTCCGCTTTACAGCAAGGACGTTTCGCTGCAGCGCGACCCGGCTTCCGATGTTATGCATCTGATATTGAATGGCAGCGCGCGCGCCAGCCATGATGGCCGGCGACTGAGTCGTTGTGAAGATGAACCCGTGGGAAACAGAGCGGATCATGTCTATTAGACGTTTGGAGCTTGCAATGTAGCCGCCCATTGTGCCATGACCTTTACTGGTAGACCCGGAGATGACGTCTACACGGTCCATGGTAGTTCTGCCACTGTATTGATTCGACTGGTGGGCGGTGAAGTCCAGGTGTTCTACTACTCCTGCTCCGCGAGGCCCATAAAGACCGATTGCATGCGCCTCATCCATGAACGTCAACGCCCCGTACTTTTCTGCAAGGTCACAGATTTCGGCAATAGGGGCAATCGTGCCTGTGCTGTGAGATCAGCGGGCACCGCACTGTGGAGGCTAACGTGTGTACTCACCACACATTGAATATAGCGACTCGAATGCGATGATCTTCGGCACCACCTTGGGATATGATGCGAGCAAAGCTTCTAACCTGCCCACGTCGTTGTGTTTCCAGATATGTCGCTTAGCACCGGAATGCCGAATGCCTTCGATCATAGATGCATGATTAAGCTCGTCTGAGAAGATGATACAACCAGGAAGTTGGGAGCCCAGCGTCGAAAGGGCCGCCTCGTTTGCTGCAAAGCCTGAGCTAAAATAGAGGGCTGCAGGCTTTTTATGTAGCTCCGCAATGCTCGCCTCTAAGTCTTCCACAAGGGGACTATGCCCGGCGATGTTTCGTGATCCCCCGGAGTTTGCCCCATACGTGTGCAATGCATTTTGCATCGCTGTTAGTACCGCAGGGTTGCTGCCCATTGCGAGCTGCATACAACGTTAGAATAATCCGTTACACATATTCATGGTACGTACATAATCATTGGAGCACCAAACGTTAATTTTTTTTCCTGTCCTAGAGCATTCCGCAAAAGGGAACTCGTTCTGTAGTCTGGTGATGCTGCGGAAATAGCGGTATGACTTATCAGATTTCTTTGTATCGATGATAGACTGGTACAAGCCCTCGTAAGGGAACGCCTTGTGTCCAGGGGCCGGAGGAGCGCCTCGGAGGAACACATCAGAGGCAGTACCTAAATCGAAGTAAGAAGTTGAATATGTGTGAAGGGTCTGTTCCATCATACTGTAGGAGCATCGCTGAATTGTTGAAAAGACATGAAGACGTCGAGCTAACTGTGGACGGGGTATCAGTAGAGGCATGGTAAACAGATTTCTCGTTTACTGTTACCAGACGACGTGAATGATATCTGCCTTTTGTTCTTCTACACTCGATGTCGTGGCAAGAGGGCCCTATACCGCCCTAAGCAATAGCACTGGGTTTAGTCAAATGGTCGGCTCCGGTTAGTATTCGCCATCTATGCTTGAGAACTCGGGCATCAGACCCGCGCTTATGTTCCGGATGGAACACGAGTACTTCATCGCTATACCTACCATATAGAGCGGACGTTCGGGGTTTCCGAGCTCCCTGCAAAGCGGATCTTACAGTGTCTCGGAGCCCCCGTGCGGAGTACGAGGTAAACATCGCCACTGTGAAGATACATGTCCAACGTCATATAGCTCACAGGGGCGTCTAGAAGGACTTTTGCGATGGGAAGCTAAGAGCGACATTCCTTCGAGCATACACGGAGGATACATGCGTAAAGGTTATACGACAAGAAGTCCTCGATCGTATGTCAAACAAGATGAGTCATCAATCCGCAAAGCAGCACAGCTCAGAAATTCACCTGGATGAAAATCAAAACGAAATTCTGGACCATCAGCTGAACGGCCTACCAACAAGCAAAGGAGCCAGGACTGTCTTCAGCTTTGCGACGCCGCTTGACCTCGCGATCATCGCGATCAGTTGTGTTGCTGCGATTGTTGCGGGAGGGCTCAATCCTCTTTTGAGCGTAGGCGCGCCCGTCCATGTTCGCTCTCTGTCAACAACCACTAAGTGTCAACAACGAAGTAGATTTTATATGGTCAACTTGTCGGGTCCTTCGACGGTTTCCAAAATGGCACCATATCCGGTTCGAGCCTCAGATCGGATATTTCGAGGTTTACTTTGTACTTTGTGTACCTCGCGATTGGAATGTTCGTGTCGGTGTACATCACAACCGTAGGGTTCTATTATACTGGGGAGCGCATTACTAGGAACTTGAGGAAAGCATACCTCAGAACGATTATTAGGCAGAACATGGCTTTCTTCGACACCTTGGGCGCGGGAGAACTAACGACCCGTATTACTTCCGACATCACTCTTATTCAAGAAGGGATAACTGGTAATCTTTCGGTCAGCTTGACGGCCGCCGCCACCTTCATCTCTGCGTTCATCATTACATTTGCTGAGTATTGGAAGCTTGCACTTGTTCTCACTTCCACCGTGATTGTACTAACTGTCACGAGTGCTGTGGGTGTTGCATTGCCTGTCAAATGGACCAAGGAATCGTTGGCCTGTTATAGTAGCGGGGCGAGTGTTGCAGAAGAAGCGATTGGTTCCATTAGACATGTCACTGCATTTGGGATTCAAGAAGGCATGATTCAGCGATACGACAGGTATCTCCAGCGCGCCCAGCGGCCGGGTTTCAAGGCCGGCGTCATCACTGCTATCATGATTGGCGCGGTCAACGCAGTCCCCTATCTCAGCTACGGCCTCTCATTCTGGGAAGGATCTCGGCTGCTTGCCGATGGAGAAATGAGTGTCTCGGGCGTCACAACTTCGACTTTGGCCATTGTTATTGGTTCCTGGGCTGTTGGAAGGGTGGCCCCGAATGCGAGAGCTTTTGTTTCCAGCATAGCAAGCGCAACCGCGATCCTGGAATCGATTGCACGAAAGTCACCACAAGATCCGTTTTCCGAGGAAGGAAGATGTCTCGAGAATGCCAACTCTGACCTCTCGTTCCGGGATGTACAGCTAATCTACCCATCTCGACGTGAGATCACAGCTCTGAAAGAACTCAATCTTGTCATTCCAGCGTCCAAGACAACAGCGATTGTGGGAGCCTCCGGATGTGGGAAAAGCAGCATCATTGGGCTGATCGAAAGATTCTATCAACCAACAAAAGGCGAAATATGTATGTGTGTGGTTCCTGCGCGTGAAATTCAAGTCTGAGCTAATGTATATGTTTCAAGTACTCGGCAACCACAATATCCAGACACTCAATCTGAACTGGCTACGTAGTCAAATATCACTAGTCGAACAAGAACCAAAGCTGTTCAACACGACGATATTCGAAAACATCATCTACGGCCTTGAGGGCAAGGCGACTTCTTCCGTGGCCGGTGAGCTCGAGGCTCTCGTGGAAGAAGTAGCAATGAAAGCCAATGCACACAGTTTCATTTCGAGCTTACCTCAAGGCTACCAAACAGTAGTCGGCGAGAAAGGCACGCAATTATCCGGAGGTCAAAGACAACGCATCTGTATTGCTCGTGCAATAATCAAAAATCCTCAGATTTTACTCCTTGACGAGGCCACATCCGCGCTGGACGTGACGGCGGAACGATCAGTTCAGAAAGCCTTGGCTGTAGCCGCGGAAAACCGGACTACTATCGTCATAGCACATGGATTGTCCACAATTCGAGATGCAGACAATATTGTCGTGATGGCAGATGGACGGATTGTCGAACAAGGAACGCATGACGCTTTGATGGCACAACATGGCCGCTATTCAGAGCTCGTGGACAAACAACAGGGTTTTAACCAGGCTACCGAGAGAGAAATTACCGCTGATGTAAGCGGGATGGAATCGAGTATTGATGAGTTCTCAGAGAAAGGAAGTATCTTCGACCGTCACTTGTCAATTGAGAAGGCGGAAGATATATCTTTCAACCAACCGCGAAGAGCGTCAACTACTGCCTCATCGAAGCCCGCTCAAAAAAAGAAAACCTCATTCTCTTGGAGCAATTTGTCCATTGCTTTGATACTGATTGGGAAACTAAGTCGACCGGAATTTGTTCTTATTCTCGCCGCAACCGTTCTAGCTATTTTCGCAGGTCTAAGTGTTCCTGCGTACGCTATGAAACCAATCCAAGTGTTATGCCGAAGCTAACTATTCGATAGCCAGTCTATAATCTTCGCCAAACTCATCAGTGCTTTGTCTTTAACTCCTGTACAAGTCTTGCGGGACACAGTAGACTTTTGGTCGTTGATGTACCTCGCCATGGGCCTCGGGACATTCGCAGTCTGGCTGGGCCATGGGATCAGCTTTGCCTACACCACCGAAAAATTGACCCACCGTGCGCGAGAGCAGATTTTCCGACATGTCCTTCGCCAGGATGTCGCATTTTTTGACATAGAGCAGAACTCGATCGGAGCTCTGACGTCCGTCTTGTCATCAGCACCAACTGATCTGAACGGGCTGAGTGGGCCGGTGATAGGCGCGCTCGTGACGTTCCTCGCCACTATTCTGGGAGGAATCGTACTTTCGCTGATCATCGGATGGAAGTTGGCTCTCGTGTGCACGGCAACCATCCCATTCGTGGCTGGGTTTGGCTGGGTGCGCCTGGCCATGCTGACCTTGTTCGCGGAAAAAATCAAAAAGACCCACCAGGACTCGGCAGCGTATGCGGGCGAGGCCACCTCTGCCATCCGAACGGTCGCGTCACTAACAATGGAGGCTCGAGTTCTGAAACACTACAACACCATCCTGTCGCGCCAATCCAAGAAGTCGATCCACTCCATCCTCCAAGCCTCGGCGCTGTACGCCGCCTCCCAGTCCGTCACCTTCCTCTGCGCCGCGCTGGCGTTCTGGTACGGCGGCACCCTGATCTCGACGCACGAATACACCGTCCTCCAGTTCTTCATCTGCTTCGCGGCTCTCATCTCCGGCTCCCAAACCGCTGGTGTGATTTTCTCGTATGCGCCCGGAATGAGCAGAGCGATCGACGCCGCCCGGGACCTCAAGGCCCTCTTCGACCGTCGGCCGGACATCGACAGCTGGGACACGACGGGCACCATAATTTCGAAAGAAGCTTGCAGCGGTGGAATCGAATTCCGCAACGTCAGTTTCAATTACTCGTCCCGGAAGGGCTGCGTCGTCATTGACGATTTCAGCATGAGCGTCAAGCCCGGGCAGTACGTTGCGCTCGTGGGGCCGAGTGGTTGTGGCAAGAGCACGATCATCGCACTGGTTGAGCGGTTTTTCGATCCCACGTCCGGGCAGATCCTGGTGGACGGCCAGGACATCTCGACGCTGGACGTGAATAGCTACCGGGGTTTGATCTCCCTCGTGGGCCAGGAGCCGACGCTGTATTCGGGGACGATCAGGGAAAATCTGGTTTTGGGGTCTGTGGAGAGCGTCTCCGAGGAGGAGATTGTGCGGGCCTGTCAAAATGCTAATATTTATGATTTCATCACGTCGTTACCGTAAGATCATTCTCCTCAAAAGCTCTCATGTATTTTATCTTGCTAAAATAAAATACAGAAACGGGTTCGGCACAGAGCTGGGGTCCAAGGGCGTGCTGCTGAGCGGTGGCCAACGGCAACGGATCGCGATTGCGCGCGCCCTCCTCCGCAACACCAAGATCCTCCTTTTCGACGAGGCGACTGCGGCGCTGGACTCGGAGTTGGAAGGGCTGGTGCAGGACGCGTTGAATAAAGCTGCGGGGCAGAGAACAACGATTGCAGTGGCGCATCGGCTGAGTACGATTCAGAACGCGGATGTCATTTATGTGTTGGAGGGGGGGAGGGTGGTGGAGGTTGGGAACCATCGGGAGTTGATGGGGAAGGGGGGTGTGTACAAGGGCTTAGTGGAGATGCAGAATTCAAGAATTAGTAGTAATGGGGTCTAGTAGTTGTATAGTAGAATCTAGCAGATTTAATTTTAGAGCTCTTATTTTTCAATGACCCTTGTCGGACGATGTAGAGTCTAGACGACCTTGTGAGACTGTCAAAGATGATTCTCCGCATTCGGGCAATCCGTCTAGCATATATTTATCGCGCCAGGGCTGAGTAAGCGTTAACCATTGGTTGCAAGATCTCCGATTCTGCATTTCGAATATGTGCTCGGCACTGGAGCCACTGATACTTGTCTACGACTTGTCACCGCATTGTCCCGTCCAGGCCAAAGGTAGGAGGAGGTCCTGCGCCCGGCTGAGATCGCTGCTGTGGCTCATGGGTATTTCTGGATTGAGGCTAGGCATCGAGTCGAAGACGTTCATATCCATGCTTCCCAGATTGGAGGACGTGATGTTGAAGTTGGGCCACCCTGGCCAGTTGGCCATTTCCTGCTCGAAGGTGCCCGGGTGGAGCGGTCCGCCGTCTGCCGGATATTTTGACGTCTGTGAGGAATTGGCGGTGGAGGGAGGCTGTGAGTTCGCGGCGTGCAGTTTCGATCCAGCGCGTTGCTCTTGTGCTCGCAGCATGGTGATGTATGTAGGAACCACCAGCGCTTGGCCGTATTCGGAAGCATGAATCTCGCGGACTCGCCAAGCCTCGACGATCATCTTGTTGATCGCGGTGTACAGTGGAAGCTTTTGCTTTTGGCCCTGATAGAGGATGGGCCGGCGCTCGTACAACATGTGGATCTGTTCCCAAGCCTTCTCGGCCTGCTCGCCATACGGCCGTGTCCGAAGATCTTCAAGAATATGTACGAGGCATGACGACTGGAAATCTTGGTGCATGTGCCAGAGGAAGCCTTGGACGGACGAGTGACTATGCGCATTGTTCTCGTATTCGAGCACCCTCAATGCTGTCGAGAACACGAGCTCTCTGTCTTCAGCGGTGAAATCGTTCAAGTGCTTGTTGTATTGAGAGGGATGAAACATCATAAACCGCAACTTGCACAAAGTTAGCCGAGCCACAATGGCTGTCAGGAAATGCACCGGGTTGAGTGAATCGCAATAGCGGAGGAGATCGAGCTCTATCTCTTTCTCCAACTCATCGATGACCTTTCCCTTTTCGGCGCGGTAACTTTGATCGACTGTAGAAGTCCACCTCTCGCTTGAAATACTCGCCGGCTTCCCCCCGCAATTGACTTTGTCCATGAACTTTATGATTTTGTAGCGCAAATTACAAAATATCATATCCGTAGCACCTGTACGAACTTTTGGTGGCCCCTTCATAGTTGGAGACAAATCACTGTCGTTGATGTTACTCGGAGCAGTGACATCGTAGTTGGACTCGGGTCCGTGTAAGCCCGCAATTGACGCCGATATCGCATCGAACATGACGATTTGATACCACAGCCTGCGCCGCATCTCTACCTCAAATGGAGTCAGACTTGTTACGGATTTCTCTTGATGCAAACCCAGTCGCTGTGCGTTCCGTTTGGCAATACCCGTAATATTCCACAGCTCACGAGGATCGACTTCTGAACTTACCGCGAACTAACGTATGATTCAGCAATGGATGAGGAAAATCGATTAGGCTCAACTCACGAGATAAATCACGTAAGCCTGGAGTACACCAAAGTTAGAGGATATGAGGAAGTTTGCGTTGATCAGGGCTAGCTCGCAGCCTAGCCGGTATCTTGAGAGGAGCGTCGATCTCTTCTCGGCGAGTGTTCGCATGCAGTCAGCATCGGTGATGGATATGAGCGCACATGCCATGACCGCGAATAGGAGTACCTCTGCATCCGTCGGAGCGTGGCCGTGGCCTTTGGCGGCTTCGGCCAATACCACGCTGGTAGACGGAGCGTGGAGGATCATTGTGACGGGCTGGATGTTGGAAAGATATACTTGCCACAATTTGGAGAAATGCTGTTGCGGGGGGTAAAGGTCTTCCACGCTGGCAGTTCCAGGCAATAGCCCCAAGACAAGCCCACCGGTCCCAGCCTTATGCTCAATACTGGTACTAAATCCGATCTCGTCATCTTCGTCGTCAGACGAACCGGGCAGGAAGGTGCCGGCGTTCAACTAAGTCGGTGTCAGTCCTTTAGTATGATCGTCTGAGACAGAGGTAGTGTGAAGTATCTCACGTCGTCTCCTGCCTTGGTCCATACATTGGCTTCCATCTCGATATGACGACTTCGTTTCCCATTTACGACCAAGAAGCCGCTGGTTGCCTTGTCAATTGTTTCCTGCCGAGGGGCATATGTATCACCTGCACCTACATCACGCTTGGGAGAGTCGGCAGCACCTCGCGATCGTGGGGAATTTGAGATACCTATCGATTCGACATCGACGCCCAAGCCTTTGAGCATCTCCTCATAGCGGTCGAGTCTGGTATACAGCGTGTTGATCGACGCTGAGGACGACAAGGCGGATGAAGACGCCAACGGTGTCTTTCTCCTTTTGCGCTTATCCGTCCTTGGCTGGGGAAATTCGCAGAGGACATTGTTCTTGGTGCATTTCGAACAGGGATACAGTCGGTCGCAGCCCACCTTCCGGCGAGCACATCGCAGACAGGACAGAGGCTGGAAACCATTTGGAAGGGGAACAGGGGAGCCAGTGTTTCTTGCCGTCATGTCAACATCTTCCGAACAAGTCGAATGTGGCGGGGAGATGAGGTTTGTGTGCAGATGACGATAGGCCGCCATAGTCACATCTGCAAAATCTGCGTGGGGAATCATGGATGCTCCGCGGTAGTATTGATACTTGATACTTGCTGGGACAAGGCTATGCAAAGAGGAAAGATCAAGAAGAAGTGGCCCGGCCGAGAATGGGAAGGAAAATCCATCTACCTTATTCAGGAAAGCAGCACAGCTGTGGCAAGTACGGTCTGCAATGTCCAAGGTACAATGCCATGACTAATTTCATCAGCATCTTCCTTCGCTTCTGGTTACCCTGTGGAACTCCGAGTCATGATCCTGTAGGCATTGCGATCATGCCAGGGATCAAGTGGTCATACTCGCGGCCTGTACGGAATATAGAGCGTAGTCTCGGGGGAGACTTGGAACTCAGCTTAGACGGGCCAACGACTGATCGAAGCCTGCAGCTAAGACCCTGCTGCGGCATTTTAGATGCCGTTGAAAACGACCCTGGTGCTTTGACAGGATAAAATCTATTAAGCTGTGCCGTTTCAGCTATTGCTCGTCTCGGGCGACAGAACCAACTGGCAATGATGCCCGAGCGGAGATTGTTGGAAATAGGGGAGATGGTAATCTCCGCCTTCATAGGGCTGGTGGGGCTGGGGCCCGCTAGTAGAGTTTTCACCTTCCACCTCCTAGAGAGCCTCCGAACAGCAACAAGCAAAATGTCAATATGCCCCCATTTGACCTCATGTTCCAACAGGTTATGAGCGCAAGCTGCTTAACTTGTTGTTCCGTTCGTGAGTACGTGATCTCATCGACCATGTCTATCGTCGTCGACGTTGTCACTCGGAAGCCTCTATGCGATAGAGCCAATCAGAAACACCGTGGATATATGCCTTCGAAGCGAGGGTGGCGGTGGATCCAACATCAGACCGTGGATGGCCTCGGGCGGGGACAAAACGTCATAACATGTTGGAACACGCGGTCTATTTCCAACATAACAAAAGCTACCTCTTATTCCCGACCGTCACATGTCGAGCCGGCCCGAGACGACTTCAACGATTCAGATATAATCGAAAAATATGTAGATTTGACTTAGTAAATGGGATGGGGGATATTCTATTGACGGGTTTGGCGGCTCGATCGCCCAGCTGCCCGCACCTTCCCCCGCCAGGATCAATTCCTGCGCGCTGACTACCCCACATACTTTGAAAGTCATAATTGTAGCCCTGAATCAGCTGAATTCAATGCTTCAAAAATAATGGAAAAATATGAAGATTTGATCGAGGAAATGGGGTTGGGGATATTACCGCGCAGGCTGCTTCGGCCCTCCCATCTCTTAGCATCTTCCCCCGCCCGGATCAATTCCTGCGCGCTGACTATCTCACATACGTTGAAAGACATAATTGTAGCTCTGAGTCAGCTGAATGCAGCGCTTCAAAAATAATTCAAAAATATGAAGGTTTGACATAGTAATGAAGGTTGGGGATGTTGATGCCCCCGAAGCCTACCTGTTCCCACCTATGTTCAGCCCTACCGGCAGTGGTCAGCCCTACCAGCGGGGCGAATGGGTTGATTTTCTACCTGCTATCGAATTCTCCGCCCGGATCAACCTCGATGCGCTGACTACCTCACATACTTTGAGAGACATAATTGTAGCCCTACATTAGCTGAATTCAACGCTGCAAAAATAATTGAAGAATATGAAGATTTGATCTAATGAATGAGATTGGGAAGGTTCAATGCGCTGATTGATTGCTCATCTAGCAGACACTCTTTTCTCGTTTCGAATTGATTTCTGCATGATGAGTATCTGACATACTTTGAGAGACATAATTGTAGCTTTGAACCAGTCGAATTCAATGCTTTCAAAGGTTTACCGAAGAAAGAAGCCTTTTCGTCCAGTAATGGTCCCGTATCCTATCATGGTTCTGATCCGAGGAGCTCACGGAAGTAAGGGCAGAGTTCAGAAATCGCACATAAGGTGGGTAGCCATCCACCTGCAGTGCGTGTAGAACAGCACGAAAGAAGGACCACATCATATCTCGAAGAATAGCATGGCTGCTGTGGATCGCTCTGTACCCGTTCAGAAGGTGGTCAACGTCGATTAGCTGTACGGGCTCTGACGGTTCACTCTCATCAGGTTCAGTGCTGCTGCGTATACTGTGAAGCGACGATAGCGCCGATAAGCTCAGCATAAGCTCATCAGGCGCTGAGGCGTCCCGATGGATGGCGAGCAGTAGCGAATAGGCGTCGATGCCATCAGCAGACCTTGCCCACTCGTGCAGGAGCTTGGTAAATCTTGTGCCTATGGGAATGCTTCGACACATAATAAGGAATAGTGATTGGCAATTGCTTGCTTCCTCGAAGTGTGGGAAGTGACAACAATGAACCATGCTGTCGGCTTGTCAGATATGGAAGTCTCGGGAAATGCCCGTACTCACCTCATCATACGGATTGTCTCGCATTTCTCAAAAGGCGCCTGCTCCAGAATACCAAAGATAGGGGGCGAGACCTAAGTTTTCAATTAGAGCCGGACCATTCAGGGCTCCCTGGAACTCACGCCATGCGCCGGAGGATCAATGGGCAAGATCTGCATGAGACCAACTTTCCATTCCTTCACATCCATCAGAGCCATTTTAGGGCAACCCTGGAAAAGGACGGATCGAGCCAAATCTGTGCTGAGTCTCGCCGGATCGAATTGGCGTAGAGAAGCAGGTTCGTTGTGCGAAATACCAAAAAGTTCTCCAAGAAGGCTTCGATTTTGCATCGCCGAGAACTTCTTACTTGGCTCATTGCAACGTAATCACAAAGTCGCCCTGCCATTCGAAGCAGCAGTATCATTTGAGTCTTCAGCTCCCGCCTTTTCTTGCCACGAAGCAGGCTCCTGCAGGTAAGTTCATCGTAGTATGCGCGATTGGACGGTATTCTTGAGAACCAGTCGCCTGGTGTTCGTCGGAGGAAATGCTCATAAAGATCGTCATCTGCACAGCACCGACAAAGGAGGAGGGCGCTTCGCATGAGCTGAAGATGCCCCGTAGATGAACAGGTCTGCACGTCGTAAGCTGTACTGGTTCAAGGGCTGATCTGGGTGAGGGGTTTACCTTGATTGTTGCTCGTAGCAAGCGGCTATGCTTGGTCGATAGAGACGGTTCCGTGAGTTGTGTAGCCAACTCGGGCCGAAGAGTCACGCCTCCAAGGTTGGGATCTTGGGATGGCGCTTTCGGCGTTTCAGTGCCCTATGGGTCGTAGTAGGATACAAGACGATGGAAATGTCCTTGAGCGGAAATGCTTATTGTCATCCTCGTGAGGTTCATGACCAGTCGTCGTCTCGCGGCTGATCCAGAAATCGTCGTCACGGTCAATAGAGGTCCAAGAAATCCCATCGTTCCAGTATTGGACTTCAGTGGTCACTTGTTCCCAGATGAATGTGTGGCCGCTCTGAACGGCCGAGGAGACAACTTGAGGGCCTCCAAATGAGTGGTGGAGAATATCACAGAGGACATCTTCAACGAGTCGAAGTGCATCTTCCTTCGTTTGCAAGTAGCCAACAAATGTAGGGACCGGTAGCTGGCCACAGTCGTCGCTTGCCGAATCTGTGGTGACAAAGGTACCCTTTTTTTCCCTCCATCTGCCAGTACCACCGTCTCCCACCCCCCACCCTCAACACCTCAACCACAAATCTTGGTATACGAGGACACGAGGGTAGGAAGGCATATAAATGTATTGACTGAACTATCTAGTAGGTAGGGCATACATGAGGAAAGAAGAAGTGGGAGGAAGGATAAATACCCCTCTACCTCTTATTCCCAACCGTCATATGGGCATACTAGGTTCGTTGGCTGCCCGAGCAAGTCTGTTACCAATGAAAAGCAACGCAGTTTTCAGCTATTGCTGACTCAGAACTTACTAAGTATTTAAATGAACACTCTCAAGTCTCAATCGTGTTTTAAGACTGTTCTAGCATTGTAGATTAAATCAAAGCGAGAAATCAAGTTATCAACGATAGCAGACAGATGTTCAAAGTCATTGAGACGTCTCTGATTAGATAAAAGACTTGAAACTATTCATGACTTCATGAATTCACTTCAAATATAATATTGTTTCTCATATTGTTGATTTTGTTGTTGATGTTGATCATCTTCATATTGGGAAAATCATTTGTTCTTGTGATTCATGACTCATCATTGAACAACTTTATGTAAAACTAAACACATTAAAATGTTTAAAACAACATAAATGAAAGCTTTTGAATTTATATCTGATGAACTTAAGATATAAAATCTTCTTTCTTAATTTCTTGTCTTTATTCATTCAGATTTATATTTAGATTTAGTTAATGTACTGTTAATTATTTTTGTCATGATTCTAGTCTTGTCAGACTCAGTCTTCTAGTCTTGTCAGATTTATTCTCACTTCATCATCTTGACTAGTTTTTATTAAGTCTAGCGTCAACTGAGAAATACACATATGTAGTCAGCTTCTTTTCTGTAGCTATCTTTCTTTCTTAGCATTTATCTTCTAGTTAAATGACATCTTTATCTGACTCGCTCTAAACAGATCTTTAACATTAAATAAATGCTTATCATTTACTACTTTGCTATCAATGAATAAATGATACAAAACAATCTATTCAGTAAGAAAAATTTGCAAGAAATTCTTCAAATTTGCATCATGTTATGAATGTGTCAGAATTAATTAGAACTAGTCAATGATCTAGTCGAGATTTGACTTAGATTTAACTCAGACTTGACTCAAATATGACTCAGCATCTTTTTTCTTTTCTAGCATCTTCTAATCAGCTTCTATTGTCTTTTAGACAAACACACTTCTTTGTGTTACAAATGATCAACAGATTTCTATGATAAACACATTTCTTTGTGTCACAAACATCTTTCAAATCAACATCTTTCTTGTGTTTCAACACGTCTTCTTTGAGACTAACGTTGATTTGAGTAACTACTATATAAAGCGTGTTCTTCTTGTCTTTTGTATCTTCTTTCTTCTGTATTCTTAAAGTCTTAGTTATAGCTATTTCTATAGATCAAACATTTTAGTCACGCATGCACTCTGATTAGTTTTTAGACATGATCTCAACATTACTTTAAGAATTTATTAATCACATGATACTGATTTCTATACTCATTCAAATTCACTTGACTGACAACGAAATGAGTATAAAGAAATTTATGTATCTGATGATTGATAACATCGAAAGACAGAACAGCATCAAGAAATCAATAAAATCAACAAAAATATATGATCATGTGATTGCTAGAGAATCTATCGCTCAGTCAGTAGCATCAGTTCAAATCGATTAATAGAATCAACAATAAAGAATCTTTATTGATTGTTTAAGAATCACAAAAAAACTCTTTTAAATCAGCAACACTCTTCTTTGAAGACTAAACACTTTAACAAACAATCTCACTATCTATTATTGAGCATCATCATTCGCTCAATCATCAAAATCTTCATCATGATTTGATCATTTGTGAATACTCAACTTGATTTCTTCAAAAGTAATCAAAGTTTTGATTCAGTCATTTATCTTAAGTTATCTTCTCATCTATTGAAATTTCTTAGAACTGACTTCGTACAAAAACATCATTAATTCATGTTTTATTCTCAGACACTCAATGAATCTCTGAAAGTCTTTATTCTCTGAAATATTAAAAATGTAAAGCAGTTACAACATTGAGTTGAACAAGATTCAGAAGTTTTTCTAGAAGATTTAAACAATCTTCGAACTCAACAAGATTTAAATGTAAAAGCTTGTGAATTATTTGATAGAATATTCAGCGAACAAATATGAAAGACTTGTTTCAAGAAAATTGATTAAGTAAAAGAATGATTGAATCTAAATCTTAAAAAGCTTCAAAATCAGTTGATGAAACTACAACATCAATTGCAATTGACTAAAGAAGATACTTCTACTTCTTTCATCTTGTTCAATTCATTTAAGCGATCTCAAAAGCTTTTGAATTCATCTTTGTTTACTGATGAAAAAGAATCTATCTGAAATGATTAACAAGAAAAGATTCACAACAAGCTAGAAATCAACATTGATCATTTTGACAATAATAAAGCTATACTAGTCTACATTCATTCTTGAATCAGCAAAGATGTGATCAAAGTCACTTTAGTCAAACATCAGCAAGATTCATTGAACTTTTATTCAATGATCAATGATCTACTAAATGAACTTGCTCAGCTTTATGATGATTCTGACAAAGAGATAAACTTTCGAAGAAAATATTTTAATTTCATTCAAGAAAAGAGCAAATTCAGTGACTTTTATTCAATATTTCAACGTCTGTTCTTTTATTTAAAGTATCATGAAAAGCAATTGATCATTGATTTACAAGACAAGATAGTTTATCATCTTTATGCAGCTTGAAGTAGTCAGCTGATTCAGTCAGAATCTTTCAATGAAATTCGTGATTATTTGATTCATTTGAACAATGAGCATCGAGTCATGAATGACATCAAAGAAAAGAAATTCTTGATCAAAGTCAGAAAGCAAGTTATCTTTGCTGAGAAATGAGATTCATTGAATCTTTATAGAAAGATCGAAGTCACTACACTCATCAATCATTCAAAGTCGTGCAACGTGATTTTAACTAGCATCAAAGACATCAATTTACAAGCTGAAATCTGTTTCATCTGTCACAAATCAAATTATACTTCTAAAGAGTGCTCTGATTGATTGAGAGTCAATGCATTAAAAAAAGATGAGTTTGATTGATTTACATTGAACTCTGAGTTTGATTTTGATTAAAAAAACTAGCTATTTCTTCTAGAATTATCAAAAAGATAGAGATTATATCTTTGTGCAGTCAAATTGAAGTTTTATTGAAAGAAAACTATTTTGAAAAATCATTTCTGATCAATGCTTCTTTTATCTTTCAGAGCAATTCTTTCAATCTTTGTTCTTTGATAAATAGTGATTTCATTGTCTACATACTGATACATGACAAGCTAGTCAATAAAGTATATCAGAAACTTGAAATACAATCTATATTGCTAGCAAAAGAGAAGTTAATACGAGACTATGATGAGAAGTTAGTTAGAAAGACTATTACTCATAAAATTCTACTCAATCTTACGATCAAAAGTTATAAGAAATTGACTATGTCAATGCTGATAGTTGATATTGAGCATCATGAAGCTATATTAAGCAAATTCTGAATGAATAAAAATGAAATATTATTGAACATGAGACATGATACTATCGTATTCTCTGATCAATTGAATACTTCTATTTCGATTTTTTCAATCTCATCAAATACAAAGCACTCAAATTAATCATGATCAACTTTGATCTCTTCAGCAGCTCACAGCAAGATCTTTAAGATGCTTAAACATTCAGTTTCATTCTTTCAGAAAAAGTCATTCTTGATTCAAAATATAAACGTCGCTTCTTTTCAAGCACTAGTAAAACGAAAAAAGAAGAATCAGACAAAGATTTTTGCTATGTTTGTTGAAGACATCGATAGAAAAATCATCTACAATACTTAATGCAAACTAAATGTTATAAACGTTTTTTCAATCAATGAAATGACTCAAAATCTAGAAGATATTAAAGTCAAGCTATCATCAAAATATCAGAATTTTCTAGACATCTTTGATTGAGTTTAAGCAGACAAGCTATCATCTCATCATTTGTATGATCATAAGATAAAGCTTACTAGTGATGCAACGTCATCTTGCTGTCAAGCATATTGAATGTTTCTTTACAAGCTTCAGAAAGTAAAGAAATATCTGAATGAGAATCTTTTCAAAGAATTTATAATTTCTAGCAAAGCTTTGTATTTCTCACTCATTTTATTCATTTTGAAAGTAAATGAAGATTTACAATTCTGTGTTGATTATTGAAAGCTCAATGCTATTATCAAAAGAAATCACTATTCTTTATTGCTTATAAATGAAGTAATTGACAAAATAGTTGATTGCAAACATTTGACTTGATTGAATATCATTTTGACATTCAACAAACTATGAATGCATTCTGATAGTAAGAACTACACTATTTTTATTATTGCATTAAAAGTATATAAATCAAAGATGTTATCTTTTGAATTTATCAATGATTCTGTCTCATTTCAGCAGTATATGAACGATGTTCTTTAAAACTTTCTAAATGACTTTTGTCAAGTCTATCTGAACGACATTCTGATCTACAGCAAAACTCAATGAAAACATCAACAACATGTTAAAATGATATTAAATCATTTATGAGAAGCTGATTTACAAGTAAATATTTGAAAGTATGAATTCAACGTAGAAGAAACTATCTTCTTAGAAGTCATAGTTTCAAAACAGAATCTTTGTATGAATTTTATCAAAGTGAAAGTCATAGTCAACTAAGTTACGTTGATCAATTTAAAAGAAGTTCAAAGCTTCGTGAAATTCATTAACTTCTATCATTGTTTCATTAAAGACTTCTTGAAGTTAGTTAAATCATTCACTCAGTTAACTAGAAAAAACACGTCTTTTGTATGAAATAAAGTCTGTGTTCAAGCTTTCAATAATCTAAAGAAACAAGTCAGCTTGACATCAGTACTACAACATTTCGATTTCAAACAACAAGCTATTCTAAAAATCAATGCATCTGACTACGTCAAAGATGAAATTCTATCACAGTATGATGATGAGAAAGTTCTTCACTCAGTAGCTTTCTACAGCAAAAGCATGATTCTCGCTGAATGCAATTATCATATCTATGACAAGAAATTACTAATCATTATTTGATGTTTTGAACATTGAAGACTTGAGCTTGAGTGCATTGAACTACTCATTCAGATATTCATTGATCATCAGACTCTGAAGATCTTCATGAAAAATAAACAGTTGACTCAACATCAAGTCAATTATTTAAACATTCTATCTGAGTTCAACTTTCAAATTATATTTTGATCAGATAAAATAAACACTAAAGTTGATGCTTTAATCAGAATGTTTTTGATCAACGTCTCTGAATTAACTTAACGTACTGAAGATCACTATCAAATTATTTTGATATTCAATAGAATAAATATTCTAACTATTGAATCTGAAGTTGATCTTTATCAATGAGTAAAAGATATCAACAAGATGAATGAGCTTTGCAATGAGTATAGACAAGCTATAAGAGAAAATAAGCTCAAGCTACATAACGTTGAATTGAAGCACTGCAAGATCATTGATGACGTTCTGTTCAAAAAAGATCTACTGTGAGTTTCTGAGAAAATGCATATAAAATTGCTAAAGAAAATTCATGATCAGTCTTTCATCTTTCATTCTGACAATTGAAGAACTATTGATTTAGTTCAACGTTTCTACTATTGATCAGATCATTGAACAATGATTAGACGTTACATTCAAAACTGTCATGTTTATCAATGAAGCAAGATATTTAGAAATAGCATTAATGAACTTCTTCATTCTCTTTTAATTTCACAGAAATGCTGAAAAGATATAGTTATGAACTTCATCATTGAACTATCTTTATTGAAAGATTATAATGTCATTTGTACAATCATATATCATCTCATCAAGAAATGTCACTATGTTTTCTATTATTGAGAAGACGATGACATCTCAGTCAAAGAAATGATTTAAATTATGCTATGAAACGTTTATTGACTTCATGATCTATCTAGTTCTATTGTTTTGAACAAAGACTTTCAATTTGTATCAATCATGTGACAAAGTCTTTGCAAGTGACTAAGAATCACGACTAGTTTATTAACAGTTTATCATTCTGAGATCAATGATTAATCAAAATGAGTTAATCAAGATGTTGAATGCAAATTAAGAATTTACTGTAACTACATGCAGAACGATTGAGCAAAATGATTTTCAATGATGAAATTCAACGAAAATTTCAATATCTTCTTAATCATTTCAATGATTTCATTCTACTTCAATAAAGAGTTTCATTCTTGAATGAGTTTCAATTCAGATACAACTAACTACAAGATAACTTGCAAATGTCTTGAAGCTAAAAAAGTCAACGATATTATCATTTAAATGAAAGAATTTCTTATTTTCAATCATCAGCAATTGAAAAAGATGAAGCAAATCATTGAAGCTCAGATTAATAAACATAAATGAAATGTCATCTATGAAGTAAATGATTGAATTTGATTATTTTTTAAAAACATAAAGACAACTAAATTATGTAAGAATTTAAAAGATAAACAGTTAGAATCTTATCAAATCACTATCAAAGTTAAGATTTTTTATCAGCTTTGTCTATCAATAAGCATGAAGCAGCTGCATTCAATGTTCAATTCAAAGTTATTACATTCTTGTTTCAATGATCTTTTATCAGAACAACATTCAAAATCATCTAGATTTCTCACTATTAAAGATGATGAGCATTAAAAGATAAATGACATTTTGAACTCTAAATGCTATCAAGATCAAATATAATACAAAGTCAAATGAATGAAACTAAATTGAAACAATGAATGATACTATGTTGACAAAGAAAAATTCAAGAGCTTGAAAAAAGTTCTAGTTGAATTTCATAAACTTTATTCAGACAAGTCACACTAAATTGAAAAACAGTGAAAAAAATTTGCGTTTCATTTGTTTTATTCATGCAAACATGAATTTTCAAAGAGAAAAATAATGTTACAAATGTATCAAAATTGAATAAAACTAGTCAATGATTTAGTCAAGATCTGATCTAGATCTGACTCAAACTTGACTCAGATATGACTCAGCATCTTTTTTCTTCTCTAGCATCTTCTAATCAGCTTCTATTGTCTTTTAAGCAAACACACTTCTTTGTGTTATGAGTGATCAATAAATTTCTATGATAAACACATTTTTTTGTGTCACAAACATCTTTTGAATCAACATCTTTCTTGTGTTTCAACATGTCTTCTTTGAGACTAACGTTGATCTGAGTAACTATTATATAAAGCATATTCTTCTTGTCTTTTATATCTTCTTTCTTCTATATTTTTAAAGTCTTAATTATAATTATCTTTATAGATCAAACATTTTAATCATGCATGCATTCTGATTAGTTTTTAAACATGATCTTAACACATCATCATTTTAAATTGCAAGAAATTCTTTGATTTTACACTCATTTTCATCATTTTATTTGCAAGAGATTTTTCAAATAAAGCACTTAATTATTATTTGAAATTCACAAGAAATTCTTTGAATTTTCACTCATCAAAAAACATCAATTTAAAACATCAATCTTTCATTTATTTTTATCTCAACAACTTTTATTTTATCTCATCATGATATATGTTGAGATCATGTTTAAAAATTAATCAAAGTGCATGCGTGACTAAAATGTTTAATCAATAAAGATAGTTATAACTAAGATTTTAAGAATACAGAAGAAAGAAGATACAAAAGACAAGAAGAACACACTTTATATAGTAGTTATTCAGATTAACATTAGTCTTAAAGAAGATGTGTTGAAACACAAGAAAGATGTTGATTTGAAAGATGTTTATGATACAAAGAAATGTGTTTATTATAGAAATCTGTTGATTATTTGTAACACAAAGAAGTGTGTTTATCTAAAAGACAATAAAAGTTAATTAGAATGTGCTAAAGAAGAAAAAAGATGCTGAGTCATATCTGAGTCAAATTTGAGTCAGATCTAGATCAAATCTCGATTAAATCATTGATTAATTCTAATCATTATGCAAAGTACTTGCTAACATGCATTGCAAATTGATTAAAGCTTTAATCTTGTTCAGTCTTGTTTAATCTTGATACACTTGTAACATTATTTTTTCTTTGAAAATTCATGTTTGCATGAATAAAACAAAATGAAACGCAAATTTTCACTGTTTTTCAATTTAGTGTAACTTGTCTGAATAGAACTTATGAAATTTAACTAAAACTTCTTTCAAACTTTTGAATTTTTCTTTATTGACATAGTATCATTTGTTGTTTTGATCTAGTTTCATTCATTTGACTTTGTATTATATTTGATCTTGATAGCATTTAGAGTTCAAAATGTCATTCATCTTTCAATGCTCATCATTTTCAATAATGAGAAATCTAAATGATTCTGAATGTTGTTCTGATAAAAAGTTGTTGAAACAAGAATATAATAGCTTTGAACTGAACATTGAATGCAGTTGCTTCATGCTTATCAATAAATGAAAATGATAGAAGATTTCAACTTTAACAGTGATTTGATAAGATTTTAGCTGTTTATCTTTTAAATTCTTACATGATTTATTTGTCTTTATGTTTCTAAAGAATAATCAAACTTAATTGTTTACTTCATAAATGATGTTTCATTTATGTTTATTGATCTGAACTTTGATGATCTGCTTCGTCTTTTTCAATTGCTGATGATCAAAGATAAAAAGCTCTTTCATTCAAATGATAATATCATCAACTTTTCTGTTAGAGATCAGCATAGAGCGAGTCATATGAATGTAATGTAACAAGTATATAAATGCTAAGAAAGAAAAGTATCTAGAAGAAAAGAGTTGACTATTTATATGACTCAGAGAAACATAAGCTAATTCTGAATAAAGTTGACTTTGAAACAATTCAATAGTTTAGTGACGAGTGATCAACGATAGTCATGAACATAGTCATCAACATAGTCATCAACATAACTATCAACATAGATGCGTAGCTAGAATCGTAACATTTTCTAACTTTAAGACGTTTGTAAATTATCTTGTAGTCAGTTGTATCTGAATCGAAACTCATTCAAGAGTGAAATTCTTTATTGAAGTAGAATGAGATCATTGAGATGATTGAGAAAATATTGAAATTTTCGCTGAATTTCATCATTGAAAGTCATTTTGCTCAGTTGTTCTGCATGTAGTTACAGTAAATTCTTAATTTGCGTTCAACATCTTGATTAACTCATTTCAATTGATCATTGATTTCAAAATGATAGACTGTTAATAAACTAGTCATGATTCTTAGTCACTTGCAAAGACTTTGTCACATGATTGATACAAATTGAAAGTCTCTGTTTATTATAATTCTAGCTACGCATCTATGTTAATAGCTATGTTGATGACTATGTCAATGACTATGTTCATGACTATCATCAATTGCTTGTCACTAGACTATTAAATTGTTTCAAAGTCAATTCTATTCAAAGTTAACTTATGTTTCTCTGAATCATATAGATAGTTGACTCTTCTCTTTTAGATACTTTTCTTTCTTAGCATTTATATACTCATTACATTACACTCATATGACTCACTTTATGCTGATTTCTAACATTATATAAATGCTTCTTCATTACAGATGAAGAGAAATAATCTGCATTGACTTGCTCTGCTCAATTCACATGACTATTGACTTTAATCTAGTTGACTTGCAATCATGCAGACACTTATTCTTTTTTCTCGTGAGCTGACTCAGCGAGAATAAACTTAGGGTTAGGGTTAGGGTTAGGGTTAGGGTTAGGGTTAGGGTTAGGGTTAGGGTTAGGGTTAGGGTTAGGGTTAGGGTTAGGGTTA
>JAABUT010000641.1_pt1 | contig 51879 bp, 47 predicted proteins | sample 5559281 | NCBI WGS metagenome assembly JAABUT01 (sample SAMN10711880, study PRJNA513359) | rock metagenome | isolation source: Antarctica rocks | place: Antarctica: Victoria Land, Ricker Hills nord | collected 2016-01-04
CTAGCGGCCTATGGTGCCATACATGGATGGTCTCAAGCTGCCCGGACAGGACCCGACTCAATGGCTGCTCGACGTGCTAGAGGAGTCGGAGGCTGACCTGACAGCACGCCGTACCTCTCCATGGCCTGAAGCCTTGGCCCGCCTCGAAGCGCTGAATGCCGAGCTTGATTCTGAGCAGGCGAAACGGAGAGGGTGATCCGGCTAAGCCAGCGGGCGGAGCGGCAGGTTGCCGAGTTGTCCCGTCACTATGACCGGCTTGGACGTCCAGAAGCGCGCCGGTCCCTTCTAGCTGCGCTGCGTCAGGCGGCACAGGAACATAGAGGAGGCCCCAAGCTTTGGGTTACCTGCCCCACGACCATACCCCTCGCTTGCCTCACCAGGCCGGGCATGGGTCAAGTCAGGGCGCTACTGGGTCGCTTACCGGACAACTGACCCGCCGTTGATCGTAGCCGTGTTCTTTGACGGAGCCGATATCCCTGGCCATCTTTGACGCTGCCCGAAGCGTCGCCGACCCCACCAGTATATCCCTCCAAACACAGGTGCTTAAACCAACCCCGCCCTGTGGACGCCACGCCCTCGCGGGTTTAAACCGCGCACACATGACAGTTAGAACGCCGCCCGCCCGTTCATCCCAGTGCGCGGCCCAGCACATAAGGCAAGCGCCATGAAGATGATCGGCCAGGATACCCTGAAGACCCGCCGCACGCTGGACGCCGCAGGCAAGCAGCACGACTACTTCTCCATCCCCGAGGCCGCGAAGGCACTGGGCGAGCCGACCGACCGCCTGCCCGTCAGCCTGAAAATCCTGCTGGAGAACGTGCTCCGCTTCGAGAATGGCGGCAGCTACACCGTGGAGGACGCCCGCGCCATCGCCGAATGGGCGCGCGAAGGCCGCAGCACCAAGGAAGTACCGTTCCGCCCCGCCCGCATCCTGATGCAGGATTTCACCGGTGTCCCCGGCGTCGTGGACCTCGCCGCCATGCGCGACGGCATCATCAAGCTCGGCGGGCAGCCCGGCCAGGTGAACCCGCTCATCCAGGTGGACCTGGTGATAGACCACTCGGTCATGGTGGACTATTCCGGCACCACTGACAGCCTGCACAAGAACATGGACGCGGAGTTCAGCCGCAACGGCGAGCGCTACAGCTTCCTCCGCTGGGGCCAGACCGCGTTCCAGAATTTCCGAGTTGTCCCGCCAGGCGCTGGCATCTGCCATCAGGTCAACGTGGAGTTCCTGGCGCAGACGGTCTGGACCGCCGACGTGGAAGGCAAGACCATCGCCTACCCCGACACCCTGTTCGGCACCGACAGCCACACCACCATGGCCAACGGCATCGGCGTCCTGGGCTGGGGCGTCGGCGGCATCGAGGCTGAGGCCGCGCTGCTCGGCCAGCCAATCGCCATGCTGATCCCAGACGTGATCGGCTTCCGCCTGACCGGAGCGCTGCCGGAGGGCAGCACGGCCACCGACCTGGCGCTGCAAGTAACGCAGATGCTGCGCAAGAAGGGCGTCGTCGGCAAGTTCGTCGAGTTCTTCGGCCCGGGCTTGGCCGAGCTGTCGGTCAGCACCCGCCTGACCATCGCCAACATGGCGCCTGAATACGGCGCAACCTGCGGCATCTTCCCGGTGGATAGCACGACGCTCGACTACCTGCGCCTGACCGGCCGCGATGAGAGCCGGATCGCGCTGGTGGAGGCCTACGCCAAGGCGCAGGGCATGTGGGTGGACGCGGACACGCCGGATGCTGTTTACACCGACATCGTCGAGCTGGACCTGTCTACGGTGCTGCCGAGCATCGCCGGCCCCAAGCGTCCGCAGGACCGCGTGCTGCTCAAGGACGCCAGCACCGCCTTCAAGGCGGAGCTGACCAAGGGCCTGGGCGTTCCCGCCGCCGACGCTGGCAAGAAGGCGGCCGTCGCCGGCAAGGCCTATGAGATCACGCACGGCGACGTGGTGATCGCCGCGATCACGAGCTGCACCAACACCAGCAACCCCTACGTCATGCTGGGCGCCGGGCTGCTGGCGAAGAAGGCGCGCGAGAAGGGGCTGCACCCGAAGCCCTGGGTGAAGACATCGCTGGCGCCGGGCAGCCAGGTCGTGACGGAGTATCTCGACAAGGCCGGGCTGTCCGAAGACCTGGATGCGCTCGGCTTCCAGCTCGTGGGCTACGGCTGCACCACCTGCATCGGCAACTCCGGCCCGCTGGATGAGGCGGTGGCGGAGGCCATCGAGGCCAACAAGCTCGTCGTCGCGTCTGTCCTTTCCGGCAACCGCAACTTTGAGGGCCGGGTGCATCCGAACGTGCGGGCGAACTACCTGGCCTCGCCGCCGCTGGTGGTCGCCTATGCGCTGCTCGGCACCATGAACGAGGACATCACGACCGCGCCGCTCGGCACGGGGCAGGACGGCCAGCCGGTTTACTTGAAGGATATCTGGCCCAGCGACGCCGAGATCGCCGCCACCGTCCGCTCCAGCCTGTCGCGCGAGCAGTTCATCCGCCGTTACGGCGAGGTGTTCCAGGGCACCAAGGAGTGGCAGGCCATCGAGGTGGACGCCAGCAGCCAGACCTACCGCTGGAACGGCGGCAGCACCTACGTGCAAAACCCGCCCTACTTCGAGGGCATCACCATGACGCCCGGCGCCGTCACCGACATCACCAGCGCCCGCGTCCTGGCGATGTTCGGCGACAATATCACCACCGACCACATCAGCCCTGCCGGCAACATTAAGAAGGCGTCGCCGGCCGGCGACTACCTGGGCGAGCACCAGGTGATGCAGCGGGACTTCAACTCCTACGGCTCCCGCCGCGGCAACCATGAAGTCATGATGCGCGGCACCTTCGCCAACATCCGCATCAAGAACGAGATGGTTGCCGGCGTCGAGGGCGGCTGGACCCGCTACCAGCCCGGCGGCGAGCAGATGCCGATCTACGACGCGGCCGAACGCTACAAGAAGGCCGGCGTGCCGCTCGTTGTGTTCGGCGGCAAGGAATATGGCATGGGCTCGTCCCGCGACTGGGCGGCCAAGGGCACGGCGCTGCTGGGCATCAAGGCCGTGGTGGTCGAGAGCTTCGAGCGCATCCACCGCTCCAACCTGGTCGGCATGGGCGTGCTGCCGCTGCAGTTCAAGGACGGCATGACCCGGCAGAGCCTCGGGCTGACGGGGTCGGAGACCATAGACATCCTGGGGCTGGAAGGCCTGCGGGCCGGCATGGACCTGAAGATGCTGGTCCACCGCGACGGCGGCACCACCGACACGGTGATGGTCAAGTGCCGCGTGGATACGGCCGACGAGGTCGAATACTACCGCAACGGCGGCATCCTGCACTACGTCCTACGGGAAATGGCCCGCGCGGCATAGCACCAAGGTGGTCTTCCCCCTCTCCCTCCGGGAGAGGGCCGGGGTGAGGGAAAGGCCAGAAGGACTACCCCCGATCAAACATGCTTCCGTTCCAAAAGCACCGGTTCCGGTGTTTGCGGCTTCCCTCACCCCAACCCTCTCCCGGAGGGAGAGGGAGCCATGCAGCGGCTTTTAATGCCGTCCCGCTGGCGCCGCGGCCCTGACGCCGACCTAGGACACCTGCCCATCAGCCTGGACCTGCGGGCGCTATCCATCGCCGAGGGCATACGCGCCGCCCTCTCCGTCGCCGTCCTGGTCGCGGCAAACGAATGGCTGCGCCTCCCCGCCCTGAACGAGGCCGCTCTTGCCGCCCTTTTGACGTGCCTATGCGATGCGGGCGGCCCGATGCGTCGGCGCGTCCCGGCGCTGCTGATGTTCGCGGTGCTGGGCGCCACCCTGACAGCCGGGCTTGGCGCCCTGCGGCCGATGGGACTGCCGGTCGTCGTGCCCCTGGCCTGCGCCGTCATCTTCTGCACCAGCTTCGCCCGCGTCTGGGGCCAGTCGCCCCTGCAGGTCGGCAACCTGCTGACGGTGGTGACCGTCCTGGCGCTGGACCGCGGTGAGGACCTGCGCATGGCAGCAACGCTGGGCCTGTACTTCCTAGGCGGCAGCCTGTGGGCGCTGCTGCTCACGATGGTGATCTGGCGCCTGCACCCCTACCGTCCCGCCCGCCGCGCGGTGGCGGAGGTGTATCGCCGCCTTGGCACCCTGGCCGGCGACCTGTCGGTCCTCACCGCCACCGCCGAGCCGCCCACCCATGCCTGGGCCGACCACGCCCGCGCGCACCGCCGCCACGTCCGTGACGGGATCGAGGCGGCGCGCACCCTGCTACTGGACACCATACGCGGCCGCGGCGCCGCCAGCCCCCGCGCCGGGCAAACTCTGATCCAGGTCGAAGCAGCCGACCAACTCTTCGGCGCCCTGATCGCCCTGTCGGACGTGCTGGAGGCCGCCGATGCCCAGACCCGCGCCGCCGCCGCCCGCGAACTGAGCCTGGTCCGCCTGCTGCTGGCCGCCATCGCCGACGAAACCCGGCAGGACGACCCGGCCAACGACCCCGCCGCCCGTGCCGCCCTGGAAGGAATGCTGGACAAGCTCACCCGTTTCGGCGCCGGCTCGCTGGCAGGCATCACGGCCAGCATGGTGACACGGATGCGGATCGCCTTGCTGCTGACCACCCCAGCCGGAATGCTGCCGGACTCAAAGCCCAAGGCTGGCGGACCTGGTTGGCGGCTTCGGCTGACCCAACCGTTGCGCGCGAACCTGGCCTGGTCCTCCGCCGGATTCCGTCATGCGCTGAGGGCAGCCGTGGTTGCAGCGCCGGCGCTGGCTCTGACGCTGCACCTCGGCACCACCTATGCCCATTGGCTGACGATCACCCTGGTGCTTACCCTGCAGCCGTTCTTTGCCCTGACCTGGCAGCGCGCGGTGGAGCGCATCGGCGGCACGGTGCTGGGCGGGCTGATCGCGGCAGGCGTTGCGGTGGTGGTGCATACGCCCCTGGCGATGGCAGGGGCGCTGTTCCCGCTGGCGGTGCTGGCGCTGTCAGTACGCTATGTCAGCTTCGGTCTGTTCATGGCCGGCATGACGCCCCTGGTCGTGCTGCTGTCCGAGCTGGGCCGCCCCGGCACGGGCGAGCTGGAGATCGCCCTCCTGCGCGCTGCCTATACCCTGGCCGGCGGCCTGCTTGCGGTTCTGGGCTGCTGGGTGTTGTGGCCGAGTTGGGAGCCGAACCGGGTGCAGCAGGAGTTGCGGGGCGCGCTGCAAGCCCATGCGAAGTATGCCGACCTGGAACTGGCGACGCTGCTGCAGGAAGCGCCCGATGCCGCACTGGATGCAGCGCGCCGCGCGGCCGGCATGGCGAGCAACAACCTGGAAGCATCTCTGTCCCGGGCGTTGCAGGAGCCGCGCCGGGCCGCTCGCGCCGGGCTGGAAACCGCGATGACGGTTGACGCCGCACTGCGCCGCCTGGCAGGCCGGCTGTCGGCCTTGCAGCACGACCCGGCCATGGCCGGCAATTCCGAGCCAGAGGCGCTGCGAGCCTGGCGGGAATGGCTGGCAGCGGCCTTCGCGGCCTTGACGGCCGGGGCGCCGCTGCCCGGCGGGTCGCCTGCCATCGAGGGCGCCGGGCCGCTGGTGCGGATCGCCCGGCAGTTGGAACTGATGGACGGCGCGTTGCGGCGGTCGCCGCAGCCCAGCATCGCAGCGGGGTCTAAACTGCCCTGAGTGCGACCAGCGCCAGATGCCTGGCCAGCGCCGGACAGGCGACGAAGTTGATGGTGCACATCCTGCCCCGCAGCGGCACGTCATCCGTCAAGGTCTGCACGCCGGTATGGATCACCCGTCCGGCAAAGAACACCCAGGCGAACGCGACATCCCATGCCCCCAACGCCCCGAACTGCATCAGCAGCAGCACGACGGCATAGGCGATCACCGGCAGCTCGAACTGGTTGCCAAGGTTGCGGGTGATCCGCGCGATGTCCGGCGGCTCGTCGCGCCCGAACCCGAAGCAGCCATACTGCACCCGGCCCGCCCGCACCGCCCGGACACGCACGTAACTCAGCCACGCATACAGGAAGAAGACCAGCCCGATGTGGGCGAGGATCGGCCAGAGGATGGCTGTGGACATCGGCAAATCCTTGTGTCCGGGACAGCGCTGCAAAGCGGGTTGCGGCGATCCTGCACCCGACTGCTGCCGGCGTGAATGGGATCAGCCCGCCAGACCCAGGGCTGCCGCATACGGCAGCGCCGCCGCAGAGGTCTAGCCAGGCCCCAGCACCCGCCGCAGCCCCGGCACTGCCGTCATCCCAAGCCCACCCACGACAGCCATCACCAGGAACGTCAGGCCGCCTAGCGTCCCATATACCTGCCCGGCCACCCACGTCAGGACCGCCACCGGCGCGGAGAAGCCCAGCGCGGACATCAGCGCCTGCGCCGTCCCGGCCCGCGACGCCGGCAGGGTCCGCAGCACCAGCATCGTGGACCAGTGCTGGAACGCGAACGTCCCGGCATGAAGCACCTGCACCGCCGCCAGTGCCGGCACCGCCGTTACGAACGCCGTCAGCGTCCATCGCAGCGCCGACAGCCCGGCTGCCAACGCCGTCAGCCGCGCCGGTCCCAGCCGCTCCACCAACCGCCGCCCCCAGACGAACAGCGCGACCTCCGCCACGATCCCCTCGGCGACCAGCAGCCCGATCGTCCCGTCCGGGATGCCGAGCGAGCGCCAATACAGCGGCGCAAAGCCATAATAGGCCGCATGCGCGCCCTGGATCAGCGCCGTCGCCAGCAGCGCCACGCGGAAAGCCGGTAGGCGCATTGGGTTACCGCTGCCGCGCCGTCCGCCCGGCGGAACCTCTGGCAGCAGCGCCGCGAACGCAGCCGCCGCGCCATATCCCGCCGTCAGAATCCAGGGGACCACCCAGCTTCCGGTCCGGCCGATCAGCTCACCGGACACCGCCGTCGCCAGCATGTAGGACGCCGACCCCCAGGCCCGCGTCCGCCCATAGTCCAGCCGCCGCGCACCCGCTAGCGCCAGGGACAGCGCATCCGCCAAGGGCATCAGCGCTGACGCAGACATGCCCTGCACCGCCGAGACCACCAGTATCGCCCAGTATCCGCCGGTTCCCGGCAGCAGCGCCGCGCAGCCCCCAGCCAATGCCGCGGCCCCGAACAGCACCGCTCGCCGCCGTCCCAGGGTGTCCGCCAGCCATCCCCAGCCCGGCACCGTCACGACGCGCAACAGCGACCCAAGCCCCAGCACCGTCCCGATCTCGGGCGCCGTCAGCCCTCGGTCGGCGAACCACAACGGCAGGTAGGCCGAGGTGACAGCCGCGGCAGCGAAGAAAGCCGCCAGGAACAGGCCAACGCGGGCACCGTCCGGCACCCTAGGCGGCGACGGCCGCCTGCTGCGCCACGTCCCGGATGCGCCGGGCCATCGCGGCAATGCCATTGCCGCGGTTGGTGGACAGGGCCTCCAGCAATCCGAGGTCCTTCAAGAACCCTGGATCAGTCGCCAGCACCTCCGCCGGCGGCCTGCCCGAATAAACCCGCAGCAGCAGCGCCACCAACCCCGAGACGATGGCCGCATCCGACGCTCCGGCCAGGAAAAGGTGGCCGTCTCGCAGCGCTGCCTCCATCCACACCTGGCTTTGGCAGCCGGGCACACGATGGGCGTCGTTCTGCAGCTCCCCCGGGAACGGGGGCAGCTTGCGGCCCAGCTCGATGATGAAGCCATAGCGCTCCATCCAGTCGTCGAACACCTCCAGCTCCTCGCCGATGGCAGCGATGGCGGCGGCGGCGGTGGGTTCCTCGGGGGTGACAAAGGGGTCTGGCATGGCACCGATGTGCGGCCCGCCCCGGCATTGGTCAACCCTGCCATCCCACGCTGGCGTTGCAAACATAAAGATATCCGTATATCAGGCGCGCCATCAATCAGGAGGCAGCGATGCCCGACATGAACGTCAACCACGACTACAAGGTCCGCGACATCTCCCTCGCCGGCTGGGGCCGCAAGGAGATCCTGATGGCCGAGGACGAGATGCCCGGCCTGATGGCGCTGCGCCACGAGTTCGGCGCGTCGCAGCCGCTCAAAGGCGCCCGCATCGTCGGGTCGCTGCACATGACGATCCAGACCGCCGTGCTGATCGAGACGCTGACGGCCTTGGGCGCCACCATACGCTGGTCGTCGTGCAACATCTTCTCGACCCAGGACCACGCCGCCGCCGCCATCGCCGCTGCCGGCATCCCCGTCTTCGCCTGGAAGGGCATGGATGAGACGGAGTTCTGGGACTGCATCGAGGCCACGGTTCGCGGACCCGACGGCTGGGTGCCGAACATGATCCTCGACGACGGCGGCGACCTGACGAAGCTGATCCACGAGAACCATCCTGACCTGCTGCCCGGCATCAAGGGCCTGTCGGAGGAGACCACCACCGGCGTGCACCGCCTATGGGAGATGGCCAAGGCCGGCACCCTGAAGGTCCCCGCCATCAACGTGAACGACAGCGTCACCAAGTCGAAGTTCGACAACCTGTATGGCTGCAAGGAGAGCCTGGTGGACGCGATCCGCCGCGGCACGGACGTGATGATGGCCGGCAAGGTCGCCGTGGTCGCTGGCTATGGCGACGTGGGCAAGGGATCGGCCGCCAGCCTGAAAAACGGCGGCTGCCGCGTGCTGGTGACCGAGGTAGACCCGATCTGCGCCTTGCAGGCGGCGATGGAGGGCTACGAGGTTGTCACGATGGAGGACGCGGCGCCCCGCGGCGACATCTTCGTGACCGCGACCGGCAACATTGACGTGCTGACCGTGGACCACATGCGGGCGATGAAGAACCGCGCCATCGTCTGCAACATCGGCCACTTCGACAGCGAAATACAGATCGAGGGTCTGCGCAACTTCAGGTGGGAGAACGTGAAGCCGCAGGTGGACGAGGTCGTGTTCCCTGACGGCAAGCGCCTGATCGTACTCAGCGAGGGCCGGCTGGTGAACCTCGGCAACGCCACGGGCCACCCGTCCTTCGTGATGTCCGCCTCCTTCACCAACCAGGTGCTGGCGCAACTCGAACTGTGGACGGCCCCGGCCGGCAAGTATGAGAACCAGGTTTATACCTTGCCGAAGGCGCTGGATGAGAAGGTTGCGGCGCTACACCTTGCCAAGGTAGGCGCGGCGCTGACCAAGCTGACGCCGAAGCAGGCCGAGTATATCGGGGCGCCCGTGTCCGGCCCGTTCAAACACGACCTGTATCGCTACTAGTATGGGAGGCGCGGCCATACACGCGTTCGGGCTGGTGGCGGCCGCGTGCCTGCTGGGCGGGATGGTGTTCTTTGCCGCCATCCTTGCCCCGCTGGTGTTCACCAAGCTGGACGGGGCGACGGCGGCACGGTTCATCAGGGCGACGTTCCCCCGTTACTACCTGTATGTCGCCGTGGCGGCCTTGCTGGGGGCGGTTGGGCTGATCTGGGCGGACCGGATGTCCGGCATCGTGCTTCTTGCGGTGGCCCTGCTGACGGTGTGGCTGCGTCAGGGCTTGATGCCGACGCTCAACCGGCTACGCGACGCCGGACTGGCCGGGGATGCCGCGTCCAACGCACGGTTCGACGTGATGCACCGCGTGTCGGTCGGGGTGAACATGGTGCAGATGCTGGCCGTGCTGCTGGTGGTGGCGCGAGCCGGGCTGGGTTAGCCGGCATCCGCGGCCCTCATCCGGGAGGCTGACAACCCTGGCTTCGGGCTGCCAGGCCGCGCGTTGTTTAACCCTTGCCGCCGGAGTGGCAGAAACCGGCTATTTGCTTGTCATCCGATACGCGGGAGGCTAGCTCCCCTATCGCAACCATCTCCAGGTCAGGATCCTGCAAGCCAGTGAGCGCGTCCGTCCCCGGTCATTCTGGCCCTACACCGGCACGCGAAGACGGGAGCCGCCATCCCGCTGCTGCTAGGAGACCCATAGTCCTGGTCGTTCTGTCCGGCGGCGGATTCACCTTTGAAACGAAGTGCATCCTTCAGGCAATGAACGGCGACGCAGACTTCGTTTATCTGGCAACCGAGTTCGGCGGTGTCCCAGGGGAGCATGGCATCCCCCCGGGCACGAGCCATCGGGTACCCACGTTCCAAACGGTCTCGAACAAATCCACCTCGCAGAGCATATACGCGTTCCTCAAGGTTTTCTTCACGGCCCTTGCCGTAATCAGACGCAACAGGGTCAGCTCGGTGATTGGGGTCGGCTGTAGTCATGCGGTGCCTATGTTCCTGGCCGGCATGGTCTTGCGGCGGAAAAACTTGTTTATCGAAAGCATTACCCGGGTCAATGACCTGTCCAACACTGGCAAGCTGGTTTACCGGATGCGGCTGTCTCAGCTTTTTGTCGTCCAGTGGCCGGGCTTGAACGCGCTGTATCCAAGAAGCACGCTGGGAACGGTGCTTTGATCTTCGTCACGGTCGGTACGACGATGCCGTTCGACGAGCTATTCGTGGAAGTGGACCGCTTGGCGGGAACCGGGTTCTTCCATGAGGAGGTGATCTGCCAAAGCGGGCAGTCATCCTACAAGATGTCGCACTGCGAGCAGTTCGTCGGCCGGCCAAGCATTGACGACCTAATTGCCGATAGCTCGCTGGTCATCAGTCATGGCGGGGCCACCGTGATCCAGCTGCTCATCGCGCAGAAGCCGTTCGTAGCCTTCCCGAACCCGCGTGGCGCTGGCGACCACCAGGGAAGTTTCCTGGAACAAGTCGCCTCGATGTCCGACATTTCGTGGAGCAAGGATGTGCAGGACTTGGCTCGCCTGGTCACCGAGCGCCGGCGTCTTGGCACAGCTTCCGTCCGGACGGACTTCCCTCGTGCGTCCGACGCGATCCGGCGCGTCGTCCTCCACTGAGCCGCCTGATCGCTCATCCCTGGCCCGGGCGTCAACCTGCCTGGACCCAGCCGCCCCAACGACCCCGCCGTTGCGGCCGGCTTACACCAGCCGCCGCCCTCTCTGACCTGTCCCCGGGCCTGCCGCTATCAGGAGCTGCTCGTTGCCTAGCGATACGCAGGTCGGAAAGACCGCGCTTGCGACTCCTGGTTTGCCGTGCCGCTGCATCCGCGCAACGAGGCGGGTCGGTTAAAGCGAGGAGCCATTTGGATTAATGCCCCCGCAGGATCTGGCTCAGGAACAGCTTCAACCGGTCGGTTTGCGGGTTCTCGAACAGCGTATTCGGCTCCCCCTGCTCGACGATCTCGCCCCGATCCATGAATACCACACGGTCGGCGACCTGCCGGGCAAAGCCCATCTCATGCGTCACGCAAACCATCGTCATGCCGTCATGCGCCAGGCCGATCATGGTGTCCAAGACCTCCTTGATCATCTCAGGGTCCAGCGCGCTGGTGGGCTCGTCGAACAGCATGATCTTCGGCTTCATGCACAGCGCCCGCGCGATGGCCACGCGCTGCTGCTGCCCGCCTGAGAGCTGGCCGGGATACTTGTTCGCCTGCTCGGGGATCTTGACCCGGCGCAGGTAGCTCATCGCCAATTCCTCCGCCTCCGCCTTCGGCATCTTGCGGACCCAGATCGGCGCCAGCGTGCAGTTCTCCAGGATCGTCAGATGCGGGAATAGGTTGAACGACTGGAACACCATGCCGACCTCGCGCCGTATGGTGTCCAGCGCCCGCAAGTCGTCGGTCAGCTCCGTCCCGTCCACGACGATGCGGCCCTCCTGATGCGACTCCAGGCGGTTGATGCAGCGGATCATCGTGCTCTTGCCGGATCCGGACGGTCCGCACACCACTACCTTCTCGCGGTGGCCGACGTTCAGGCTGATGTCCCGCAGCACGTGCATGGCGCCATACCATTTGTTCACGCGGTCCAGCAGGATCGCCGGCTGGTTGCTGCCCTCCGCCACCGGGCGGTCCATCGTCGCGGCTTGGCTCATGGTCGCTGTCCCTCTTGAATGAGCCGCATCAGCGGCGGACGGTCCGGCTGAACTCCTGCTCCAAGCCACGGCTGTAGCGGGCCATGGTGTAGCAGAAGCAGAAATAGATTGCGGCCAGCACGATATACATCTCAGTGCTGTAGGCTTGCCAGATCGGCTCCGTCACGGCGGTCTTGCCGGACAGCACCAGGTCGAAGATGCCGATGATAAGCACCAGCGACGTGTCCTTGAAGAAGCCGATGAAGGTGTTCACCAGCGGCGGGATCACCAGGCGCAGGGCCTGCGGCAGCACGATCAGCCCGGTCTTCTTCCAATAGGACAGGCCCAGCGCGTCTGCCGCCTCATACTGCCCCTTCGGCAGCGCCTGCAGCCCGCCGCGTATGACCTCGGCCAGGTAGGCCGCCGCAAACAGGATGAAGGCCACCTGCGCCCGCAGCAGCTTATCCGGGTTGATCCCCGCCGGCATGAACAGCGGGAACATCACGCTGGCCATGAACAGCACGGTGATCAGCGGCACGCCGCGGATCAGCTCGACATACACCACGCACAGCAGCCGCACCGCCGGCATCTGCGTGCTACGCCGGCCTAGCGCCACCGCGACCGCCAGCGGGAAGCCGAACGCCAGGCCGAAGGTGCTGAGGATCAGGGTGATCGGCAGCCCGCCCCACCGCTCCTGCGGGACGTAGGTCATGCCCAGGATGCCGCCCCACATCAGCACGCCGATGACGGTCAGGATGGCCGCCCAGATATAGACCAGTTCCTTCCGCCAGAACCGCCGCATGGCGGACACGGCGAATAGGCCGAGGAACAGCAGGACGACGATGGCCGGGCGCCACTGCTCGTCATAGGGGTAGTAGCCGAACAGCGTGAAGCGATACTTGTCGCCGATCATCGCCCAGCAGGCGCCGACCCCCTGCGCCTCCCGGCACGGTGTTGGGTCCAGCCCGCCCGACGAGGTGGCCGGCACGCTCCAGACTGCGTTCACCAAACCCCAACTGACAAAGCCCAGGACCCAGCGCACGATCAGGTAGGCCAGAAGGATCGTGACGGCCGAGGACAGCCAGGAGTTGAACAGGTTGGCCCGCGCCCAGGCGACAGGTGCAAAGCCGGCGCCGGCCGGCGCACTCCGGGCGATGGGCGCCGCGGCGACCCCGGCGATGGACGGGACTGGTTCTCCCGCCGCCTCCGACACGCGTGCTGTGCTTTGGGACATGGCTCTAGCGCTCCACGAGGGCTTTGCGGGCGTTGTAGCGGTTCATGGCCAGGCTGATCCCCAGGCTTATGACGAGGTAAACCGCCATCAGCACCGCGATGCCCTCCACCGCCTGGCCGGTCTGGTTCAAGGTCGTGTTGGCGACGCTGGTGACATCCTGGTAGCCGATGGCAACGGCGAGCGAGCTGTTCTTGGTGAGGTTCAGATACTGGCTGGTCATCGGCGGGATGATGACCCGCAGCGCCTGCGGCAGCACCACCTGGCGCAGCACCCGGCCGGGCCGCAGGCCGAGCGCGCCGGCGGCCTCCCACTGCCCCGTAGGCACCGCAAGGATGCCTGACCGCACGATCTCCGCGATATAGGCCGCCGTATACAGCATCAGCCCGAAGGTCAGCGCCCCATACTCCGGGCTGATGAGCGTCGTGCCGCCGGTCAGGTTGAAGCGTCCGGGAACCGGCATCTCCAACGTGAACGGGGCGCCCATCACGGCCCAGACCGCCACGGGAAGCCCCACGACCAGCGCCGCCGCCACCGGCCAGACCAGCGGGCGGACGCCTGTTGCATCCTGCCGGCGGCGCGCGATGCGGGACCACGCCATCGTGCCCAGGATGCCTGCGGCCAGCGCCGCCAGTGCCGCCCAATGCGCCTGCTCCCATTCCAGCACCGGGACCTGCAGGCCGCGGTTGGACAGGAACACGCCCGGCAGCGGGTGCAGGGTGCTTAGCGGCACCGGCGAGCCGTCCGCAGGCGGGGCAAAGGCCACCTTGGGCACCGGCAGCGCCTGCAGCAGCCCGTACCAGAAGAACAGCTGCAGCAGCACCGGGATGTCGCGCAGCACCTCGACATAGGTGGCCGCCAGCTTGGCGATCAGCCAATTCTTGGATAGCCGCGCGATTCCCACCAGCGTGCCCCACAGCGTTGCCAGGACCACGCCCACGACCGCGACCTTGAACGTGTTGAGCACCCCAATCACCAATGCCCGGCCCCAGGTGCTGACGGAAGACTCATAGGGGATCAGGTGCTCGCCAATCGGCATGCTGGCTGTCAGGCCCAGGAAACCGAACCCAGTGGCAATATGCCGGGCCGCCAAGTTCTGCTGCGTGTTGTGCACGAGATACCAAACGATGGCGGCCAGCGTGCCCAGGATCACGACCTGCCACACGATGTTGCGGAACCGCGGGTCGGACCAGCTGAGCTGCAACGCCTTGCGGGGCGCCGTGCGGGCAGGAACCAGGCGAGGGTCTATGGCGGCTCCGGACATCGGCGATCCCTGTTAGCGCCGGCGTTACTGCCGGCCTGGCGTCATGCGGCAGGGGCGACCAAGCCATGCCGACCCTGCATGGGACAATCTGCGACCAAACCTGGGCGAAGATCAATCCGCGCGTGACAATGAACTGAATGAAAAGGGCCGCCCCAGAACGGGGTGGCCCAATTCGTAGGCAGGCTAGGGCACGAAATGCCCCGGAATGGACCTAGCAGCCGGCGTTAGCGGATCGGCGGCGGATAGTGCAGCCCGCCCTTGTTCCACAGGTTGTTGATGCCGCGGGGAATGCCCAGCGGCCCCACCGTGCGGTCGAACATCTCGCCGTAGTTGCCGACCTGCTTGACGACGTTCACGACCCACTTGTTGTCCACGCCCAGTGCCTTGCCCAGGTCGCCCTCGGCGCCCAGCAGCCGCCGGATGTCGGGGTTGGTGGACTTCGCGGCCATGTCGTCCACGTTCTTGCTGGTGATGCCGCTCTCCTCGGCCTGCAGCATGGCGAATAGGGTCCAACGCACCACGTCGAAGAACTTGTCGTCGCCCTTCCTGACCATCATGCCCAGCGGTTCCTTGCTGACGATCTCCGGCAGCAGCACATGCTCGGACGCTTTGGGCCCTTGCTGGAAGCGGAAGGACGCCAGGCCGGACGCGTCGGTCGAGTAGCTGTCGCAACGGCCGGTGAGGTAGCTGTTCTGGAGCTCGGCCAGGTCCTGGATCAGGACAGGAGTGAACTTAAGGTTGTTCAGCCGGAAGTAGTCGGCGATGGCCAGCTCCGTGCTGGTGCCGGGCTGGACGCAGATGGTGGCGCCGTTCAGGTCCTTGACCGACTTCACCCCGGCCGAGGTCTTCACCATAAAGCCGGTGCCGTCATAGAAGTTGATGCCTGCGAACAGCAGGCCCAGGTTGCCCTCGCGCCCCAGCGTCCAGGTCGTGGAACGCACCAACAGGTCAATCTCGCCGGACTGCAGCGCCGTGAAGCGGTTGGTGGTGGTCGTCGGCACGAAGCGCACCTTGCCCGCATCGCCCAGAACGGCGGCGGCAACAGCGCGGCAGGTATCGGCGTCAATGCCCTGGGTCACGCCCTTGCTGTCCGCCAGCGAAAACCCGGCAACACCCGTAGACACGCCGCAGGCAAGCTGGCCCTTGGACTTGATGCTGTCCATCGTGGCCGAGCCAGTGCCCTGTGCCAGCGACGGCGCCATCGTGGCAAAAAGGCCCGCCAGCGCAAGGCCGGCAGCCTGGAAGGTAAGACGCTTCATCGCTTGTTCCCTATCCCAGCGGGATGCATCCCGCAATGACCAGCATTGTGCGGGGTGCAGGACAGAAGATCAACCGGCTGTGATCGCCGGGCGTGCCGGGGCGCCACGGATGCAAGGCACATAGGTCGCTTGCCCCCCGGCGCGGCCAGGTCTATACCGCCGCCACAGTCGGGGCGTAGTACAGCCTGGTAGTACGCTTGCTTCGGGAGCAAGAGGCCGGAGGTTCGAATCCTCTCGCCCCGACCAGTCCATCACCCATCAAGACGCTTTCCGGTGCCGCGGTCGAACATATGCAGGTGTTCGGGCGTCAGCGCGACGGACACAGTATCCGCAACCGGCATGGCGCCGGGCAGCTTGGCCAGCAACGCCGTGCCGTCCGCCATGCGGCCATGCACGAGGGTTTCGGACCCCAGCGGCTCCACCAGTTCGACTTGCAGCGGCAGCCCGTCCGGGGCAAGGACCACGTGCTCGGGCCTGATGCCCAGCGTCACCAAACCGCCTCCTGTGCGCGGTGACGGCAGCGGGACCGTGTGGCCGCCGGGCAGGCGCACCGCATCGCCCAGCAGCTCCGCCGGGAGCAGGTTCATCGCCGGCGCCCCAATGAACCCGGCGACATAGGTGTCGGCCGGCCGGGCGAACACCTCCATCGGCGTCGCCAACTGCACGGGGTGGCCGCCGTGCAGCACCAGCAGCCGGTCGCCGAGGGTCATCGCCTCCACCTGGTCGTGGGTGACATACAGGCTGGTGACGCCCAGGCGGCGCTGCAGCCGCCGTATTTCGGCGCGCATCTGCACACGCAGGGTGGCGTCCAGGTTGGACAGCGGCTCGTCGAACAAGAAAAGCTTGGGGTTGCGGACGATGGCGCGGCCCATCGCGACCCGCTGCCGCTGTCCGCCGGACAACTGCCGCGGCTTGCGGTCCAGCAGGGCGCCGATGCCCAGCAGATCCGCCGCCTGCCCCACGCGGGCACGTATGTCAGGCTTGCCCAGGCCGCGTATGCGCAGTCCATAGGCCATGTTGTCGAACACGCTCATGTGCGGATACAGGGCGTAGTTCTGGAACACCATGGCGATGTCGCGCGCCGACGGGTCGGCGTGGGTGACGTCGCAGCCGCCCAGCACGATCCGGCCGGCGCTCGGCTCCTCCAGCCCGGCGACCAGGCGCAGCAGCGTGCTCTTGCCGCAGCCGCTGGCGCCGACGATCACCAGCATCTCGCCGTCCCGCAGCGCCAGGTCTATGCCGGCCAGGATGGTCGCGGCGCCGAAGCTTTTGGTCAGTCCATGCAGGTCGAGCGTCGCCATTACTTGTCGCTCTCCGCCAGGCCCTTCACGAACCAGCGCTGCATCAGCAGCACGACCAGCACCGGCGGCAGCAGCGCCAGCACGGCCACCGCCATCACCCGGGACCAATCAGCCTGGGTTTCGGTGCCGATCATCTTGACGATGCCGATCACCACTGTGTCCAGCGAGGGGTCGGTCGCGACCAGCAGCGGCCACAGATACTGGTTCCAGCCATACACGAACAGGATCACGAACAGCGCCGCCAGGTTCGCCGCCGACACCGGCAGCAGGATGTCGCGCAGGAAGCGCAGCGGCCCCGCCCCGTCCATCCGCGCCGCCTCCACCAGCTCGTCGGGGATGGCCAGGAACACTTGCCGAAACAGCAGTGTCGCAGTGGCCGATGCGATCAGCGGCAGGGTCAGCCCGGTGAAGGTGTTGATGAGGCCCAGCCCCGCCATGACCGAGTAGGTCGGGATGATACGCACCTCGACCGGGAGCATCAGCGTCAGGAAGATCACACCAAACGCCAGGCTGCGCCCCGGCCAACGGAAGAACGCGACGGCGTAGGCGGACAGCACCGAGATGACGATCTTGCCCAGCGCAATGCTGAGCGCCATCGCGAAGCTGACCAGCAGCATCCGCCAAACCGGCGTGCCGCCCTGCCCGGCTCCGCGCAGCACGTCGGCATAGATGCCCAGGCCACGCAAGTCCGGCAGCAGCGACAGCTCGCCCCGGGTAATGGCGTCCGACGGCTGGGTGGACCCGGCCAGCACCAGCCACACCGGCAGCGCAAACAGCGCGACCCCGAGCAGCAGCACGCAATGCGCCACCCAATCAGTCCGCATGGCGCCGCCCGAGGACGCGGAACTGCGCCAGCGTCAGCAGCACCACCGCCGCCATCAGCACGACCGACTGCGCCGAGGATCCGCCGAGGTCTAGGTTCACCACCCCGTCCCGGTAGACCTTCATCACCAAGGTTTCCGTCGCCTTGCCCGGCCCGCCCTGCGTCAGCGCCTGGATCGTGCCGAAGGTGTCGAACGCCGCATAGACCAGGTTCACCACCAGCAGGAACGCCATCGTCGGCCCGAGCAGCGGCAGGGTGATGGTGCGGAACTGGTGCCACCCGCGGGCGCCGTCCATGCGCGCGGCCTCCGTCACACTCCGCGGAATGGACTGCAACCCGGCCAGGATGAAGATGAAGTTGTAGCTGACCTGCTTCCAGGCGCTGGCCAGGATCACCACCGCCATCGCCTGGCCGCTCTGCAGCCGGAAGTCCCACGGAATGCCGTGCCGGTTCAGCCAGGCCCCGAGCAGGCCGATCTGCGGGTGCAGCATCAGCAGCCACAGCACGGCGGCGACGGCCGGGGCGACCGCGTAGGGCCAGATCAGCAGCGTGCGATACCAGCCGCGCCCCTTGATCTCCCGGTCCGCGAACACCGCCAGCAGCAGCGCCACCCCGATGGCAAGCGCGGCGACGGCGGCGCAGAACAGCACCGTGCGCCCGGCGCTGTCCCGGTAAAGCGGGTCGGTGAACAAGTCGGTGAAGTTCTCGACGCCCACGAACACTGAGCGCAGTCCGAAAGCGTCCTGCCGTTGCGTGCTGGACCAGACGGCCTGCCCGGCAGGCCACAGGAAGAACACCGCCGTCAGCAGCAATTGCGGCAGCACGAGCAGCAGCGGCAGCAAGCGGCCGGGAAAGACGGTGCGCCGGTCCATTTTTCCTTAGGCCGCCGGCGCCCGCAGGAGATCAAACGCCGTCATTGCGAGGCGCACAGCGCCGCAGCAAGCCAAGGACCCACGGAACCGGCCTGCCGTCCTGGTGGCGCCTGGACTGCCGCGCTGCAAGCGACTGGCAATGACAGATCGAAATTGGACCGGGACGGCCAACGCCGCTACGCCTTGTTGGACCGCTCGAACTCCCGCAGCACGCGGTTGCCGCGGCTGACGATGGTGTCCAGCGCCGCCTTGGGGTCCTGCTTGCCCTGGAACGCGCCCTCCACCTCCTCATAGATGATGTTGCGGATCTCCGGCATCCGGCCGAGGCGGAACCCCTTGCTGTTCGGCGTCACGGTGCCGCGCGACAACTGCACGATAGGCACGTCGGCGCCGGGGTTCTTGTTGTAGAATCCCTCCTTCTTGCTTTCCTCGAAGCCGGCAGTCGTAACCGGCACATAGCCGGTACGCTGGTGCCAAGTCGCGTCCATCTTCGGCTGGGCGATGAAGCGCAAGAACTCGGCCGCGCCCTTGTACTCCTCTGGCGACCGGCCAGGCGCCGTCATGGTCCACAGGCTGGCGCCGCCGATCACCGAGTTCAGCGGCGTCGGGATCAGGTCCTGGTCATAGGGCAGCGGCGCTTCCATCCAATTGAACTTGCTGTTTTTGATGACATCCCCGCGCGAGCCGGAAGACATGAAGCTGATCGCCGTCTGACCCGAGAAGAACTGCGTGTTCGGTGCATCGTCGCGCCCGGCGTAGCGGAACGTGCCCTCCTTCTGCATGTCCACGAACCGAGTCAACTGCTTGACGAAGGCCGGGGAATTCAACTGCAGCTCGGTGTCCAGGCCCTCGAAGCCGTTGGCCTTGGTGGCGTAGGGCACGTCGTGCATCGCCGCGAACTGCTCCATCTGTATCCAGGTGAACCAGGCGCTGGTCATCGGCACCGGCGTCGCCGCCTTCTCCTTCAGCGTCTTGGCGGCGATGGCGACCTCCACCCAGGTGCGCGGGGGATGCGTGGTGTCCAGGTTGGCCTTGTCGAAGGCGTCCTTGTTGATCCACATCACGGCGGTGCTGCTGTTGAACGGCATGGACGCGAGGCGCCCGTCTGGCAGGCTGTAATAGCCGCGCACGGCGGGGATGTAGGCGTTGGTATCAATGGCGACGCCGGTGTCCTGGATCAGTTGCCAGGTCTGCTTCACCGCCGGGCCAGCGGCGAGCATTGAGCCGGTGCCGACCTCGAACATCTGCACCAAGTGCGGCGCCTGATTGGCGCGCCAGGCGGCGATGGCGGCGGTCAGCGTTTCGGCATAGGTGCCCTTGAACACCGGCACGATCTCCGCAGCTTGCTGGGCGCCGTTGAACTCGGCGCAGATGCGGTTCACCTCGTCGTTCAGCACGCCGTTCATGGCGTGCCAGAACACGATGCGGGTGCGGCCGCCCTGGGCGCGGGCGGAGGATGCGGCCGTGGTTGCCGCGAGTGCGGCGGCGGCCAGCAGGGTGCGACGGTTCATGGGATGATCCTCCGTTTTTCAGCGGCTTTGGGTAGCCGCGGAGCGTTACGGCATTGCTACAGATTGGCGGCAGAGGTGTGAAGCCCCGGCTACGCAGGCGGACCTGCTTGGATGCATGCGCTGAGCAAAGCCAGACAACCGTCCAAGCCGGCGTATCACCGATGCTGAGCCAGCCCACATGGGGACTTCGCGGGTTTTGGCGGCCAGGGTTCGGCCATGGCGCTGGCTAGAGGCGGCGCGTGCGCGCGCAGTCGGGCCGCTGCTACGCCGCGCGGGCCGCCGGGCGTTCAGGAGTGAGCAGCCGCGTCGCCAGCCGCTGCGCCGCCCGCGTCGCTGGCCGCTCGACCAGGAGGTGAAACACGATGCCGGCGATGGCCGCCACCAGGCAGGCTGCCGCCATCACGGCCCATCCCGGCACCCTGCCGACAGCCCCTGCCGCGGTCAGGGCGCGCGTGGTCAGACCTAGCAGTATCGTGTGCACCAAGTAGATCGAGTAGGACGCGGCTCCAAGCAGCACCATGCCCCTGCCGACGCTAAGCCGGCCTCGGCGCTCCGCCGCGACCAGGCCCAGGATAATCGTGCAGGACGCGGCGCCGTAAGTCAGGCGCGACACCCAGGCCTCATGCGGAAGCAGCGCCAAGTCTTCGGCAGCGCCGGCAGCAAGAAACGCCGCGGCGCCTGCAAGTGAGATCAGGCGGCCATGGGCGGGGGTGGCGCGCCGGAGCACCTGGGCCGTCGCCAGGCCCATGGCGAACAGCATGTCATATGATCCTGCGGCAAGCGACCCAAGCCGGATCGCGCCACCCGGCATCCAGGCGGCAAGGCAGGTCAGGCCCACCCAAGCGGCGATGGCGACGACGGCAGCCCGGCGGTTCAGGATGGCAAGGCCGAACAGGAGATAGAAGATCATCTCCCGCTCCAGCGTCCAAGCGACGCCGAGAATGGGTTCGGCGCCATGCGGCGCCAGCAGCAACGATCCTACGACGTCGGTCCAGCCCGGAAGGCCGTCCCGGCCGTGCCCAACAAGCATTATCAGCAAGACAATGGCTGTCACCACCCAGTAAGGCGGGTAGATGCGGCTGACGCGCCGCCCGGCATAGCGTGCGAACCGGCCGGGCCGTCCGATGTCGCCGCTATGAACGGTGTAGATAATGAAGCCGCTCAGGACAAAGAAGAAATCCACGCCGGCATGGCCGAACCCGGTGATGCCGCCCAAGGGCTGGTGGCCGAGATACTGCGGAAGGCTCACGGCACGCTCGGCATGGAAGATCACGACCATCAGCGCCGCAATCCCACGCGCGGCCTGAACGCCGAGCAGCTTGCCATCGTCGTGGGATGCAGGGTGCCGCATGATGGAGTCACTATCCCAAGGCGGCGGGGGCGGATAGGCCGGGCAGCGCGCGATCACAGGACGGCTGCGGCCAGGTCCCGCCTTGCGGCGAAGCAATGTTCACGTCACCGCCCCACCCGCGGCAGCCGGAAGCTTGGGCCATTGCCCAACCGGCGACGACGGGATCAACACATGTGCGGCTCAGTCCTGCAACCTGCATTCAGCCCACGGGAAGCTCTGCACGGGTCCCCTGCGCCGGAACCTGTGCATCCCGCCGCCGCCGGAACGGATGGCGCAACTGGCCGACGAAGCCCTTCGGAAACTGCGGGTCGTCCACCCCGTAATCATCCGGCCGCTTGCCCGCGGGCATGTAGAACGTGCCGAAAATCAGGTCATACAGCGGGAACGTACCAGCGAAGTTGCTGCTGCCGCCGCGCTCGGCGCTGGTATGGTGCCAGCGGTGATACACCGGGCTGACCAGCACGTAGCGGAACGGGCCGAAGTCCCAGTCCAGGTTGGCATGGACCAGCGCCGAGGTGCCAACGTTGAACGGCATCAGCCAGGCGATCACCTCCGGCGGGATGCCGAGCAACAGCATCACCACATCAGCCAGCACGCCATGCAGCACCTGGTCCACCGGGTGGAACCGGGAGGAGGAGAGCCACTCCAGATGCTCGGACGAATGGTGCACCGCATGGAACCGCCACAGCCGCGCGCTGTGGAACGTCCGGTGGGTGAGATACATCACGAGGTCATTGCCCAGCAGATACAGCCCGACCTGCGGCCAGAAGCCGAGATGGGCCAGCAGGCCGCGCCCCTCGGAGAAGAACAGCCCGGCGTCATCGGTGGACAGGCCGTAGAACAGGGTAATCCCCAGCAGGAGCATGAGGAGGCTGGCGAACCGGTATATCAGTTGCGGCACGACGGCCCAGCAGATGTCGGTTGCCAGGTCCGGCTTGCGCCACCAGGGTGGCGTCTTGTTGCAGGCCGTGGCAAACGCCGCCGCCGCCGTGAACACCACCGCCAGCACGGCCATGTTGCGGAGCGCCGTAAACGTCGTGGCCGCGAGCTGTCCGAACAGGTCAGCGAACATCGTCTAGCCCGCCACCCGGCCGGCGGCCGCGCGTATCTGGACGACGGCCGCATCCACCTTCAGCTTCATCATCGCATCCCCACGGGCGATGCTGGACCTGCGCGGGTCGCCGAACGCACCCAGGGCGGACAGGTCCGCCGCACCCTTCGGCAGCCGCGACAAGTCCACGCCGCCGGGATAGACGGCCATCAGCTCCGAGGTATCCGAAATGGTCGCGTGCTGTCCAATTGCCGCGTCGGACTCGCCCTGGCCGCGCAGGTAGGCCGTTTCCGCGGCGTCGGCGTAGTAGGACTCCACCGCAAGCACCCTGGACCCCTTGCCGGCCCACTCGCGGTTCAGCCGCGCCGCCACCTCCGCCTGCGGCGCGATGGACTGGCCGTGGTCGGCGATGAAGCAGATCGTCTCGAACCCGGCGGACTTGAGGCTGCGGGCAATCCCCTCCAGCACGGCCGCGAACACGGCGGGCGGCACGCCGATGGTGCCCGGCAGCATCATGTTGCCCGTGGGCGGGTCGTAATCCCCTTCCGGAACATAGGACACCACGGGCGCAACCAGGGCGTTCCCCAGCTCGGCCGCAATGCGCCGGGCCGCCCAGGCGACGATGCGGTCGTGCTTGGCAATGATCATGTGCGGACCGTTCTGCTCCAGCCCGCCGCTGGGGACGATCACGGTGCGTATGCCGGACTGGATGGCGGCACGGACCTCCATCCAGGTCATCTCCGCGATCTCACGCGTTATGGACAGCGCCTGCGCCGGCTGCCGCCAGCCGGCATAGCCCGTCAGGCCGGCGACGCCGAGGCCGGCCAGCGCGAACAGGCCGCGGCGGCGCGGTCCACGCTTTAAGGCAGCCCCAGCCGCATTGGGCTGACGTCCAAACCGGGCACGCAGGTCACGCAGCATCCCCAGGACCCCACACTAGCAATTGTTGCAGTGCCGGCGCGGATATCACGGCGCCCCTGGGGGATCAACATCGTTGCCAGGGCGGACCTGGCCCCTGGACGGGCCGGGATCGCCGCCGTCAGCGTTTGCCGGCGGCCCAGTACATCAGCCAGCGCACTGGAAACACCCAGACTATGCCGGCAATCAGCCAGTACAGCGCCTCCAGCGACCAATGCAGGCGCGGCACCAGGTCAGGCAGCGTGATCACCACGACGACATAAATCAACACGAACAGCAGCCCGGCGACGGTGGCGATGAGACCCTTGGACATTGCCGCCACGTAGCCCAGCCGCGGCAACCTTGCCAGGCCAGAGTTGCCGCACCCGGGCCTGCGCGATACAGCGCCCCATCCAACACAGGCGGCGCATCCCCCATGGACCTCAAGGACCACATCCGCGGCATCCCCGATTTCCCGAAGCCCGGCATCCTGTTCTACGACATCAGCACCCTGTTGCGGCACGCCGACGCCTGGCAGGTCGCGATGGGGCGCATGGCGTCCCTGGTGCGCGAGCACCGGCCGACGATGCTGGCCGGGATCGAGTCCCGCGGTTTCCTGGTGGCGGCGCCGCTGGCACTGAAGCTTGGCTGCGGCTTTGTGATGCTCCGCAAACCCGGCAAGCTGCCCGGCGTGGTGACCGGGCTGGACTACGCGCTCGAATACGGCTCCGACCGCCTCGAAATCCAGGCGGATGCGATATCGCCCGGCGCCCGCGTCGTGCTGGTGGACGACCTGCTGGCCACCGGCGGCACGATGGCCGCAGGAATCGCCCTTCTGCGCCAGGCCGGGGCTGAAGTGCCCGCCGTCGCCGTCCTGATCGAGCTGACCTTCCTGGGCGGCCGGGCGCGGCTGGATGTGCCGTGCGAGGCCCTGGTGGTCTACGACAAGTGAATGCCATGCGGAGATGCCACGTTTGACAGCGGGCGCCCGGCCGTTGTTGGCTGCGTCAGCGGCCGTCAAGGCCTGGGCACGCGGGGAGGCAGCGATGACTGATGCCCTTACAAGCCGCACAGGAGCCGCCGTCGGCCGACGTGCAGCCCTCCTCGGCCTTGCCGGCGTTTGCGCCGCCGCACCTGCGCCCGAGGTCACGCTGCTGGTGGCGGGGCCGGACGGCGGGCATCTGGACAGGTGGGCGGACCTAGTAGCGCCAGGCCTAGTGCGCGCCCTGCCGGGATCCGGCCGCATGACGCGCCGCACCCTGGGCGGGGTGGACGGGGTGACCGGGGCCAACAGCTTCGACGCGCTGGTAACGCCGGATGGCACGACCGCGCTACTCACCCCCGGCGCGGCGCCGCTTGCGTGGCTGGCTGGCGATCCCCGGGCGAAGTTCGACCCGTCCCGCTGGGTGCCGGTCTGGGCGGCGCTGGCGCCGGCGGTGCTGCTGACCCGCTCGCCGCTGACGCCAGGCCGTCCGCTGCGGCTGCCGGCCATGGGACCCTCCGGGCCTGCCCTGCCGATGCTGCTGGCCCTGGACCTGCTGGGGATCGAGGCGGTGCTGCTCCCCCCGGCTGCGGCGCAGTCTCCGGGGGAGGTGGATGCGGTCTTCCTGTCCGGACCCGGCACGCCGCTCGCGGCGGCATCACTGGCCGGCGCTGGGCTGCTGCCGGCACTGGCGCTGGGCACACCCGATGAGGCCGGCTGGGGCCGCGATCCCGCTTTTCCCGGAGTTCCGACCGCGTTGCATCAGGTGATGGTGCGGACTCCGCCCTCTGCCCTCCTCGCAGCGTTGCGCGCCACCGCGGCGGCGGTGCAGTTGGATGCCGCGCTGGTCCTGCCGGCGCTGTCGCATGCGGCGCTGGTGTCGGCTTGGCATCGGGCGTGCAGCCGCGTCGCGGCCAGCCCGGACGTACTGACCGCCGCCGCTGGCCAGGCCGTCCGGTCCAGCGACCCCGCCACTGCTGCGGTCATGCTGGGCGTCATAGCGGGCGGCAGTCCGGCCATCCCGGCCCTGCAGCAGTGGTCTTCCATGCGCTACGGCTGACGGGCGGCCAGGAACGCCTCTATGCCGGGCAAGCCGCCAGTGGCCACCGCCTCCCGCACGACCCGGACGCAGCGCCGCATGACGGTGGGCAAGGCCTCGCCATCCAGGGCCGCGACGGAGCGGACGAGGCCGTCTCCGGTGATGGCCGGCACCTGGGCCGCATAAACGTCCATGGTCAGTTGGAAATGGGTGAAGCCGTGCTCCGCCCGCCCGGCCAGGCGCCAGGCGGCGGGCTGCGGCGCGTGGGCCAAGGCGTCCGCCTCCGCCCAGGAGTCCGGCAGCCAGGGCGTGCCCGGCAGTTCCAGCATCCCGCCCAGCAAGCCCGTGGACGGCCGGCGGCGCAGCAGCACGTTGCCGGCCGCGTCCTGCAGCCAGAACTGCGCGCCGTGACGCAGGGGGCGCAGCGGCTTTGGCGCCTTGCGCGGCAGCTCCGCCGCGATCCCGGCGGCCTGGGCGGCGCAAGTGTCGCGCCAGGGGCACAGGGCGCAGGCCGGCGCCCGTGGCGTGCAGATGGTGGCGCCAAGGTCGAACAGCGCCTGGGTGAAGTCGGACGGACGGGCACGGGCGTCCGGGTCTTCGCCCAGCCGGGCCGCGGCGGCGGCAATGGCCGGACGGGCGCCGGGCAGCGGGTCGGCAATGGCAGCAATGCGGGCGGCCACCCGCTCCACGTTGCCGTCCACCGGCACCGCGGGCACGCCGAAGGCAATGCTGGCGACGGCTGCGGCGGTGTAAGGCCCCACGCCAGGCAAGGCGCGCAAGCCCTGGACATCCCTAGGGAAGCCGCCCATCTCGGTGACGCGCTTGGCGCAAGCGTGCAGGTTGCGGGCACGGGCGTAGTAGCCCAGGCCAGCCCAGGCTTCCATGACCTCGCCCTCGGGCGCGCAGGCCAGGGCCTGGATGGTTGGGAAGCGGGTCAGGAACCGCTCGAAGTAGGGGATGACGGCCGCGACGGTTGTTTGCTGCAGCATGATCTCGCTGAGCCAGACCCGATAAGGGTCCGGCGCCTGTCCCGGCAGGGCGCGCCAGGGCATCCGGCGGCGGTGGCGGTCATACCAGTGCAGCAGCGCCGCGGCAGGCGGGATGGAGGCCGGAATGGGAAACACAGGGCCGGGTATGGGCGAGCGGGCGGCGGACAACAAGGTGGATGCGGCGCGGCACGTGTATGGGCCGCGTCCGGTGGGCGCCCTGGTGCCGGGAATCACGCGGGCGGCGTTCAAGAAACGCTCGCCGGCCGGCGCGCAGGTGTTGGCGGATTGGGCGGCCATCGTCGGGCCGGAGCTGTCGGCCACCACAACGCCGCGCCGCCTGATCGGCGGCACGCTGACTCTGGCGTGCAGCGGACCCACGGCGATGGAGCTGCAGCATCTGTCCGGCCAGGTAATCGAGCGGGTGAACCGCCACATGGGCCGTATCCTGGTGGAGCGGCTGCGCTTCCTGCAGGACCCGACGCCCCCTGCTCCGCCGCTGGCGCCGCCGCCGCGCCGGGCCGCCGCCTCGGTCCCGGTGCCCGGCATCGCGCCCGGCCCGTTGCGCGATGCCCTGGCCGCGTTGGGCCAGGTGGTTGCCGGACGTGGGCAGGGCAGGGCATAACGTCGCGCCATCCGCTGCATACCAAGAGGTCGCCATGCCCATCACGCGCCGCCTGCTGATTGCCGCCTCCGCCGCCCTGCCGGTGGCCGGCATTGCTCATGCCCAGACCGGGGGCGACAACGCCCGCACGGCGGACCGCTCGATGGGGCCGGCGGACGCCAAGGTGCAGGTGGTGGAGTGGTTCTCCCTGACCTGCACGCACTGCGCTGCGTTCCAGAAGGAAACGTTTCCGCAAGTGCGCGCGAAGCTGATAGACACCGGGCGGATCCATTACACCTGGCGCGACTACCCGTTGGACCAGGTGGCGCTGACCGCGGCGATGGTGGCTCGCACCCTGCCGGTGGAGCGGTATGAGCCGTTCATCAGCGCCCTGCTGGCTAGCCAGGACCGTTGGGCGTTTGCGCGCGGCGTGAACTCGACCGAGGAGCTGGCGAAGTATGCCGCCCTGGCCGGCATGTCACGGGAAACCTTCAACCGCGCGATCAGCGACGCCGCTCTGAAGCAGGCGATCCTGACGGCGCAGGAGGATGCGGAGAAAAAGATGAGCGTGACGAGCACGCCGTCGTTCATCATCAATGGGAAGCTGACGGCGGGGGCGGTCGGTTATGAAGCCTTCGAGAAGGCGGTGGACGCAGCGGCGGCTTGAGGCGAGGCGGCAGCGCATCTCAGCCAGCAGGGCGCGCAAACCAGAACCGAGCAATCCTTACCGTAGCGGCACCGTCTCATTTAGTCACCTTGACCTCTCGTTCTGTGATGGACTTACTAGAAGTGACGAATAGCTCGGTGCGCGCGTTTATCGCCCCAACCCGTGATACTCGGCGTTTGGCATCATATCCACCGCATGAGCCACCCGGTTGGTGTAGTTGAAGAACGCCGCTACCTCGGCGATATCGAAGATGTCGGCGTCCCCGAACCCATGCCCCCGCAACGCCTCCCGATCCGCCTCCGTCACCGTATGCGGCGCCGCAGTCAGTTGCAGGGCGAAGTCCAGCATCGCGCGCTGCCGCGGCGCCAAGTCGGCTACCCGGTAGTTGAAGGCCATCATCTCCCCAAGTTGCGGATCGCCTGACAGCTTGCGGACGGCAGCGCCGTGCGCGACCAGGCAGTAGTAGCAGCGGTTCCAGGACGACACCGCAACGGCGATCATCTCCCGCTCCAGCTTGGACAGCCCGAGCGGCGCCAGCATCAGTTCGTCATACAGCCGGATGAAGTTGCGCAGCCGCTCCGGCCGGATCAGCCAGGCTTGCAGCACGTTGGGGACGAAGCCCAGCTTGTCCCGACACTTCTGGAAGTAGGGACGCAGGTCCTCCGGCAGGCTGCCCTCGTCGGCAGGGGCCAGGGCAGTGACATGGGCAGGTTGCGGCATGGCTCAGGCCTCCGGCGTTTTGGCCCGCTCACGCGGGAGGGCACGCGCCTGCTCGCGCAGGGCGAATTTCTGCATCTTGCCGGTGCTGGTCTTGGGCAGCGGGCCGAACACCACAGTGCGTGGCACCTTGAACCGGGCCAGGTGCTCGCGGCACCAGGCGATCAGGTCATCGGCTGACGCGTCCATGCCAGGCTTGAGGGTCACGAAGGCGCAGGGCGTCTCGCCCCAGGTCGGGTCCGGCCGGGCGACGACCGCCGCCTCCATCACCGAGGGATGGCTGTAAAGCACGCCCTCGACCTCGATCGTAGAGATGTTCTCGCCGCCGCTGATGATGATGTCCTTGCTGCGGTCGCGGATCTCCAGGTAGCCGTCAGGGTGGCAAACCGCCAGGTCGCCGGTGTGGAACCAGCCGCCGGCGAAGGCCTCCTCCGTCGCGGTCGGGTTCTTCAGGTAGCCCTTCATGACGATGTTGCCGCGCATGAACACCTCGCCCATCGTGGCGCCGTCGCGCGGGACCGGCAGCAGCGTGACGGGATCGGCGACCATGACCCCCTCCTGCACCGGGTAGGTGACGCCCTGGCGGGCGCGCAGCCGGGCCTGCTCGGCGGCCGGCAGCGCATCCCAGTCGTCGTGCCAGGCGCAGACGGTGACGGGGCCGTAGGTCTCGGTCAGGCCATAGACGTGGGTGACGCCGAAGTTCAGGCGCTCCATCCCCTCCAGCACGGCGGCAGGCGGGGCAGCCCCGGCGGTCATCATGCTTATGGGATGCGGGCGGGGCTGCACGCCGGGGTGGTTCAGCAGCAGACCCATGACGATGGGGGCGCCGCACAGGTGGGTGACGCCGGCCTGCTCCATCGCGTCCAGCATCGCCCCGGCCTCGACCCGGCGTAGGCACACGTTGGTGCCCGCCATCGCCGCCACCGTCCATGGGAAGCACCAGCCGTTGCAGTGGAACATCGGCAGCGTCCACAAATAGACCGGGTGCTGCGCCATGCCCCAGGTCAGCGCATTGCCGACCGCATTCAGGTAGGCGCCGCGGTGATGATACGCGACGCCCTTGGGGTTGCCGGTGGTGCCGCTGGTGTAGTTGAGGGCGATGGCGTCCCACTCGTCGCTGGGTGGGGTCCAGTCATAGGCCGGGTCGCCGGTGAGCAGAAAGGCTTCGTAGTCCATTTGACCGACCGGGGCGCCGGGCGGGGCGAGCGGGTCGTTGATGTCAACGACGTAGGGACGCTGGCCCTCGGGGATCATGGCCAGGGCGACGGCGACCGTGGAGGCGAACTCGCGGTCGGTCAGCAGCACGCGGGCCTCCCCGTGCTGCAGGTTGAAGGCGATGGTGGCGGCGTCCAGCCGGGTATTGAGGGCGCACAGCACGGCGCCGGCCATGGGGACGCCGAAGTGAGCCTCGACCATCGCGGGAGTGTTCGGCGCCATGACGGCAACGGTCTGGCCGCGCTGGACGCCATGGCGCGCGAGGGCGGACGCCAGCCGGCGGGTGCGGGCGTAGGTCTCGGCCCAGGTGGCCGTGTGCGGGCCGTGGACGATGGCGGTGCGGTTGGGGAACACGTCAGCGGTGCGCTTGATGAAGCTGAGCGGCGACAGGGGAACGTAATTGGCTGGGCCTTGCGGCATGTTGAACAAGGGACGAGTCCTCCGTTGGGCGCCTTGCTTCTCCCTCTCCCTCCGGGAGAGGGTCGGGGTGAGGGAGGCCGCCAGAACCGGCTGCGGCTACCAAGAACGACGGTCGCCAATGGCGAGCAGCAGCCTTGGTGGCCTTTCCCTCAACCCAACCCTCTCCCGGAGGGAGAGGGAGCAGGGCAGCGCTTGTTGCGGCCAGCCTACATCAGAACCCGAACATATGATCCAGCGAGAACGCCCCCGAATAAGCCTCCCCGTCCTGCATCAGCCCGTGATACCCGAAAATCCGGCACGTCACGTCCCGGATCAGCACATAGCCGCGCGGCCCCGCCTGCTCCAGCAACTCATCGCCAAACACCAGATGCGGCCAAACCATCGCCGATCCGCGGCAGGCGATCCGCAGCGGACGCTCCGCCAGCACCGCGCCGTCCCCGCCGTGCAGGATCAGCGTCGTGTCTGATACCGGGCGCCAGTCCGCCGACGCCGCATAGATCAGCGCGGCATAGCTGCGCCGGGCGCCGTCGCCCAGCTTGAGGAACAGCCGCGTGGACAAACCCGGCGGCGGGCCGTTGTAGCTTTGTGGCTCGTCCCGGTAGGTCATCAGCGTGTTGTAGATGTGGGCGCCGAAGCTGCTCTCGGCGGCGTGCGGCGCTTGCCGGTGCTCGTAGCGGAACAGGGCGTGCATCCAGCCATCCGCCCCGCCGCCGTCGCGGAAGTCGTAAACCAGGTCGGCATGGCCCTCCACGTCCGTCAGCTCAGCCAGGTCCAGCACGACGCCGTGATTGCGCGGCAGGTTGCCCAGGAAATGCTCGGCCACCTGCCGGCCCTCGGTGTCGAACACGTCCAGCCGGATCGGCAGGTCCGCCTGGCGCTCCGCCATCGGCGTCGGCAGGACCAGGGTGCGGAAGCGCCCGGGAGGCAGGATCGGAAACGGCAGCAGGTAGCCGCGGCCCAGCAGGTTGGACAGCGCGGGAATGCCGGGATCGGGACGCAGGTCGGCGCGCTCCACGTTCAGGTGGGCGATGCGGCTGCGGCCCTCGCGCGTCACCTCGTAGCGCGGGCGGACGACGTGGCGGCCGGCGCGCAGCTCAATCTGCGCGGGCCAATGCAGGCCGGGCAGCAAGTCGGACACGTCCACGGCCAGACTAGCATAGGGCGGGACTTCCTGCTGCAGCGGGGCCGGGTCCTCGGCGCCCATGCGGTCCAGGGTGACGGCGCCTGGAGGGATCGGGGCGGCGTGGCTATTTTGCAGCCACAGCACCACACGCTCATCGGGGCCAGGAGCAGGCAGCCCGGCGTAACGGTCGCTGGGCCAGGCGTTGGCGTCATGGGTGCAGGACAGGCTGGCCTGGTTGCCGGAGCCATAGGTGTCCAGGGCATACTTCACCACGTCGTGTCCGGCGACGCCGATGGCGTGGATGAACAGTTGCCCAGCGAATGCCGGCAGGCCGAAGCGGGCGCGGACCTCCTGGCTGTCTATGGCAATGCCGCCGGCGCCGGGAGGCACAGGCTCCTCCCACTCCGCCAGCACGGCGCCGGCGCCGTCGAACAGGCGCAGCCAGAGGCGGACGGACTTCGCGCCGTAGCCGGCCCAATAATTGGCCGTCACCAGGCGGGTATGCAGGCCGTCCCCATCCTTGTCGCCCCCCCCATCCTTGTCGCCCAGATCGCGGAAGAAGGCGTAGTTGGTTGCGAAGTTCACCCGGTCCAGGTAGCGGCGGGGATTGCTGAGCATCGCCTCCGGCAATCGTACCTCGTCCAACGTCAGCACCGTCATCCCCGGCGGAACTAGGTGCGCGACGCGCCCCTGCACCCGGCCGGCGTCGAAGGCGGCGATCAGCAGGGTGGCCGCCTCCGACCGCGGCAGGTCCACCAGCGGCCGGGCCGGCACTCCGGCGCGAAGCTGGCCGAGGTGGGCCACGTCGTGCACATACGACTCGTCTGCCGCGGGCATGGAGGGATGCAGCGCGAGCAGCGCATCGCACACGCCATCCGGGTCATAGACCGCCAGCGGCCCTGCCGCGCGCAGCCGGGCAGCCAGCCGCGCCACGGCCTCTGCCGCCACGGGATGGGCGAACGCCTTGTAGAGCACGTTGCCGCCGGCGCGCGCGTCGAAGGTCTGGATGTCGAGCATGGCATACTCCTGCTGCGCCGCTTCCTGCCCGTGCCGGGCTGGGCGCGCAATGCCTGACGTGCGCCGGGTCACCCGTGCATCCTGCGGACCCGGCGTGCTACGGCGGTGGGCTGGGCCTTTGCAGATGACGTCTAGCTACAGCCTCAATCTCTGCCGCACCTCGTCCCCAGCAGCCGCGGTGTCGTCCATCGGCATCACGGGCCATATCTCCAGACGCCCGGCGAAGGGGCGCACGCGGCCGTCCTCCTGCAGATACTGGTTGAACAGCCGGATGCGCCGGGACTTCCCGGGCAGCCCGGCCAGCAGCACCGGGGCGCCGGTCGCCACGGCCTCGGACACCATGGAAACGCTGTCCTCCGTCACCACGACGGCGTCGGCAAGGGCGAGCAGGCCGAAATACGGGTTGTCGCCCGTCCCCTCCCACATCCAGCCGCCGCCGGGCACGATGGCATCGCGCAGGGCGGCGCGCGCTTCGGCCGAGGTGCGTCGGGACGGGGTCAAAGCAACCCCGACCCGGTCCAGCCGCATCATGCCGGCCAGTTGCGTGCCCAGCGCCTGGGCCACCGCGGCGTCCAGCCGGAACCGCCCGTTGCTGCCGCCAACCAGCACCGCCACCAGCGGACGCGGCAGGTGGGCCAGGCGGGGCGCCCACTCGGCGGCGGCCTGCGCCAGGCGGGCCGATGTGGCCGGGTGGAGGGCGGTACGGGTGACGACGACATTGGGGCCGGTCAGGCCGTCGTGGCGGTTGACGACCACCACGTCGAAGCGCACCGGGTCCATACGCGGGTGCTGCACCTGCACCACTGGCCGGCCCGGCCGGCGCAGCGCCGCGCCGACAGCGCCTGCGGTGCCGCCGGCGGTGAACAGCACGCTGTCCCCCAGTTCCGGCAGGTCCACTGCCCGCAGCGGAGCAGGCCAGGTCCGGGCGGCAATCCAGCGCCAGGGCGCCCTGGGATGCAGGTCCACGACCCGTGGCTGCAGCCCCACCGCCTCTGCCAGGCCCCGGGCCTGCGCCTGCAAGCCGGCCAAGGGTTCGGACAAAATGGCGGAGGAACGCATGGCCGGCGTTGTCCGGGGGTTACCGGGTTTGGTCAACCCGGCGCCGCCCTGCTCCCTGGCCATCCGCAGAAGGAAAGGAGCGAGGGAAGCCGCACTGACGGAATTTTGCCATCGTGCCGGCGGAGTCTCGTGCCATCAAACGTGAAACCTGGTGGTTCCTCCATCGCCCCAACCCTTTTGACGACAACCCTTTAACGAGCAAATGGAAACAGGAGGCATCATGCGACCGCCCTGCCCGGCTGGACATCCAACTGCAGAGAAGCACCCACCTGCCATGAAGCCGTCATGACATCGCCCCTGCCGCTTCCTGACTGGGTGCCCTGGTGGGTCCACCTTGCCGTGCTGCTGGCAGGCGGGTTGGTCGTGCTGCTGTATCTGGCCATGCCTTTCGCGGTGTTCGGCGTGAAAACCCGGCTGGAAGTCATTGAGGCCCGGCTGGACGAAATCCAGGCCGAAATCCGCAGCCTATCGCTGCGCCTGCCCGAGGCCGGGGGAATGGAGGACAGCTACAGCCCCGCTGACCGCTATGCCGCCGCCCGCCCGCCGATCCCGCCGGCACCGCACAGCCCCCCTGCCACTGTCGTCCGGCCGGGCCGCACGGAACCACGGCTTTACTGATCCCCTCCCGCCGTGCCCTGATGCGCCCGGACCCAACGGAGGCCGCCCATGCGCGTCAGCGTCCTGCAAATGAACCCCGGCGCCGACAAGGCCGCCAACATCGCCCAAGCCGCCCGCCTGCTGGACGACGCCGCGACGGACCGCCCGGACCTCGTAACCCTGCCGGAGATGTGGACCTGCCTCGGCGGCGACGCCGCCACCAAGCTCGCCCAGTCCGAACCGCTGCCGCCGCCCGGCAGCAACCGGCCCGGCGGACCCGCCTACGAGTGGCTGCGCGGCGCCGCCCGCACCCGCGGCATCCACTTGCACGGCGGCTCCATGGCGGAGCAGGCCGAGGGCAAGCTGTTCAACACCACCGTCGTGTTCGACCCGCAGGGGGCGGAGGTCGCGCGCTACCGCAAGATGCACCTGTTCGACATCACTACCCCGGACGGCACGGGCTACCGCGAAAGCAAGACCTATGGCGGCGGTGCCGACGTGGTGACGTTCAACGCCGGGGGCGTGCGCGTTGGCCTCGCCATCTGCTACGACCTGCGGTTTCCCGAGCTGTTCCTGGCGCTGCGCCGGGCCGGGGCGGAGCTGATCCTGCTGCCCAGCGCCTTCACCGTGCCGACCGGGCGGGACCATTGGGAGGTGCTGATCCGGGCGCGGGCCATCGAAACGCAATGCTGGATGGCCGCGCCCGCCACTTGGGGCCGGCACCTGGACGCGAAGGGGGAGCCGCGGGCAACCTTCGGCCATTCCCTGGTGTGCGATCCCTGGGGCCACGTGGTCGCCAACGTGCCGGACGGCCTGGGCTGGGCCACCGCCCGCATTGACCCGGCCGTCACCGCCCGCATCCGCCGCGACATGCCCGTCTTGGACCATCGGCGGCTGGCCTAGGGGCAGCCAGCATGTCCACTGCGGCCACCCTCACCACCGAGCCCGCCGAGGCCGAGCGCACCAGCATCGAGCGCATCCTGTTCGCCGCAGCCCCCACCCGCCTGGCCGGGGAATGCCTGGCGCGGCTGACGGCACGCTACGGCAACACCGCGGAGGACGGGGCGGACGTGGTCGTGGCGCTGGGCGGCGACGGCTTCATGCTGGAAACGCTGCACCGCATGATGGGCCGGGGCGATGCCCGGCCGGTGTATGGGATGAACTGCGGCAGCGTCGGCTTCATGATGAACGCCTTCGGCGAGGATGCCCTGCCCGAGCGGCTGGGCCGCGCCCAGCCCGCCCTGCTGCATCCGCTGCGCATGCACGCCGTGACCCAGACCGGCGCAGTGGAGGAGGCCCTGGCGCTGAACGAAGTCTCGCTGCTGCGGCAGTTGCGCCAGGCGGCCAAGATACGCATCACGGTGGACGGCCGGGTGCGGCTGCCGGAGTTGATCTGCGACGGGGTGCTGGTGTCCACGCCGGCGGGGTCCACGGCCTATAACCTGTCGGCGCACGGTCCCATTGTGCCTCTGTCCGCGAACCTGCTGCCGCTCACTCCGATCAGCGCCTTTCGTCCCCGGCGCTGGCGCGGCGCGCTGCTGCCGAGCACGGCGGAGGTGCTGTTCGAGGTGCTGGAGCAGGAGAAGCGACCAGTGGCGGCGGTGGCGGATTTCACCGAGGTCCGGGATGTGGCGTCGGTGGGACTGAGCGAGGACCGGGGAGTGGTGGTGACGGTGCTATTCGATCCGGATCAGGGGCTTAGCGAGCGGATCATCGCGGAGCAGTTTACCGTCTGAGGGCGAGCCGATCCAGCCGCCAGGCCAGGCCTGAACCTGCAAGCCTCTGCTCGCAAAAAAGGTGGACTGGCTTACCTCCAGCCTGGACATCAGCCGACTCAGCCGCAGGCATTTCCCCGCAGCGCCCAAGACACCACGCGGCCGCCGGACACCTCGAACGTCGTCTCGCACCCGCGCTCGATCAGTTGCGGCGGGAACCCGCCGAAGCCGCCATAGCCGTATCCGAAGCCGCCGAAGCCGCCGAAAAACGGCCCGGCCGGGATCAGGTCGGTGCGCCGCTCGTTATAAGCGATGAACTTGCGCCCACCCGTCTCGTAGGACCGGTTCGGCACGCCAAGCTGCCGGACGACCTCGGTTTCGGGCTGGCCGACCAGGGACGCCAGAACCTGCCGCCGGTCCGGGCCGGACGCGCACGCCGCAATGCTGAGGCAGATCGCCAAGGTAAGATGCCGCATCATCCCCATCTAGTTGGCGCGGTCCGGGGCAGGTTCAATCCGCGGGCAGCCACTGCACCTGGCTGATCCGGTCCGCCCCGGACGCTGCCATCGCCAGCCGGTCGAAGCCGAGCGCGATCCCGGACGCCGCCGGCATCCCATGCGCGAGCGCAGCCAGGAAATCTTCATCGAGCGGCCAGTCCGTGCCATACAGCGCGTGGCGGCGGGCGCGGTCGTCCTCGAACCGGGCGCGCTGCTCCGCGGCGTCAGTCAGCTCCTCGAAGGCATTGGCCAGCTCCATGCCGCACAGGAACAGCTCGAATCGGAGCGCCACCCGTGGGTCGGCCGGGTCGCGCCGGGCTAGGGCGGCCTGGGCAGCGGGCCAGTGCGTAAGGAACGTCGGGTGCGCCTGGCCCAGGTGCGGCTCAACCCGCTCCAGCAGAAGGCGGAAGAACAGGTCCTCCCAGCCTTCCCCGTCCCGCAGCACCGTCCCGGCGCCGACGGCCAGGGCCGGGGCGTCGCCGGCGGTGGCCAGCACGTCCACCCCAGCGTGCCGTTGGAAAGCGTCGGCGACGGTCACGCGCTCAAACCGGGCCAAGCTGGTCGTAACCCCGCCGCTGCGGACCGCCGGCGGCAGAACGGCGCGCAGCAGGGCCTCAGTCTCGTCCATCAAGCCGGCGAAGGGCTGGCCAGGGCGATACCACTCCAGCATCGTGAACTCGGCGGCATGGCGGGCGCTGCCCTCCCCGTTGCGCCACACGCGCGCCAGTTGGAACACCGGCCCGGCGCCCGCGACGAGCAGACGCTTCATGGCGAACTCCGGGCTTGTGTGCAGCCACAAGGGACGGGTTGCGCCGTCAGCCGCCTCCTGCACGGTGCGGAAGGCGCGGAGGTGAACTTCCTCGCCGGGCGCTGCGACGGCATAGGGAGTCTCGGCCTCGTTATAGCCGCGGGCGTCGAAGAAGGCGCGGACGCCCTGGGTCAGCAAAGCCCGACGGCGCAGGAATGGCATCCGGGCGGCAAGGCTATCCGGATGCCACGCGGGAACATGCTGATCGGTCATGCCAAGCGAGGCAACATGGCCCCGGCCGGGACGCAAGTCCGGCCGGGAGCCGTACGGCCTACGTCCGGCGGCGAAGCCCCGCCAACCCAGCCAAGCCGACCAGCGCCGCGGTGATCAGCGGCAGCGAGGCCGGCTCCGGGACCGATGTTGCTGTCGCGGCGAACACGACGATGCAGCCGTCCGTGCAGTACGGGTTCGGCTTCGCTGCCGAGTTCGGGCTTGTTGCGACGAACACCTCGTTCGAAACGGGATCCACGGCCACGGAATGGATGTTGTCGGCACCGGGCAGCAGCTGCACCGCGAGGGTACTGGCGTCAATGACGCCGACCACCGGCCCGCCGGGCTGGAACCGTGCCGCCTCGAAGAAGGTATTGTTGGTGGGATCATAAGCCGTCTGGTCGCCGCCCTCGATGCCCTTGGCAACCTTGATCGAGCCGTCGTCGGTAGGGTCCAGCAAGACGCTCCCTGTTGCCTTCGGATCGCTGCAGGCCACGAACATCGAGGCGCCAGCTCCCTGGATCAAGCCGGTCGGGCTGCAGGCGCCGCTCAATCCAAGCGACGCAAAGTTGTAGGTGTGCAGCAGGTTGCCGTTCTTTGCGTCCAGCTCGATGACCCCGCCGGCATCGGCAGGCTTGCCGCTGCCGTCAACGCTCAGCGTCGGCACAGCCACGAAGTAGCTGCCGCGCGCCGTGTTGAAGATCGTCGCCTCGACGCCGTTGCCGCCGACATTGGGATACCTGTTGCCGTTGCCGTCGGTCGTGATGCCGTTGAGCAGGATGGACTTCGCGACGGTGCCGGTCGCGTTGTTGATCAAGGTGAGGAAACCTGGATCGGATGCGTTGTTCGCAGCAAGGATCGTGTTTGCCGCAGGCGCATAGGCCACGCCATCCACCCGGTTCGGCGGGTTGGGCGTGCCCGCCACGGCTGTCGAGAAATTCAGCGTTGGACCGACGGAGGCCGTGCCCGCGGCGTTCAGGTTGAAGCCGATCACGTTGCTGGTACCGTTGCCAGCCAGCAGGATCTTCCCGCCGCCTGTCGTGCCGCTGAGATACAGCCCGTTCGGCCCGGCAATATCGTTGTTGCCGCCTTGCGTTCCCGCAAACAACCCCGGACCGATCTGGGCGACATAGGAGTTCGTCGCGGCCGAGAACACGTCAATGCCGTTGTTGGTCCGGTCAGTGAAGTAGTAGAGCTGGTTGGAAGGATCGAACACCGAAAGGTCATAGCCGCTGATCGACTTGCCGTCTGGACCCGAGATCGTCTGCTGGAAGGCGTAGGTCGGGCTGGCCGATGCCGGCGCCGCATGACCGAACGCTGCCAAACAAGCTCCCACAAGCGCCGAAGCTTTGAAGCTTGGCCGGTTGTCGCTGATCCCAAATTTTGTCATTTGCTTCCACCCCGTAGCGTGCAGCTTCGATCTGCAACTTGGGCCAAGGTTCAGTAATTCCTCGAAATTGGCAATGCGAAATCAACCGACGGTTGGGGAAATAACATATGTTGCCAGGCAGCAGTCCCAAAGCGGCCTTGGACGCGGCAGGGTGAACAGCTAAGTGTCAGCTGTGCGAACATTGCCAGAACCCTTCTTCACCTGGTTCAACCGCCGCGGCTGGGTCGCCCGTCCCCATCAGTTGGCGATGATCGCGGCGGCCGATGCCGGCGAAAGTGCGCTGCTGATCGCCCCGACCGGCGGCGGCAAGACCCTGGCCGGGTTCCTGCCCAGCCTGATTGACCTTGCCGCCCATCCCCGCGCCGGGCTGCATACGCTGTATGTCAGCCCGCTGAAGGCCCTGGCCACCGACATCGCCCGCAACCTGCTCGCGCCGATCGAGGAGATGGCACTGCCCATCGCCGTCGAGACCCGCACCGGCGATACCCCGGCCAACCGCCGCGCCCGGCAAAAGGCCGCCCCGCCCAACCTGCTGCTGACCACGCCCGAAAGCCTGGCGCTGCTGCTGTCCCAGCCGGACGCGCCCACCCTGTTCGCCGGGCTACGCACGGTCGTCATAGACGAGATACATGCCCTGGCCGGCACCAAGCGCGGCGATCAGTTGGCGCTGTGCCTCGCACGCCTGACAACCACAGCGCCTGGCGCGCGGCGCGTCGGCCTGTCCGCCACCGTCGCGCACCGGCAGGCTCTGCTGGATTGGGTCGGCGCCGGCGCCCAGCCGCGGCTGGTGGAGGAAGCCCAGGGCGCGCCCCCTGCCCTGTCCATCCTGTTGCCGGAGGACCGCCTGCCCTGGTCCGGCCACATGGGCCTGAACAGCGCCGGGGCCATTCTGGAGCGCATCCGGGCACAGGGAATGACCATCGTGTTCGTGAACACCCGCGCCCAGGGCGAGCTGCTGTTCCAGGCTCTGTGGAAGATCAACGCCGACACCCTGCCCATCGCGCTGCATCACGGCAGCCTGGACATCGCCCAGCGCCGCAAGGTGGAGGCGGCGATGGCGGAGGGCCGGCTGCGGGCCGTGGTGGCGACCAGCTCGCTCGACCTCGGGATAGACTGGGGCGGGGTGGACCAGGTGATCCAGGTCGGGGCGCCCAAGGGCACCAGCCGCCTGCTGCAGCGGGTCGGCCGCGCCAATCACCGCATGGACGAGGTGAGCAACGCCATCCTGGTGCCGGCCAACCGGTTCGAGCTGCTGGAGTGCGAGGCGGCCATCGAGGGCGTGGCCGCCGGGGAGCAGGACGGGGAAACGCCGCGGCCCGGCGGATTGGACGTGCTGGCACAGCACCTGCTGCTGACCGCCGCCGCAGGGCCGTTCCACCCCCGCGACATGCTGGCCGAGGTGCGCCGTGCCCAGCCCTATGCCGAACTTTCGGAAAACGACTTCGACGACACGCTGCGCTTCGTCGAGGACGGCGGCTACGCCCTGCAAGCCTATGACCGCTACCGCAAGCTGTTCCGCGACAGCGAGGGCCGGGTGCAGATCATGGGGGAGCGCGTGGCCCGGCAAGCCCGTATGAACCTGGGCACCATCGTGGAGGCGCCGCTGCTGAAGGTCCGCCTGGCTGGGCGCGGCGGGCCGCTGGGCGAGGTCGAGGAGGGCTTCGTCAATATGATGACCCCCGGCGACACTTTCATGTTCGCCGGACGGCTGCTGCGCTACGTCCGCCTGCGCGAAACGACGGTGGAGGTGGCCGAGGGCGGCAAGGGCGAGCCGATGGTCCCCGCCTATGCCGGCAGCAAGTATCCGCTGAGCAGCGGCCTCGCCGCCCGGGTCCGCGCCATGCTGCACGATCCTTCGACCTGGCATCACTTCCCGGAGCAGGTGCGGGACTGGCTGGGGATGCAGACCATCCGGTCGGAGCTGCCCGGCCCGGACGACCTGCTGGTGGAGACATTCCCGCGCAACGGGCGCTGGTATACCGTCGCCTACTGCTTCGAGGGACGAAACGCGCACCAAACCCTCGGAATGCTGCTGACCCGGCGTATGGAGCGGTTCGGCTACGCCCCGCTCGGCTTCGTCGCCACCGACTACGTGATCGCAGTCTGGTCTGCGGAGGAGCCTGCCGATGTGCCGGTGCTGTTCGAGCAGGACATGCTGGGCGACGACCTGGAAGCTTGGATGGCGGAAAGCAGCATGTTGCGCCGGACCTTCCGGAACGTGGCGGTGATCTCCGGCCTGATCGACCGCAACCTGCCCGGTGCCGAGCGCAGCCGGCGCCAGGTCACGGTCAACACCGACCTGATCTATGACGTGCTGCGACGTCACCAGCCGGACCATGTGCTGCTGCGCGCCACGCGCAACGACGCCGCGGGCGGCCTGACCGATTTAGGCCGCTTGTCCGCCATGCTGGGGCGCATTGCCGGCCGGGTGCGGCATCTCAGGCTCAGCCGGGTGTCGCCGCTGGCGGTGCCGGTGCTGCTGGACATCGGCCGGGAAACCGTGCGTACCGGCGGATCGGAGGACGATTTGCTAGCCGAAACCGAGGCGCTGGTGGCAGAGGCGTCCGGCGAGGGCGAGGTGAGCCAGGCGCCGATCCGCGTCGCCTTCGTCCATCGCGCCAACCTGGCCATCCTGCAACGCAAGCCCAAGCCTCAAAAGGACGCCCACCGGGGATGACTGATCTATGACTGGCGCCACCCTGCACTTCATGGGCGAGCGTCTGGTGCTGGACCCGCTTGGGGCGGTCTGGTGGCCTGCGGCCGGGCTGCTGGCGGTGGCGGACCTGCACTTCGAGAAAGGGTCTGCGGCAGCGTTGCGCGGCCAGTTGGTGCCGCCATGGGACACGCGGATGACGCTGGACCGGCTGGCGCTGCTGCTGCGCCGTTGGCAGCCAGGAACGGTGGTGGCGCTGGGCGACAGCTTCCACGACGCGCATGGCGCAACCCGCATGGCCCCGGGGGACGCCGCACGGCTGCTGGCGATGGCCGGGGCGGCGCATTGGGTGTGGGTGCTGGGCAACCACGACCCGCAGCCGCCCGCCGGGCTGCCTGGGACGGCGGCGCACGCGTGGGTGCAGGGGCCGCTGACCTTTCGGCATGAGGCGCAGGCCGGCGCCGACGGAGAGCTGTGCGGCCATCACCATCCCAAGGCCACCGTCGCCACCCGGGCCGGCGTGGTGACACGCCCGTGCTTCGTGACAGACCCGCGGCGGATCATGCTGCCGGCGATGGGCGCCTATACCGGCGGGCTGGACGTGGCCCATCCGGCCATCGCCCGGCTGTTCCCGCGCGGTGGGCGGGCTTTCCTGCAGGGGAGCGAGCGGCTGTTCAGCTTCACGCTCGCGCAGTTGCGGGGCGGGCGGGAGGTGCAGGCGGCAGACTCAGCCGGGAAAACGACCGGGCGACCCGCCCACCCGCATAGGGCGACAACGCGCTGAAGGCGTCGGCAGTCAGGCACCGCTGAATAGCCCTGTTCCGCTGGTGTCCTCCATGGTCTACATGACAGGCCCCTGTTGAGGAGGGCGAGATGAACAGCGCCACCCATTCGATAACGCCGGCCAGTGCTTTCCATGCGGACGTGCGCAGCCCTGAGGCGATCAGCGTTTCCGGCCTCGTCATCCTCGCCGCCGCCATCCTGTGGTGGCGTTGGGTCGGCTACCAGGGACACGACGACGCCTACTACGCTGCCGCGGCGCTGGATTGGGTGCAGAACTTTCCCGCCGTGGGAATGGATCATTGGGCGCTGCGCTACCCGCTCGTGATGCCAACGGCAGGCGTTATCGGCCTGTTTGGCCCCTCGGTCTGGGCGCTTGCAGCGGTCAATGTCGTCGCGTATTCCGCTTTCCTCCTTGTGACCTACCTCGCCGTCCGGCACTGGTTTGGTTGGCTGGCCGCTGCCCTGGTTACGCTGATCGGCATCGTGCTTCCGCAATTTCCAGTGCAGGCGACCTACGCCAACCCGGACCTGCTTGAGATGGCGCTGGTGGTGGCGTCGTTCTGGACGCTGATGCTGGCGCGTGAGCGTGGCGGGCCGCCGGGGCTGCTGCTGCTATGCGGCTTCTTGGCGGGCCTCGGCTTCCTGACCCGGGAAACCACGCTGTCCCTGATGCTGCTGTATGGCCTGCTGTTCCTGTTCCGCCCGGCCATGCCGCGGTGGCGCTATCTTCTGGCCGGGCTGAGCTTTGCGGTCATGGTCGGGGCGCAGATGGGCTACCTCGCCGTACGCACCGGCGATCCGCTTCACCGCGTCCACCTGTCCGCCACCCATGACCAGGTGGACCGGGGCGCGAAGCAGGTCGCCGCCGCCAGCGAGGGCCGGGCCTTGGACAGCGAGGGGGTACTGGCGACGTCCCCGGTTGTCGCGCCGCTGGCCGCCATCTTCATCAGCCAGAAGTATGGTCTGTTGTTCTTCCTGGCGATCCCGGCCTATGCGGTGCTACGGACCAGGAAATGGTTGACGACCAGCCAGCGGTCGGTGGTGGATTGCGCCGCATTGGGCGCGCTCGTCGCCTTCCTGTTCGTGGCCGTGAACGCGACCATCCTCTACGTCGTCCCCCGCTACTTCATGGTTCCTGCGGCCCTGGCCGCCGTCCCGGTCGCGCTGCTGGGCGCCCGGTGGCTCGGGGCAGGCGGCCTAGTGCGGGTGGCCGCGGTGCTGCTGGGCCTTGGCTTTGTCGTGACCTCGTTCGGCTTGCTGTATTTGGAGAATACGAGGCCGTTGCTGGCTGAGGAGCGTCTCGTCAAAGCTGTTGCAGCCTCGGAAGGGACCGTTCACGTCAACCCCGAAACGGCGGGGCGCCTGCAATACCTCCTGCTGACGCAGGGACTTCAGGGCCGCGTAACCTCCGCCCCTCCCGCACCAGGGGACCTGGTGATGGCCGTGGATGGCGTTGTCCAAGCCTGCGTGCGCTCGTCCGGCTGTCCCGCACGCGAACGCATGCTGCCGTTCATGCCTGGCACGGGCTGGACCGAGCTGGCCCGTTACGAGCCGCCGCGCCGGGCGATCGCCGGGGTGCTGCGTTCACTCGGATTGGAGCGGGTCATACCAGCCGACATCCTGCACAAGGTTGAGCAGCCAGGGGTGGATGCCGTCATCTACCGGATACATGCCTGACCTGCCGCCAGGCCGGACACCACGGCGTCGCAGCCCTCCTGGGCGCCGCACCGGCGCCGGTAGCGTCCATCTTGCAGCGGGACAGCACCGTTGATGATGGCCGGCGGTGGAGGGCAGAGTCGCAGCCAGGCGCTTCGAAGGATTGCGAGGCGGTAACTACCCCGCCAGCAATCGTCTGGCATCTGGCAAACGGCAGCTTGCATTCCAAACATAGCCCGGCGACCTCGCCGTGGCCGCAATCCGGTCCCGCGGCGCTAGCACGGGTTTGAACCATCCTGGTATGGACGACACCGCTCTGCGCCCCCAAGTCCCTTTTTTATAGCCTATCGCAAACGTTTGAAGGGGCATCCCATGACCAACCGGCCCGGCAAGGCCGAAGCCCCGCCTCCTGTGATCCTCTGGTTCCGCGGCGACCTGCGGGTTCAGGACCATGCGGCGCTGGACGCGGCCACCGCTGGCGGCCATCCGGTCCTGCCAGTATATGTGCTCGACGACGAGACGCCGGGCCAGTGGAGCCTTGGCGGCGCGTCGCGCTGGTGGCTGCATCACAGCCTCACGTCGCTCGGCGCGGAGCTGACGCGCCTCGGTGCGCCGCTCGTGCTGCGCCGCGGCCGGGCAGCGCCGGTGCTGGCAGACTTGGCGCGGGAGACTGGCGCAGTGGAGGTCCACGCCGGCCGCCAGCATGAGCCATGGGCGCGCCAGGCTACCGAGGAGGTCCAGACCGCGCTTGCGGCATTGGGCGCCACGTTGAACCTGCACCGCACCCAAACCCTGTTCGACCTCGACGGCATACACACGAAGACCGGCGGCATCTATGGCGTTTATACGCCATTCGCCAAGCAACTGCGTGCCCGCGGCAGCCCCGGCGAACCGCTTCCCGCGCCCAAGCACATCCTTGTCGGCCCAGCAATCCCGTCCGACGCGCTGGAAAGCTGGAACCTGCTGCCGACGAAGCCGGACTGGTCCACCGGCTTCAACGTATGGCGCCCCGGCGAGGCCGCGGCGCATGCCCGTTTGCGTGCATTCCTGGACCGCGCCGTGCATGGCTATGACACCGGCCGCAACCTGCCGGGCCAGGAAGGCACCAGCGGCCTGTCCGCCCACCTGCACTGGGGCGAGATCAGTCCCCGCCAGGTTTGGCATGTCGCCGAACAGGCGGCGGAGGCGACCGGCAAGGGCCTCGACACCTTTCTGGGTGAAATCCTGTGGCGGGAGTTCTCGGCCTACCTGCTGTTCCACAGGCCCGACATGCCTGAGGTGCCGATGCGGCCGGCCTTCACCGCCCTGCCGTTCCGCGACGCCCCGGCGGAGCTGCAGGCTTGGCAGCGCGGGCGCACCGGCATCCCGGTCGTGGACGCAGGCATGCGGCAGTTGTGGCAGACCGGGTGGATGCACAATCGCGTCCGCATGATCGCCGCATCGTTCCTGGTGAAGCAGTTGCTGACGGACTGGCGGGCCGGGGAGGACCATTTCTGGGACACGCTGGTGGACGCCGACCTCGCCAGCAACGCCGCGTCCTGGCAATGGATTGCCGGGTCCGGCATAGACAGCCAGCCGTTCTTCCGCGTGTTCAACCCGGTCAGCCAGGGTGAGAAGTGGGACCCCGAGGGCATCTATGTCCGCAAATGGCTGCCAGAGCTGGCGGCCCTGCCGGCCAAATATGTCCACGCGCCCTGGACCGCCCCGGCTGACGTGCTGGCGGCGGCGGGCGTGGTGCTCGGCACGACCTATCCCAGGCCGCTAGTGGACCTGGCCGAGGCACGCACCCGGGCGCTGGACGCATATCGCCGCACGGTGAAGGGTGCCCCGGCAAAGGACCCTGACGGCCTGGTGGCCGCGTGATCCCTGCCGGCGTCGGCCTGCGGGTCGTGGGCGATGTGCACGGGGATATCCGGGCCTTCCGGGCCGCCACGGCGACGGATCGGTTCGTGGTGCAGTTGGGCGACCTCAGCGACCACGGGCCGGACAGCGCCGCGGTGCTGCGGACGATGTTCGGGCTGATGGACGAGGGGCGCGGCCTATTCATCCTGGGCAACCATGACCGCAAGCTTGGCCGGGCACTGGCGGGCCAGGCCGTACGGATGGATGCGGCGCTGGAGACGACGCTGGGGGGCCTGGACGACGCGCTGCGCTCCCGCGTGCTGCAGGAGGTATCGCGGGCGCCGGCCTGGCTGTCCCTGGGCAGCATCGCCTTCGTGCACGGCGGCTTCCATCCGGCGATGCTGAACGAGCCGCCGCCGCCGCCGCTGGGGCGGGTGGACCCGCTGCTGTCCCGCGCGCTGTTCGGCGAGACGACCGGGCGGATGCAGGCGGATGGCTATCCCGAGCGGGTGCTGCGCTGGGTGGACCGGCTGCCGGCGGGTCTGACGGTGTATTGCGGGCACGACCAGCGCAGCACGGATGGGCGGCCGTATGTGCGGCATGGCAGCGGCGGAGGAACCGCGATCTTCCTGGACACCGGGGCTGGCAAGGGCGGACATTTGTCATGGATAGACTTGCCGCCCGTTGCGAATGAAGGAGGGCTTGATGGTGGACGGCCTTTATGAGTTGGACGCCTTGGCCTGGACCGAACAGCAAGCCGGCCTGGTGCGCCGCCTCGCCGCGGGCGAGCGGGTCAACGACGCCGTGGACTGGCCCGATGTGATCGAGGAGATCGAAGCCTTGGGACAATCCGAGTTGCACGGCTGTACCAGACTGCTGCGGCACGCGATGGCGCACCTGCTCCATTTGCATGCATGGCCAGAGAGCCGGGCCGCCGGGCACTGGCGCGGCGAGACGCTTGCGTTCTTGGATGATGCCCGCAGCTATTTCTCGCCGTCTATGCGTCAACGCATCAACGTTGATGCCGAGTATGCGAAGGTGCTGCGTCAGGTGCGGGCCGGGACGGACGAGTCAGGGGAGTACCGCGCGTTGCCGACCGTATGCCCGTTTACCCTGGATGGACTGATCCTAACCGAGCCTGACGTCGCTGACCTGGAGGCTTGGCTGGCTGCCCCTATACCTGGCGACGTTCAGGCGGATTAGCGTCACCCATCTCGGACGCGGTTCGGTCCGCCAATGTCTGTTGTAGGGGCGGCCTGAGGCTGGAGGCGCAGTCGCGTTCCCCAACGGCCGGTGTGGGAAGGTGAACACCTAATTTTTGATAAGTCCGCCGCCATTGGAGTGTAAACCGGGGTCGGCGCGTGAGGTATCGTGGAGGGCATCATGCCAGACGAACTCTATGATCAAGATGTTTTGGTTTGGTCTGAACAACAGGCCGAGTTGCTCCGTCGCCTAGCAGCAGGCGAGCGGGTCAACGACGCCGTGGACTGGGCCAATGTCATCGAGGAGGTAGAGGACGTGGGCCAGTCCCAACTTCGTTCCTGCCGAGGCTTGCTACGGCAGGCTATGCTGCATCTTTTAAAGCTGCACGCCTGGCCCGGCAACCAGTCCGTAGGACATCGGCAGGACGAGGTAGATGCCTTCTTGTCCGCCGCGGGTGACCACTTTACGCCATCCATGAAGCAGCACCTGGATGTTGCTGGCCTTTATGCAAAGGCGCTGCGCTCTGCCCGCCGGGCGAACGACCAGTCCGGTGCTGCATGCATATTGCCTGAAGCGTGTCCGTTCACGCCCGACGTATTGCTGGCCGGCGATGTTGACGGGCTGCTTGCGGATTTAGCGGCCGCAACGTCCGACTAAACCCGCTCCCCCGCGTCCAGCGCCGCCAGGAACTCCGCCGCCTGCGCCCGCAGCGCCGCCACCCGCTCCGGCTCCATCTTCGCCAGCGTCCGCAGCGGCATGGCGATGCGCGGATTGCGGGCGAAGCGCTCGCTATGCCGGGCCATGAAGTCCCAATACAGCGCGTTGAACAGGCAAGCCCCCTTCCCCACGCTGCGCTTCACGTCATACTCGCAGCGGTGGCAGTAGTCGCTCATCCGGTTGATGTAGGCGCCCGATGAGGCATAAGGCTTCGACCCCATGATCCCGCCATCGGCGTGCAGCGCCATGCCGCGGACGTTGGGCAGCTCCACCCACTCATAGGCATCGGCATACACCACCAGAAACCATTCGCAGACCTGGTCCGGATGCAGCCCGGCCAGCAGCGCGAAGTTGCCCAGCACCATCAGGCGCTGGATGTGGTGGGCATAGGCATGGTCCCGGGTGTCGGACACCGCATGGTGCAGGCAGTTCATCCGCGTGTCCGCGTCCCAATACAGCGGCGGCAAGGGCCGGGTCGCATCCAGCCCGTTGAGCGCGGCATACTCGGGCATGCGCAGCCAATACACGCCGCGCACGAACTCCCGCCAGCCGATGATCTGGCGGATGAACCCCTCGACCGCGTTCAGCGGCGCCAGCCCGGCGTGATACGCGGCCTCTGCCGCCCGGCATGCCTCGACCGGGCACAGCAGGCCGGTGTTGAGCGAGGTTGAAATCAGCGCATGGAACAGCACGCCCTCCCCGGCCCGCATCGCATCCTGCCAATCGCCGAACTGCGCCAGCCGGTTCTCGACGAAATCGGTCAGGGCCAGGCGGGCATCCTGTCCGGTGACGGGCAGGGCAAAGCCGTCCACGCTGCCGAAGTGCTCCGGGAAGCGGGCGGCGACGGTCGCCATCACCTCCTGCGTCAGCTCGTCCGGCGGGAAGCGCGGCGCCGGCGGCGGGCTGACGCGGCCGGGCAGAGGCTTGCGGTTCTCGGGATCGTAGTTCCAGCGCCCGCCCTCCGGCTCCGTCCCGTTCATCAGCAGCCCGGTTTGCAGGCGCATGGCGCGGTAGAAGGTTTCCATCCGGAACGCTCCGCGCCCGCGCGCCCAGGCGCGGAAGTCCTGCAGGCGGGATACAAACCGGGTGTCGTCGCGTATGTCGCACTCGATCCCGGCGGCCTCGTGCCAGGTGCGCATGTCCTGCAGCACGCGCCACTCGCCGGGTTCGGTGGCGACGATGCGGCCGGGCTGCAGGCGGGCGCAGGCGCGCAGCACCTCGCCGCGGAAGGAGCCGGTGTTGGCCGGGTCGTCCAATTGCACATACTCGACGCGCACGCCGCGGGCCTGCAGTGCGCGGGCGAAGTGGCGCATGGCGGACAGGATCAGCACGATCTTCTTGGGATGGTGCGGGACGTAGGTGCATTCGCCCACGACCTCCATCATCAGCACCCAGTCCGTATCAGGGTCCAGGTCCTCCAGCGCGCTCAGGCTGGGGGTGCACTGGTCGCCGAGTACGACGCGGAGTGCCGTCATGCGGGATGGCCCCAGTAAAGCAAGAATAGCGGCGGAGCGGCTGGCGGCATGGATCGGACTCTCCTGCTCTGCGCCGGATGCGGCATGGCGCGGTGATCCGGAGTTGGTGGGAAACCGGCGGCCGGCAATGAGTCCCGCCGCGCATCAACCTTGCCGTGGCAGGGCGGGGCGGGCAGTCTGGCGCCATGCGGCAACTTCTCCTGCTACGCCATGCCAAGTCATCGTGGGACGACGCGGGCGCGCCCGACTTCTCCCGTCCATTGAACCCGCGCGGCCGGGCGGCGGCGGCGGCCATGCGGACGGCGATGGCCGGGCTGGGCCTCGCCCCCAACCAGGTGCTGGTGTCCACCTCCAAGCGCACCCTGGAGACATTGGAAGCGCTGGAGCCTTGGGACGAGACGCCCCTGGTTGATCCGATGGACTCGCTCTACCTCGCTTCGGCAACCGGACTGCTATGCGCACTGCAGGATGTGCAGCCGACGGTGCGCAGCGTCATGGTGATCGCGCACAACCCCGGCCTGCATGAGTTGGCGGTGCTGCTGATGGGCAACGCCAGCCCGGACAGCACCGACACGCGCCGGCTGCACGAGGGCTACCCATCCGGTGCCTTGGCCGAGTTCGTGGTCGCTGCGCCTTGGGCGGACCTGGCGGAGGGCGGGGGCCGGCTGGTCCGCTTCTTGTGCCCGCGCGACCTGCCGGCGGGTGGCTGACGCGCGCCATGCCCGACGAAGGCCCCAACGCCGGCGCGGCCGAAGCGGCGCCCGACGGAACGGCCGCAGCAGCGGATGAAACACCGCCAGTCCCTCCCGCCGCGCAGCCACGGTTGGAGTTCACCCTCTCTCCGGAGGATCTGCCCCGGCTGCTGCGCCTGCCCGGCCTGACCCGCACCGACAGGGCGCTCCGGGCGGACCTATCTTGGCAGGATACGCCGGATGGCGCCTTGGCGGCCCGGAACCTTGCCTTGTGCGCCGACGGCGGTCCAGGCGGCGGCGTATGGCAGCTGGAGGCGCTGCATCCTGCCCCGGGTCTCTGGTGGCCAGCCGCTGCCCCGGCCCCGGTGCGGCAGCAGGCGCCCGGCCCGGCCGGCTTCGACCCGCCACTGCCCGGGCCGCTGGCCGCCATTGCCGCGTTCACGGGACGCCGCCACCGTTTCCTGGGGGATGACGGAGTGACCGTTGGGGTGCTGCAGGGGCACCTGCGCGGCGTGAGCACGATACGTCCGGCGTGCCGGCTGGAGCTGCAGGGACCGGTGCCGGCCTTGGCAGCCCGCGCGGCGGCAGTTGCCGGACAGCTCCGCTTGTCGGTGCCGCGCGCCAGCCTTGCGGCAGAGGCCGCCGCCGCGGCGCGGGGGGCCGAGCCGCCGCCGCGTGGCGGGTCGCTGCCCGCCATCCCCGCGGGACAGGCGGTGACGGACACGGTGGCCCAGATCGTCGGTGGCCTGCTGGACGCAATGCTGCACTGGTCGGCGACCGCGGGCAACGGCGCCAGCCCGGTGCCGGTCCACCAGATGCGGGTGGCGACCCGGCGGCTGCGCTCGGCGCTGTCCATCTTCCGCCACGCCGCCGCTTGTCCCGAGGTCGAGCCGCTGAGCGCCGCGTTGCGGGACACTGCGGCACAGCTCGGCGCCGCCCGGGACTGGGACGTGTTCCTGGCAGGAACCGGGGCACAGGTCGCGGCGATGTTCCCGGACGACCGGCGGCTGAGGGCGCTGCTGTCGGCGGGGCGGCGCCGGCGCGCGGCAGCCTATGCCGGGCTGCGGCTCCACCTGGACGGCGCGGCGTTCCGCGGCCTGTCCGTGTCGCTGGCCTGTGCCGCGGCGTTGCGGCCATGGAAGGGGCGCGACCCGGCGCAGGACGCGATGCTGCGGGCTGACACAGAGGGGTTCGCTGCGGCTGTCCTGGCACGTCGGCTGCGCCGGGTGCGCCAGGATGGCCGCGGGCTGCGCCATCTGCCGGTTCCGGCGCTGCACGAGTTGCGCAAGGACTGCAAGCGTCTGCGTTATGCCGCGGAGTTCTTCCAGCCGTTGTTCCCCGACAAGTCCGCACGCCGGTTCGTCCGGCACCTTGCAGGGCTGCAGGATGCGTTGGGGCTGCTGAACGACGGCGCTGCTGCGGCCGGGCTGTTGGCGCAGCTAGGCCGGACGGGGGAAGGATACGCCGCCGGGCTGGTCAACGGCGTCGTCGCCGCGGGCACTGGCGCCATACGGGCGGAGGTGCGGCAGGCCTGGCACGACTTCCGCCACGCCGGCCCGTTCTGGAGTTAAGAACCGATTCCGGTAGGCTGCGGGTCGGTCCTGCGGGTATTCCGCCCTGGGTGCGTCAGGCCCTTGCCCCGACGAACCATATCGGGGCAGCGGCCTTCTCCTCCCAGGACAGAAAATCCCTCGCAGGCCCTCAACCGCAGCCTGCCTGGATCGGTTCTAAGTTAAGCCATGGGCCGCAGACTGCACCTATAGGTTGCATTCTGCGGGCCGACCGGGTTAGGCCTGGATGACATGAGAGAACCCCGACGCATCTCCCGGAAAGCGGCGATGCCGCGTCCGCGGCTGACTCGCCCGGTGGTGCTGGCCGCTGCCGTACTGGCAGTCGCTGGGGGGCGGTTGCTGGCCTATCATCGAACCTGTTCGGTCGGACGACTCCGGCGCCAGAACGCATGTCGGCCGAGGCGGCCGCGGTCACGGTGATTGACGGGGAAACGCTTCGGCTTGGCACCCAGGTCGTGCGGCTGCGCGGAGTGGATGCACCGTCGCGGCTGGACCTGTGCCGTGGCGGGAAGGATTGCGGCGGTGCCGCGGCGGCGGCATTGGCGGCCCTGGTGCGGGACCGCCGGGTAGATTGCCGCCTGACGAGCCGGGACCCTCAGGGCCGCCCGCTGGGCACCTGCGAAGCGAACGGCGCCGACCTGAGCCGCGCCATCGTCGCCAGCGGCTGGGCACGGGCCGGTGCCGGCGCGCCGGGCATGGCGGATCTGGAATTGCACGCGCGCCAGCGCGGCGCCGGCCTGTGGGCGGCAAGCGCCGACTGACGGCAGCAGCCCGGGTTCAACCGGTCGTCGCAACACCAGCCTGACCTGATTGCAGCAGCTCGTCGACGGCTTCTGCAGGTGTCTTCCATCCCAGCGTCTTACGCGGTCTGCCGTTGAGCGTGGCGGCCACCGCC